>Ga0182013_10003422_pt1 | contig 19887 bp, 11 predicted proteins | sample 612S2MmetaG_FD_120487 | JGI IMG/M metagenome (GOLD analysis project Ga0182013, IMG submission 120487) | Permafrost microbial communities from Stordalen Mire, Sweden - 612S2M metaG | ecosystem: Environmental > Terrestrial > Soil > Wetlands > Permafrost | place: Sweden: Stordalen | collected... | reverse complement strand
GTCTTCCACACGCGCATCGGCCAATTCATAACTCATCCCCAACGCATGGGGTGCATGCGCTAGGATTGCCGTTGTCACATCTGGAAAATCCCGCGCGTACAGGTAGCCGCTCACAGTCAGCTTCCTTCCGATCACATTTGCTTCTGTTACCAGCCCAATCTTCCTCTGCGCATCGTGACCGTCCCAACCAGGACGATAGTCGACCGCCATGCCTAACAACGACGGCAATGCCTTTTCTGCCGCCTCACGAGTCAGCATGACAAGGTGCCCACGTGCGCCCGAGGGAGCCTTGTCGCTGGGCGCATTCACGAGGGTCAACACCCCCTCGAACGGGACACGGTTAGGGTGCCCATCTACCTGCGGAATCGATACTGCCATTGCTTCTAGTCGCATGTTATATATCCCATCTACACTCAGATCGAGTAGCTCACTCGCCTGATATGCGCTGACTCGTTCGCAAATTAAGAAGTTGTGCATCTCGTGCAATTTGATTGACTGAGTTGCACGGCTATTGTGTGGGCACGATCGTTAGCTCTGCCTGCGGCTGCAGCGGTCCCAGGCCTCGCATCGCCCTTACCTCGTTCACTGTCAGTACTCCGGCCCGCAGCAGTTGCACCTGCACGGCGAGTTCTGTCTCCTCGTCCCTCGCACTCAATTCGTTAAAGACGAATTCAAACTCTCGCCAACCTACACATTTGCCAAAGAAGTCGCGAGTAATGTGTCCTGCGAAGAGGGTTGCCAAAGGAGATATGGCTCCACGAAATGCTTCATCCGCCATTTCCGAGGCTGTCGACTGATTAACGTCTGCTTCGAGACCTAACATGAGCGGTGGCAATCCGAATGCGTTTGCGATCATCCGGATCAGAAACTCCTGCCAAGCGAGGCGCAGGTCAGCATCTGTCCCCTGCGCGAAGCGCAGAACTTCGGGCTTCTGTTCGCTTGAAATCAGTGGCACCCGTCCTGTTCCTTCTATTTCGTCCTGCCACCAGCGGATAAGCCGGTCGTGTTGGGCCGGAGTAGCTTCATTCAACCACAGTGCATACTGAGCGACGGAGTTAGCCGCCAGCTTTCCTGCAAATCGATTCGCACTTAGGAACTGGTTGACAGTCTCGAATGCAACTTCCAGTGGACCCAGCCCGAACGGCGTGAAACTCCTAGGGTTCATCCGTATATACATCAGCTGCCTGTCCAGCAGTTCCACCGCATTTGATTCGAGTTGTCCAGGTAACACTTGGGCATAACGCGGAGTATCTGGCTGACCGTCCCAGCGGGCATTGATACGAATGGACGCTCCATCTACTGGCCACAACATTGCGGGTCGCTCCGGGTCTCCCGTTGACTCCATCTCAATTGCACCGAATCCGCCTGTTAACGCATCTTCAATCGCTTGTTCCATCAGCGTCCGAAAGCTGTCTACTGCATTCGGCTCTTCCAGTGTCCTGCGCAGAGCCCGCAGCTTCCTGTCCGTGTAGGCGACATCTTCGGCATTCACTCCTCGCCGGACACGCACCTGCCAGTCCATCGCGGCAATACGATCTTTGATCGCATTCATCGCACGGCGCACCACTGGTGTTTCAGCAAAGCGACGCAGATTCGCTGGTGTTGGCTTGGGCAAGTGATGCCCAGGAAAGTGAACTGGGCCCATAATTGAAGGCAGCGCCAGCGTCTTGCGCTCTGCTTCCGCATCGGCCGCACTGGCCGAACCCTTGGTCATTGTGCTGCTTCCCGTGGCCTGGCGCCAAATCTCCCGCAACTGTTCGCTTACCTTCACGTCTACCTTCCTGATTCCGTCGAAAAGAAAAGGCGCAGCCATCTATAGGCTGCGCCTTCTGTTTTCGATCCATCCAGTATTTACCGCTTGAGCGTGAGCTGCGCAGTTATCAAATCAGAGTGCCAGCTCAATACGACGCGACTCAATGAAATAACATGATTCCTGCGTCTCTATACGAACGGTCAACTCCCGAATAGTGATGCAACCGGAAATCACTCCCGCTTGATTATTACTTACAAATGAATAGTACATCAACTCCGATAAACTATCTGCAATTCATGAACAACAATTCCAAGACTCCAATATCTTGGACGATTTAGTATCCAGCGCTAAATACGTAACTGCCGCTGCGCTGTATCTGCGATCCTTCCCAGATCGGACGTTGTAAGCACACGAATGTGGTGTTCTTCCATGGTCTCCACACCAAACCTGTACATCGCTAACCGTTCTGGCTCATCATCTGTCGCTCCCAACTTGGTAGCCGGTTCGATGAGTGCGGTCAGCTCCAACTCGGCCTGATCCAAACGTGCCACTCCGGCCCGTAGCCCCGCTGCAGAAAATGCCAATACCTTGGCCATCTCCACTCCGGGCTCCAGACTCACTGCTTGAAACATGCGAATTAGTCCATTCGAACGATATCCCACATCAATCCGCAATGGATCTCCGGGTCGCGTGTAATCTGACACTGGAATTCGCTTTCTCAGCAGATCCCACACTCCCGCGCGTTCAAACTCTCTACGCATTCTTGCCTGGATCGCGGCGCGTCCACTCAGTCGGGGAACCCGCTCACGCAGTGGCGGCTCCACATACAACCTCATCAGCTCTTCCACTCCAGCAGGAAGACTCTCCGCAAGATAAGCTTTGGGCTCCGTCATCTGTACGTTCAGTGACAGTGATTCGCTCAGCTTCTGCATGAGAGTTCCTTCGGGTTCCGCTTGAAACCATCTCCGCAGTTCGCACTCCATGCTTTCCAAAAGAGTCGTATCCGCATCGGGGTCAAGGCAGCGTACTCGCCGCCAATCACGTGTAAACCTTACTTCTGCGGGCTCCCGGCTGCCCTGCTCGCGGAGAATGACTCCGATATGCACATACTCATTGCGCACTGCGTCCGGCACGTACCGGAGGAGTCGAAACTCGCATGCTCGCCTATCGTTTCCGTTCATCATGAATACTCTCTTCGCCGTTGCTAATTGATTCCAGCCGCAAGCTCGCTAATTGAATCTTTCCTTCCTCGCGGCCTCTCCATAATCGAATCCGCATCTTTCCCCTTAGTTTAGCTTTCCAGATATATTAGTCCCCCACATCGATCCAGCCCAATCTTGTTCCAATTCTTCCTTCACCCTTCCCCAATTAGGAAATGGCCGCCGGTCCGACTTCCCGAATCCATCAATTAACTCTCGGATGCGGCTGCGGCGGACGAGCAATTTCTCCACCAGGGCTTCCATTTCGCTCAAGTCGCCGCCGTACCACTCCGGCGGTATCTCTTCGGCGGCCTGCCAAATTGTCTCCGCGGGCATGGATTCCATGCGGGTCAGCCACGGCTCAAACGACACCCAGCCTGTGATCTCGCGGTACACGATGTTGCGATAGTAAACACCCCTAAGCGGAGCATCTTCAAACTGCCAATCCCCGGCGTGAAAGCAGTGGCCAAAATCGATAAACACTGCGCGGTATCGCTTTTCCCGCTGCTTGTGAGTAAATACCGCTTGGCGTCCATTGGCGTTTCCTGTCCACTTGTCCAGAGCCAGAATTCCGGCAAACTCCGAAAGGTTCTTTAATTCGGCAAGTTGTTCCTCGGGAAGATAGTCTACTACTTGCCCCGGCATCAGTCCCCCCACAAACCGCGACCCAAACTGTAGGCCAGGCTGGCATCTCACTTTCGAGCGCCCAAGGTCGATCTCCAACTCTGGCGTATTCTCTACCAACCAGTTTGAGACCTCCACCAGTTCCGTCTCGGGTGCGGTCAATCCTGCCGCTATCGCAATTCGGCACGCCAAGAATTCATTGGCCAAAACTCGCAGGTGTTGCGGGTTGTTTTGGAACTTCACTACATAGACATTTCCGTCCGCGCCCAGCATTAAGTGGCCTTGCGCTCCGCCCCGCATCCGCCGAATCTGCTGCACCGCCAGAACAGCCAACGTTTCTCCCCGCCTCTTGTTTTATGCTTCTCAGCATTTTAAGCGCTTCACCCGCATGGCCGCATTGCGCCGCCATCATCGCCCGCCAAAACTGGTGACACCCTCTAACTCTGGCACCTGGACCTTCATCATCGCCCCAGCAAATCAGCCCTCGCCCCCAGCCCAATTGCCATTGCCATCACCCTGTCGTCGTGTGTCCCTGACTTGGCCCCAGCCTGGCCATTCGCTAGCCGCACAAAAGTCCTGCACTCTCCCAGTAGCCGCCTGCTCATAAATCGCTCGGGTTCCTCCACCAAGGCCGCATCGAGTCTCCCCAACATTGCCGGCCGGCTCAACGACGTGGTCAGCCATCCTCCCTGGCCGCACTGGCTGTAAATCCGCCCATACTTGCAGGTAGCCTCAAGATGCGCCAGTACCCCACTTCCGTGGTTATTCCGCTCAACCACAATCCATGCGGAATTGTACTCCGTTGCCAGCTCCGCTATCAGCCGTGCCAGTTCCAAACCTCCTACGTGTCCGGCAAACTCCGCGCATTGCAATCCCGTCTCCAGTTCCAGAACCTCGGCAACCGAGTAGTCCCCGTCACTTCCGCCGCCCGCCGGATCTACCGCAACTAGATACTGTTTCCCTGCCAACGGTGGCAGCCAAATATCCATTTCCCCATTTCGGCGTCGTTCAGTTGGCTCCGGCGCAGTCCCCAGCCGCGCTTCTACAGTCTGTAGTTCAAATACTGATTCCCCACTGGCCTTGAAACAGTTTTCCTCATCTTCGGCAAATTCCTGCATTGCCAATCCACGAAAATCCGCCCGTATCTGTCTCCGATACCCAATTTGCTTCAGATCTAAGCCGTTCCGTGTCTTCAGTATCTGCTCTTCGTCTGTCAGGGAGTCTCCCTCCACTGCGGTGGCTCGGTACCGGGGCTCCATCCACCAAGGGAGAAAGTGCCGCACCGTTCCCGTCTCTTCAGCCTTCTTCCACTCATCGTAGAAGCATCCGCTCGCCCCAAATGGAGTCGACTCCATGATCAGCTCGGCTCCCGGAGCCATCGCCGCCCGCAATCCTGCCAGCGTCTCTGCGGGATCGCAGGGCCAACGCGCCAGCTCAGAGCAGTGCAGATTCTGCACAGTCAATCCCCGACCCGCATTCCTGTCGCCTGCCGACACAACTCTGTATTGCGCATCCAGCTCCGGAAACACCAGTTGCCGCACATTCGCGCGCGACGTTCTCAGTGGCCCCTCCCGCAGTTCCAACGGCAGCCAGTCAAGAAACCGGCGCACAATCCTGAATATCTCCTCCGCGGCTTCCTGTGTGTGGGCTACCTCAAGCGTTAATGTGCCCGGGCGCGTGATTGTCTTCAGAAAAAACCGCGCTGCCGCCCATGTCGTCAAACCCATCTGGCGCGCCTTCAACACGATATTTCGCTGCCCACGCCGCCTCTCGAAACTCCGCTGCGCCACATTAGCTCGTAGCGGCGCAGTCCAGCCCTCGCGCGTCCTCACTAAGAGCAGCTTGTCAGCCAAGGCCATTCCGACGGTTCTGCCTCCAAGGCTAGCAGGGCGCTTGTCAAGAATTCTCCCAAACCGCTCCAGTTCATCCCGGTCGATATCCGCTAGACGCAGCTCCTTCAATCCAGACTCAAAGCGTTCTACCATCTCTCTATCGTTTCGCCTCTTTAATATCTGTTTGCATAGCAGCCCAATATATCGAGCGAGCTACACGCCTTTACACTGGAACAACCATGGGCCCTTTCCAGACTAAGCAATCTGCATAGTGCCCATTCAACTTTAGCGTGACATAACACCTAGTTGTGCCTGCCGCAAATCTCGTTGGTTATGTCTTGTAACAAGGGCACGGCTTCAGCCGGGCCAAAAACGACCAGAGATTGAGGAATCGGGCTTTAGCCACTTCTCCTTTTGTTTCTACTGCAAGCCGGACAACATTCCGGATTTCTGGCGGACAACACCTAGGTCTCTGACCGTGTAGATCTGTATCATCCCCGTGCCCCATCCTTTCGCTCTTTTCGAGCGAAAGGGTGGGAAACCACCTACGTCCAAAGGAAGAATCCATGAAGTAGGAGACCGAGACGTCTCACCAGGACTTCTTGCACGTTCACGGCGGGATTCAACCTAAATCCCTCCCGCCGTGCACATTTCTCGACTCACGCGCGCAAGGAACAGACGCAACCGTACATTACGGTAGCCAGTAGCATGTGCTCCCTGGCTCAATCGTCAGCGTTGCACCGGAGTTGCTCGTCGTCCCATAGAGAGTCACTGCCACTGGGTTTGATGCGCCGGTTTGCAACACAAGGTCCACTTCCGCTTTGTAGGTGGTTGATATAGCTCCAGCGATAGCTCCCGTTGAAATCGCCGTCGCCGTTGTCGCCGTCTGCGAAAATGCCAACCAGTTCGTGGTGCCCGCCGCCGCATATGTCACCGTAGTTCCGCCCCACAACCCGGTTGGAGAGTTACTCATGCCAATACCGAATGTCGCGGAGTAGGACGTGCTCGACATCTGCCAATAGATCACGCAGCGTCCGCTCTTGGTTGTGCCTACCGGCACGGTTGGCAACACCAGACCTGTCGTGGTCCAGTTATTCGTCATCGTTGTCGCTGTGGTCCGCGTCGTGTCGTTCCCGCCCGTGATGATTCCGGTTGAAGCGCTGCACGCCACAAATTGCGAGGATGAGTTAGTCGCAACGCATCCAACACTCGCGGGAATCGTCGCGGCATTCACTTGGGTGGCATTCGCATTCCCAAGCTGTCCTTCAAGCTGCCAATAGGTTCCGTCGAAAGTCGCACTGATCCAATGACCGGAGAGAACATCGTTTGCAGCCAGATTGCTACTTGTTCCCCACTTCTTGATCGTCGCCGCAGTAGCTCCATTCACTGCCAATGTTGCCGACCCGGTATTCGCGGCATTGAACTTTATCAGAATGCTATCGCCCGCCGCTGGCGTAAAAGTTGGCGCGGTAGTGCAGGAGTAGGCGTTCCCGCCGTTGGTGGTCGTGCAAAGCCGAGGCGTGGACTCATTGTGAGCCGTTGCCGCCGCCGCCTGACTGCTCGAATTCGTAGTAATCAGGCTGGCAGACGCGGGCAGCGCAGCTGTAATCGCACCGTGTACAAAGCTGTCCGTCGCCACATAACTGCTCACATCATTGCTCGTCTGCGTCGTAGCCGTTGCCGATCCAATGGCAGGATTTAGAAGTGTCAAGGTTCCTGCGGTCGTCACGCCGTAGTCGATCAACTTGGTTGTGGACCCGAGCTTGAGTAAATAGGTATTCGCAATGTAGTTGTTGATTGTGTTTGCGCCAAGATTGATCGGTCCTGTACCGGCCGTATCCAGCGAGATAGCTCCAGTGTCGGAAGTCGATCCTATCTGTAGCGAGATTCCCCCAGTCAACGGCTCCCCGGTAAATGGAACTTCCTCAATACTTATGCCTGTTCCTGATTCATCGCTTATGCTCGTGCCGCCGCCTATCCAGTCGGAAGAGAACCCTTGATTCATGGTATCTGCTGCGTTATTTGTTATAAAATGGAGTCCGTCATAGCCTGCGTCTATCAGCACTGACGTTTCACTATCCGGAGTTGTACAAAACAATGTCAACATATCGGATCCGCAAACTCCAAAGTCGAATGGACCCTTTGTAAGGCTTCCATCCAAGTTATAGGAGGCACTATATCCCGATGTGCCTGTGCCATCGCTGTGCTGCACGTAAGCATCAGTCCCTTGGTTGCGGGTCATCGCGGAGCCGCCGTTGACTGCAACCGAGGCTGGCGCAATAGCACCAGGTGACGCCACATATGCCGTGGTTGCTATCTTAATCGAGTTATCACCTGCGGTCTGCGTGGTCGATGTCGTTCCATTAGCAAGAGCAGACGAAGTGCTTAAATCCCCCGAGGAATCCGCTTGCACTACCCCCGGACCCGCCAGAGACGGAATCGTGGTTCGCGAACTAGACACAGTTACCGCCGCCGTCGCCGAACCGTTTGGACGGAGGATCACTTTACCACTGCTTGGCGCATCCAGGTATAGGTTGGAATCCCCCGAGGTTCCGCCTCCAGTGATGCCAATGTCCTGCAAGTCAGTAAGGTTCCCATTGAGCGTTAGGCGGTTGTAGTTGCCGGAATCTGCTCCCGCAAGTAACCCACTGACCCCGCCTAGGACATTGCCAGTTGATGAGATCAAATCCCACTTAGCTGTAATATCGTTGTACATAAATGAGGCGGACTGCCAATCCCTGAGCGTGATAGATGATTGCTGAGGCAGGTTGATATTTCCTGAGCCGGAGAAGTTTACTCCATCTTGTCCAGCGATAAACGTTACCCTTTGGCCGGGCATATTTATGCCATTGATCGTGGATATTGTTTGCGTGCCAAGTATGTAATACTGCTCAGGTACGCCCAGCCCAATGGTTGAAGACGATTGGAGTTGCAGCACAGGCGTGCCATGCGAGGTAATCGGGGTTCCGCTGTAGGTGTTGTCCCGAAATATGTCGCTCTGCATCGGCGTGTTGGAATTATTCACCAGCACCTGTACCCCCGAGTTAGCGGGCAAATAGGAATCGCGCACAACAATTTCGTTTTCTGTGCCCGAGCAATAGGTGTCAAACACAAAACCCTGTGTCGTGCTCGTATCCGCGGAGCAACCTGGGCCTGGATTCGTGTAAGGGCCGTTCGCTATGTTTGCGGCCATCGTAATTCCTTCAAACAGGATGTCATAATTCTGGCTCCCGCCAAGCGTGAACAGGAAGCCGTTCGTGTGGCCAGAAATGCCTTCGTGATGCGTGCCTTGAAATGTGATGTTATTAGCGCCGTTGAACTGGGCTATGACCGCACCACCCTGCATCGACGTGTTAGCGAAAGAAATTGAATAAGGATTCCTTGAGCCGCCGTTGTATTCACCAATGTAGATGTTAGTCCCGTTGTCCGACCAATCCCATGCTTCAATCTGGCCAGAGTAGAAGTGAACCTGCCCGATGTCACCTTCAATCCGCAGAGATTGTGAGGTTGCTGAAGACGCGCGAAAGGCATTCACGTTATAGAAGTTCGTAAACTGGACAACGTGACCGCCATTGTCATCGGAACGCAGATGTATGCTCACGCCGGGGAAGGTTCCAAAACTCAGGTCTTGGAATGTCGAGTATTCGAAACAGTCGACAACACTATTATTGGGGTTGGACATGTCGAGGAACATCCCGTCTTGCGTTGTAGCACCGGGTGCGGGGTTGAACGCAATGTCCTGGACTACCACTCCGGTGACATATTGGTTTGAACCTATAGTCGTTTGCGTGGCAGTGAGCAGTGCCTGATTTGTGGTGGACGATGAGGTGATGGTTGTCGAAAACCCTTCAGATGCACCAATCAGATGGAATCCATTCACCAGCACAATCTGATTGGCCGTGTAATCCTGGAACGGTCCCAGCAGAATGGTCGTTGGTGTGGTCGGTTGAATCGTGCCCAGGGCATGTGATCCCAATCCCCCCCGCGCGTCGATAGTGCAGGAGGAACTGGAGCTTTGCTCGCATGCGGTCAGGGCCGCATTGACGCTTGAATACGTCACTCCGTCAACCACGTACACACCGTTCACTACCGGTGCGGTAACAGGGCCAGTCATGGCGCCTCCAGCTTTGGGAAGCGCGGCTGCCGCAGCGTCGTCCACATATTCTTTGGTCGCCGCTTGCAAGGACTGCGTTGGGTCCGCATTCAAATACAGCGGCCCACTGAGCGTTCCGCCGAAGGCTGTCAAAGTACCTTGGGCAACTTCTGCAATTGACTGGTCCACATAGGCCTTGCTCACTGCCTGAACTGCCTGCGCTGCCGGCATCACTTGTGCCTGAACCTGCGCAAGAGTAGCCTGCGCTGCTGATGGAACCACCCAATACTGGGTATTTACGGTTCCGTCGCTCATGTAGAAAACGGCCGTGTAATAAAGCCCCGCTGGCGTTGCACCCAGGTTAGGGGTCAGGTTCACGCTCACAAAGCCGTCCGACGGAATCGTGACGTTCATGCTATCGGCAACCACGGTCTGCCCGTTTGCCGTTGTAAAGGCCGGCCAGCTTACGTTCAGGGTTCCCGCTCCCGGCTTTCCGTTCGCAAGATATACCGTTCCTTGAACTGTCGTTGTGCTCAACGCCTGCGCATTGGCAACATTCGTCACTGCCCAGCTCAATAGTCCTACGGCCGCTAAGACCAAGGCTCCCGTGCATTGCTTTAGCCGATGTTTCGCACTGAGTACAGAATTGCTTCCCGTGAGCTTCATCCTTGTCATTTCCTTTTTCGGGAGCACCCGAGTTAGTTCGCATGATTCTCAGAGATCTTCGACTGCGCGCCTCTTTCTCGCTTTCCGGATTACTGTTGCTGCCGGATTTCCGCGCAGGAAGAAAACGAGGGAAAGTCTCATTGACTTTCCCCCGCCAACCGCATCTTAGATTTACCGTCTTTAGCTTACCCAAGTCCATGCGAAATGACTGCAACCCTGTTGCGGGTCTTACACCTTGTGTTTGCACCAACTTAACTTAGAACGGTCAATGGCTTCCTTTGACATCGGCCTGTGATATGTCCTTGATTCATGTTTCACGCCTTCGCATTCGGCTTGAAATCGTCAAATGCCGCTACACGGCTCTTCCCGCCGCCGTCCCTGAAGCCCAAGCCCACTGAAAGTTGTATCCACCCAGCCATCCTGTAACATCCACTACTTCGCCCACAAAGAACAGTCCAGGCACTTCCAATGCTTCTAAGGTTCGCGCTTTCAGTCCCGCTGTATCTACCCCGCCGGAGGTTACCTCAGCCTTATCGAATCCTTCGGTGCTGACCGGATGGAATACCCAGCTATGGAAACGTTTTTCGTATTCCGCAAGTGCCGCATTTGACCATCCTCTCGGCATGCAAGCTTCCGCTAGAAACCCAGCCAGGCGTTGTGGAAGCACTTCGTGAAGCGCTTGTTTAAGGGCGGCCTCTCCCCGCTGCGCACCTGGTTGTCTCAGCGGTCCAAGAACCTCGATGCCAGGCGCAAAGTCTACCTTCACTTCCTCCCCTTTGTGCCAATACGACGAAGCTTGCAACACTGCCGGTCCGCTCAATCCCCGATGCGTCACCAGCAGCTTCTCTCTGAAACTCGCTTCGCCGCACGCCCCCGCGGTTCCTATGCTTACATCCGCGGCCACCCCTGCTAAACTCGTCCACGCAGACTCATTGCCTTCCAGCACAAATGGCACTAGAGCAGGCTTTGGCTCAATTACCTTCATCCCAAATCGCCGCGCTAATTCATAGCCAAACCCCGTTGCTCCCAACTTGGGAATCGACAAACCGCCCGTCGCCACCACAAGCGCTTCGGCCTCAAACTCGCCCTGCAGGCACTTCACATGAAACGCGCCACCTTTGCCCTCTATCTTGATTCCTCCCGCATTCAGAATGATCTCCACTGTCCCGCGCCTGCACTCCTCAACCAACATCTCCACAATCGCCCGTGCAGAGTGATCGCAAAAGAGTTGTCCCAGCTTTTTCTCGTGCCACGCTATACCGTATCGATTCACAAGTTCGACAAAGTGTAGCGGCCGATAGAGCGCCAATGCCGACTTCGCGAAATGCTCGTTCGACGAGAGAAAGTTCTCCGGCCCGCAATGCAGATTCGTAAAATTGCACCGTCCGCCGCCGGAGATCAGAATCTTCCGTCCCACTTGTCCGTTGTGTTCCAGCAGCGCAACCCGCCGGCCGCGTTGTCCTGCCGTTGCCGCGCACATAAGGCCAGCAGCGCCCGCGCCCAGAACAATCACATCGAATCTGCGTGCATCGGTATTCATTGCTTCCAATCAGAATAGCCTCAGTGCCTGCCGCTTGAAATGCTGGCTGACTTGGATCGATTCCCATGTTGAAGTCATAGATTGCCGCCCCACCCCGTAGCCGCGATGATACGATGAAAAAATCCCCGCACGAGGCAGCGATTATGAGTGAAATCCCTCTTCAAAATGCGCTCACTTCTCAGCAGATCTCCGACATTACACGGCAAACCAACTTTGGCACCTGGCGCTTCCAGAAAGGCTGGAAGCCACTGCACATCGTAGATGCCGAGGGATGCTGGATTACCGACAGCTCAGGTAAGCGCTACCTCGACTTTTCGTCGCAATTGATGTGCGTTAACTTGGGCCACAAAAACACACGCGTCATTGAAGCGATTGCTGAACAGGCCAGGGAACTTGCCTACGTCACGCCCGGTTATGCCACCGGCGCGCGTGCGAGACTGAGCGCGAAACTCCTCGAAGTTCTGCCCGAGGGGCTGAACAAGTTTTTCTTTGCTACCAGCGGAACTGAAGCCAACGAGGCCGCCTTCAAAATCGCGCGCATGTACACAGGCAAGTCCAAGATTATCTCGCGCTACCGCTCCTATCATGGATCGACGATGGGGTCTATCGCTGCCACCGGCGATCCTCGTCGCTGGCCCATGGAGCCGGCAGGCAAGGGCGCTGGGGTTGTGTTCGCGCCCGAGGTCAATTGCTACGACTGCCCCATCAAGCACGCCTATCCCGGCTGCAACGTCGCGTGCGCCGATTACATCGAGCACATAATCAGCAACGAAAGCGACGTTGCCGCCATCATCGTTGAGCCCGTGGTCGGCACCAACGGCGTTCTAGTTCCCCCGCCGGAGTATTTCCCCCGTCTTCGCGAAATCTGCGACCGGCACGGCGTGCTGCTGATTGCCGATGAAGTCATGGCCGGGTGGGGACGCACCGGTAAATGGTTTTCTGTCGATCACTGGAGATTGAAGCCCGACATTCTGGTCACTGCCAAGGGAATCACATCCGCTTACATTCCCCTGGGCCTGTGCGCGACAACCTCGAAGATAGCGGACTACTTTGAAAATCACTACTTTGCGCACGGGCACACATACGAGGCACATCCGCTCACGCTGGGGCCGGGAGTTGCCACCATCGAAGAGATGCAGCGGCTGAACCTGGTTGAGCGCGCGGCGGAGCTCGAACCGTATGTGCGCGAAAAGCTTGAAGCGCTCAAGGCCAAACACCCAAGCGTTGGCGATGTGCGCGGACTCGGACTCTTCTTTGCCGTTGAAATCGTGAAGAACCGTAAAACCAAGCAGCTCTTCAACACCATGCGCGACAAGGTCGAAGGTAAACCGCTCATAGTCGATCAAATCACTGCCAGGATGATGTCCAGTGGAGTTTCGATGCAGGCATGGGTAAGCCATTTCATCATTGCCCCGCCGCTGATCGTAACAAAGCAGGAACTGGATACCGGCATCGCCGCGCTCGATGAGCACCTGGCGATCGCCGACGCACTCGTCGACTAGAGATCTGCAAGGACCAGCTAGTGTCCTGTCCCTGAAGTTCTTAACGTAACTGCCGCTGTCATTCTGGGCGCACGGGGCCCCAAACGTTCTTCAGTTTGGGGGTGGTAAGCGAAGAATCTGCGGTTGCTTCTCTTTCATCTTTTGACAGGAACTTCAGGGACAGGACGCTAGCGCGAATCGCCGGATTCCCGGCCTTCTACGGTGCGCGGCTCTAGCCTCGCGCCGCAGCCCGTGCTTTACGCCACCTCTTCTGTGCTCGCTGCAGCCGTAACCGGCACAGCAAGCTTCATCAACGCCGCATACACCGCGCCCGCCGTAAAGAATCCCACAAACCACGCATAGTCATACAAGAAATGGAGCGGCGCAACAAACAGCCCGATAAGTGCGATCGTTACGCCGAGCACCAGCGCTGCAACCGCACGAGGATTGAAGCCCTTCGTATAGTGATAAGCTCCTTCGCTGTGGTAGAGAGAGTTCACGTCTAGCTCGGTCTTGCGGATCAAGAAGTAATCCGCAACCATGATGCCGGCCACCGGCCCGAGCAAACCGGAGTAGCCCACCAACCATCCAAAGATATAGGTATCCGGCGTGGCCAGCAGCTTCCAAGGGCACATCGCTAATCCCAGGAAACCGGTAATCAAGCCGCCCGTGCGAAAACTGATCAAACGCGGATACAGATTCGAAAAATCATTGGAGGGCGAAACAACGTTGGCGCCAATGTTCACGTTGAGTGTGGCAACGAGAATCGCAATCATTGCAATGAAGGCAACAACCGGCTCGTGAAATGCGCCGATCAGCTCAATCGGATTCCAGATGGCGTGACCAAACAACACTGTCGATGCCGAAGTAACAGCAATCCCGATGAACGTATACAACACCATGGCCACGGGCAGTCCAAACGCCTGCCCCCACGACTGCGCACTCTGCGATTTCGAGTAGCGCGTAAAGTCCGGAATGTTCAGTGCCAGCGTAGCCCAGTAGCCAACCATGGCCGTAAGCGATGGAAAAAAGACAGCAAGAAATTCGCCCGTTGAGTGAAACGAGCTTGGCGTCGAGAGCATTTCGCCAAAACTGCCCGCCTTCATGCGCACCCAGATGAGCAGCGCAAACGCCATCACAAACATGAACGGCGCGCCAAAGGCCTGCAGGCGGCGGATAGACTCAACGCCACGCCAGACCACTACCATATTGAGCAGCCAGAAGCCGAGGAAGCAGGTCCACAGCACGAAGCTGTTGTTTTCAACCATGGGCCAAATGACCGCGAGCATAGCGTGAATCGCGGTACCGCCAATCCACGACTGAATGCCGAACCATCCGCAAGCCACGACTGCCCGCAAAATCGCCGCAATATTCGCGCCGCGAACGCCGAATGGAGCCCGTATAAAAACCGGAAACGGAATACCGTACTTGGCGCCGGCATGCGCGTTCAGCAGCATAGGGACAAGCACGATGAGATTGCCGAGCAACACAGTACCGATCGCCTGCTTCCAGTCCATGCCCTTGGCGATAAGCGACGAGGCAAGCTGGTACGTCGTGATTTCCATGCACATGGAGAACCACAGCGCCGTGTAGTTGTAAAAGCCCCAGGTCCGCTGCTCCCGCGTGGTTGGTGCCAGATCGCGGTTCGACAAAGATGAATCAACCGAGCTCAGAATCTCCTCCACATTGTGTCTTGTGCTAACTCAAAAATATGTTGAGAGCGATAAAGATGCCATCATAGGTCCGTGGAATGATCACTTCCACGCGCCTCCGCGCGCATCTCTGCGCAGATATCTCCCGCGTCCTGGCTTCCCGATAAACTCGCCCTTTGAAACAATCAGTTCGCCGCGCGAATACACATCGCGCGCATTGCCGCGCACACGAAATCCTTCAAACATCGAGTAGTCCACGCGCATGTGGTGAGTGGCCGCGGAGATGGTGTAGTCCTGCACCGGGTCCCAGAGCACCAGATCCGCATCGCTACCCGCAGCCAGCACCCCTTTCTTGGGATACATGCCGAAGATGCGCGCCGGCGCTGTTGAAACCAACTCGACAAATCTGTTAATCGAGAAATTCCCTAGTCCCACTCCGTGATGATGCAGCAGTTGCAGCCGATTCTCAATTCCTGGTCCGCCGTTTGGAATCTTCGTAAAATCATCCTTGCCCAATGTCTTCTGATCGGCAAAGCAGAAAGGACAATGGTCGGTTGAAACCACTTGCAAATGATCCTTGCGCAGCCCCTCCCATAGCTTCGGTTGGTTCTTGCGTTCACGCAGTGGCGGCGTAAACACATACTTCGCGCCTTCCCATCCCTTGTCTGCAACGTCTTCAAGCGAGAGCAAGAGATACTGCGGACAGGTCTCTGCAAAAGCAGGCAGCCCGCGGTCGCGCGCCTCGCGCACCTGGTTGAGAGCGTCTTCGCTCGAGAGATGCACAATGTAGACGGGCACGCCGGCCATCTCCGCCATGGCTATCGCGCGATGCACTGCCTCTGCCTCCGCCTTGGTAGGCCGCGTCAGCGAGTGGTAAATTGGCGCAGTCTTCCCCTCCGCCAGCGCCTGCTGCACAATCACGTCGATCACCGAGCCGTTCTCCGCGTGCATGCAGATCAGCGCGCCATTCTTGGCCGTTTGCCGCAGAGCTTTGAAAATCGTTGCGTCGTCCACCATCAGCACATTGGGATACGCCATGAATAGCTTGAAACTGGCCACGCCCTCGCGCACCATGTCATCCATGTCTTCAAGGCCCGCGTCCGGCAGGTCGGTCACAATCATGTGCAGACCATAGTCGATGCAGGCCTTGCCCTCGGCTTTCTTCCACCACGTGTCGAGTGCATTCCGCATCTTTGTGCCACGCGCCTGGATCGCGAAATCGACAATCGTTGTTGTCCCGCCGATGGCCGCCGCTCTCGTGCCGGTTTCAAAATCGTCAGCCGAGTGCGTTCCACCAAAAGGCATGTCGAGATGCGTGTGCGCGTCAATGCCTCCAGGCAGAAGCAGCAGGCCGTTCGCATCTACAACCGTCTGTGCCGAACTCACAGGAATCCCCGCGCGAATCTCCTTGATCGTCTCTCCATCGATCAGCAAGTCTGCGCGAACAGTAGAATCGGCATTGACGATGGTTCCGTTTTGAATCAGCACTGTTGACATGATCTCTATTTCACGCTCCTGCGTGGTTATTCAAAATCAGAATTGCGGCCTCGGCGCGCACTCCGCGCCGCGTGTGCGTTCATCCCAGGTCTCCGGCGGTTTGCCTGCGTCCACACGCTCCATCCGAATGCAATCGTCCACAGGGCAAACGAGCGAGCAAAGATTGCAGCCCACGCACTCTGTCTCGTCCACGCGCGGTATACGCTCAAGCGGCGTGGGATAGTCACCCAGCGTTGTCACTTCGCGCTCCTTGCGCGTCACCGGCGTTTCCGCAATTGCTGCGCGGCTCTGCATCTCGCGAGCGGCAGGTGTGGTATGCAGTTCCACATGCCCGTCCACTGGCCCTGAGACGCGATCCAGATGAATACACTGATGCGCGCCGTCCCAGCAGGCAATGTGGCAAAGGTCGCAGCCAATACATTTTTGCTCGTCGATGTGCGCGACGATTTTGTAGTTCAGGTTCAAGTGTTTCCATTCGGTCACGCGCTTGAGCGAGAGCCCCCGGAATTCTTCAATGGTCTTGAAGCCTTTCTCGCGCATCCAGTTGTCGAGTCCCTCGGCCATATCCTCCACAATGCGATAGCCGTAGTGCATCACCGCGGTGCACACCTGCACCGTGCCGCAGCCCAGCAGAATAAACTCTGCGGCGTCGCGCCAAGTAGCAATGCCGCCGATCCCCGAGAGCGGCAATGCAGATTCGGGGTCCGACATGATCTCCTGCGCCATGTTCAGCGCGATTGGTTTTACGGCCGGTCCGCAATAGCCGCCATGCGAACTCTTGCCATCCACATTCGGCCGCGGTGTAAACGTGTCAAGATCGATGCCGGTAATCGAATTGATGGTGTTGATAGCGGAGAGTGCGTCTGCGCCGCCACGTTTGGCTGCGCGCGCAATGGTGCGGATGTCCGTGATATTCGGCGTGAGTTTAACCAGCACTGGAGTACGCGCCTTCTCCTTCACCCACTCTGTAATCATCTGCGCATACTCCGGCACTTGCCCTACTGCCGAACCCATGCCTCGTTCGCTCATGCCGTGCGGGCAGCCAAAATTCAATTCGAGTCCGTCCGCTCCCGCACCTTCCGCTCGTGCAACAATGTCGTGCCACGCTTTGCGGTTTGAAGCAACCATCAACGACGCAATCACCGCGTTGTGCGGATAGCGCTTCTTCACTTCCGCCATCTCGGACAAGTTGACTTCAACGCTGCGGTCGCTGATGAGCTCGATGTTGTTGAAGCCCATCATCCGCAACCCATTCCAATCTGTCGCGGAATAGCGCGAACTCACATTGGTCACCGGTTCGCCAATGGTCTTCCACACAGCACCGCCCCATCCCGCTTCAAAGGCGCGCATAATCATCTCGCCAGTATTCGTCGGCGGCGCTGAGGCCAGCCAGAATGGATTCGGCGAATTGATGCCGCCGGCAAACCCGCGAACACGAATGTCAGGCATGAGCCTCCTCCGCAATCTTCAAGATCGCGTTCGCCGCGCGTTTGCCGCTGGCGACTGCATCCACCACTTCGCGTCCGCCGTTTACGCAGTCGCCGCCGGCAAAGTAGCGTGGGTTCCCCGTCTGCCCGGTAGAGTGATCGGCGACAATACGTCCGTCGCGCACGTCAACGCCGCGCAGGTCGTGGATCAGATGCGCGAGTGGTGATTGACCGATGGCCGGCACAATCTGGTCGCATTCAATCGTGAAGTGAGAATCCGGGAGCGGGAGCAATTTGTTGTCCACCTGATGCACCTGGACCGTATCGAGCAAAAGGCGTCCATGTTCGCTTTTGCGAATCGCGAGCGGTTGCCTGCGCCACAGAAATTGCACGCCCTCTTGCTTGGCGTGTTCGTACTCAAAGTCGAATGCAGACATATCGCTCTCGCCGCGGCGATAGAGCAGATAAACAGCGTGCGCACCCAGGCGTCGCGCGGCATTCGCGGCATCAATCGCCGTATTGCCCGCGCCGACCACAACCACAGTCCCATCAATCCGGCGTATGTGTCCGACTTTGTAGCCGGCGATGAGTTCAAGCGCGTTGATCACGCCGTCGCTGTCCTCGCCAGGAATGCCGAGTTGCTGCATCGCTCCAAGTCCGACGCCGACAAATACATAGTCGAACTCCGATTCGAGCGCTTCAAGCTCGGCTGCCGAATTGATACCTGTGCCAAATCGAAAATCGACGCCCATGCGGCGGATCATCTCCACTTCATGCAGGCTGTCCGCGGTGCGCAGCTTATATTCAGCCACGCCGTATGTATTCAAGCCTCCAGGCAGCGAGCGGCGCTCAACGACAGTTGCGTGCGCGCCCTGCCTCACCAGTTCTGCAGCACATGCAAGCGATGCCGGACCCGCGCCAATGCAGACAACACGCGGTGCTGATGCTGCCCGCATCGCCACTGGCAGCACTTCTCCCGATTTATGAAAGCTATCCATCGCGTGTCGCTGCAGGAGCCCTATCTGGATAGGCTTTCGATTCTGCCGATGCAGCACGCAAGCTCCCTCGCACAGCACCTCAACCGGGCACACGCGCGAGCAACTTGAGCCAAGAATGTTCGCGTCAAGAATGCGAAGCGCGGAGCCCCGCAGGTTGCCCGATGAAATGCGTTTGATAAATCCCGGCACGTCGATATGCGTTGGGCATGACGCCGTGCAGGGCGCATCGAAGCAGTTCAGGCAGCGATTGGCCTCGATCTGCGCGGCCTGCGCCGTCAGAGGCGGCTTCAATTCGCCAAAACGCTCACGCAGTTTTTCGTCGTCTGGTAATATTGCGCTGCTCATAGCAACCCCGAGGTACAGCACGATTGGGTTGTTTCAATTCAAGGCTCGGTCTTCGTTACAGGCGTCTAAGATGCCACCAGCGGACCGTACAGATCGGGCCGGCGATCGCGATAGAACTGCCAGATGCGGCGCACTTCGGCAATCTCGTCAAGATCCAGATCTTTGGTCAGCACTTCGTCCTTGTCGCGCGATGCCTGAGCAATCACCTGGCCGCGCGGATTGGCAAAGTAGCTTGATCCGTAAAACTCGCCGATATTCCATGGCGCTTCGGTTCCAACACGATTGATGGCTGCAATGAAATAGCCATTAGCGACGGCATGGGCCGGCTGCTCCAGCGTCCAGAGATATTCGCTCAACCCCGCAACCGTAGCCGACGGGTTAAACACAATCTCCGCTCCGTTCAATCCCAGGCAGCGTGCACCTTCGGGGAAATGCCGGTCGTAGCAGATGTACACGCCGATCTTCGCAAATCCGAGATCGAAGACCGGGTAACCCAGGTTGCCTGGACGAAAGTAGAACTTCTCCCAGAAACCGGGCGCAAGGTGCGGAATGTGCGTCTTCCTGTATTTGCCCAGGAACGTTCCGTCGTTCTGAATCACGGCAGCGCAGTTGTAAAAGACGCCTTCCTGCTCCACCTCATAGACCGGAACCACCATGGCAATCCGCAGTTCCTTCGCCAGCGACCGCATCAGAGAGACGGTTGGGCCTGAAGGAACTGGCTCGGTGGCCTCGTACCATTTGGTGGATTGCTCCGCGCAAAAATACGGGCCGTTGAAAATT
>Ga0182013_10003419_pt1 | contig 19893 bp, 17 predicted proteins | sample 612S2MmetaG_FD_120487 | JGI IMG/M metagenome (GOLD analysis project Ga0182013, IMG submission 120487) | Permafrost microbial communities from Stordalen Mire, Sweden - 612S2M metaG | ecosystem: Environmental > Terrestrial > Soil > Wetlands > Permafrost | place: Sweden: Stordalen | collected... | reverse complement strand
CCGGTGACCATACTGCGAGGGATCACCCGTTCCCATCCCGAACACGGAAGTTAAGCCTCGCTGGGCCGATGGTACTGCACGGGCGACTGTGTGGGAGATTAGGTGATCGCCGGCAATAATATCCAGCAAAAAGCCCACCCTTCGGGGTGGGCTTTTTGCATGTCACGGACTTCGCGAGCTTCTTACAAAGAGTTGATATATACTTTTGATGGATATCAATGGGGGGGAGCAGTGGCCGCAAAACCAGGATCGAGTCAGAAGCCGACCGACGCCAAGCTGTTCTGGAATGGCCGCAGCCAGGCTGTGCGCCTGCCCAAGGAATTCCGCTTCGAGGGCAATCGGGTACGCGTGACCCGGATGGGTGCGGGGATCTTGCTTGAGCCGGTCCTTGAGCCGAGGAAAGAAACGCCTGAAGAGTGGTTCGCCCGCATCGATGCGCTCAAGGGCGATCCGCTGTTTCCTGAGGGTCGAAAACAGAACCTGGCGCCCATTCGCGAGTATTTCGAGTGAAATATCTGCTCGACACCAACATCTGTATCGGGATCATCAATGACCGTCCTGAGAAAGTGCGATTGAACGCTGCTTCTGCCCTTGTGCGCAGCGCGAGTTTTGCGACCTCCTCAATTGTGGTCTACGAGCTTTGGTATGGAGTTGCGAAGAGCCAGCAAGTTGACCGGAATGCCCGCGCTCTCCAGGGCTTTCTTTCCCGCGACATCGAAGTTCTTGAATTTACTGAGCAGGATGCGCGGGCGGCCGGGGAAATTCGTGCCCAGCTTGAACGTAACGGCGGACGGATCGGGGAATACGACACCTTGATTGCGGGGCAAGCCTTCAGCCGCAATCTGGTGCTGGTGACGGCGAATACGCGAGAATTTGAGCGCGTAAAGGGCCTGATTGTGGAGAATTGGACGGCGTAACACGAGGCCACGGCGGGGCGGATGGTACAGCACCGCTGGCTGCGTAGTAGATCAGGGTAGTCGCTGACATGTTCCTAAAGCAAAAAGCCATCCGCGACCGCGGATGGCTTTTTGCATCTGGCTACTGAAACCACCCGGATCCGCGCGAGTGCCTGTGAATACTCCCCTTGACAATCTAGGAGAAGCGCCTTATTCTCCTCCTAGATTAACTAGGGAAGCCCCCGGAGACTCCACATGGCTCCAGACAAACAGCACGACATCCTGCAAGGCACCCTCGACATGCTGATCCTCAAGGCCGTTTCGCTCGGGCCGCTGCACGGCTACGGCGTGCTGCTGCGTATTCAGCAGATCTCCGGTGAAGAGCTGGTCATTTTGCAGGGCTCGCTTTACCCGGCGCTTTACCGGCTTGAGCACCAGGGGGCAATCGCCGGCGAGTGGGGCGAGAGCGAAAATAACCGCCGCGCAAAATATTACCGGCTCACGGACCTGGGCCGTGCCCGCCTCGGCGAAGAGCGAGAAAAATGGCAGCGCATGTCGGGCATTATCAACGGCATTCTGAGCGCCACTCCGGAGCAGATATGACGCCGGCCAAGCTATTCCTCCTGCGCAAGAAGATGGAATTCGCCTCGTGGTTCCGTGCCATCTTTCATCGAAGCCGCCTCGAAAATGAAATGGAAGCCGAACTTGCCGACCATCTCGAGCGGCTCACCGCGGACCTGGTCCGCGCCGGCCACTCGCCCGGGGATGCAGCCCGCCGCGCGCGCGTGGCGCTTGGGCCGGCGCTCAAGCACAAAGAGGCGATGCGCGCCTCGCTCGGCCTGCGCTGGTGCGACGAGCTTTCCGCCGATCTGCGCTTTGCCATGCGAATCCTGCGCAAGAGCCCGGGATTTACTGCGATCGCGGGGGTGTCGCTGGCGCTGGCAATCGGCGCCAACACGGCTATCTTCTCGGTGGCCAAGAATATGCTTTACGACCGGCTGGCTGTGCCGCATCCGGAGCAATTGCGCGCACTGAAGTGGCACGCCGTCGGAGATATGGCTGTGCACAGCATGTGGGGTGATTTTGACCCTGCGCCCGAGGGCGGGATGTCGGGAACAATTTTCTCCTACCCGGTTTACCTTGAACTGCGCGCACATAATCAGTCTCTGCAGGATCTGTTCGCGTTCAAGTGGGATGGCATGAATGCGACGGTCGGCGGGGTGGCGCAACGAGTTGAGACGGAAATGGTCTCCGGGAATTATTACTCCGTGCTGGGCGTAAGGCCCCAGCTCGGCCGTCCCATCCAGGAGTCGGACGAAAGTGAATACGGCGCCGGAACAGTTACCGTGATCAGCGAGGGGCTATGGGAGCGAGCCTATGGACGTTCGCCTTCGGTGCTGGGCCAGACGATCACGGTAAATCAGACGCCGTTTACGATTGTGGGCGTGAGCCCGCGCGGATTCACGGGGGCGAAGGGCGTGCAGGCTTCACCGGACCTGTTTGTGCCGCTCACCATGCAGCCGATCATCGATCCGAAGGGGACGTCATCGCTCTTGGAAGATCCCACGACCTGGTGGGTGAATGTGATGGGGCGAGCCAAGCCCGGGGTGAAGGACTCCCAGGCGCAAGCGGTTCTAGCGGCGCAGTTGGACTCGGCGACCCGCGGCACGATAGCGGTGAAGCCTGGCGAAACGGTGCCCAATCTGGTTTTGACGGACGGTAGCCGGGGGCTCCGTCTGGCGGACCAGATGTTCAAGAGACCGGCGTATGTGTTGATGGCGCTGACTGGGTTTGTGCTGCTGCTGGCCTGCGCCAACATTGCCAACCTGATGCTGGCGCGGGGAGCGCAGCGGCAGCGGGAGATGAGCGTGCGGCTGGCGCTGGGCGCTGGCCGCGGGCGCATTTTGCGCCAACTGCTCACCGAGAGTCTTCTGCTGGCCGCGATTGGCGGGGTGGGAGGATTGGTTCTCGGCTCCTTGGGGCGCAATGTGATTCCCCGGTTGCTGACCAACCCCTGGGAGGCGAGCGCGTTCGAAGTGCATTTCGATTGGGGCGTATTTGGCTTTTCCGCAGCGGTGACGATTGTGACGGGGATGCTGTTCGGGATGGCTCCGGCTTGGCTGGCCGCGCGCGCCGAAGTGAGCAGCAGCCTGAAAGAGAGCGCGCAGACCGCAACGCGGCGCCGCAAGAGCCTCGGCGGAAAAAGCATCGTCGCCTTCCAGATTTCGCTTTCAACCCTTCTGGTGGTTGGCGCGGGGATGTTTTTGCGCACGTTGTATATGCTCGACAAAATCGACGCAGGCTTTCGCACCGACCACCTCATCCTCTTTGAGATCGCTCCCCCCGCTTTGCGCTACGACAAGGGCAAAGACGTGCAACTGCACCAACGGCTTGAGCAGGCATTCGCGGGATTGCCCGGCGTGGAGGGCGTGGCGCCCAGCTTGACGGCCTACATCGCGGACAGCATGTCGAACAAAGACTTCATTCCCGACGGTGAGCCTGACAACGGCGAGCATCGCGGAGCAGAGGACGTGAATATAGTCGGCAACACTTTCTTTCAAACCATGGGCATTCCCATCGTGAGCGGCCGCGGCTTTGGCCCCCAGGACACGCCGAGCTCGATGAAAGTGGCCATCGTCAACCAGGCTTTGGCGAAGAAGCGATTTCCCCACACGAATCCGTTAGGGAAGCGATTCAAGACAGATGACGAAAAACACGAGTGGGTAACGATCGTGGGTGTATGCGGAGACACGCGCTACGCAACCCTCCGCGATCCGGCGCCTCCGCAATTCTTTATGCCCTATGTACAGCAACCCGCGGTGGGCGGCATGACATACGCCATTCGCACCCCTCTCTCGCCTGGCCGGCTGGTGCCGGCGCTGCGGCGCGTGGTCGAGCAGGAAGACCGCGATCTGCCCATCATCGACATCCGGACCCAGAGACAACAGATCGATGCAACGCTCCAGATTGAACGCATTTTTGCCGCTCTCACCTCGGGCTTTGGATTGCTGGCATTAGCGCTGGCCGGCGTAGGTATTTACGGCGTCATGGCGTACACGGTGGCGCAGCGCACCAACGAAATCGGCATTCGCCTGGCACTCGGCGCGCAGCCGGGGCAGTTGCGCGGAATGATTTTGCGTGAAAGCACCTGGCTGGCGGTTGCGGGGGTTGTAGCCGGGACGGGCGCTGCATTGGGATTGGTGCGGCTGGTCAAGTCGATGCTCTACGGAATTCAGCCGTCGGATCCGGCAACGATCCTGGGCGGCGTATTGATTTTGCTGGCGGTTGCGCTGGCCGCAAGCTGGATTCCGGCGCGGCGCGCGGCCAGCGTGCAGCCGGTGGAGGCGCTGCGGCACGAGTAACACTGTCGCAGTTTTCAGCCGGCTTGTTCGATTCCGACGGGAAGAACCGGCATTCGCCCTTGTGCCTTGGCCTCGGCCACCACAATGTCCAGATGCTCCAGCACCTCGGCCACGGTCATGGTATAGATCTCGCGGCGGGCGTCGTAGCCTTCTTCGATCAGCTGCTTCAGATAGCGGCCGGCGATCTGCGCGGCAAGCTGATCGGTGATCACCATGCCGGAGCGCTTTTTCTGGGCAACCCATGCCTCATTGGGCATGGCAATCCACATGGGACGGCCGTTGACGTCGAAGCGGATATCGACGGCGTCTGCGTGGCGGGTGGCAATGGCCACGATGGTGCCCTTCCAGCGGCAATGCAAATCCTGTCCAGTCCAGCGGTCGGCTACGTGAAAATCTTCGTACATGCCTCTAGCGTAGCCGCTACCGCGGCGCAGAGCAACTCTCGTTCACATGAACGTCTGCGTGAAGTGCGGCTTTGGTTGGACGGCGCGGGGCGGGACCGGGCAAACGGTTCTCACGCCGGGGGGTGGACTGCCGTATTCTTTGACTGGTGCATCCCGAACTTTTTCACATCGGACCGATCGTGATTCCGTCGTATGGGGCGATGGCGGCGCTGGGCGTATTGCTGGCGCTTGGGCTGGCGCAGCGCACGGCTCGCATCGCGGGCGTGGACCCGGGGCATGTCTGGAATATCTGCGTTCTCTCGCTGTGCGCGGCGCTGGCGGCTGAGCGGCTGTTGCTGGTGATGGCGAACCTGAACCAGTTGCGCAGTCATCCGTCGTGGGTACTGGGCCTGGCCATGGTTCACCACCCGCTGGTGGCGGGGGTGGGTGCTCTGGCCGGGGTCGGTAGCGGGGCTTGGTACGCGGTTTGGCGCAAGATGAACCTGGCTGCGACGGCCGATGCGCTGGCAGCGCCGCTGGCCGCCGGACTGGCGTTTGAACAGGTGGGCGCGCTGCTCGCTGGGTCGGGTTTTGGGACCGAGAGCACGGCGCCCTGGGCGATCACGTATACCAGCCCGCTGGCGGCGCGCTGGAGCGGGACTCCGCTGGGGATTGCGGTGCATCCGGTACAGGCGTATGCGGCGCTCGGGTTTCTGACGCTCTCGGTATCGCTGCTGATTTGGCTGCCCTCGCGGCGGCGGGCGGGCGATGGGTCTGGAGCATGGCTGATGGGCGCTGGAGTGGTGATTTACATGACCGAGCTGTGGCGCGATCCGGAAGGGCGCGGACTGGTTTTGAACGGCGCGCTGGATGGGCCGCAGATTGCGGCGGTGCTGATGGTTCTGGCCGGGGCCCTGGTGCTGCGGGAGCGGAAGACGAAGAGCGAGGGACTAAGGGACTAGAGACTGAGGGAATAAATGAGTGAAATGCGCACGATCGATGTTCCTATTGAGGCGCGGGGGCAGCGTCTGGACCAGTTTCTCGCCGCGCAACTCGACGGCGTGAGCCGTTCCCGGGTGCAGATGCTCATCGACCAGGGCGACGTGCTGGTGGGCGACGCGCGCGAGAAGGCCTCGTTCAAGCTGCGGGGCGGTGAGCTCATTCTTATCACCGGCGAACCGCATCCCGCACCCCTGAAGGCTACCGCTGAAGACATTCCTCTGGATGTGGTGTATGAAGACAGCGACCTGGCGGTGATCAACAAGCCGGCGGGGATGATGGTGCATGCCGGGTCGGGGCAGAGTGAAGACGCCAGGAGCAAGGGAACGCTGGTGAATGCGCTGCTGTACCGGTTCAAGAAGCTGTCGTCGACGGGCGGGGATCTGCGGCCGGGCATCGTGCACCGGCTGGATAAGGATACGAGCGGGCTGATCGTGGTAGCCAAGAACGACCGGGCGCACCAGACTCTGGGCGAGATGTTTGCGGAGCGGCAGATCAAGAAGACTTACGTTGCGCTGGTGGAAGGCGATGTGAAAAAAGATAAGGGCACGGTGACGGCGGCGCTGAGCCGCGACCCGATGCGCCGCACCCGGATGACGACCATGCCTAACGAAAATGCCCGTTCCGCAGTCAGTCATTACGAGGTGGTGCGGCGGCTCAACACGCGCTTCGGCAAATTCACGCTGGTGCGGGTGCGGATCGAGACGGGAAGAACGCACCAGATCCGCGTGCACATGGCGTCACTGGGGCACCCGGTGGTGGGAGATTCGCTCTATGGGGGCCCGGGACAGTTGACCGACCAGGTGGCTTCCAATGCGGCGACTTCGCGGGCGGCGCGACGAAAAGCAGAGCCGGAGAGGCTGCGGCTGGGAAGGAATTTTCTGCATGCTGCGCGCCTCGAGTTCAAGCACCCGCGGACGGGCAAGGCGCTGGAACTGGAGGCGCCGCTGCCGAAGGAACTGGAACAATTTCTGGAGCGGCTGGAGAGCGCGGTCAAGTCCTGAGCGCGCAACGGAAAGATAACGTTGGGATGAGGGCGGGGGCGATTGTTAAAATGAGGGAGATATGACTCGAAATCTGTTTTGCTTTGCGCTGGGGACCGTGATGAGCGTGGCCCCGGCGCTTTCCCAACAAACTGCTCCGGCAGCTGCTCCGGCGACCGCTCCAAACCAGGCTCAAGGGACTCCGGCTCCCGCGGCGCAGGCGCCGGCTGCCCAGGCCCCGGCCGCTGCTGCGGCGGATGCGGGCGATCAGCAGGCCGCATCCAATGCGAAGCCGTTCGTAATCGGCGCCAACGAAGTCAGCCTGATTTTTACGGTCACCGACAAGCACGGGCACTATATTCCCGACCTGAAGCAGAGCGACTTTGCGCTGCTCGACGACCAGAAGGCGCCGGCCAGAGTGAATTCGTTTCACCAGCAGATCAATCTGCCGCTGCGCGTAGGCCTGCTGATCGACACCAGCACGTCGATTCGATCCAGGTTCCAGTTTGAGCAGCAGTCGGCCATCGAGTTTCTGCTCCAGGTGCTGAAGGCCCGTGGCGACCGCGCGTTTGTGATGGGCTTTGACGTGACCCCCACGGTGACCAGGGACTGGACCAACGACCTGGATGGCCTGGAGACGGGCGTGAACGCTCTCCGGCCCGGCGGCGGCACGGCGCTTTATGACGCTGTCTATACGGCCTGCCGCGACAAGCTGCTCACTGCACGCGGACAGGAGCCGGTGCGTAAGGCGCTGATCCTCATCTCCGACGGGGACGACAACCAGAGCCGGGTGTACGAGAGCGAAGCGATCAAGGAATGTCAGCGGGCGGAGACCATCATTTACGCCATCAGCACCAACTGGACTCCCAGCCGCGGCCCCGGCGACAAGGTGATGCAGGAGCTTGCCGAGCAGACAGGCGGCGAGGTTTTCTTTCCGCCATCGGTCGAGGAGATGTCGACCAGCTTCCACGATATCGAACAGGAACTGCGCAGCCAGTATGCGCTGAACTATTCGCCGGCCGACTTCAAGCCCGACGGCGCCTTCAGGACGATTTACCTCTACTGTTATGACCGGCGCTACACGGTGCGAGCGCGCAAAGGGTATTTCGCGCCGAAGGAATGACGCCGCGACAGGATTGAGCGGCAGACGAGATGAGAGGGAGCGTGGCGATGGCTGCGCTTCTTTTTTTTGAGTTGTTTTTCTCGGCCCTGGGTCGTGTCCCGATTTAGCACAGCGCCTTAAACAGAGTCCGGTTTTGAAGCAAGGCAAGAATGATTCCTTACCGATCTAACCTGATTTTGCATTCGCACGATGAAATAGAAGAAGGCGACTTTTCAAACATTCCAATACGGCGGCTCGAGGGAAATCGGGCGGCGGCACGGGGGTTGGGAGCGGAGTCGGCCTCGCCCCGCGGAGGGCTGAGCGGGCTGGAGGGATCTCGGTGATCCGGCAGGCAATATCGTGCGACATCTGCGGAACGGAAAAAAAGCAGACCAACCATTGGTTTGTGGCCTATGAGCAGGGCGGGGAACTGCGAGTGGGGGGGTGGAGTTCGCGCAACCGGCTGCGGCCGGGGTCGAAGCATCTGTGCGGACAGACCTGCCTGCACAAGCTGGTGGATGAGTTCATGGCCAAAGCGATCTCAATGAAGGCGCAAAAGGCGGGTGGGGAAGAGATAGTGGAAGCCCCGGCGGTTACGAATACGAGACCGACCGACACGAGTCTGACCTCGAATGCGGCCTATACGGCGGTCGAGTCTTCGCGCCGTGTAGAGATGCCTTCGCCGGCGAATGCTGTTTCCCGGCCGCAGGCGGAACTGGTGACGATGCCGGGACGGGCGCAGTTCGAGCCGCTCGACGAACCACCTGCCTACTCCTCGCAAAGCTGGCGGGCGGAGGCGTGGGAACGGGAGCGGGAACGGGAGTTGAACGCGGCGGAGCGCGGGCCGGATATCCTGGCGCGGCGGCGATCGCGGGCTTAAGGTGTTGCCGGACCGGATTGCAGCAAGGCTAATAGTCCGGCTTCATCGAGGACGGTTACTTTGAGCTCACGGGCCTTGTCCAGTTTTGAGCCAGCCTCTTCGCCGGCGACTACATAGCTGGTTTTTTTGCTGACTGATCCGGAGACCTTTCCACCGGCGGCCTCGATGCGCTGCTTGGCTTCGTCGCGGGTGAGGGTGGACAATGTGCCGGTCAAGACGAAAGTGAGTCCGGCGAGCTGGGTTGAGCGTTGTTTTTTCTCGGCGGTCATTTCGACGCCGGCTTCCTTGAGGTGCTGAACGAGGGTCTGATTCGCAGGACGCGAGAAGAACTCCAGGATGGCCTCGGAGATGCGCGGGCCCACTTCTTCCACGCGTTCGAGCTCTTCAGCCGACGCGCCCATGATAGCGTCGATCGAACCGAATTCCTGGGCAAGCAACTCGGCGGTGCGTTCGCCGACGAAGCGGATGCCCAGGCCCATGATGACGCGGGCCAGGCCGGCCTTCTTTGAGCGGGCAATTTCCTTCAAAAGTGCTTGCGCGGATTTTTCGGCAAAGCGCTCCAGATCGACGAGCTGCTCCTCGGTCAGCGAGTAGAGGTCGGCGACGCTTTTGACGAGGCCGCGTTCGAGAAGCTGCTGGACGGCGGCTTCGCCGAGGCCTTCGATGTTCATGACGCCGCGGGCGCCGAAATGGAGCAGGGATTCGCGGAGCTTGGCGGGGCAGTCGGCATTGACGCATCGGTAGTCCACTTCGCCTTCTTCACGGACTACCGGGTTTCCGCACTCCGGGCAATTGACGGGATAGGTGAATTTGCGCGTTCCCCTGGGATGTTGGGCGTCTTCGACAACCTCGACAACTTTGGGGATGACATCGCCGCCGCGTTCGACTTTGACCCAATCGCCGATCACGAGACCAAGGCGCTCGATGAAGTCCGCGTTGTGGAGCGTGGCGCGGCTTACAGTAACTCCGCCGACAAAAACGGGCGTGAGCATGGCGGTGGGAGTGAGCTTGCCGCTGCGGCCCACGGTAATCATGATGTCCTGGACCTGGGTGATGGCCGATTGCGCGGTGAACTTATAGGCGATGGCCCAGCGCGGCGCGCGGCCGGTGTAGCCGAGGCGCTGCTGGGTCGCGTGGGAGTCGACTTTGAGCACTACGCCGTCGATCTCATAGCCGAGCGTAGCGCGCTTGGTCTCCGCATCTTCAATAAACTTGACCATTCCATCGACTGAGTGAACGCGGCCGCGATGAGGATTGACGCGGAAGCCGAGCGCGGTGAGGGCGTCGAGCGTCGCGGTCTGGCCGGCAGCGAAGTATTCGCCGTCGACGAGCAGGAAGTAAGCGAAAAAGACCAGGCTGCGACGGTGGACGATGGAGGGCTCAAGCGTGCGAAGGGTCCCGGCGGCGGCGTTGCGGGGATTGACGGCCGGCGCCAGGCCCTCGCTTTCGCGCTCTTCGTTCATGCGCAGAAAGGCGGCCTGCGGCATCACGCACTCGCCGCGGACTTCAAGCACCTGCGGTGCGGCAGCCTTTTCAAGGAGCGCGGCGGGGATGCTGAGGGGCACGCTGCGAATGGTGCGGATGTTGGAGGTGACGTCTTCGCCGATCTGTCCATCGCCGCGGGTCAGGCCCATGGCGAGCCGCGCGCCGCCGTCTTCCGTGGGCTCGTAGCGAAGGGCGACGCTGAGGCCGTCGAGCTTGAGCTCGGCGGTGTATTCGACGGGTAGATTGCCGGCCAACTCGTGCACGCGCCGGTCCCACTCGGCCAGCTCTTCAGCCGAGTAGGCGTTGTCGAGCGAGAGCATGGGGCGCGAGTGAGCAGCCTTGCGGAACCCCTCGGCGGGCTTGCCGCCTACGCGCTGGGTGGGCGAGTCGGGAGTGACCAGGTCGGGGTGGGCGGCCTCAAGGCGCTTGAGCTCGTTCATCAGCGCGTCGTACTCGGCGTCGCTGATTTCAGGCGCGTCGAGGACGTAGTAGAGGTGTTCGTGATGGCGGAGTTGGGTGCGCAGTTGGTTGATTCGACGGGCGGCGCCGGGCTCGGTCATAGGTATGGATTATAGTGTTTGGCGTGGCCCGGGCGGCGGAGGATAAGGTGTACTCGCCGGCAATGAGGGTTCGCTGGGCGCCTCGCCTTTGGGCACCCGGGCAACCTGCCCGCTAATCCCCCTTAAGCCCGCGGAATTTGAGCATCGGCTCGATCGTCGGTTCAGCCCCCAGCCACGTTGAATACATCTTGTCGAGGTCTTCGGTGTTGCCGCGCGAGAGCACCATCCTGCGGAAGCGGTCGCCGTTGGCGCGGGTCAGGCCGCCGTGATCCTCAAACCACTGGAAGGCTGCGTCGTCAAGCATCTCTGTCCACGAATACGCGTAGTAGCCGGCGGAGTAGCCGTTGGCCCAGATGTGCAGGAAATAGCTGGATCGGTAGCGGGGTGGAACATCGTGGATGAGCAGGTGTGTGCGGGCAAGGGCATCGGTCTCAAACTTGTCGACGTCCTCGAGCGGCGCGTCGGCGGGCAGGGTGTGCCACTGGAGGTCGAGTTCGGCGGCGGCAATCTGCTCGGTGAGTTTGTAGCCCTGGTTGAAGGTTTCCGCCTTCTTGATTTTTGAGGCGAGTTCGGCGGGCATGGGCTCGCCGGTTTTGTAGTGACGGGCGTAGTGGGAGAATACTTCAGGATAGCTGGCCCAGTGCTCGTTGAACTGGGAGGGGAATTCTACGAAGTCGCGCGGGGTCTGCGTGCCGGAGAGGCTGGGGTATTCGGTGTCGGCAAACATGCCATGGAGTCCGTGGCCGAACTCGTGGAACATAGTGGTCACGTCTTCAAAGGTGATAAGAGCGGGCTGGCCGGGAGCGGGTTTTTCAAAGTTAGCCACGTTGTAGACGACGGGCAGGGTGCCGAGCAGTTTGGACTGGCCGACGAGCACGTCCATCCATGCGCCGCCGTTCTTGTTGTCGCGCTTGAAGTAGTCGCAGTAGAACAGGGCCAGGGGTTTGGAATCGACGTCGAAGACCTCGAAGACGCGCACGTCAGACTGATAGACCGGGATGTCGTGGCGCTCTTTGAAGGTGAGGCCGTAGAGCTGGTGGGCGGCGTAGAAGACGCCGTTTTCGAGTACGTTGTTGAGCTCGAAGTAGGGCTTGACCTGGGATTCGTCCAGATCGTACCGGGCTTTGCGGACCTGCTCGGCGTAGAAGTCCCAATCCCACGGCTCGAGCTTGAACCCGCCATTCTGTGAGTCGATGAGGGCCTGGATGTCTTTGGCTTCGCTGGCGGCCTTGGCCGTGGCGGCGGGAACCAGGGCATCGACGAAGTGGAGCGCGGCGGCTGGGGTTTTAGCCATCTGGTCGGTGAGGTTCCAGGCGGCAAAGCTGGGATAGCCGAGCAGGGCGGCCTTCTGGGCGCGGAGCTGTGCAAGGCGGGCGACGGTGGAGCGGGTGTCGTTGGCGTCGCCGCGCTCGGTGCGATTCCAGGAGTTCTCGAAGAGGCTCTGGCGCGTGGCGCGGTTGGCGAGATAAGTGAGATCGGGCTGCTGGGTGGTGTTCTGCAGCGGGATAAGCCAGCCCTGCTGCTTGCGGGCAGCGGCAGCCTGGGCAGCGGAGTCGAGTTGCGGCTGGGTGAGACCGGCGAGGGCCGACTGATCGGTGGTGGAGAAAGCGGCGGCCTTGGTGGCGGCCAGCAGCTTGTTCATGAAGGAGTTGGAAAGCGTCGAATCTTCCTCGTTGAGCTTTTTCAGCTTGGCTTTGTCTGCGTCGGAGAGGTTCGCGCCCGCTTTTACGAACTGCTGATAGTCGTATTCGACCAGGCGAAGCTGCTCGGGATCGAGCCCCAGCGAGGCGCGCTGGTCGTAGATGGTCTTGATGCGGGCGAAGAGTTTGGGGTTGAGATTGATGGCATCCTGGTGAGCGGCGAGGCGGGGGGCTTCGTAGTCCTGCACCTTCTGCAGATCGTCGTTGGTGTTGGCGGCCGTGACGCAATTGAAGACCAGATAGGCGCGATTGAGCAACTGGCCTGATTTTTCCAGGGCCACGATGGTGTTTTCGAAGGTGGGAGCGGCGGGGGCGTTGGCGATGGCCTCCACTTCCTCAAGCTGCCGGGCCATTCCAGCGTCGATCGCGGGCTGGTAGTCGCTGTCTTTGATCTTGTCGAACGGCGGCGCGTGGAAGGGAAGGGTGCTGGGCGCGTAGAAGGGGTTGGAAGGGCCGAAGGACTGGGCGTTGAGGGCATTTCCGGCGAGGGCGGCGGCGCCCATGGCAAAAAGGATCTGCATACAGAGTTTTGCTCTTTTCGATGGGTAGAAGTGCATGGTTTTCATGGCGCCCGATGGCTCCTTCGTAAATCCTTTGAAGATTGTATGCCGTCAGCCCCGGTTTAAGAGTGAGTTGGCGAGGCTGAAATGGACCGGGCACTGGATAACCCTTGCGATGAATATCGAATCCTCTCAAACATGAAAAGAAAACTCGAAGTTTCGGCATTGTTTCTAGCATCGTTCCTGGCATGCGGGGCGGTTCAGGGATGGAGTCAACAATCAACCTCGGATAGTTCGAGCTCAAAGAGTGCAGGTCAGGACATGAAGGCCGCAGGACGGGATACAAAGAGCGCGGCCGGCAATGCGGCGCAGGGAACAAAGAAGGGAACAAAGAAAGCTTACAACGCTACGAAGAACGGGACGAAGAAGGCTGCGACCAAGACGAAGAATACTGCCAAGGGCGCGGTGGACGGGGGAAAGGCTGGGGCGAAGCAACCGGACTGACCTTTTGAATCCTGAAGAACTGGCTTGGCCGGCCGGATTGGGTGCGATCCGCGGTATGTCATGCTGTATCGAGGACTTTTCGCACCCATGGAGCCTGTTACACATTTTCTTACAGGTGCCTGCATTGGGCGGGCGGGATTCAACCGGAAGACGGCTTATGCGACCCTGGCCGCAGTACTGGCGGCCGAAGCTGCGGATCTGGACATTCTTTGGGACCTTGCCGGTCCGGTCGAGGAACTGAAGCACCATCGTGGAATCACCCATACGCTGATCGCCGCCCCGGTTGTCGCCGGAGTGGTGGTGGGGGCGGTCTGGATAGTTGATCGCCTGATCCGATGGCGACAGCGGCACGCCCTCACCCACGCCCATCAACCCAACCAAAAAATAGAGGCGCCCCCGGCTCCGCTTCGGTGGGGATGGCTGTATGCGACGGCGTTGGTCGCGGCGCTCAGCCACCTCGCGCTCGACTGGACGAATAATTACGGGGTCAGGCCATTCTTCCCATTCAATCCCCGATGGTATGCGGGAAGCATCATGTTCATTGCCGAGCCGGTGCTGTGGGGTCTTTTTGCCTTGGCGCTGGCGGTGCCCTGGGTATTGGGGCTGGCTGACAACGAAATGGGCGTTCGGCGGCAACGGCATCGCGGCCAGGGTTGGGCGATCTTCGCGCTGGCGGCAATGGTTGCGCTGTGGGGCTGGCGCTGGATCGAACATGAGCAGGGGCTGGCGATGATGGCGAAGACCCAGGTGGCGACAGAGTCGGTGAAGCGGATGGCGCTGGAGCCGTACCCGGTGAACCCCTACCGCTGGCACGCGATTCTCGAGACTGCGGATTTCTACCAGACGGCGGAAGTGAACACGAGAAATCCCGACGCGATGGATGCGATCGTGAGCAATCCTCAGATGGATGTGATGTGGAAGCCTAACGATACCTCGGCGGTGGAAGCGGCGAAGCAGACGTTGCTGGGGAGGGTCTACCTGGATTGGGGAACCTGGGCCGTGGTGCGGGACCTCGGTCAGGAGCCTGTGGCCGGCATGGCTGCGCCGGAACTGGCGCCGGGCCGGAAATGGACGACGGTGGAGTTTCAGGATTTGAGGTTCGACTACGGGGTGCTGGCAGCTCAGACCCGGCGCGGGCGGTCACCGCTGGCGGGATGGGTTTATATCGTGGACGGACACGAAGAGGCGGGGATGGCAATGGGAGGGCGTGAACAGCATTGAGGTTGTTGCTGAGAGTGAAATTGATATTCGTAGCATCAAAATGCCAAATGGTGTTTGTTGACCAATCGAGCCGAGGACCGCAGAATGGATGGAGCACTTCTATTAAGTCCGGTGATGAGGGGCTGTGTCTCGCTTGACCCTGGACCCGCCCCGAAGCTTTCGATCCTACCTGAAGATTCAAGAAGATGAGGTTTCGATGATCGCATATCTGTTGCTCCTGGTTGCCGTTTTGAGTCGCGTGATTCCCCATGCGGGATGGATGAACTTTACTGCGGTGGGCGGGGCGCTGCTTTATTTCGGCGCACGGCGGCCGTGGCGCGAGATGGTTGCGCCGCTGGTGGCGCTGATGGCGACCGACTACTTTCTCACCGTCTACACCTACCACTACGCCTTCCAATGGCAGGTTTATTTGCCCACGTGGATGTGGTACTTGGCGGCGATGGGGCTGGGTCAGATTTTGCTGAACAAGAAGACGACCTTTGTGCGCGTGGGCGCCGGTTCGCTGCTGGGACCGACCTCGTTCTTCTTGATTTCGAATTATGCCGTGTGGGTTGTGGGCGGCATGTATCCGCGGACGGTGGGCGGACTTGGGCTCTGCTATGTGGCTGGACTGCCGTTCTATCGCAACGACCTGATCTCGACTTCAGTGATGATGGGACTGATGTTTGGGGTTCCCGCGCTGGTGCGGAGGATGAAGCCGGTCGAGCCGCAGACGGCGCTGGCGGGCAAGTAAAGCGGCTGGGTCGCAAAGGCGACACCTAGGTCGACTGCAGGCCATTCACTCAAGCCTCTCGCTATGAAGCCGCCAGGGGCTTGGCTCGTGATTACGAGTTCAAATAAACCATCACTTCACACACGTTTCTCGCCGGGTGCCCCAGGTTTAACTAACAACCTTGGGTACCCCATGTCTGGATTTAGACATGGATTCAGCTACGACTGAAGATCTCCGGTTACAACGACGGCAACGACCCGCGCGTCCGCGAGTGTCGCCCAGCCTGTCGACCTCTTGGAATTTGCTGCCCGCTTCAGCCCTCGAGCAACTTCCCGGAGCGCCTCTTCCTCATCCACCACCAGCCAAAACCGATGACCGCCAACAGGCCCACCACAAGAACAGTGGCCAGGGCATGGTGGGCGACTATGTCCGCGGCGCCGGGGCCGAGTTTGAGGACGAGCAGGGAGAGGATCAGCCAGCGGACGAGCCTGCCTACAAAGACGGCGAGCATAAAGGGCAGGACGCGCATCTCGAAGACGCCCGAGGCGAAGATGAACACCTTCCAGGGGGTGGGCGGCGGCAGCATGGAAGGGATCATGACGGCCAGGAATTCCTGGCGCTCGAAGCGATCGCGGATGGCGTCGAAGCGCTGCCGGTTGATGCGCTTGAGCAGGAAGAGTTCTCCGCCGGCGCGTCCCAGGGCATAGGGCAAGAGGGCGCCGATAGCCGAGCCCAGCGAGGCGAACAGGCAGTAGAGCAGGAAGCGGTGCTTGTCGTTCCAGATGGAGATGGCCAGATAGGCGTCCATGGGAACTGGGATAGAAGATGAGTCCAGCAGGGCGACCGCGCCTGCTCCCCAGAATCCGAGCTTGGCGAGCGCGGGGAGCATGACCAGCTTCCAATAGGCCATCAAGCGCAGAATAATCTGCTTCAAACAGGTTCCCTTTCCGGCGATTCAAGCGTCCATCCAGAAAGACCATTGTACGGGCAGCCGGGTCCCCGCGGGTGCGTCTTCGCCTGTGGGTTGCTCAGCGACCCGGCTGGACGGACGGCCATTGGGCCGCTTTGTTAAGATGCGCTGGTGAGGAATCCGGCGGGATGAGAGAATAGACAGGAAGGATCCAGAAGCGGAGCCGATGCGCAGAGTGCGCGTATGAAGAGGCTTCTCACCAGCGATGCCCACCAGTGAAGCGCCAACCGAAGTGAACGAGCCCAAAGGACCCGCCCAGACGAGCCCTGACACGAGTCCTGATACGAGCCCTGAGCCGGAGAGCCCCGCGGGCGGAGGGGTTTCTTCGCCGGTGGTGCGCGGATCGCGCTGGATCGACTACGACACCCACGAACTGCTGGAGATGATCGGCGAGCTCGAGGACGAGCGGCGCTGGGCACGGCTGCGCGAAGGAGTGCTGTGGGCCATCCTCTTCCACCTGGCGCTGTTGCTCGCCCTCTTCCTGCTTCCCCGCTACATCAAGGCGCCGGCGGTGATTGAAGCGAACAACAACATCAAAAACCACAAGGATTTTACCTACCTGGACTCGCCTTACCAGGCGCCTCCCAGGCCGGTGAGGCCGCTGATCAAGCCCCCGGTGATCGACCGCAAGACGCTGGAGGAGATGAACAAGCCGACTCCGCCGGCTCCTGCGCCTGTTCCCGCGCCGCAGCCCGCGCAAACGGCGCCGCAGGCCCCGGTACAGCCCAAGCCGCAGCCGACACAGCCCATTCCGCCGACCACGCAATCGCAGATTGAAGCGCCCCGGCCGGCGGCGGTTCCGGCGCGGCCAAACTTCGCCATGAACAGCCAGAATCCCGCCGACCAGCTCAGCGAAGCGATGCGCAATGCGATGCGGAACCGCGGAGGCGGGAGCTATGGCGCGCCGGAGCCGTCGGGGGGTCTGGCCAGGCATCCGGGCGCCGGGTCGGGCGGGGTGCAGGTGCTTTCGGACACGCAGGGCGTCGACTTCAGCTCCTGGCTGGCGCGCTGGCACTATGTGACCGAGCAGACGTGGGACCCGCTGATTCCCGACGAAGTAAATCCTCCGATCTCGAAGTCGGGAATGGTGGCGATTCGATTCAAAGTCTTGCCCAACGGGCAGGTCACGGACATGCAACTGGAGGGCCGGTCGGGCGATTCGGCGCTGGATCGGGCGGCGTGGGGAGCCATCAGCGGATCGAGCTACCAGGCGCTGCCCAGGGATTTCCACGGTCCCTATCTTGAGTTGCGGGCATTCTTCCTCTACAACATGCAGCCGCCGCGGTAAGGCAGGGACTAAGGGACTCGGGACTAAGGGACTAAGGAAAAAGCGACGCGGCCGAATATCACCATTGCTCGTGAGTCTCCCTTAGTCCCTCGGTCCCTTAGTCCCTCAGTCCCTATGCCGTGGCGTCGTCTGCGGGCAGTTCGGGCGCCATCGGGTGCGGCTCGCCGGGTTCTTCAGGGTTGGTGACGCCGTGGGGCAGATAGATGCCGTCCTGGGCGAGCAGGGCTTCGTAGATCTGGTCCTTGCGCCAGTAGCGGGCCAGTGCAAAGGCGCTCATGCTGGCGATCATAAGGGGAAGAATGAGCCCGTAGCCGCGGGTCATCTCAAAGACAATGAGGATGGAGGTCATGGGAGCGCGGATAATGCCGGCGAAGACCGCGCCCATGCCGACCAGGGCGAAGGCGCCAATGATGTCGGGGGAGTGGTGGAAGATGAGCACGTCCAGGTAGCCGACCGCGCCGCCGAGCATGGAGCCAATGAATAGAGCCGGCGCAAAGATGCCGCCGGAGCCGCCGCTTCCATAGGAGCAGACCGTGGCGGCGAGCTTGAGGAAGCAGAATGCGGCCATGACAACGACGGGCAGGGTGCCTGTGAGGGCGAGGGTAAGCGTCTGGTAAGGATCTCCAGCGATGCCGTTGAGATGAAAGAGTTCGAGCCCGAGCGCGGCCATGGCTCCTGTGGCGAGGCCGCCGATGGAGGGATGTACCCATCTGGGAACGGATTGCAATCGCTTAAATGCGGAGCGCAGGGCCAGCAGAGAGTCGGTGAAGGCGACCGAGACGATGGCCGCGAGAATGCCGAGCAGGGCATACCAGAACAGCGAGGGCCATTCGGCGCTGAGAAAGGTGTAGGTACGCTGGATGTGGAAGACCGGAGTGGTGCCGAGGATGGAGTGTTCGACCACGGCGGAGAGGGCGGCGGCCACGATGACGCCGGAGAGCATGGTCTGGTCGAGGTCGCCGACTAACTCCTCAAGGGTAAAGGTGATGGCGGCGATGGGCGCGTTGAAGGCCGCGGCGATGCCGGCGGCCATGCCCACCGAGGCCATGCGGCGGCGGCTCTGGGGGCTGAGGCGGGCGGCGCGGGCCAGCATGTTGCTGACGCCCGCGCAGATCTGGACGGTGGGGCCCTCAAGGCCGAGCGAAGCTCCGGAGCCGATCTGCATAGCGCAGATTAAAAATTTGCCGATGGTTTCGCGGAAGGTTATGTAGCCATTGCGGAGGACATAGGCTACCTTAACCTGGGGAATGCCGCTGCCGGCCGCGGCGGGAGCGAAGTAGGTGAGGCCAAGGCCGGCGAGCAGTCCGCCGAGACCGGGGGTGAGGATGGTCCACCAGATCCAGCTATAGCCCGGAGCGTGGTTGGCGCGGTCGATGAACCGGGCCTCCGCCCAGGCGATGCTGAGATGAAAGGCTACGGCGGCCAGGCCGCAGAGGCCACCGGCCACGATGGTGACCAGAAGGAGCCGCTGCGCCTCGTTGGGCATGCGGCGCATCAGCCAGGCGAGAAAACGGGTATAGAGCCCTTCGAATCCGACCCAATAGCTCAATAGAAAGACGACCTCGCGGGATAACCGATACTTCAAGTATAGGATGCGGGAGCAGAGCAATATCTCACCGACGGAGATGTGGTGAAGAGGTCTGAGGCCGGGTTGACCTGATTACTTTCCTTGGCCAAGGCATCCGCGCTAGAATTTTTGTGGATTCGATGCACAGCCGATCTGCCATTGCCGCGATGCCTCACCTGAAACGCTTTCGGCGCGGTCGGCATGACCGTGGACGCGGTCCTTCCTGCTGAGTAATCTTGTTTCCGTTGAAGATTTGCCCGTCATTGCCGCGCGAGGCTGTTTCCAGAGAGGCCTCGGGCAGTGCGGCGTGGGTTTGTGAATGAGACAGCGCGTTAGCGCGCCTGGCGCATCCGCGTGGGCGGAGAGAGGATTCCCAAGATGAACAGCTTCGACAGTCGTGCCGTGCTCAAGTCCGGCAATCGCAGTTATACGATCTACCGCCTTCCGGCGCTTTCCGAGAAGAGTTTTGACCTGACCCGGCTGCCATTCAGCCTGAAGATTCTGCTTGAAAACCTGCTGCGGCGCGAGGACGGCGTGAACGTCACGGCGGGGGATATTGAGTTTCTAGCGCGGTGGGATGCAAAGGCCGAGCCGAGCCGCGAGATTGCGTACATGCCGGCGCGGGTGCTGATGCAGGACTTTACCGGCGTGCCGGCAGTGGTTGACCTGGCGGCGATGCGGGATGCGATCAAGACCCTGGGCGGTGACCCGGAGCGGGTCAATCCGCTGGTACCGGCCGAACTGGTGATCGACCACTCGGTACAGGTGGATGAGTACGGTG
>Ga0182013_10003418_pt1 | contig 19893 bp, 19 predicted proteins | sample 612S2MmetaG_FD_120487 | JGI IMG/M metagenome (GOLD analysis project Ga0182013, IMG submission 120487) | Permafrost microbial communities from Stordalen Mire, Sweden - 612S2M metaG | ecosystem: Environmental > Terrestrial > Soil > Wetlands > Permafrost | place: Sweden: Stordalen | collected... | reverse complement strand
GGAGACCTGGGCAAAATACATGCTTACATTTCAGCTTTTCGATATGCAATAGTGTCGCAATACAGTTTCTACCGAAATTTCATGGTGGTGGTTTTCGGCTCTGGTTTCCCCGTTTTGTTTCATCCCGCGGCTTTGGGCGGGACGGGGACGGAAGGGGTTGAGACAAGTAGATAAACCCGGTATTTGCTGGTATAGTAGAGAATAAATTTGCTTTAAACAGGATGTGTGCATAGGCAAGCCACCGGGGAGAACTGAGTGTCCCGTCACTTTCATGCTACATAACGCCCAAATCCGCGTTGTCAGTAACAATAAGGAGTTAAATAAATATTGTTACATTACTTCTTCAAAATATGAAGGCATGAAAAAGGCGCTATCCCTGTTTGCAATACTGGCTGTTTGTATCCCCCTGTTTTCGCAGGCGCCGGCTGTAATCAATTACCAGGCCATAGTGCGCGATGCTGCCGGGCAGCCCATAACAACCGACTCGGTAAGTTTACGGTTCAGTATCCGCGATTCAACCCCGGGAGGCCATATTGTATTCCAGGAGGTGCATGTTGCCTATCCCAACGGGTTTGGGCTGGTTACAGTGGCTATAGGTTCAGTATCGAACCTTGGCAATGTTAACTGGGGCGTTAACCTCAAATTTTTGCAGGTTGAGTTAGGCCCAACCGGTGGAAACAACTTTAGCCCAATGGGCACTACGCAGTTAAACAGCGTTCCCTATGCTTTATTTGCAGGTAACAGTCAGCCCGGCCCTATAGGGCCAACAGGTATAACCGGGGGGGCAGGGCCAACAGGCAATACCGGGGCTACCGGCGTTACCGGCGCTACTGGCATTAAAGGCAACAATGGCTCAACCGGGGCAACAGGCCAGCCAGGCGCCGGCGGTGGTGCCACAGGGCCATCAGGTATTAATGGCTCAACCGGTGCTACAGGGGCAACAGGCAACAATGGGGCCATAGGTATTACAGGCGTCACCGGCAGCAATGGGGCACCCGGTACCCCCGGAACACCCGGCAATGCAGGCCCTGCCGGTGCTGCAGGCACAAGCGGAACCAACGGAACAACAGGCCCAACCGGCGCAGCGGGAGTAACAGGCCCCTCAGGAAATAATGGTGTTACCGGTGCAACAGGTACCACCGGCATTGCTGGAATCAGAGGAGTAACCGGTGCCACCGGGCCCAGCGGTAACGACGGTGCCCCGGGCGCCAGCGGTTTAGCAGGAATAACAGGCGCCAGCGGAAACGACGGTAACACAGGCCCTACAGGGCTTACCGGTAGTGTGGGGTATCCCGGTGCAACCGGCCTGCCCGGAGTTACCGGAAGTACCGGCGCCACCGGCGCCAGCCAGCTTATTACTTACAGTAATAAAATTACTTATAGCTATAGCGGTGCAGTACAAACATGGATTGTGCCCAACGGGGTTACCCAGGTTTATGTAAAACTGTGGGGTGCCGGGGGTGGCGGCTCGGTTGCCGGTGCAGGCGGTGCAGGTGGCTTTATATATGGTTTACTGACTATTCCATCTGGTACTACTACCCTGTATATAGTGGTAGGCCAGGGAGGGGCAAATTCAAGCAGCGCTACCAGTTATGGCGGCGGCGGTGGCGGTGGTAGCGATGGCGGCGCCGGTGGCGGAAGAAGTGCTATACAGTTTACCCAGGGCACAGATGTGGTTACCGCGGGTGGCGGTGGCGGCGGATGCAAAGGTAACTGGGCCTTTAGCGGTGGCGGCGGCGGCGGATATTTGGCCCAGGCAGGCGGGGCCTCAGATGCAAATTCAGCGGGTGGCGGAGGCACACAAACCGGCCCCGGCTCAACCCTTGGAACAACCTGCACCACATCCGGAAGCGGAAACAACGGTGGCACAGGTTGTTCATCTTCCTATGCAGGCGGTGGAGGCGGCGGCTGGTATGGCGGCGGTGGAGGCGGCAATGGCAGCAGCAATAACGGAGCCGGCGGCGGCGGTTCATCAGGTGCTAACCCTGCTAATTTCACTTATATCCGCAGCGTATGCGGTGCTATGAATATCTCCAACACCCAACTTTTCTCGTTCCTGATGCCAGGCGAGAGCGGCGATATTGACTATGTTGCAGGATTTGGCACTGCAGGCTCGGCCCGTGGTTCAAACACCGATATAGCAGGTGGTTATGGATTGGTAGTACTGGAGTGGTAAGATAACACACCCGCACATATACCTGTTTGAAACATGAAATACATATTGCTTGTTTTTTATTTGTTTTTACTGGATCCTCTTGCAGCCAACACAAAGTATGTATCGCCTTCAGGAAATAATGCCGCCAGTGGTAACGTGGGTGCTATTTACATACAATACCAAACACACCTGAAGTTCCCAATTTCGAAAAGCCACCTATGGGCGGATAAAACAGAAAATGGGAAACTTCGGCGGCACAGATATTTTACGCCGCTTTGCTTTGAGCATAAAATGCTTCGGGTATAGGTTTCACTTTTTCAAAGTGCTCAATAAAATTGCGCACCCGGGTCATGCGCTCAATTTTTTCATCGGGTATGGTAACGCCGAATTCCCTTTCAAGGTTTACAATCAGTTCTACCACATCTAATGAATCTGCGCCGAGGTCTTTATACAAATCAGTTTCGGGGGTCAGGGCAGATTCGTTGGCGCCGAGCGTATCGGCAATTACTTTTTTAACTTTTTCAGCAATAGCATCCATTTCAATAAGGTTTTAGCGTTCAACAATAAATAGTGAATGAATGTTCAGAGGGGTTCAATCGCACAACACCCAAAAAATTCAATTACCGTACCAAACGGCACGGGTGCCGTAAAAATTTTAGGCGGTCGGAAAAATTTGACAGTTTTTATCAATTTCTTTTCCGGCAGGAATTTGTTATACCGCTTATCAAAGCCCGGATGTGTGAATGATGTAATATTCAATCATAATTCTGTAACGGTTTAAAAGGGGAGTAGCGCCATCTTGCAGAGGCTAAAGAAACAGAATGAAAAATATTAACAAACCGATACTACAACTTATTGCTTTAATCAGGCAATCTGATTCAACTTGCTTTTGGTGCGAGCAGGAACTAAAGGACTGTGGCGTATGCCGGGGAAGCGGGCAGTTTAAAGGCGAACCATGTAAAACCTGCAGCGGGTTGCGATGCCTTTGCCCAAAGCATAAGGCCGACTGGGAAGCGTAAGCAATTGCCTTTCGCTGAACAAGTGGTTGGCGTCCCCGCCAACCTGAATTTCTGCCTGATAGCGCTAATTTGATATGAACTAATTTAATCACATTTTTAAAAAACAATATCATGAACTCAAATATACTTTCACAGGCAAATGTGGTTTTATGTGGCAAAAGGTTCCGCAAAACAAGTGTTCTATACTTATGCCTGCTCTTTGCTTTAACCTTCGGCACCGTTAAAGCAAATACTATATATACCTGGACAGGTGCTACCAGCACCGACTGGGCCGATTCTACTAACTGGAGCCCCATGTCTGCAACCGGCGGCCCTTATGGATGTAGCGTTGATATTATAATTCCGGTAACAGCCAACAGCCCTGTTATAGTATCATCGGTTATTGCCGCCAATGTTCATATCAACGACTACGCACAACTAACCCTTAATGGCAATATAAGCCTTTGTGCAAACTGGGCCGGTGGCACCACCGGTTATGCTACCGTTATTGGCGCCGGTGTTGTATCATTTGAGTCAAACACAATGCAGTTTATGAGTGGCATTACCCAAATGAATGAACTTCGCCTGGATAATACTTATGGTGTAACCATGCAAAGCGGCGCAGTGCTTGATTTGTATACTGCGCTCGACATAAAGGCAGGTAATTTTGATGCCACTTCCGGCTCGCTCACGTTTAAAAGCAATGCGCCAGACAGCGTAGCCTTTATAGATAATTTTACCGAAGGCAACATATTGGGCACCGTTACCGGCCCTGTAACGGTTGAGCGCTGGTATGCTAGCTCAGTCACCTACAACCAGCACTTTTTGGGTTCGCCGGTTAACAGCCCTCCGCTAACTCAGTTTGGCGCCATCGGCACGCCAGGCTTTGTACAAAATCCTACCTGTGATGAAACACATTCTGTTGATATCACTTCTCCTTATGGCACCCTGTTTACATTACATGAATCAAACGGCGCAGTATGCGCTTTGCAGCAATGGGAAGTTGTAACAAGTGGTAATGCCCAAAATGCTTTAGGTTACTCGTATTTGAAAGCCGGGCCGGGTAAACTTATATTAAACGGCACATTAAACCTTGACACTATGTATTCAACAGGTGGGGTAACAAACAGTGGCTGGAGCAACACATCGTTGCAAGGCCATACGTATACCTCGGGCTGGCAATTAATATCCAATCCTTACCTGGCAGAACTTGACCTTACACAAACCCCTGCCGGTTTTGACAACCAGGTACAGGTATGGAACGCCGAAGGCCCCTATGCCGGTACTTACCAGCCGGTAATGATGGGTATAAACGCAAACATCGCGCCCTTTCAGGCCTTTATGGTACATAAAACTGCTGTAGGAGGAACTGCGGCCTACGTAATTAACGGAAGCGAGCGCACAAGAAATATAAGTAATTTCTATTTGCTGAACGCCAACCAGTTGAACATTGTAGCCGCCAATACAGCCAATGGCCTGTTAGACCAAACTACGGTACTATTTAACACCGCAGCCACTGATAGTTTCGATCCGCAATACGATGCAGCTAAATTTCCCGGTGTACTTAACAGGCAAACTATTTACACCGATAACAGCAATGTTTGGATGGCACGCAATGTGCTTCAAAATGTTACGGCCGTAAACACTATACCCATGGGTTTTGAACCGGGTGCCACCGGCACTTACAGCCTTACATTTAACGGACTGAACACCTTCGATGCCAGCGCATATATCTATCTTGAAGACAAAACCGCCCATGTTATGTACAACGTTCGCAATGGCAATTACACTTTTACTGCAGATAGTGCCGATACCTGGAACCGGTTTGTATTGCATTTTAATCCGGCGGTTCAGGTTACCGCTACTGCCGCGGGCTGCACAAGTTTCGGCAGTATTCAAATAACCCAGGCTGGCGTGGCTTATTGGTATTATACAATAACCGATAGCACAAATACCGTTATTTCGGGTGGTGTTATAGATCAAAACCATACTGCTAATGTAGAGGCACCTGCCGGCTCTTACACGCTTACGCTGGTTGATAGTAATAATTATACAGTGGTAAAAACAATTGTAATAAACGGCGTTCAGGCAGCAACTGCTAGTTTCGTGGCAACGGAAAATACGGTGCAAACCAATCAAAGCATTACATTAACAGCTGCAGCAGGCAATGTTAGCTACCAATGGACCATGGGTAACGGAACAACTGCCACCGGCGCCACGGCTACGGTTAGCTATATCAACACCGGTACTTACACAATCCGTTTATTGGTTCAAAACCAGGCAGGGTGTGCCGCAACCAGCGCCCAAACTATTTCTGTTACAGCCCCAAGCGGCATACCCGTTGCAACTGCTTCTGAAAAACCGGTTATATGGAGCAACAGCAGTATTATTTATGCAGATTTTGCTAATGTACAGTTTGTGGATGCCACTATTATTGTTTACGATATACTTGGCCGCCAGGTAAGCAGCGAAAAGGTGACATCATCCTCACTTTACCAACTTCAGATAAATAATATACAGGCAGGTTATTTTATTGTTGAAGTTGCCAATAACAACACAACTACAACCCAAAAAGTATTGATTACCAACGCCAGATAACCAATACCCTTTGCGTCTCCGCAGGGCAATGTCATTAAGTTAAGCCGATACTCAGTTCTTTTTGCGCTTCGCTACCTCCCAGCCTCCGATGCCGATAGCTATCGGCAGGAGGAGCTGCCGCGCAGCAAAAAGAACAATTTTACCCGGTGGTTGTATTTCTGGGTTGCGGTTCTCCCGCTTCGGGAGTTAGAGGGTTTGGGTAGATGTATTCTTTAACTTAACGACATTGCCCTAAGGGGACATAAGTGTATAAATAAAGCTAACACCAGAGATGTTTTCGCCAAATATTTTAACCATTTTTTTTCGGCTTGCGTTTTTATTAGTTGCAATTTTAGGTTGAAATAGAATCGTTCTGAGCTTTAATTTTAAACACCCCCTTTAAAATTAAGCGTATGAAAACCGCAAACCATAAATTACGTCCGGTGGCCCTTGCCATCGTTGCGGGGTGGTCGTTGCAATCATCTCCCGTGGATTCAAACGCAGGTACGGTTATGCTGAAAAAGCAGAACCAAAAACCACCACCGGATAAAATCCCGTAGAAGCTGTTTAAAATTAAATCCAAATGCAATTTAACACAAACCTGCCTGCCGGTAGGCAGGGAGCACAAAGGAAAATGCCATTACAAAGGCCACAAAGAGTATATTTTTGGTGGTCTTTGTATTGAACTTTGTGTGCTTTGTGTTAACATGAATTTCTTTTTTTTAATTTTAAACAGCTTCTTAGGGATGGCCGTTTGGGTACATTAACCATTACACCCGACAACAATCAAATCGAAATATAAATTCGTTTACGGTCCAGAAAAGCTGCTACCTGCCACATAATAAATACATTCAGCAATCCAAAAAACGATGCCTGGTACCAGGGCGAATCAAACTGAATAAAAAGTAATGGTATAAGGGTAAGCGGCCCGTAAAAAACATAAATAAAAAACGGGTTTTTACCTATAGGGGCAAAAAAACTGCTGCGGCCCTGCGTTATTTGCAGCTTATCGTATAAATACCATATGGCGTAAAAAAAGAAACATGCCAGCCCCAGCGCAATAAAAATATACGGACCGGTTAACCGGTTTTTGCTGATACCCCAATAAAACGACGTAACAATACCTGCCGCTGTAAACACAGCACCGCCTGCTAAAAACCGGTACATGCGGCCGGTTTCAAAAGCTTCGCAAACCACGGTGGCCAAAAGCATCATTATGCCATAGCCCAAGCCTCCCCAAAAGCCGCTGTGCTCCTCGGTAAAATTAATGTCATCAAGCTTAAAAGTAACCAGCAGGTACTGGTAGGTTACCCAAAGCAAAATCCCCGCCGCTAATCTCCACCACCTGGGCAGGTTAATAAATAAAAGTGTTACCAGCCCGGCCATACCAATAGCCTGAAAAACACCCCAGTTGTAAATAGGGTGTATGGTTTTTTGAAGTATCATATCTACAATACCGCCGCCCAGAAAACCAATTCCAACCAAAGCAAAATACCGGCGGATAACACGCAGATTATTCTGCAGCCACCCTTCCTTTACATGGCCCGATTTGTAAAACATGTGATATGTAAGTGCAATCGCAAATATGAAAAACGGCGCAACCAGGTCAACATAAGTTAAACCGTAATCCTTTGCATGATGGCTCCATGCGGGCAAACCCATGTATTCGCCTGTGGTATTTACAAAAATCATTACAGCAACGGTTAAGCCGCGAAAAACATCAATGCTCAGATACCGTTTTTTTTCGGGCTTGATTAGTGTTTCCATGAACGCTCATTTTTTTGCTGCTACTATACTAAAGTAATTAAAAACGTAAGCATTGAGCTTTTAAAAAACACCAACCGGAACGCTGTATTACCCTGCATAATGGCCTTTGCATGTCCTCCTGCACCGGACACCAATCTCAGAAACTGTTTTAAATTAAATAAAAGAAATACATATAGCCACAAAGACACTAAGGACACAAAGAAAATACTTTAAGTTTTTTGACTTTCGGGCTTGAACCCGCTAAAAAATGACACTATTCTTAAAAAAACTTAGTGTCCTTAGTGCCTTTGTGGCATAAATTGGTTTTGGTTTTTGTATTCAAATGTATTATTAGTATAATCTTAAACAGCTTCTCAGTAAATTATACAACTCTTTTCAGAAATTTTGTAACGCTATGCAGGTATATACACGCCATCTTTGTACCATCAAAAATGCAAAGACTGTTAATCACCTCATTCAATAAAATAACACACCGTGAAAAGCAATTATTACACCCAGCCTAAACCGATGTTAATGGCCGTAGCCATCAAGGCCCGCTACGATTTCCCAATTGAAACGGCAGGCCCCGCACAATCCAATTCAGGTAATCCCAGGCTGGCCCTTCTGGTTAGAAACAGAAAACCTGGAATTGTGCGTAATCCCTTATGTGCGCCAAACGGGTTAACCGGAACAGCAGGCAGCACAAAATGGCACCTGAGGTTCAGGGTCAGCTTATCTATAGTATATATCTGGCCCATGCCCATATCAAACAGCGAAAAAATAGGTCAGGGGCCATTATTTGCGGGGGCATTAAGTCCGAGGCCATGGCACCCGGCTTTATAGCAATATTTCCACCTGTGTTTTCAGCAGCTTCTGCAATCGCGCGGCCATATCAGGAAAAACCGCCCTATACAAAATGGCTCATACGCGGTTTTCCAACGCCTCACTAAAGTAGTTAAATTGCCCGAATGGTTTATGCAACATCAGCCCGCCGGTAACCGGCAATAAGTGTATAAACAACGCTAACCACAGAGGCATTTCATAACAATATTTTAACTAAAAAATTTTTCGTTTGCGGTTTTAATAGTTGTAACTTTAATCTGCAATTGAATTGTTCCGGCTTTAATTTTTAAACACCCCTCTTTAAAATTAAGCACATGAAAACCGCCACACATAAGTTACACCCGATGGTTTGTGCCATCATTGCGGGAAGTTCATTGCAATCCTCTCCTATAAGTACAAATGCCAGAACGGGTACGCTGAAAAAAGGCCGGCGAAAACGGGTTTATTAAAATAGCCGCCCCTGTTGCAGTTTTTAAGTTAATTTATTATTTAATATTATTGCAGCTCAAACCGCTGGTAATAATTAAAAACTTAATCTTATGGCACCCGCACAATCATTATTCGTAACCACTGCAGCTTCATCAGTAAAAGAAATTACGGTTAAAAGCCCGGCGTTTAAACACATGGGCCTTATCCCTCAGAAATATTGCGGCGACGGTGCTAACGTTAACCCCCCCCTCCACTTTGGCAAAATACCGCCCGAAACCAAAAGCATGGTAATGATAGTTGAAGACCAGAACGCCCCCGTTGATACCTGGGTGCACTGGCTGGTTTGGGATATAATGCCTACCGCCGAAATAAACGAGGGCGCAGTGCCCGGCACCGAAGGCCTTAACGCTTTTCACCGCCACCACTACCAGGGCCCCCTGCCACCTGATAACACCCGTTATTACTTTTTTAGGGTTTATGCACTTAATACCGTGTTGCGCCTGCACTATTGCTCAACCAAATACGAGGTAATGAAAGCCATGAAAGACCACGTAGTTGGCTATGGCGAACTGATAGGCAGCTATGAACACAGCAGCAACAGGGCACATGTTGAACACATTGCACCGGATATTTATTGCTGAGAGTTGGGGAATGTGATAATGTGATAATTAACAGCCGGGTAAAATGCTTAATTTTCCGATAGGTTACCTGACCGGTCACTATTGTCTCTTATTCAGTTATTTCAACGGTGCCTTTGTCCAGGTCGTATCGTGCGCCTGTTATTTTTAGTTCGCCGCTTTTATATTTCTCCATTAAAACGGGTTCGCAGGTTTTAAGCAGTGTGGTAATGTGTTTAATATTGGCGCGCACGCAATTATCAATGCGGTCGCCGGGGGCGGTTAGGGCGGCTACCTGTTCCGGTTCGTTGCTCATAATATCTACTAACTTATCTATATAGTCGTGCTCAGGTTCTTTTACTAAAAAGGCTTTTATTACCCCGCAGTTTTCGTGGCCCATTACTACTATTAATTTAACGCCCAGATGTTTTACAGCGTATTCAATACTTCCCAGGGCAATACTATCCACTAAATTTCCGGCAGTCCTTATCACAAACAGGTCGCCAAGTCCCTGGTCAAACACCAACTCCGGTGGCACCCTCGAATCAGAACAACTTACTATAACTGCAAATGGCTTTTGTTCCGATGACAGGGCAGTTCTCCTTTCTACGCTTTCGCCCTGATGGCGCATTTCGCCTTTTACAAAGCGGGCATTCCCTTCCATTAACCTTAACAGGCTGCTTTCAGGATTTCCATCCCACGGCGCTTTCGGTTTATCAGGTATGGCAAAATAAAAAATGATGCCCGCTGTAAATCCTATAAACAGCAAAATAAAAAGCAATCTTCTTATAACTTGTGGAGCTGTGGGCGTCATGATTTTCTATCGTTTATAACAGTGCCGGCAATATTACGTTTTTTGTATCCCCCAGGGTATCCCTTTCTGTTTCATCCCGCCTTACGCGGGGCGGCTTTGCGGTTAGGTACCCTGCGGTATAGCGCCCAGCCTGGAATATTATTGCAGAATTTAAAACCACTTGTTGGGTTGATGTTGATGCAATAATTGCATGATGTCCTCATTGCACAGCCGCAGGGTCCCGAAGCGGAGACCGCAGGGACGTAAATGGTGCAGGAGCAACCGGCGCAACCGGAAATACGGGAAACAACGGCTCAGCGGGTTCTCAGAAGCTGTTAAAAATTAAAGAAAAGAAATACATGTTATCACAAAGCGCACAAAGTTAAATACTAAAGAGCACCAAAATATACTCTTTTGTGACCTTTGTATTGGCATTTTCCTTTGTGTTCTTTGTGTTAAATTGCATTTTGTTTTAATTTTTAATAGCTTCCCAGGGTAATACCGGGGCAACCGGCCCTGCCGGGGCCTGTCAGGCTTTCGCTGATATTGCTGCCCAGGACAAATGCTTAATTGCCGCAAAAGTCAAAATTTTTTATGCGCATTTCGGCAAATCATCATGCGCAGTACTTGATGCAGGCGTGATAAAAAACAAAAAGAAAAGTAAGCGGAATCATTTTTTTACGGTTGGCTAATGCTTTTCTTTACCTATACAATATAAATATATGTTCATCAGGTTATCATACCGGCTATAAAGCCGGTATTTCCAATTTAAAATAAATAACATTCAATCATAAAAAACAAACCATATGAAAACCACATTAAAACCAAAGACCGAAAAAATGGAAGGCAGCGGAGAGAAAACCATTAGCTGTTTTCGGGTATTTAACGCGACCAATGACATGGTAAACCGTTGCTTAACTTACAAGGGGCCGGCAAAATTAATATTGATAGTGGCATTGGCATTCCTTTTTGCATCGGCGGCAGCGCCGCAACACAGATCCCCGTGGAAAGTACCCGAATCAGCTAAAGAAAAGAAAAACCCATTTGCTGCGGATGAGTCATCCATTACCAGAGGGAAGGAGTCTTACAAAACGGAATGTATGCGCTGCCATGGAAAGAATGGCCTGGGGGACGGTACAAGTTCTGAGAAATTGTCGGAAACAGTTGCAGATTTGTCATCATCCGAAGTACAGGGCCAAACAGATGGCATCATTTTCTGGAAAATTTCTGAAGGAAGGAGACCAATGCCGACAGCAAAGTCGACGTTAACCGATGACCAAAGGTGGGATATTATAAATTACATCCGAACATTTGCAAAAAAATAATAGGCAATTTACAAAAGTAAGTATCCGGCTAAGTGCGTATTGACCGTATGCAGTTCACCTGATACTTACAAGTAGATTGCCATCCATCCTATAAACAGGATTAAAGAATTATTGCCCGATTGGAAATCCGAACCCGGCGATTCGGAAAAAACGGGGGATGGAACCTAATGTATATACACCACAAAAGCCTCCCTGTTGAAATAATGCTCCGGTTGCAACACGAATTCAAGCCGGGCGAAGCAGGCAATATTAATGTTAGTGCATTAAGATAAATTGGTAAATGTCATTCCCGCCCTTACCGCCAGGCCGGTTTGATATTAAATATCCCGATTTACCGGTTGGGTCGCTTATAAATCCAAAATCATTGTAAGCTGAATTTAATGGCACTCTCAGATTTATTGCATTCCCCCAAACCCCATCGGTAAACGTAGCTGCATAAATATCTAACCCACCTAACCCCATACGGCTGTCGGAAGCAAAATAAAGGGTGCCATTATCGGCAATGAAAGGAGTTTCCTCTTTGCCCATTGTATTAATACCGCTACCCAGGTTAACCGGTGCGCTCCAGGTGTTGTCATGTTTATAGCAGACATAAATATCGGATTCACCCAATCCGCCCTTCATATTGCTGGCGAAAAAAAGCATTGATCCGTCTTTTGACAGGGAGGGTTGCATAAAATCGTAATTATAATCTATAAAGTTTAATGGCTTAATATTTACCCATTTTTTGCCCTTCGAATCATAATCAGCATGATAAAGTCCTGACTTCATTGTGCCATCGGCACTTTTGTGTTTGTAATTGCTACGGGTAAATATCATTTCCATACCGTTACGGGTAAAGGTTGCCGGACCTTCATTAAGCTTCCCTTTTATATCTCCCTTCAATTTTACAGGACTGGCCGGATTAGATTCGCTGCCTCCCCGCCTCATATATAAATCGTAAGCTTTCTGTTGGTCTGAGGTATGCCCCTTGGAAATAAAACACATGTCGTATAAACAGAACGTAGGCTCCACATCCGAACCCGCAGTGTTTTCAGGAATATTGGTTAGTTTGTAATCGCTTGTATCAGTGAGCAACCGTTTGGCCTTCGCTTCAAAATTTTTAAACTCTTCAGCCAGTGGGTCCCCGGGATGCTCTTTAAAATACCCCTGGTATACTTTATCAGCTTCAACATACTTACCATTTATACGCAATATCTGTCCGTAATAAAACCAGTTGATTGCTCCAACCGGCGAAATTGATGCTAACGATTTGTAAACTTTTTCGGCATTTTTATAATCTTCTAAAGCTATGAGGGCTTTACCCAATTTTTCGTTGGCGCTAACTGCCATTACATCACCATTGGCGGCTTTTTTGTAAAATGTTGCTGCCTGTGAATAAGCGCCTTTTTCCATGCAGGCGTCTCCTTTCTTAATATCTGCGTTGTTTTGGGCCTCGACCGACAGGGCGGTTAATACACAACCACAGTAAATAATCAATCTGCAAAACATTTGATTTGGTTTTTTTGATGAAGTAATTCAAATTTATAACATAAAGGCATTTATCGGTCGGTAAGCAATTATATCCCCACTCTCTCTGTCTCAGGCACCCTTTCTATTTGTAACTTGCACCGGTAGCATATTAAAATGTTTCATTAAGTCTGAAATATATGCCCATTGAGCCATAAAACCCGATGGCGTAATCAACTGCTACTCTGATGCGTGCTATGGGGCTCACATTAACGCGTAAGCCTGTTCCAAAGGCAGGGTCAACGTATTTAAACAAAGCAATGTTATTTTCTTTGCTGCTGGCTGTTGTCATGTTGGCAAAAACAACCATACTCATAAAACTGGGATTATTTTTAATTCCGAATAAATGCCTCCTGTACTCAGTTTGCCCAAAAATAAGATTTTGACCTCTGAAACGCCCCTGTACATAACCCTCACCTGATTTACTGAATTGGTCCCAGCCTATGGTAGGTAAATTCCAATAAGGCAGCACGCCGCTGGTAGTAAAATTACCAATAGCCCAAAATGCCAGAATGTTGTGGTTATCGCGTGTAAAGTTGACATAATCGCGATACTCGGCATAAAGGGTGCTTGAATTATTATTGCTGCCCAGAAAAACAGGATTATACCTAAACGACAGCAATGCATAACGGCCTTTATGAGGGTTATTCTGGTTGTCGCGGGTATCATATACGGCATCTATAGAAACACCCGAAAGTAAACTGGAAGTTTGACTAAAGCCATTATTTACATTGTAGATGTAATAATTGGTAATGAGAGGTGTGGTCGCATTCAGGTTCAGTAGTTTATCTTTAACGTTGTAATAATAATCAAAATGATACCCCATACCCATATAAAATTTATCTATTACCTTTCGTAATGCTGTTTCGTAGACACGGGCAAAGTTATAAGTTATCACCTGCACACCGGGTGCCTGGGTACCATACGGATTATCATTGATGACAATAGCCGGGCTGGACAGCGTAGCCGACTGGCGCCCGGTGCCAATACCAAAACCGGGTTGCGATGACATCTGGTAACGCCAGTCACCTAATAATATCCAGTTATCGTGCTTGGTGTATATCGAAGTTTTAAGCGAACTTATCAATTGATTTTTAAGTGTATACGACACTCCTACGCTTGAATTTGAAAGGCGGGTATCTACAGGCTCTCCGGAAAACCAGTTTAATGTGGCACCCACACCCAACTGAAAAGAACTGGTCGGGTTGACACTGAATATGGGGATTGGGATAAAGTATATCGCACCTTTTCGCGGAGGCTTAGGAGTTTTTTGCAGGATTTGCCACCATTTCACTATTTTTTTGGGAGCAGTAGAATCAATGCTTGAAGCAGCAGGTTTATCCTGTGCAACCAATTGGGAAACGCAAAGGCAATTAAGGGTTATTAAAACCGAAATACAGGTGGCAAGTTTTTTCACTTGTTAATAATGACAATTGTTTAGCTGCAAAATGATTCCTTTTCTAAGGAGGGAAAACAGAAAATAACGACAGAAGTTGTCATTTATTGTATGTAGGCAGAAAATTGACTTGCAGTCTTTTGAAAATGGTTAAAGAATAAAATAACAGCCAGATAATAAGCCATTGGCTAAGAATTTATTTACATGATGCACTTTAAGTGAATGTTACGTTAAACTTGCTATTTATCCCGGTGTTTAGTAACACAGCTACTTACATACAGCCTATCATATAGTCTATAATTACTTGTTATAGGTAACCCCCGATAGTATCATGGTTCCCACTAAATTGCTGTCAACAGATGGTGTTAAATCTATACTAAAACATCTTAATCCAATATGCAGCTTGCCCCTATTTATATAGGCCACGCCACGTTCACTTTCAGTGCAGCCATTGCCTGTTTTTATCCAATAACCCCTACTATCATTATCAATACTGATATGATACCGTCCAGACCCATTATTTCCATCCCAAACTCCCACATAGTCGGCATCAATTAACGCTGCTTTCTTGCTACAATTAGGCAGCAGTATCAATAAGCAAACTAATATATTCCCCAATGGTATTTTCATTATTTTAAGGCTTACATATTACCAGGTATAGCAAAGCTACTTATTAATTGTTACCAGGCTCTGAAAATTTATCGGATAATAAACCAATCACTCTGCTAAGAAATTTGCCTTAAATCGAAAAAAACCTATCTTTATATTGTGATGCCGGTTCCTCCTCTCCCAAACTCGTGTTGGTGATGAAACCGGCTTTAGTTTTTTATATTGGAATCAATTCCGCAACTAATCATTTTGTTAGGATAACTTCGTCACGAGAAGCATTGCTTGTCTTTCACCCCTAAAAGCCATGAGCGGCGTTTGAGCAGAAAAAAGAGAGGGTTCGCCGAAGGCAAAAGATGTGTTTTGTATTAGCACTCCGGTTTCTCATTTAAGCGTAGCTTCCAGCTACGCCCCCGCTATGCCCGTAGCGTCACGCTACCATATTTGCATTTTATTCCAATCCCTTTTGACTGCCAGTTAACCTCTATTCGGCATTTATATTGCAACGTCGTTAAGTTAAGCCGATCTTCGGTTCTTTTTGCGCTATGCTACCTCCCAGCCTCCGAAACGCAGGAGCCACCACGCAGCAAAAAGAACAGCTTTACCAGCGGTTGTATTTCTGGGAAGCGGTTCTCCCGACCCGGGAGTTAGAGGGTTGCGTAGATGCATTTTCTTAACTTAACGACATTGATTTATATTGTGTATTAATGTTCCTGCATTTAAAAAATTGCAACTATAAGCGGCAACAATTTTATTGCAACAATAATTCGATGAGGCCAGTGTCTCCTTCATTTTAAACATTTACTAAAATATTTAGCAAAATAGTTTAAACTAGCAAAAATCTAATTGTTTAAACTATGGTCATTGATCCTGAAGGAACACACTTTATCTACATTGAAGATAACACTATACCGGGCTTACAAATTAAAACCCTGGTCAACTATTTACCCTCGCTTAAAGCCGCGCAAAACCTGCTTTCGGTTTTACTGGATAAATACCGCAGGCACGGCGCCTATAACTCCGGCAACGAAATACGCATTATGGAGCAGGGCAAAATTGTAAAGCGCTGGGTAATTGAAACCATTAATAAAGCCGAAAGCACTTTAACGCCCCACGCCGATAAACTGCTTATGCTGCAGGGCGTGTGGTCGGTTAAAAGTTTTGTTATGCGTAATGGCACCACTTACCCCGAAAAATGGGAAGCCTTTAACATTACAGGCTGCACCATTCAAAACAAAACCTACAGCACCGGCAAATGGAGGCCCGGCCCCGATGGTGTGCTTGTAATTGAAGAATCCGGTCAACTGGCCTTCTATTTTGACCAAAAACCAAAATGGACCGTTCATGAACTGCAACCCAATAAACTTGTTTTAATTAACCAACTCAAAAACCTTACCTACACATGCCAGCGCATTTATAAAAAAGCTGATAAATAAAGTCCATGCCACTTAGTTAACGTATATTAATAATATTGTATATCTCTGCGCTTTAAAAATGTAAGCGTATCGTTGGTAAAAACGCTGTCGGTTACCCAGTTGCCAGCGGTATCAAAAGTAAATTTGTTCAGCGTTAAATGCGCCACGTGGCCATCGCGGTTATATTGTACATTTTTTGTCAGGTGCCCATCGCTGTCAAAATTATTTTCCGATGCCATATATAAACCGGCAGAATCGCTGTCAAAAAATTGCTCGCCGGTTTTTACGCCATCTGCATTATACAAAGTGATGTTTTTGCGCCTGATGGTGCTGTCAGCGTTTAAAACATCACTTTCAACAACCTGGCCACGGTCGTTCAGTTTTTCTACCTGGTTATACATTTTATTGCTCCGGTGCTTTACCCGGCTGGCCGCAAGCCTGTAATGATAGCGCTTGTTAGTGCGGGTACCGCTCATATAGTCAATGGTATACTCGTGCAGCGGCCTGTGTGCAGCATCATATTTCTTAACGTCGTGTTGGGTCTTATCCCCTTTCGGGTTATAGTTATATCCATCCGTTTCTTTTACACGGTTATAGAGGTCATATTTTGATACCATATGCCTGGTAAGTTTGCCTTTGGCATCGTAATTACCGGCCGCACTGATATTTCCGTTATGGTCGTAATTGTTTACGTAACTGCCCGATAGTTTTCCCTTACCATCGTACCGCTCTCCGCCGCTGATGCGCCCCAGTGTATCGTAATCTTCGGTGCGCCTGGATGAAAAAAGCAGTTGTCCCGAATCTTTTTTTACCTGGAAATCAGTTTCAGTGCACATCCTGGGTTTGCCTTTTACCACCATATTAACGCTGCTTTTCTTTTGCGCAACTTCAGCAAATGAAAACAGCAGTATGGAAACAATTAAAAGGCCGGCTGATATTTTTATTTTCTGCAGCATGTGCCTGTAAATTTACAAAAACGGCTGTAACATAATCCGTTAATCCATAATAAATAGATGTTAAAATTATTGGGAACTTGTGTCCCCGCAGGGTCTCCCTTTCTGTTTCATCCCGCCTTATGCGGGGCGGCTTTGCGGATAGGGAACCCCGCAGTAGTATAGCGCCCCGCCTGGAATATTATTACAGAATTTAAAACCACTTGTTGGGTTGATGTTGTTGCAATAATTGCATGATGTCCTCATAGCACAGCCGCAGGGTCTCCGCTTCGGGATCCTGCGGGGACGGAAGTTATTTTTTTAAAATTGCAGCTATATACAGTGCTTTTAACCCAAAATTCAAAAAACTTAAAGCATTTTCTTTGTGTTCTTAGTGTCTTTGTGGCTATATGTATTTGTTTTCTTTAATTTCAAACAACTCTACTCAGAAGCCGGCAGCCCTTAAACTGCAACCTGTACTTTGTGCAACATAAATCCGGCAACATTAGTGGCGCGCAATTTGGCTTCGCGTGCTTTTTCCCCTTCAAACAGCTCATCAACGGTGGCAGTAAACAAATTAATCCAGGCAGTAAACTGGGGCTGGCACATAGCTGTTTGCTTACTCAGTTCCATATGCGTGGCCATGGGGTCGCCGGTGTAAGTCCTTTCGCCCAACAACATACTTCCCCAAAAAGAATACATTTTGGGCAAATGGCCCGGCCAATCCACCTTTGCTACATCATTAAAAATAAATCCAAGGATTTCGTTCTTGCTGACTTTTTGATAAAACGTATCTACCAGTAAAACAATATCAGCCTGTGTTTCAATATCTTTCTTTTTCACAATCTTTTTATGCATACATTCTGTTTATGCAGGCGCGGGTTTTACCCGGCCTCCGGTTATATATGTAATTAAATATGTCTTTCCGCCGGTAGTACCGGCCTTGTAGCAGGGGTAACCAAATTATAACGTCCCCCTCCTCGCCTGCTCGGCTTCAATAGATTCAAACAGGGCCTGAAAATTTCCTTTGCCAAATGATTTGGCGCCCTTGCGCTGAATTATTTCAAAGAAAAGCGTTGGGCGGTCTTCAACCGGTTTGGTGAATATCTGCAACAGGTAACCTTCCTCATCGCGGTCAACCATGATGCCCCATTTCTTTAATTCGTTCAGGTCTTCCTTAATTATACCCACGCGTTGCAGAACGGTATCGTAATAAGTACCGGGCACATGCAAAAATTCAACACCCCGTTTTTTCATTTCCGAAATGGTAAACACAATATCATCGGTAGCCACCGCAATGTGCTGGCAGCCCGGGCCATGGTAAAAATCAAGGTACTCCTGTACCTGCGATTTCTTCAAACCTTTGGCAGGTTCGTTGATAGGAAATTTAATAAAGCCGTTGCCATTAGTCATTACCTTGCTCATTAAAGCAGTATACTCAGTGGCAATATCCTTATCATCAAAAGTTATCAGGTTGGCAAAACCCATTACATCGGCATAAAACCTGGCCCATTCATTCATGCTGCCTTCGGGTACATTGCCTACCATGTGGTCAATATATTTTAAACCGGTGCTGCCCGGGTTATAACCGGTGTCGAGCCCTACATATCCGGGCAGGAACGCACCATTATAATCTTTGCGGTCAATAAATATATGCACGGTATGCCCGTAGGTATGTATGCCGCTCATGTGCACACTACCGTTATCATCTGTAACGGTTTGCGGTTGCATAAAGGGCAACGCACCGCGCTTAACAGTTTGTTTGTAAGCATCGTAAGCATCTTTTACCAGCAAGCCAATTACTTTAACGCCATCGCCATGCAGGCGGATATGGTCCGACATATCGCTATCGGGTAAAAACGGAGAGGTTAGTACCAGCCGTATTTTGCCCTGTTGTAAAACATACGAGGTATGGTTGCGCATACCGGTTTCAAGACCGGAATAAGCAAGGTCCTGAAAGCCAAAAGCAGTTTTGTAATAATGCGCCGCCTGTTTGGCATTACCCACATAAAGCTCAACATAATCGGTACCGTAAATGGGTAAAAAATCCTGTGCCTCTTCAAAAACTTTAATATCACTGTAAGTAAAGTTTTGTATTGCTGTTAGGTCTGCCGTTGACATAATGTTTTATTTTTTTAATGAATTATTTATCCGTTGCGCTGAAATACTGTATCACACATCGGGTACTCTCCTCCCTCTGATTACATTTTGCATGCCTGCGGCTTATGAAAATGTAACCGTCTCCCTCCGAAGGGAGACTTTGCTTGTCCCTCTTCGGAGAGGGACGATGAGGGAGGATATTTATATCCGAACTCATCAGGGAGAGGAGAGCCTTTAACGTGATGGAGTAAACCAAACATGCCGGCCAATTATTTATGAATTAATTTAAACTACTGCCTCTTCCTTTTTACCTGCTGCCAGCCAGCTTTGATAATAATCTTTTACTTCAAGCCCCATGGCATCGGTGGTAATTTTAACCGGGTTAAACGGGTCAATCATCACGGCAAATTCTTTGGTTTCTTTTTTGCCGATGCTGCGTTCAATAGCACCGG
>Ga0182013_10003416_pt1 | contig 19896 bp, 15 predicted proteins | sample 612S2MmetaG_FD_120487 | JGI IMG/M metagenome (GOLD analysis project Ga0182013, IMG submission 120487) | Permafrost microbial communities from Stordalen Mire, Sweden - 612S2M metaG | ecosystem: Environmental > Terrestrial > Soil > Wetlands > Permafrost | place: Sweden: Stordalen | collected... | reverse complement strand
CGCCGAAGTTGTTTCTTTTGTACGGTGGCAGACGTACAAAATTATTGGCGGCGACCGGCTTGGCGAAGAAGTTCGCGGCGTCCAGCGCGCTGTTCCGCAGGTAGTCGAATGCATCGCCGTGAAACTGATTTGTTCCCCCCTTGCTGGCCATTACGGTTTGGCTGCCCATGAGCGTTCCAAAGTCCGCGGGAATTGAGTTGGTCAGCACGCGATATTCCTGAATGCCGTCGAGACCCAGTGTGCGACCGGCGAAGTCTGCAGTGGAACCGGCGTTCTGGTCTTGCATGATCGCGCCGTCGATCAGAAAGTTATTCGACCGGATGGGCGCGCCATTGCTGCTGAACCAACTGCCGGCATAGACGCCGTTCACCTGCTCGTTCGCGTCCAGGGTGATGCCCGGCTGCATGAAGGTCAGCGCAATGTAATTGCGGCCGTTCAGAGGCAGGTCCTCGATTTGCGACGGATTCACCAGGCCGCCGAGCGAGCCGGACGTGGTGTTCACCAGGGGTGCTCCGCCGGTTACCGTCACGGTGTCGCTGACGGCGCCCACCTGCAGGGCGAAGTCGAGAGAGACCTCGGAAGCAACGTGGAGCTCCACTTCCGGCCGCTGCACTTTTGCGAAACCGGCGTGTTCGACCGAGATCGTATACGTCCCAGGTGAGAGGTTCGGCAGGGTGTAGAGGCCGGCATCGTTGGTCTGCGTTGGGTAGACAACATTGGTGGCCGTGTTGGTGGCCTCGACCTTCGCTCCCTGGACAACGCCTCCGCTTGGGTCGGTCACTTTGCCGCTGAGCGCGACCGAGCCAGACTGCGCCAGTGCGGGTTGTAGGTGTAGAAACAGCGTGCTCAACATCAGAACTGGTGGCAGTAGGAATCGCCTCACGTTCATTCCTCCGGTAAGGAATACGCTTGTAACAATTCCGATAAATTTGTGTCAACGAGAAATGCGACTAGTGTGCGCCATGCGCACACTAGTGTAAATTGAGCGAATTAGGCGAACGCAAAGGGGGCAACTTATGGCGAAGTCAAAGTTCATCACGATCGCAGGAACAGCCAGCGTACGGGAGAACCTCGCGAGGGTAATCGCGGAGAGTGAGTACGACCGCGATTTTGTGGCTTCGCTGGCAAGAGGTCTTGCGGTGATGCAGGCCTTCACCCAGCGCAAGCGTCAACTGACCGTCTCGCAGATCAGCACACTGATCGGCATTTCGCGCGCTGCTGTGCGCCGGAGTCTGCTAACACTGGTGAAGCTGGGTTTCGCGGGAACACAGGATGAGCACCATTACTTTCTCTGTCCCAGCGTGCTCTCTCTTGGGCAGGCATACTTCTCTTCCACACCCATTGCGAGGGTCGCACAGCCTGTGTTGGAGCAGTTGAGCGGCACGCTCTACGAGTCTTGTTCCATTGCGACGCTAGATCAATACGAGGTGTTTTATGTGGCGAGGGCTGCAGTTTCCCGCATCATGTCGATCGACTTGAGTGTGGGCAGCCGGCTGCCGGCGTTCTGCACGTCCATGGGACGGATACTGCTGGCACACCTCCCTGCTGATCGTCTCGATAAGTACCTAGACCATGCGGTTCTGACGCAATACACCGACAAGACGGTCGTTTCGGTTGCGAGGCTGAAGCGGATACTGGAGATCGTAAAGCACAACGATTATGCGATTGTGGACCAGGAACTCGAGATCGGGTTGCGCTCCCTTGCGACGTCTATTCGCAATCCGGCCGGGGAGGTCGTAGCGTCATTGAACGTGGGCTGTCACGCGCCGCGCATCACCATTCGCGAGATGCAGACAACGTTTCTTCCACACCTTCGCAAGGCCGCGCTGGAGATCGGAGCGAGGCTGTAAAGCCGGAGATGTGGTCTGATGGAAATTTTGTGCGCAGTGCGCGCAAGCGGTCAGTCTAGGTTTGACAAGACGTTTTGCGTTTTTTAGCATCCCTGCACAATGAGAGTGTTCACACCAAACACGCAGCAGTTTTCCGAACAGCCTAACCGGAGCTTTCGGGCCAGAGTTTTTGGCGGCTTCGGCGAAGGGGGACGCTCGAGGTTTGCGCGCTGGACGGCCTGCATCGTGGCAGTCTTTGCGTTCGCCAGCTTGCCCGTTCCGGGCGACGAGCCACATTTGCCGCAGCCGTATCGCCAGGTCGAGGGATGGGGCAAGCTTCCCCCCGGAAGGATCTGGGGGCACGTTTTCGGTGTCGGCACGGACAGTCACAACAACGTGTGGGTGCTCGACCGTTGCGGTGAAGCCAGTTGCGTCGATTCCTCTAATGTTGCGCCGATCCAGGAGTTCGACTCCGCCGGGAACTTTATCAAGAGCATCGGCACGGGACTCTTTGTGTTTCCGCACAGCCTACTGGTGGATAAAGACGACAACATCTGGGTGACGGATTGCGGCGTGAAGAATGGTCGCGGAAACCAGGTGTTCAAGCTCGATCCGGATGGCAAGGTGCTGCTGACGCTCGGCAAGAAAGGCGTTCTGGGCGGCAGCCCCGACAACTTCGTCGGGCCGACGGATGTAGCGATCGCTCCGAACGGCGACATCTTCGTAGCCGACGGACATGCGGCCCTGTCCCTGGGCGGCGGCGAGTTCTACGGGCATATCGAGGGAGACAGCAGCGCGTCACGCATGCGCGTCCTGAGGTTCTCGAAGGACGGAAAATTCATTCTCTCCTGGGGGAAGGAAGGGACCGGCCCCGGCGAGTTCAACGTGCCACATGGGATCGCCATCGACTCGACCGGCCGCATCTTTGTTGCTGACCGAGGGAACAACCGCATTCAGATTTTTGACCAGCAGGGCAAGTATCTCGCCGAGTGGAAGCAGTTTGGCAAGCCCTGCGGCCTCTTCATCGATGCGAAGGACAATATCTACGTGGCCGACAGCGACTCGAATGAAGATCTCTGGGACTACAAGTACTCCGTAGACAACCCATGCGCGGACTGTCTGAAGCGCGTGCGCCGGCCTCCCGATGTAGGGGCAGACAACATAACCTTCACCGAAGGCATTCGCATCGGCAGCACGAAGGATGGTGTGGTGCGAGCTTATATTCCGCCACGCATGGGACCGGCAGGACCCATCGATCTTACGGAGCGTGTGTCCGTCGACTCCCAGGGAAATGTCTATCTGGCCGACGCGCGAACACTGCACATCCGCAAATACACCCTGAACAGCCGCCAGCCGATGTAGTCGCGCATTGCTGAGTATCGGAGGAAATCTTGAAGCACCATACGCCGCATCGCCTAGTGCGCCGAAGCATTCTCACTCTCTTGCAGGGTGGCCTGCTCTGCGCTCAGATTCCTATCGCCGCCCTCGGCCAGATGGCTCCGGCAACCGGCAAGAACGCTGCCACGGTTCCGGGGATTGCCGTCCCAGGAAAGACCAATGCGACGATCACCGAGTTTGAAGTGCCGGGCGAGGGCGCGAAGCCGGAAGGAATCTTCTCCAGCAAACATGACGGCTTCACATGGTACACGGCCGAAGGCGCCAATGAGATTGGCCGGTTCGACCCTAAGAAAAAGGCGTTTGAGCAATTTCATCTGCGGCCAGGCACAAGACCCAGCACCCTGGTGGAGCACTCGGGCAGCGGAGTCCAGAGCACACTTTATTTCGCATCGCGCGACGGTGGCTACATTGGCGAATTCGACCCCAACACCCGGGATGTACGTGAGTTTCGCATCCCGGGCGGCAAGGCGCGGCTTGAAAGCCTGGGCTTCGACCACAACGGCGTGATCTGGTTTACCGTGGCGAAGGCCGAGCCTCCCGAATTTCCGCAGGGAAGCAAGGTCGGCCGCTTGAACCTCTTTTCCAGCGAAATTCGCACGGCAGACGTCCCGACTCGCAATGCCAGTCCGTATGGCCTTGCCGTCAATTCCAAGGGAACCATCTTCTTCACGGAACGGGATACGGCACGCATCGGCAGCGTGGAGGCCGATCCGATGAAGGTCCGCGAATACCTGCTGCCGAAGGCCGGAATTGGAGTTGAGGGACTGACGATTACGCCGGATGATGCGCTGTGGTTCACCGACGGCGCCCGCGGCTATCTGGGCCGCTTCGAGCCCGAGACTGGCAAATTCGACGAGTGGTCCTCGCCCAGTGGACGCGGAAGCCGGCCTGGGCCGATCGCCAGCATTGGCGGCGTGGTCTGGTACATCGAGACAGGCACGAAGCCGAACATGCTGGTTCGTTTCGATACGGCGAGCGACCAGTTTCAGAGCTGGGCAATTCCCGATAACGCCACCGTCGGACACCTTTACGCGGAGTCGGACAGCACCCTGTGGCTGTCGTTACCCGCGTCCAACCATATCGCCCAAGTCAAGGTGGAGGCGGCGAAATAAAAGTGTTTGTAAAGTCTGAGGACAACCTGATGAACTCTCTTACTCCGGTGGTTTTTGCGTCAATGCCCGAAGACGATCCTTCACGTGCAGCAGGACCTCAAGATCCGGGTTGAGGCTGCCATTCAGTAAACATCATTGCAGGCTTGCACCAGGAACGCCGGCCCCACTTGGAACGGCTAGTCACCATTAGTCTCTCTCGCGGAAGGCAGAAAAGCGGTATCGACAATGGCCGAAATTACAGATCTGCGGAGCGCTGTGGCGGAGCTCGTACGGGATGGCAGCCAGATTGCCTTGGAGGGCTTTACGCATCTGATACCCACGGCGGCGGCCCAGGAGATCATTCGTCAGAGGCGCAAGGATCTGCATCTGGTACGGATGACGCCCGACATCATCTATGACCAGATGATTGGGATGGGGTGTGCGGGGAAGCTGACGTTTTCCTGGGGCGGCAACCCCGGCGTCGGCTCGCTGTATCGATTTCGCGAAGCCATTCAATCGGGCGTGCCCAATCCGCTTTCGATTGAGGAGCACAGCCATGCGGATATGGCGGCAAGGTATCAGGCGGGCGCCGCGGGCTTGCCCTTCGCCATCCTGCGCGGATATGTGGGGTCCGATCTTCCCCGCTACAACCGGAATATTCGCTTCATGGATTGTCCTTTCACGGGCGAGACGCTCGCCATTACGCCCGCGTTGAATCCCGATGTCACCATCATTCACGCGCAGAAGGCCGATCGCCGCGGCAATGTCCTGATCGAAGGCATCATCGGTATTCAAAAGGAAGCGGCGTTGGCGGCACGCCGGGTGATTGTCACCGTCGAGGAGATTGTCGACGAGCTGCACGCGCCTATGAACGCCTGCGTACTTCCGGGATGGGTGCTGACCTGTGTGTGCGAGGTTCCGGGTGGCGCTCATCCTTCGTATACGCACGGGTATTACGAGCGCGACAACGCCTTCTGCAAGCGGTGGGACGGAATCTCCCGGGATATGACGGTGTTCACGGAGTGGATGAGCAGAAATGTGCTCGGCACAGCTTCCTTTGCCGAGTTTCAGGCAAGGCTTGCTGCCGAAAGAGTGGGGGCGTAATGGAGCAAAGCTATAGTCCAGCAGAGATGATGACGGTCGCCGCAGCCCGAGGACTAGGCAACGGCACAGTTTGTTTCGTGGGGATCGGCATCCCCAGCGCAGCCGCAAACCTCGCTCGTCTCACCCACGCGCCCGACGTCGTGCTGATCTACGAGAGCGGTACGATAGGCGCCAAACCGACGGTGCTTCCGCTCTCCATCGGGGACGGCGAACTCGCGGATACCGCGGATACGGTGGTCTCCGTGCCGGAGATCTTTCGTTACTGGCTGCAGGGCGGTCGCGTCGACGTAGGATTTCTCGGCGCGGCGCAGGTAGACAAATACGGACGTCTTAACACCACCATGATTGGCGGCAGTTATGAACAGCCTAAGCTACGCCTACCCGGGGCGGGCGGTGCACCGGAGATTGCGACCTCCGCGAAAGAAGTCTGGATTGTTTTGCATCACAGCAAGCGCGCGCTCGTGGAGCGGCTCGCCTTCGTCACCTCATCCGGCTTCGTGGACAAGTCGAGTTCGACCCATGCGCGCGGACGCGGACCCACAACACTCGTCACCGATCTTTGTGTGATGCGTTCCGATCCTGAGACCAACGAGCTTGTGCTGACCACACTGCACCCGGGTGTGACGGTCGAACAGGTGCAGCAGGAGACAGGATGGTCGTTAAGAATCGCCGAGAATCTCAGCGTCAATGCGGAGCCTACGCAGGAAGAGTTGCATACGCTGCGCGACTTGTATGAGCGTACCCGGCGAGCGCATGGCGACGACGATTCCGGCGCTGAGAAAGGTTGAAGGATGGAAGCATTTATCTGCGATGGAGTCCGCACCCCTTTCGGCCGTTACGGCGGCGCACTGGCCCGCATCCGTACCGATGACCTTGCCGCAATGCCACTACGTGAGTTGCTGCGTCGCAACCCGTCTGTCCAGGCCGATGGCATTGACGATGTCATCCTTGGCTGCGCGAACCAGGCTGGAGAAGACAACCGTAACGTGGGGCGTATGGCGTCGCTGCTTGCCGGATTTCCCATGACGGTTCCAGGCTCGACGGTCAATCGGCTCTGCGGTTCGGGAATGGAAGCCGTTGCCATGGCGGCACGAAGCCTTCGCACTGGAGAAGCAGAGCTGGTCGTTGCGGGAGGCGTCGAGAGTATGTCACGGGCTCCCTTCATCATGGCCAAGGCGGATATTCCGTTCGCCCGCTCCGCCAAACTGGAAGACAGCACTCTGGGCTGGCGCTTCATCAACCCACGCATGCAGGAAGCCTACGGCACCGACTCTATGGCGCAGACCGCGGAAAACATTGCCGACGACTACAGCGTCTCTCGCGCCGATCAGGATGCCTTTGCGTTGCGCAGCCAGCAGAGGGCATCGGCTGCGACCGCGCATCTGGCTGAAGAGATCTTTCCGGTCCCGATCGCGGAAAGTGGCAAACCAGCCGTGACAGTATTGGTGGACGAGCATCCTCGGGCCTCGACAACAGTCGAGGCACTGGGCAAGCTGAAGCCGATTGTGCGCGAGGGTGGCACAGTCACGGCGGGCAATTCTTCGGGAATCAACGATGGGGCTGCCGCGCTGCTTCTGGCGTCGGCTGCCACCGTAAAGCGTCTTGCCCTGGAGCCTATCGGCAGGGTTGTGGCTACGGCTACGGCAGGCGTTCCGCCGCGCATTATGGGGATGGGGCCGGTCCCCGCCACCCAGAAAGTTCTTGCATTGGCTAAACTTAGCCTTCAGCAAATGGATATTATCGAGCTTAACGAGGCCTTCGCCGCACAAGCGGTTGCTGTGCTGCGTGAGCTCGGAGTTCCCGAGGATGCCGAACACGTCAACCCCAATGGTGGCGCGATTGCTCTCGGTCATCCTCTTGGCGCAAGCGGCGCGCGGCTAGTCCTTACGGCGCTTCGCTCGCTTCAGCGCAGCAAGGGGCGTTATGGTTTATGCACCATGTGTATTGGCGTTGGGCAAGGCATCGCCATGGTCGTCGAAAGATGCTGACCTTTCCTCGGAAGGAAGACATTTGAGCCGAATCATCCCATACCGCGCGGTCTTTCCGGGGACGCAGCCGGAGTATCTGCACGCGCCCTATGTCTCCTCTGTTACCCGTGCACCGCGCCAACCCGCGGTACTCATTCCGCAGACTCTGTCAGAAGTCACGGGGCCTGTCTTTGCGAGCGATGAATCTTCCGTTTCCATGGACGGCTGCAATCTGTCTGTGGCATCCGACGGAGGGGAAGCGATGGGGCAACGCATCGTAGTCAGTGGCCGCGTCGTTGACGAGGCAGGAAAGCCGGTCACTCATACCCTGGTCGAGGTTTGGCAGGCGAACGCAGCCGGCCGTTATCTGCATCGATGGGACCAGCACAATGCGCCGCTCGATCCAAACTTTCGAGGCCAGGGCCAGGTGCTGACGGACGATGGGGGCCGCTACGAATTCATCACGATACGTCCGGGCTGCTATCCATGGGGGAATCATTACAACGCCTGGCGACCTGCGCACATCCACTTCTCGCTGTTCGGCACGGCTGTTGCCACAAGGTTGGTTACGCAGATGTATTTTGAGGGCGATTCCATGTTGCCCGTTGACCCGATCTTTAACTGCGTCCCGGATGAAGCGGCGCGCAACCGGCTCGTCGCCCATCTGGACTGGGAGACGACTCAACCCAATGAGCTCATCGGCTATCGCTTTGACATTGTCCTGCGCGGGCCGGCAGCAACTCCGATGGAAGACGGGCGCACGCGCTGAGGAATTTCCAACGATGGATCTCCGTGCAACAACCTGGCAGACGGTAGGCCCTTATTTCCAGATCGGACTCTCGCCGCTTTACGCAGAGGACATCGCGGGTGCAGGCGTGCGCGGCGAGCGTCTCGTGGTTGAAGGGCGCATCCTCGATGGCTTGGGGGCGCCGATCCCAGATGCTGTCCTTGAGATATGGCAGGCCAACGCGGATGGGAAATACGCGCATCCCGCCGATTGGCAAGACAAGCCCCTGGAGAACGGCTTTCGCGGCTTCGGAAGAATTCCAGTGGATGACCGCGGCTGTTTTCGCTTTACGACCGTCAAACCGGGATCTGTGCCGGGCCCTGAAGGCAAGCCGCAGGCGCCGCACCTGGTTGCCGGCGTGCTGATGCGAGGCTTGCTGCGTGGCCTGGTTACGCGCGCTTATTTTCCGGGTGAGCCTCTGCTGGAAGCCGATCCCATTCTCGACTTCGTCGATCCAGCACGGCGTTCCACTTTGGTCCTGCAGCGGTCGTTGGAGGATCCCTCGCTGTTTCATTGGGACATTCACATGCAGGGCGAAAACGAAACGGTCTTCTTCGAATTCTGAAAGCGCGAACGAACGATGCTCTTCAAGCCTCCACAATCCGAATCGGCGCATGCGGTCTTCAGCGCCGGCCATGAACTGCAGGCGATGCTCCAGTTTGAGGCGGCGCTCGCGCGCGCCGAAGCTCGCGCAGGCATTGTCCCGGCTGCCGATAGCGAGAACATCGCCCGCTTCTGCAAGAGCGAGCTTCTCGACGCGGAAGTACTGGCCGCGGAGTCGTCCAGGAGTGGGAACGCAGCAATTCCAATGGTGCAACAACTGACGAGACTGGTTCGGGAGCATGCCCCGGGTTCTGAATTCTATGTGCACTGGGGAGCTACCAGTCAGGACGTTCTCGATACCGGGCTTGTACTGCAGTTGCGCGATCTTTTCGGCGTCACCGAACAGGCCATTCGCACTCTTTGCGCAACGCTTGCACGTCTTTGCCGCCAATATGCGGCGGCTCCTGCGGCAGGCCGCACGTGGCTGCAGCATGCTGTCCCGATCCCCTTCGGCATGAAGTTCGCAACCGCGCTCGATGCTATGCTGCGCCATCATGCACGGCTCGGCGAACTGAAGTCGCGCGTGCTGGTGCTTCAGTTCGGCGGCGCCGCGGGTACGCTGACTGCCCTTGGCGATCATGGCGAAGCCGTCGCCGCCGCTCTCGCAGAGGAGTTGCAACTGGCTCTTCCTTCCATACCGTGGCACACGCATCGCGATCGCATTACCGAAGTCGCTTGCTTTTACGGCATGCTTGCCGCCACGCTTGGCAAAGTTGCGCGCGACCTGTCGTTGCTGATGCAGACCGAATTCGGGGAAGTCGCGGAGGCGCAAGCCGAGGGAAAAGGCGGCTCATCCACCATGCCGCAGAAGCACAACCCGGTGACGGTTGCCTCGGTCATCGCGGCCACTTTACAAGTTCCCGGCCTGGTGAGCACCGTGCTGACAGCAGCCGCTTCGCAGGAGCATGAGCGTGGCCTCGGCAACTGGCAGGCTGAGTGGAGTACGTTGCCGCAGCTATGCCTGCTCGCACAGGATGCGCTTGAGGCCACTAACAGTGTTCTAACGGACCTCACGGTGGACACCGTGGCGATGCGGGCGAATCTGGAGAAGAGCGGCGGCTCCATCTTTGCGGAAGCGGTCAGCATGAAGCTCGCCGAAAGCGTCGGCAAGGCGAATGCGCACGAACATCTGCAGCGGCTGACGGCGCAGGCGAGCGCAACCCATATTGCCTTAAGAATCGTCGTCGAGCGAGATGAGCTCGTCAGGAAGACTATTGGAGACGCGCTGGATAGCCTGTTCGATCCCGGGTCGCATATGGGCTCTTCGGCTGCGATGATGCGCAAAGTTCTCGCGGCCTATGAAGCGCGCCTCGGTCCTCCTACGAAAGGGGGCAGCTGACGTGCCTTACGTGGACACGAGCGATCTTCGGATTCATTACCTGATGGAGGGTTCGGGAGAGCGGCCAGTGTTGGTGCTCGCGAACTCGTTAGGTACCAACCTTTCTATGTGGGATGGGCAAACGGCGACGTTTCTGCGCGAGTTCGATCTCCTGCGGTTTGACATGCGCGGTCATGGCGGCTCCTCGGTGCCTGCCGACAGCTTCACCCTCGGCGATGCAGCGTGCGATGTCCTCACTCTGCTGGACCATTTACACATTCCTCGCGCCCATTTTTGTGGACTATCTCTCGGCGGCATGATCGGGCAATGGCTCGCCGTTCACGCGCCAAAACGCTTTGACCGCTTCGTCCTGTGCAACACAGCCGCGAAGATCGGCACTACCGCGAGTTGGAATGAACGCATCGATCGTGTGACGTCCGAGGGGATGGAGGCCATTGTCCCTGCCGTTCTTGAGCGCTGGTTCACGCCACACTTCCGCAGCGAACATGCTGCCGAGATCGAGCATACGGCGCGCATGCTGCTGGCCACCGATCCCCATGGATATGTCTTGACCTGTGCCGCGATACGCGACATGGATCTCCGCGCGGATGTCGCGGCGATCCCATTAGAGGTTCTTGTTGTCTACGGTATCCACGACTCCGTCACGCCAGCCGCTGACGCGGAATTTTTGCTTGGGCAAATACCGAATTCCCAGGGCCTCGCCCTGCAAGCAGCTCATTTGTCCAACGTCGAAGCAGCAGAGAAGTTCTCGGCAGGCGTTCTGGCTTTTCTGCAATCGAACTCCGGAGGCAAGTCGCATGGATGAAAGAGAACGCTACACCCAAGGTCTGCAGGTCCGTCGCGAGGTGCTTGGCGAAGCCCATGTTGATCGCGCACTCCAGAATCAAACCGACTTCAACCGGCCCTTCCAGGAGTTCATCACCCACTACGCCTGGGGAGATATCTGGTCGCGCCCTGGACTCCCTCGCCATATCCGCAGCCTTCTGACACTTGCCCTGATGGTGGCTCTCAACCGGGAAGAGGAGTTTCGGATGCACGTCCGCGCGGCACTGAACAATGGCGTCACCCCGGAAGAGATTCAGGAGACCCTGCTACACACCGCGATCTACTGCGGTCTGCCCGCGGCGAACAATGCGTTTCGCTGGGCGGAGGAAGCGCTATCCGATGCGCGGGGTGGTCATGAGTGAAAGCATCACGCAGCGGGTCGAGCTCGGCCGGCTTCTCGATGAGGGCGCCTGGACCGGCTATCAAAAGCGGGTCGTCGCCCTCACTGCTTCTGCCGTGGCCTTCGACGGGCTAGACATTCAGATTGTCGGCTACATTATTCCTGCAGTGGCGAAAGAGTGGCACGTCGCCAAGTCCATGTTTGCCTCTGTGCTTGCGGCGGGCCTGTTTGGCGTCACCGTGGGCAGCATTCTCGGGGGCCTCCTCGGCGACCGCGTCGGACGCCGTCCGGTCCTCATCCTCAGCGTCTTCTTTTTCGCTGCGAATACTTGCGGCATGGCCTTCACGCACGGTCTTCACTCTTTGCTGCTGCTGCGCTTCTTCGCGGGGCTCGGGATTGGCGCTGCGCTGCCGAACGCCGCAACGCTGAGTTCGGAATACACGCCGCTCAATCGCAGGCCGTTTGCGACCACGCTCACCATCATCTGCATTCCTCTGGGAGGCTTGCTTGCGGGGGTGATGGCCTCTGCGCTGCTCGGCGCTTGTTCCTGGCGGATGCTGGTTCTTCTCTCCGGCGTGCTCCCCATCGTTGGCGGCATCGCCCTCCTTGTCTTTCTTCCCGAATCCCCGCGCTTTCTGGCAAAGGATGTGGCGAAACGTCAGCAGCTTTTGACCATTCTGCGTGCCATCGGGCGCCCCGTCGAGGATGCATCAACGTTTGTCGTCACGCAGGACCAGGCGCTCGCAGGCGCAAAGCCCTGGCCGGCATCTCTCTTTTCGGGAGGTCGCGCCAAAGATACGTTGGCGCTGTGGGGAGCTTTCTTCTGCTGCCTGCTTACGGTGTATCTCGCTTTCAACTGGCTCCCCAGTGTTTTGATCGCGAGCCATCTCTCCAGTCAACAGGCCAGTGAGGGGCTCACGCTCTATAACTTTGGCGGAATCATCGGAGCCCTCGGCATCGGATGGTGGGCCAGCCTCAAGGGATCACGCCTCCCCATGTCCTTGAGCGTCGTCGTTGCCGTCGCAAGCGCCGTCCTTCTCGCCATATTCTTTCGCGGCCACGCTGCGTCGGGCTCGTTGCTGTTGAGCATCGTCGCCTTCCACGGGCTTGCTGTTAACGCTGTCCAGACCACGCTCTATGCTCTCGCGACGCATCTCTACCCCACACAAATCCGCGCCACCGGCGTCGCTTTTGCTCTTGCGATAGGCCGGACCGGAGCGATCGTCAGCGCGTATCTCGGTGCTGGCCTGCTGAGCCTTCCCCCATACCAATATTTCCTGACGCTGGCTGGCACCATGCTACTGGTTGGCGCAGCGATCAACCTCATCGGAAACCACATCCCGATGAGCGTAGGAGTCTCAGGGCGCGACTTTACATAGACGGTGAGGCTGCATGCACGACATTTCCATGGCAAAAAGAGGAGGGACCGAAATCGTAATCGGCCCCTCGGTGGAAAGTTTGCGCTTGAACTTATTGCCGGGTTATTTCGCCGCCTTGTCCTTTAGAATCGCTTCCTCGCCAGGGACAGGGCCGAACTTCGGTGGCGAGACGCGACGCTTCGAAGCTGCCTGATACGCCGACGCCACCTTGAGCGTCAGGTTTTCTTCCCCGGGTTCGGACCTGAATACGAGCGAGAACGGCAGGCCAGGCGCTGGAACGGTCGCTGGAGTGTCGGTATTGACGGCGATGTACTTGGTTTTGTCGGGACTCAACTGGAAGTTCGCGTCGTACACCGTTGTCACGTAGCCGGCGGGAACCAGAACTTCAGTTAGACCAGCGTTGGGGCCGAATGTACTTTCACCTCGAGTATCCCCGACCGGAGGCGGCACTTCCGCCAGTCCAATCTTGCCGGGAGGGAACGGTGTGTGCAGGCGAACCAGAACGTCGAGGTGGTTCTCGTAGATGACCTTCATCTCGACGCGGCGGAGAAGTTCCCGGAGCTGGGCACGTTCCGCGATGCCGTCACGCTGGGCGCTTAGAGTGCCCATGCTATCGACTGCTTCCCAATTCTTGAAGGCGGCGCGCTGATCGTCGCCCCAGAATTTGGAGCGGGCGTTCAATGTGGGCCAATCTTTGAGGGTCTCCGTGTATCCGCGCGCCAGCCAGTCCGCCGCACGGCGTTGGGCGTAATTCTGAAACATGTAGTGGAAGTTCATCGATTCCGCTTCATTCTGGATGGTGCGCATGTTGAGGTTCTTTGGGATCGGCACACGCCCGTTGGTAAGTGCCTCCATGTAGTCGATGGATTTCATGGTGCCTGTTCCGAAAGTCTTGCCGGGGGCAAACTCGGTGGGTATGATCGCAGCGGCAAATTCGGGGTATAGGGGTTTGCCGTCAGGAGTCAAGCGATAGAGCAGCTCCGGGTATATGACCGGCACAATCTGAGCAAGCGCCTGGGAGTAAGAAGGATTCATCTGCTCCATCCCGGGTTCGGGCGTCCAGTCAGGATCGACGGACTCGACGAGCGTTGCCCCGAGCTTCTTGCCCAGGATCTCCTTGATCTCCTTGTCGGCTGCCTCGACGATGGGCTCATCGGCCTTCACGCCTGGAAAAAGCAGCATAGATTCGCGAATGATCCCGATGCGCATGCCCTTCAGCGAGCCTGGCGCACCGGTCTCACTGGCAGCTGCGGCATAAGCCCCCTCCTTGAGAATGCTGGATCGCGGCACGGTGGTCATGACATCGCGGGGATCGTAGTAGCCGTTGACGGGATCGCGCAATGCGTCCAGCACCTTAGCCGCGTCCAGTACGGAGCGGCAATGGATGCCGGCTCGATCGACGTACATGTCGGAACCGATGGCGCCGCCAAGCATGGAGATCATTTCCTTCTGCGGCAGAATCAGCGCATCGGAGTTGTGGTTGGCGGGGCCGCGGCAGGATGCGCGGGATTCCTCGCACATGCCACACATCTCGAGGTTGGCGCTTACGGACGCACCGGAACCGGAACTCGATCCCAGCGAACCGGCCCGCGTTGAATCGTATGCACTGGACGGATTGCCGCCCCAGGTGCTGCGCTGATAGCCCAGAGTAGAAGGCAGAATCTTGGTTGGCTTGTTCGGTCCTCCCGGATTGCCGCCGCGCCCGTTGTATTCCGTTAGCACTGACTTTGCATAGATGATCGCGCCCTTCTTGCGCAGCTCGGCGACGAGGGTGTGATCCCTGGCGGGAACGTCGATGTCGTAGTGGGCGTCCGCGCCGCCGGTTGTATGCATGTCCATCGTGTCGTAGGGATCTTTGAATGCAAACGGAATGCAGTACATCGGCAGCTTCGCGAGATCCGGTTTCCTGCCGTACTGAGCGTCAAGTTCGGCAGCCCGCTCCAGCGCGTCAGGCAGTTTGCGAAATTCCTCGCAGACCTTGGGAGCACCGGCGGGCAGTGGGCCCTTCGACGGCGCGGTGTCAAAGTCGCCCTTACAGGTGACCGATCGCTCGCCGCGGATGTTGAGCGTTTGCAGACCATTCACCGCCGCGACGTTCGGCATCCCAACGGTCATGCCGTACTGCTGATACACAGTCGGGTCCGTTGCCGTCGGCTCCATTCGTCCGAACTCGATTGGCGGGCCGGCGTACTGGTCGAAGTTTGGAAGTACGTCCGAGGCCTTTACCGTCTTGGTCGGATACTTCAGTGGCGACCCCGCGCGGACGACTCCGGGAACGGACGGAACGTCTTTACCGTCCGCCGTAACCAGCTCGTTGGTTACCCCGTTGTATGCTGCGGCGCGAGCGACGTAGGCGGAAACCAGCCCGTGGCAGGTAATCTGGCCTTCTCGAATGGCGCGATGGACATCGTCGATCGTCGCCTCCTCAAGGTGAAAGTGAAACGCTCCGGCGGCCGGCGCTGGAGCAGCGGCCTGCGCAAGACCCGCCGCGGGTGTGAACACTGTCAATGCGAGTGGCAGCGCACAAAGTGCAAAGTTTATCTTTGCGGAGCCTCGCCTCTTTGCCATGCTGATGCTACTAAGCGCGTTAATTTCCGAAATTAGCTTTCTCAAGTTACACCTTCCTTCACAAGGTTGATGAATATGTGTCTAGAATTCCGCCGTTTCGTTGCTTCTTTGCGCACTAGTAATTGCCCGGCTAACTTCTGTCGAGTTAGAAGATCGCCTTCAAGGAGAGTTGAATCTGCCGTGAACGGGTGTTGGTGCTTGTGATGTGTCCTGTAGTCGCGGTTGGAGTTATGAGAGCCGGATTCGCCGCAGCACCGGTCACATTGAATTGGCAGGTCAAAACGGCTATACCGCACATAGTAGGACTGCCGGAGCTGCTGAGCGTAGCTGTGGGATTAGCCAGGTTCGCGCGATTCCCAATGTTGAAGACTTCCAGTCGAGCTTGAATCATGCCCGCTTCACCAAGGAAATGCGCCTTCGTGTCTTTATTGATCGATCCATCCACGGTAATTACATCTGGCCCGCGCAACCCAAATCGCGGAGCGGTCCCCAGGGTTCCTGCGATGGGCAAGTCATACATCGATTCGTTGAACCAGTTGGATACGCGGGTGCTCCGATTGTGATTGATGATTTTCTTCAGGTTGAACGATGGGTCCAAATTTGGCCGATCGGAGGCGGCTCCCGAGGATGTGGGGTTGTTTGAAAGCGAGCGGTTGCCGACGGTCGGGTTGAAGGGAAGCCCGGAGACTCCGGAGATGATGGTGCCGGCCCACCATCCGTTGGCAAGACCCGAAGCAACGGAATTGTGGAACACGGTGATCCTGGGAGAGTGGTAGATGGCATTAGCGCGGAAGGTGACTGCTGAACCAAAGCCGCTGACTGATTTATCCATAAAGCGGACTTGAGGAAAGTAGATTTGCGCTCCAGCCGCCGCTTCGTCTCCCTGCTGCGTCTGCCCCATGTCCTCCGCCTTCGCCCACGTGAAAGCAACTCCTCCCTGGAATCCATGATTCGTGCGCTGGGTCCAGTTGGCTTGCAGAGCTTCGTACCAGGACTCCGAAGTGTCTGAATTCTGGTTGACGATCCCAAAGGTCGGGTTTGATTTTGGCGGCGCGGCTGAATTGGTAGGACACTGGTCTGTGGCAGTAGGTGGGCCTGTCGGGTTATCCGCCGGGTGACAGTAGTACGGCAGGGCGTGCCCGCGGTAAGCATTGGGAATGTAACCCAGAATGGTAGTCGGATTCCCTTCCGCCAGCGTGACGAGATGGACTCCCCGAGTACCCACGTAGCCGACCGTCACGTCCTGGTTCCAGGGCAATTGTTTGTCAATGGTCAGGTTCCACTGGAACATGGTCGGCTGTTGTTGGTAGTAGCTCCAGTTCCGTGGCGCCAAGGCACTGGTAACTGTGGCGGCCACGTTGCCCGGCTGAAGCGTACCTGAGCCATAAGAGATCGGCAGCGGGAAGGCAAAGAGCGGGTATCCCGCCGCTGTCTGCTGCGCTACGGTCGAGGCCGTGCTGTTGATGGTGAGGAAGAAGTCGGTCGGCGGATCGGAGACAGCGAGGTTGGAGAACAAGCCACCGAAGTTCGAGATGTCGTAATAGATGCCGGCACCGCCCCGGATGGCCATCTTGCCATTGCCGAACGTATCCCATACCAATCCGATGCGGGGTGCGAAGGCCTTGAGAGAAGGGTTGTTGCCCCAATACGGGCCTGCGGTCGCTCCGAACGTGGAACTGAGACCGTTGGCTGTGGCGACATTTCGAATATTTCCACTGCGACCGTTCATCTCCGTCGGAATCGTGGTGAACTCGTATCGAAATCCCAGGTTCAGAGTCAGCCGCTGGGTGGGGCGATAGTCATCCTGGATATACGCGCCCTGCGAAAAGACCTGGAACTGGCGATTCTGGGAGGGAGAGAGCGTGCCCCCCAACGCCGTCATGGTGCTGTAAATCCCCTGGACCATATTGGGAAGGGTGCTAAAGGATATCGAGCCCCGGTTGTTGAAATGACCACCATAGGGAACCCTGTTCCAATCGAACAGCTCGCCAAACTTGAACGCATGCTTTCCTTTGGTCCAATACACGTCATCGGCGAATGAGTAGACGTTGTTGATGTAGAAGCCGTCGAGGGTGAGGGGCGACACACCTGAGATACCGCTGTAGGGGGTGAAACCGCCATAGTTCTGGCTCGCTACCTCGGCAAAGGCTGGGTTGATCGGCGACGTCGTGGTCGAATTGCCGACCATATTGGTGCGGCTCAAGGAAGATGAAAACTTGTTCAGCAGATTCGGCGTGAAGATGTGGGTCCAGCCCACCGTGGCGAATTGTTCCCCTTCAAACTCAGGAAGTCTCTGATAGGCGTAAGAAGAATTGACAACCTGATTCGAGTCATCCTGGGTGTAGCGCGCAAAGACGGTGTCGTTTGGTGAAATCGTGTAGTCGACGCGTATCTGTCCATAGCTTTCACTCTGCGGCTCGATATAGCGGAAGGTGTAATTGGACGCTGCACCCGTAAGCTCGATGCCGCTGGCGTTGATATTGACGTTCGGATAGGGAAAGAGCCCCACGTAGCCCGGGATTATATTGGGCGTCGTAAACACCGAAACAGCCGCTTGATTTACCACCGTGGTCGCCGGATTGAGTCCGGCGCAACTGAGCAGGGTGGCCTGAGTGATCTGGTGGTAGGTGGAATCACCGACCGCTTGATCGAAGCAGTTACCAGGAAGCGTAGTGGTTGCGACGGTCTGGCCCCAGGTCTGCTGCAAGCCCTCGTATACGGCGTAGAAGAAAAGCTTGTCCTTGATGATTGGGCCGCCTATCGATGCACCGAAGTTGTTGCGGTGGAATGGCGGCAGTCGCTTGTTGGGAAAGTCAAAACTCTTGTTCGTGCCGAACCCGTTGCTGTTGAGAGTGTCGAGCGTGTCAAAATAGTTCCTTGCGTCCAACGAGGAGTTGCGCAGGTAGTCAAACGCGTCCCCATGCCACGCGTTTGTTCCGCCTTTGCTCACGATGACTGTCTGGCCCCCCATCTGGAGGCCATACTCGGCGTCGGGCAGGATGGTGACCACTTTGTACTCCTGGACACCGTCGACTCCCAGTGTCGTCCCGATGATCGACGATCCGTTTAAGCCCCAGAAGTTGATTTCGTTCGCGCCGTCGAGAAAGACGTTGTTGGAATGCGGTCCTGCGCCGTTGGCGCTCATGGTTACGCCACCCTGCATGCCGGAGGTCTGGGTTAGAACAGGAAGGACCGTAGTCTGGGAGATGCCTGGCTGCATCAGGGTGAGATCGATCAGGTTCCTTCCGTTGAGCGGAAGATCGCTGATCTGCTGCTGATCTACAAGGCCACCGCCGGTACTGCTCGTGGTCTGAACGAGAGACGCCTCAGCATGCACCGTAACCGTGTCCGCTATCGCACCTACCTGCAGCGTCAGATCGATCTCTGCGGATTGCGCAACATCAAGCACGATGCCGCTGCGCTGCTCGGTCTTGAATCCATCCTTCGTGGCTTGAACCTGGTAGTTACCCACGTTCAAGGCCGGAAAACGATATGCTCCGTCATCTCGCGTGGTGGCCGTGCGGGCAATCCCGGTTTCCGTGTTAGTAACTATGACCGTCGCCCCGGGAATTGTGCCGCCCTGGATGTCCTTCACCACTCCCAGGATCGTGCTTGTCGACGACTGCGCAAACATCGGCAGGGACGACAGCATTGCCGCGAACAGCCACAAGCAAATGGAGAATGATAACCCGATACCCTTGCGATGCGATCCCATGTTTGACACCTTTCGAAATCGACAAAACTGAATTTGACACTTCTCGAAAATAGACACACTACGGGCGCTTCCTGCAGGCGGGCAGGAAGGGTGGCGCTCATTGGTGAACGGTCAAACTAGAGGTTGATCGACGGATACAGCCATTCGCTCAATCCGGCCTGATCCTGATCGTGACTTTACTAAAGGCATCTGCCACAGGCAGGAGCGGCACGAGCAACGGATGAGACTACAAGCGAATTCCTAGAGGGCAGTAACTGCGATGGTTAAATCTTTTCGAATTAACCATGCGCCGCAGGGTTCACAAACAGGTTGATTGATGAGCCAGAGTATGGCACAGCACAAAGCCGCTTCAAACACGAGTTTTGTAAAGATTTGTAACGCGAACAGGTCGTTTTGTTGGACCAACATACGAGTCGATGCCGTCTCCCTGAATCGGCTCAGGCGGGCAGAGGAAGAAACATCTCGACGATGAGACCTCCGCCCTTCCGATTGCTGGCGACGATCTTTCCTGCATGCAATTGGACGGCGCGGTCCGCGATAGCCAGTCCCACGCCGAAACCACTCGTGGTCCTATGACCGGACTGCTCGATGCGATAGAACGGGTTGAGAATGAGTTCGAGTTTGTCTTCGCTCACGCCTGGCCCGGCATCCACCACGCGCAACAATGCCATCATGTGACCGTCGCGTTCTTCGAGATCGATGTGAATCTCGATGACCCCGTTTTCTGGCGAGTGACGAATGGCGTTGCGAACGATGTTTTCGAGTGCGTGCCGCAACATGTCCGGATCACCATCGATCGCCGCATCGTGGATGAACCGTTTTACGATCTGGCAATTGCGGCTCTCGGCTTCGAACTCGACATCCGGGAGCAGATCATTGACCAGTCTTTCAAGCGACAGCCCGGATGTATGTCTCGGCTCAGACACGCCTTCGATGTATGAAAACTCCAAT
>Ga0182013_10003415_pt1 | contig 19900 bp, 21 predicted proteins | sample 612S2MmetaG_FD_120487 | JGI IMG/M metagenome (GOLD analysis project Ga0182013, IMG submission 120487) | Permafrost microbial communities from Stordalen Mire, Sweden - 612S2M metaG | ecosystem: Environmental > Terrestrial > Soil > Wetlands > Permafrost | place: Sweden: Stordalen | collected... | reverse complement strand
GCCTCAACCGAATCAAAGGTGAACGTGGCGATGGCCGCATACGGGGCAGGCTGGCCCGGCATCGCGGAGCTGATTCCAATCTCCGCAGTCGCGGCTTGCAGCGCCGGCTTCAGCCGCTTGATGACAAGAGGCATGTGGACGTCGATATAGTAGTCGGCGTTGAAATAGCTGCCGGGTTTGCTGGGATACAGGAACGTAACTCGGATCATGCGTGCCTCGCGAGGTGCGAGTGTAGCAGACCGTCTAGTATTTCTGCACGGTGGGGTCAATCTCGTCGGCCCACGCCAAAATCCCGCCCGCCACGTTCACCACGTCGTTGTAGCCCGATTGCTTCAGGAACTCCGCAATCTTCTGCGAACGCGCACCACTGCGGCAGTGGACGACGATCTCCCGATTGCGCGGAATTTCCGCCATCCGTTGCGGAACGTCGTTTTGAGGAATCAGCTTGCCACCGATCTGGGCGATTTGGAACTCGTAGGGCTCGCGCACATCGAGCAGGAAAATGTCCTCGCATGCATCGCGGCGGGCCTTCAGTTCTTTCACGGTGATTTGGGGAATACCGTTCTTCAAATTCTTCTCCTGCGGGGCTTCGGGCACAATGCCGCAAAAATGGTCGTAGTCGATAAGCTGCGTGACGGTCGGGTTGGTCCCGCAGACGGGGCACTCGGGGTTCTTGCGCAGCTTCAGCTCGCGGAAGCGCATGTTCAGCGCGTCTACCAGCAGCAGGCGGCCGACGAGCGACTCGCCCTTGCCGAGAATCAGCTTGATGACCTCGGTAGCCTGAATCACGCCGACAAGGCCGGGCAGAATGCCCAGCACACCCCCTTCGGCGCAACTGGGAACCAGTCCAGGCGGCGGCGGCTCGGGATAAAGGCAGCGATAGCAAGGGCCAGCTTCGGTGGCAAACACGCTGGCCTGGCCCTCAAAGCGGAAGATGGAGCCGTAGACGTTGGGCTTCCCCAACAGCACGCAGGCATCGTTCACCAGGTAGCGGGTAGGGAAGTTGTCGGTGCCGTCGGCGACGATGTCATAGTCCTTCAGGATATCGAGTGCGTTGGCGCTCGAAAGCATGGTCTCGTGCTTGACGATCTTGATGGCTGGATTGAGCGCCGACAGCTTTTCCTCGGCCGAGTCGATCTTTTTACGGCCAATGTCTTTGGTGGAGTGGATGATCTGGCGCTGCAGATTGCTCGCGTCGACCACGTCGAAGTCGACAAGCCCCAGGGTCCCGATGCCGGCCGCAGTCAGATACAGAGCCAGCGGCGAACCCAGCCCGCCGGTGCCCACGCAGAGTACGCGCGCAGCCTTGAGCCGGCGCTGGCCTTCCATGCCCACTTCCGGCAGGATCAGGTGGCGCGAGTAGCGTGAGAGGTCGTCGGTAGAAAGCTCAGGCAGTGCGGCGGGTTCAGTAATCGTCGGCATATCGTCTCTTATGGATGCGGGTCGAGTTCAGATGGGTTCGACTTTGAGTGTAACTTGACGGAGCCGAGGATCTGTTGAAGCTGGAACCGCAGATCACGAATTTCCGAGGCGTTCATACTACGGGCGTTGTCGGACGGGCAGACGGTGTGAATGGCTTCTTCGAAGAGCAGGCACTGGCCATCCTCCTGGTGCGCGTAGATCGAATCGAAGGCTTGGTGGCACGAATAGGCGGTTCTGTAGGAAACGTAACGGAAAGGAATCTCATCGATGAGCCGCGTGCTGGCGTTGCCGACGTTTCTTTCCCGGGAAGCCGAATTCAAGCAGGCTTCAGCAGTTGGGGCAGGGATCACATTGAAGATGAAGTCAGCTCCGGTTAGGTCGGTATTCTCATGGCCCATACGCCAGGCTGGCTGAGGAATCGAGACAATTGCGCGTGCTGTCGAGATGGGGTCGCCGTCGGGCCCTTGCGCGGTGGTAAAAATGTCCTCTGGGCCAACCAGGGTATCGACGGTTTCAAAATTCCACGCCGCTGGATAGAGGAAACTCACACCGGATTGCGGATCGGCAAACTGTTTCGTCGGCGTTGACCGACCTGACGAGCCTTGAAACATGGCGAGATTGGCGAAATGCACGCCGGCCAGTATGGAATGGAGTTCTGCGTCGACAAGGCGACTCTCGCGTGCAGTCAACCCCCTAAGTGGCTTTTCTCCCGCCACGAATCCTGCCTCGTCGACGGTGAGGTCGAACAAGAGGCAGTTGCGGCCTAGAGTGAGCGTGTAAACGTCATCTCCTATCACGTGGTGCCCTGTGCCGACACCCGAACTGCGGCCATGGTGAAAGATATGGCCGTTGACTGTCACCTCATCCGGAGGCTGGCCCAGATTATCGATGGCCGCCAGATATCTGCAGTCGTCAGGCGTGGTTTCTTCGCGGACCGCGTAGGTAAACCCAGCCATGGAGAAGTTTGTCCCGCGCGGAACCCCGAGGACACTTGTAGTCGAGACCGCGGCGCGTGCAGAAGCTGTTGTTGGGTCACTATTGTCGGAGCTTGAGGCGCCTGCCGGTGAGGCAAGCGAGAAGAAGTCTGGATGCTCTATGAATGTCCAACGGAGAGGATAGCGAAAGCTCACGCCGTAGACCGAATCCTCGAACGCCATAATCGAGGGGCCGGCCTGATGCACCGTCTGCGCTCCCGCGGCGAGCGTGCAAACGATAATCACTGCGCCGAACAGTTGTCGCAGCATGGACTTCCCTTTCAGGACCCCGAGCACAGGCACGGGCGGCCCTGGGAGTGATCCTGACGCTGCATGGAGGTCGATGCTTGTCCGCCCGCGATCGAAGGGATGATGGTCAGCGTGTCGGCGGAAGTCACGGCTGTCGCCTCGCGCGCGGAGAGATAGCGGACATCCTCGTCGTTCAAATAGAGATTCACGAAGGCGCGTATCTTGCCCTCGGGCGTAAACAGGTGCTTCCGCAGGTCAGGGTGCTCTTCGGTGAGCTGCTTGAGCGCCTCGGCAACCGTAGAAGCATTGACCTCGATGGAGTCCTTGCCTGCCACATAGGGGCGCAGCGGCGTAGGGATGAAGACTTGCATGTAGAGAGACCTCGCTTGATCAGATTAGATGATCGAAGCGGCGGATGGGATCGTTCAAGCACGGGCAATCCGAGCCTGCTGACAAAATGGCTCCGGTGCGAAACCGGAGCCATAGCGTTTCAACTGCAGGCAGCCATCAGGGTTTTTTCTCTGCCGCGGCGGGCTTGGGTGCGGCCGCTCCCGCGCCTTTCAGTTTCCAGAAAGGATCGGCTTGCGTCCAGTCATCGGGAACATAGCTCTGCGCCGGGTTCGCTACATAAATCTCCCGATGACTCGATTCGATTGACGCGGCCCGTAGCTCATCGAGCTTCTTGTTTTCTTCTTCTCCCACAGCTGCCTGGAATCTTGGATCTTCGCCCAGGCGCGTATCGATGTCAGCGGTAGTGGTTGACGAGGTGAGCAGCGCATAACTGCCTGCTGCTTCGCCATAGAGGATGCGGTAAGCACCCCAGTGGCTGCTGCTGCCGATCTTGTCGTCGATGGCCTTCACGCGCTTCACCAGTTCTTCAAAGTCTTTGGCGTGGCCAGGCTTGACCAGGAAAACATTGGCTTCCATCACCCTCTGCTTCGGGCCAGGTGAGATGGAGTGGTAGCTGAGGTCGGGCAGGGACTTGAAGATCAGCGACTTGCTGTCTTCGAGGTTCTGACCGTCGACATAGGTGAGCCGGTCGATTTCAGGAGAAGCCACAGCCCCAAAAGCCTTCTGCAAGTCTTCGAAGCTATCGAAGCGCGAGATGTAGATGGAGCGTGGCTTTCCGGTCATGGCCGTGTAGCCCGTATAGCGGATCGGGAATTTGGCTCGCCTCATGGCCTCGGCGAGCGCTGTCTCGGTCTTGTCGTGAGTCAGACCGCCTTTGTCGGGCTTGGTGTACTCGACAATGACTTGCAGATATTTTGACTGCACGCCTGGCTCAGTTTGAGCCGGCGCGGCTATGGGGCCATAAGCGGCCACAAACAACAGTCCCAGCAGGAACGGATTGCACACTTTCATACGGACCTTCCTTTGGTGATGGTGAATCGTTTGTAAGGGGATCAAAAGCGAAACCACTTTACGCCCATCGCAAACCGCGCGCTAGAAGAAAAATATAAATTCGATCTTAATGTGGTCTTAAATTGTAAGTAATAGAATATAAATTGCTTAAGTCGATTTTCTGCAGCTTCCTTTGTTGGTTTGCGGGCACCGCGTACCTGCCTGCATGGGCAAATTTGTGTTCAGTTCGTGAAACCGTCTCCCTGCACGCTGACCGCGACTTGGACGAAATGCTTGTCTTCTTCGCCGGCGCCCTCAAGCAAGAAGCAGTTGGTGACCATAGCCTTGCCCTGCGCAATTGCAGTGATCACATAAACGCATCCCAGCCAGTGCGCTTCTGCGAGGTCGGTTGAAGACCACTGCGCCGGGTGGTCGGGGTGCGAGTGATAAAAGCCGGCAATCCCGAGACCCTGCCGGCGCGCGTCGCGCTCAATCTTTACAAGCTCGCCGGGCGCGATCTGATAGCGATTGTGGGCTGAATCCGTTCGGGCGTTGCCTGCCTCGACGGCAGCTTCGATACGCCAGCCTTCCGGACTCAGCTGCCCTAAGAGTGCTCCGCAGCACTCGTGGGGATACGTCTGTTCGCCGTGCAAGCGGATGGCCTCGTAGACCGCGCTGCTTATATTGAGTACGCCCATCCGTCCTCCTGCCAGAAACGCTCTGAGAGATACTTGTCTGCCGCATCGGGCAGCACAGTGACAATCGTGGCTTCGCGTCCCGCCGCGCTCTCTTCTCGCGCAATTTTCAGGCTCGCAACCACGGCTGCCGCAGCGGAGATGCCCACCAGCAAGCCTTCGTCGCGCGCCAGGCGCCGCGCCATCTCGTACGCAGCCTCGGTTTCAACCTCAAGTTCCCGGTCGGCCAGGTGAGGGTTATAGATTGCAGGAACGATGGCGGTGCCCATGTGCTTCAGGCCCTCCAGTCCGTGAAACGGAGAATCGGGTTGAAAGCTGATGGCCTGAATCTTTGGATTGAATTCCTTCAGCCGCCGCGTGGTTCCCATGAATGTTCCGCTCGTGCCTAGGCCGGCGACAAAATGCGTTACCCGCCCATCAGTCTGCTCCCAGATTTCGGGCCCCGTGCTGCGGTAATGCGCAAGCCAGTTAGCGTCGTTCGAGTATTGATCCACGTAATAGAAACGCGCGGGGTCGTTTCCCGCAAGTTCGTGCGCACGCAGAATTGCACCATCCGATCCCTTATCGGGATCTGTCCAGTCAACCGTTGCGCCGAAGACCCGCAAAATGCGCTTGCGCTCCTGCGATACGTTGGCCGGCACCGCCAAATGTACCGGGAAACCGAGTGCGGCGCCCAGCATGGCAAAGGCAATTCCCGTGTTGCCGCTGGTGGCGTCGAGCAGCGTTTTGCCGGAAACGAGTTTGCCCGTTGCACGCCCGTCAGCAACCATCGAAGCCGCGGCGCGATCTTTGACGCTTCCGCCGGGGTTAGCCCACTCGGCCTTACCCAGAAGCTGGATTCCTTCCAACCCAGGTAGCGTGCGCGCAATCTGGTCGAGCCGAACCAGCGGCGTTCGGCCAATGCGTTCGGGAAGAGAAGTCCCCGGTAAAGAGCGCGCGGATCGAGTTTCCATGCAAGCCCAGTATGAACCATCGGTACTCGCGCGCGTGCGCCACGCGATTGCAGCGACGGCGCCCGCTGTGCGAGATTTGGAAGAGCGAGGAGTTCGTTCTGCCGCCTGCTTTTTCGGCGTTTCCACCACGATCCTCGCGGATCGGATCCCTCCATGGCTCGCAAGTCCCGCACTCCCGACTTCGCTCAAATCCTCGATACGCTTCGCGCTCACGGCTTCTCTGTCACGCCCTTTACCGGCGTACAAGGCGGAATCCTTGTCTCCAAGCATGGCGCCGGTGCTGTGCTCGTGCCGGGGAAAGATGCTGCGGTTGCATTCTGGGAGCGCCCCGGCGCCATCGTCGGCGGGCAGATTGCGCGATTGCTCGATCGCGGATACCAGAAGTTCTTGAAGACCCCCAAATACGAGCTTCCGGCAACAGCCGCTCAGTTGCAGGCAATTCACGTATTCGGCGAAGAGCTGACCCAGTTGACGGGCGGCATCAGTCTCTACAACGAGTCGCTGGGCACGACGAGCGACCTCTACGAATACGACCGGCTCAAAGGCCGCGAAGCCGCGGAGCCTTCCCCCGCACGGCCATGGGAACTCGCCGAAGGGCATTGATCGTTTCTGGACGACCTAGAGCCTGTTGTGGCCCGTGATCAGGTTGTAGATGAGAACCACCACGGCAATAACGATCAAGATGTGAATGAGGCCGCCGCCGATATGCAGTGAGAAACCGAGCAGCCACAAAACAACAAGAATTACGAAAATTGTCCAAAGCATGGGGGCCTCCTGGCGGGACGCGCCGAGGACGCAGTGTTGGCCTGGGCGCGTGTGCGGGGTCGCAATCGACCGCTTAGGGGAGCATTAGTTTGAGGCCATTGCCTCGGCCTTGGCTGCGGTTACGGCTGCCAGGAACGAGTGTGCGGCCGGGGGAACGGCTATCTGACCATCCAGAATCGCCTGGGTGGAGACATCGTGCCCGTAGATCGCTTCTGTGGAATCATCGTCGCGGCGAATCGAGGCGCCGGTCAGCGTAAGTCCGGCAAAGGCCCCTTTGGCGCGTGAATACGTAAGAACTTCGGTATTCAACTTCCAGTCAGTATCGGCAGACGCGTGACGTCCAACCGGTCCCGCTGCGGCTGAGGCATCGCCGCCCAACTCGAAGTTGCTGTTGATCAGGTGCTTCATCCCATATTCGTTCTGAATCACCATAACAAGGTCAACGCCCTCGATGCCGATTTGTAATCCCCAGCTGCCGCCGGTAAGGGTGAAGAACGCCGGTGCGCTCCAGCCATTCTCAGTGCGGCAGGTTGCCACGCCTCGGCCGTTCTCTGCGCCGAAAACAAAGCCGCCCTTCAGCATGTGCGGTACAACCGCAATGCACTTGGCATGCTCCAGGACTTCCTGGGGAATGCCGCGATCCGGCGCGGCCATGATTTCCTGCAGGACGCTTCCGGCATGGTCCAGCCGATCATCAGTAGCCGCACGATTGCTACTTGCCCAGCAAATGCTTGTGAGGCTCAGAACTGCTACGAACGTGATGAGCTTATTCATCTATATTCACCGTTTTCTACCCCTGCGCGGCGTCTCGATCTCTACGCGTAAGTCAGTCACATAAGGCATCTTCTAAATTATCCGGTTGCCAATGGGCAGTCTGAGCAATCCGGCTCCACTCGTTCGATGCGTCTACTTTGTTAAGAAGTCCGGCAACCGTACTTCCGCAGGATGGTCTGCCGGCGGCGGCTCTCGCTAAAGCGAAATCGAAAGATCCACCTGTTGATTAAACTCTTTCGCCTCTTCTGTTTTGGTGATGCGGTCAATCTTGACCAGCTTTACGGGATGCATTCAGGCATACTCCGACTCAATTCTCTGCATCCAAACGCAATGGAGAGGGATGCGAACTTTCTCGTGAATTCCTCAAAACACCAATCCTGACTCTCAAAGCCAACCGAAGAAAAGGTTCCTCAATATGAGCACCATTGCAGAAACAAACGTTCTGTTACGCGCCCAGGCCGAATTTCCGGCGGGCTTTAAGGTGGCTACTGAAGACGTGCTTTCCGGATGGCGCCTGATGCGGACGGGCGGGGCGCAGCGCCTGAAGCAGAAGATTCAAAGCCGCGGTTGGAGCTTCCTTGAATTGGCTCGCGGCGCACTGCGTAGCGGCGTCGGCGCAAGCGAAAAAGAGGCCGTATCGAGCGCCCTCCGGCTGTCTCTTCGTCGCCTGGACTCCCGCTCGAACGCAGTTGAAATCGAAGGAATCGAGCTCACCAAGTATCCATGGTTCTTCCTCGCCCGAGTGCGCATCCGGCCCTACCGTTTTCAACCCGATGCGGAACTACCCGCGGCGGAGATCGCCGAGCCTGAGATTGTAGAAGAAGAGGAAGCAGTCCCGCACCTGGCGAACATCTATCCGAAATTTGGCGCCGCCATGCCGATGCTGAAAGAAATGCTTCTCTCGAGCCGAGCCTGACGCTCGTGAGACGAGCGTGTTTCCGTGCACTGAGGCCGGAACTCCAGACGGTTTTGCGTCAGCGGTTACCGGCCTTCAGCCGCGCGCGCTCGCGTTGCAGCTCGCGGTAGAGTTCGCTCTTCGACTGCCCCAGCTCCCGCGCCAATCGCTTGAGAGCTTCTTTTTCATCAATGCTCAATTCGGCTTGCAAGCGAGCTACGCGCACCGCGATCTTCTCAAACGTACCGCCTTCACCGGCTCCGCCTGACACCTTTCCGGGTTGGGGCGCTTCGACCAGAAGCACAATCTCCCCGCGAATACGGTCGCGTTGGGCAAGGTCGCGGCGCGCCTCACCCACTGTCGCGCGCAAAAACTCTTCGTGAATTTTCGTGAGTTCACGGGCGACGACAATCCGCGTTTCGGGTCCAAAGACTGCTTCAACATCGGAGAGAGTGTCGAGAATCCGATGCGGCGCTTCGTAAAAGACGAGGGTCCGCGTAGCTCCCGCGATCGCAGCGTCTTCTGCCAGGACTTCGAGCCGACTGCGGCGCGCGCCGGCCTTCTCCGGAAGAAATCCGATGAAGTGAAATTCACTGGTCGGCAAACCCGAGGCCACGAGCGCGCTCAACGCCGCATTGGCGCCCGGGATTGGGATCACGGCAACTCCCGCGGTAATCGCTTCAGAAACCAGCCAGCCTCCGGGATCGCTAATGCCCGGCATACCCGCGTCGGAGACCACCGCGATTCGCGCCCCCGCCTTCAACTCCGCAATCAGTTCAGCGGCCCGTTGCCTCTCGTTGTGCTCGTGGCAACTGATGGTGGGCGTCTCAATCTGGAAATGATTCAGCAGCTTCTGGGTCTGGCGCGTGTCTTCGCAGGCAATCCGGTCAACGCCCTTCAGAACGTTGAGCGCACGCAACGTAATGTCGCCCAGATTGCCGATCGGCGTGGCGACAAGGTAGAGTCCCGGAGCGAGTCGAGATTCCGCACCGCTTTCCATCGAAGTTTCAGCTTCCCGCTTCTTCGCGCTCAATGCGGCGTTGCTCGGCCAGCAGAGACATGGAACTCATGAGGTTTTGAACGCTCACAATGCCGACTACGCGTCCGCTTTCCGCCACGGGAATCAGCGCCAGCCCATGACCTGCTGTGAGGCGCCGGATTGTTGTTCCCAGCGTATCTTCGGGGCGCGCCACCTGGAACGCACGCGACATCACCGATTGCACATAACCGTTGCCGTCGTTGCGCAGCGCGTCGACAATGCGCTGGCGCGAGACAATGCCCACCAGCTGCGGCCCGCGCACCACGGGAAAATCTTCCTGCAAAGAGTGAACGCAGCGCACCAGCGCGTCGGCAAGCGTGTCAGAAGGCGACAGTGTCGCAAAATCCTTCAGCATCACCTCGCGCATTTGAACCGTGTCGACCACGGACTGGAAGAAAACGCCCTGATCTTCAATCTGCGCGCCGATCATGATGAAAAATCCGATGAGAATGAGCCAGTAGTTATGCAGAAACATGCCGCCGATCATCGCGGTTAACGCCAATCCCTGGCCCAGTCCTGTAGCTGCCCGCCCGGTGAGCGCGAATCCGTGCTTGCGCGCGAAGCTGCCGCGAATCAGGCGGCCGCAATCGAGCGGGTAGGCGGGAAGCAAGTGCGCCAAAGCCAATCCGGCTTGCAGCCAGACCATGGAGCGCAGCAGATGCCCGGCGGAGATGAGCGGGGAAACAAAAAGCTGGATGTTGCCGCCGGCGCCCAGGAACATTGCCGCGAGCACAAACGCCGTGGCCAGATTGGTTAACGGGCCGGTGAAGGTGAGCAGGAACTGCGCAGCGCCCTTGTTCGATTTCTCCTGGCTCTCGGGATCCGCATAGGCGAACAAACCGCCGATTGGCAGCAAAAGAACAGCGCGCAGGCGCAGTCCGATCCACGCGGCAACAATCAGCCGGGCAGTTTCGCGCACGAGGATAGCCGCCACCAGAACCATGAACAGGCCGATCCCTCGCCCCAGCCCGTCGCCCGTGCTCAATGCGAGACACAGTACGGCCAGCAGCGGGAAAAAGGCATGGACGCGCAATTCAACGCCCATCCAGCGGCCCAGTGGAATCGACCAACCTCGCATACAGCGATTGTAGTGGCTCCGGGTCCGGTATGCTGATGGCCGATGCGCATCATTGCCGGATCTCACCGCTCCCGCTCGCTCGACGCTCCCGCCGGCCTCGCCACGCGGCCCACGAGCGACCGCCTGCGCGAAACCCTCTTTAACGTCCTCGCCCCGCGCATCCATGGTGCTCGGTTTCTCGATCTCTACGCAGGTTCGGGCGCGGTGGGAATGGAAGCTCTGAGCCGTGGAGCAGCAGAGGTCATGTTTGTTGAGCGCGCGCCTGCGGCGCTGAAGGCGTTGCGCGGGAACCTGGATCGCCTGGGGTTTGCGGCTGGCCTCCACGTTCATGCGGGCACGGTGGGCGGTTGGCTCAAGCAATTTTCAAATGGCGGTAAGGCGCACGAAACTCGATCTACTTTCGACTTCGTTTTTCTCGATCCGCCCTACGAGGCCGGCGATGAGTATGCCGCCACGCTCAACCTGCTGGGAGGCCGGGCGGCATCGCTTCTCGGGAACGAGGCCTGGATCGTTGCAGAACATCGCCGCAAGGATTGCCTGTCCGAATCATACGGAGCACTGACGCGGTTCCGCTTGCTCGAACAGGGCGATGCTGCGCTGAGCTTTTTCACCCGAAGTGCCGAAGAACAGTTGGAGACGAGCGGATGAAGTCCCTACACTGGTGCACGGGAAGAAGGTCAATCAAAAAAACCATGCGTAATAAGCTCATTCTTGCTGCAACCCTTCTTGTTGCGAATTATGCGGTGGCGCAGTCTGGCGCGCCCTGGCAAATTGGGCCTTTCACGCGGCCAGAGAGCGGCAACCCCGTGATCCCGCCGAAGCCAGATTCAATCTTTAAAGATCCGCTGGCGAAGGCGAGCGTTCACTGGGAGGCGCTGCATACCTTCAACCCCGCGGCTGTGGTGCGCGACGGCAAAGTCTTCGTTCTTTATCGCGCGGAGGACGATTCAGGCGCGATGGAGATTGGCGGCCATACCTCGCGGCTCGGCCTGGCTGAGAGCGACGACGGCATTCACTTCACGCGCCGTGCCGAGCCTGTGTTCTTTCCCGCGAAAGACAGGCAGCAGGCACGCGAGTGGCCCGGCGGCGTCGAAGATCCGCGCATTGTGGAGCGCGAAGACGGAACCTACTTTCTCACGTACACGCAGTGGAATCGCAAGACTTACTCTGTGGGTGTTGCCAGTTCGCGCGATCTTGTCCACTGGACGAAACACGGCCCGGCATTTCTGCATGCGTCGGGCGGCAAGTACGCAGACCTGAAGTACAAGTCGGCCGGAATGGTGACGCGCCTCGATCCGGAGAAAGGGCGACTCATCGCCGCGAAGATCAACGGGAAGTACTGGATGTACTGGGGCGAAGGCGCAATTCATCTTGCCACTTCAACCGATCTCGTTCATTGGACTCCCGTCGAAGATGCGCAGGGCAATCCGATTGAATTGCTGAAGCCGCGCCCCGGCCACTTCGACAGCACGTTTCCTGAGACCGGCCCGCCGCCTGTGCTCACCGTTGCTGGTATCGTCGTGCTGTACAACGGCAAAAACGCCGTGCAGGGAGGCGATCCCGATCTTGGAGCTAACGCTTATGGCATGGGCGAAGCGCTCTTTGACGCGCACGATCCAGCGCACTTTGTGGCGCAGGCCGAGCATCCCGATCTGAAGCCCGATATGCCGTACGAAAAAACAGGCCAGTACATTGCGGGGACGACTTTTGCGGAGGGCCTGGTTTATTTCCACGATCAGTGGCTGCTCTATTACGGTTGTGCCGACTCGCTGGTCGGAGTCGTGTCGGCGCCCAAAACTCCATTCGCTGGCGTGCCCGGCTTCTACCTGAAAAACAACGACACCGTCGTCTTCTACGGCGACAGCATCACTGAGCAGAACTACTACAACCAGTGGGTCGAACTTTACACCGTGACGCGGTTTCCCTCAATGCGCGTGCATTTCTACGGCGCGGGCGTGGGCGGCGATCGCGTGACCGGCGGAGGCGGTGGACCCATCGATGAACGGCTGGCGCGCGATGTCTTTCCTCTCAAGCCAACGGTCGTGACCGTGATGCTGGGTATGAACGACGGCAGCTACCAGCCGACGACGGACGCGACTCAATCGGCGTATACAAAAGGCTTCGAGCATCTCCTCGATTCGATCCGTGAACATGCGCCGGACGCGCGGATCACGCTTCTCGGCCCATCGCCGTTCGACGATGTGACGCGACCGACGCGGTTCGCGGGCGGCTACAACGGCGTGATGCAGCACTATGCCGATCTCGACAAAGACCTGGCGCAAAAGTACGGAGCAACATTTACTGACCTGAATGCGCCCGTCGTTTCTGCGCTTGAGAAGGCGCAGCAGCTCGATCCGATGCTTGCGAAACTGTTGCTTCCCGATCGCGTGCATCCCGATCCGCTCGCGCACTGGGTCATGGCCGAGGCTCTGCTGAAGGGTTGGCATGCGCCCGCGCTGGTTGCGTCGGTGACCATCGATGGCCGCGCAGCTGCAGTCATTGAAGCGCAGAATGCAAGCATCGATCAACTGCGTGCAGAGAGCGGCGAGCTGCATTGGCTTGAAACGGACCGCGGCCTGCCATTGCCGATTCTCCAGGACAATGCGACCTCTGCACTCCTGCTGCAACTCAGCGACATTCAACAACAGCTGAATCAGGAACCGCTGCACGTTACTGACCTTGCGGCCGGAAACTACAAGCTGCAGATCGACGACACGGTCATTGGCACGTTCTCCGCTGCTGACTTGGCCAAAGGCATCAATCTTGCCGATTTTCAGACGCCGATGCGCGCCCAGGCGCAGCGCGTCAGCTGGCTGGTGCGCGATCGTGACGAGACCCATTACATCCATCTCCGCATGGCCATCCGCAAGGCCGATACGGGAGCGGAATCCGGCAAGCCGGACTGCATGCAGGAGTTCGAGAACTCGCTTGAAGATTCGATCTACGAGACGGCCGCGCCGCAGCCGCACAGGTTTTCGATCAGCCCGGTGAGCGCGCAACCTTAATTCGCGCGAAGGCTTGGCGCCCCGTTTAGAGTGATGTGCATGAAGATTCTGCGATTTGTCGCTGCGGTGTGTGCCGTGGCCGCGGCTTTGTCTGGAGTCAAGCTCGCTGTTGGCCACACGGCAGCGTCGGGTCCCGCAGCCGCTCCACAACTGGCGATCCTCGATACTGACATCGGCGACGACATTGACGATGCGTTCGCACTCGCTCTGGCCCTGCGCAGTCCCGAATTGAAGCTGCTCGGTATCACGACCACCTTCGGCGATACCGAGTTGCGCGCCCGGCTTGTCGATCGCTATCTGCACGCTGTTGGCCGTACAAACATTCCAGTTGCCGCCGGCGTGCCAACCGCGCACACCAACGTTTTCACGCAGATGGCCTATGCTTCACAGTGGCCGAAAACCGTCCATCCCGGCGGAGTGCGCTTCCTTCTCGATCAAATTCGCGCGCATCCCGGTGCGATCACGCTGATCGCCATCGGTCCGCTCAGCAATGTGGGAGAGGCGATCAAGGAAGACCCAACCACCTTCGCCAAACTGAAGCGCGTTGTCCTGATGGGCGGTAGCATCGATCGCGGCTACGACGGCGCCAATGGCGAGCGCCGCCCGCCCGATGCGGAATGGAACATCAATCGCGATCCTGCCGGCGCCAAAGCCTTGTTCGCCTCCGGCGTGCCGGTATTTGTGATGCCGCTGGATTCAACCCAAATCCATCTGGACGCAAAGGAGCGCGAGCACATCTTTGCCCACGGTTCGCCGCTTACTGACCAGCTGACATTGCTCTATCACCAGTGGATGGCCGGATCGGACGGCCACCCGCTGGCGCCGACTCTGTTCGACCCCGTCGCCGTCACGTATGCCATCCATCCGGAGCTGTGCCCAGCAACCCCCATGCGGATCGAGGTAGACGACAGGGGCTTCACGCACAAGGTTTCAGGGTCACCCAACGCCCAGGTCTGCCTGAAGTCCGACGAGCGCGGCTTCCTGGATCTGCTGTCGGGCCGTTTGACCAAGGCGGAGACACACTGAGACAACGGTCGAAGCATTTCTGCGAGCAGTGGAATGCGGCGCTGCGTCAAGAAAATCAAGCTTCCGGTTTGTGATTCTGGACGGTCGACCGCGAGGGCCAAAAATTTTGCGGAGCGGGGTAGGAATGCAAATAACGTCTCGCGCACCATTGGTATTGCTGGCCTTCATCGCGGCCTCTGTAGCCGGATGGGCCCAGTCCGCGCCCCCGCCAGTGGAGGCGAGTTCCACGCCTTGGGTCTTCGACACCGTTTCCATCCATCAAAACAAGTCGGGAACGATGAGCTACGGCTTCCGCTCCCCTGCCAACGGCGTTGTGATTACGAATGCCCCGCTCAATTCGTTCTTCGGAATCGCGTTCAAGGGGTTGCGGTCTTCCAAATACATTTCAGGATTGCCCGACTGGGCGAACAGCACGCGTTTCGACATCCAGGCCAAGATCGATGACGAAAAAGTGGCGGCATTCAAGAGCCTTCCTCCGGAACAGGGAAGGGACGCTCGTCAGGCGATGATGCAGCAACTTTTCATCGACCGGTTCAAGCTGAAATTTCATCTTGAGAAGAAAGAGTTTCCCGCCTACGCGCTGGTTGTTGCGAAAGGTGGATCGAAGTTGAAAGAGGCTGATCCGGATCGGCTGAAGAATCCGGGCCCTGACTACCATCCCGGCCGGTTGAGCGGGCGCGCGACGGAGATCACTGGTCAAGCGGTCACCATGGCGGATCTGGTGCGGACGCTTTCCCGGGGGACAACAGATCGTGAGGTTCTCGATCAGACCGGCCTGATCGGCAAATACGACATCGCGCTCAAGTGGCCGGCTGTGGTCGAGTCCAATGGAGACACGCCGGCAACCGCAGACGACGCACGCGATGAGCTCTTTAGAGCACTTCAAGATCAGCTCGGGCTGAAACTCGAAGCCTCCCATGACCCAATTGTGGTCGATGTCGTCGTGGTCGATCACCTTGAGATGCCCAGCGAGAACTAGCGCGGCGCGCATGCAGATTGCTTGACCCAATACCTGGGGTAAAGGAATTGCCGTCGGCGCACCCTCGATGCCACCCCCGGTGGTCTGCCGCTTCGTTAGCCCTTATTATCAGGTACTTACACATTCCAAAGGGCAGAAGAATCCGCCGAAAGGCTCATGTGTGCCCAAGGTCACATTCAAGTTCATTGACAGCAGGTGAAAGTAGGAGAAAAATGGCGGGTCGACGATTTTGGGATACGTCAGCGATCTCTGGAGGAAAGTGTGAGAAACGTAGTCGGAATCAGACTGTTCGGGACAGTGGCGCTGCTGGGCGCCGGGATGGTGATAGCAGGATGCAAGACGGCCCCAGAGTTGTCGGCCGCCAACGCAACAACGCTCATCCAGGCAAAATATGACGCCGATGAGGCAACTGGAGCGGGTATTGTTGTCAACGACTTAGGAATGCGCCAGGGCGCCACCGCCAAACTTTGGGATCGTACCAAGATTTACCCCAATAAATATTGGGCCGACTTTATCCTCACGCCGGAAGGCAAGAAGCAGGTCAAGCTTCCAGGCGGCGGGGATACGATCCAGTGGCGTCCATCGAGTGCCGACGATCAGGCCTACTCGCTCGTCATCACTGCGATTACCCCAAATCACCTCAAGGCGCGCGACGTCGGCGATCCTTCCGACGACGTGGGTGGAACCAAAAGCGTCGTCTACAACGAGGCGTTGAATCTGGACGGCATTTCCAGCACGCTCCAGGACATTGCCCATAACCCGGGAAACAAGCTGAGCTCAAAGAAGACGGCTACTTTCGCGCTGGATAGCGGTGCTTGGAAGCTGCAGTCGATCAATTGAGGATTCGGTGAAAATCGGCGAGGCCGGCGATTGAATTCGTTGACCCTGCCTCAGTTTCTTGCTATTGTAAGAAGGTTCGGCAAGAACGCCTCCGTCCGTGTGTCTGAACGGTGGCGTAAGGATTGACCCGGCGGACTGCATCAGGCTGGGTCGAAATCCTAGGCCAGGCGCAGTTGGACCGGCCAGACAAAGTCCCGGAACGGCTCTCATCTTGCAGAGGGCAGGGGCGATCGCTACGGAGTCCGCGCGTTCTCCACCTTGGAGGGCTATGCGGACCGGAACCGCGAAACGGAGCTGGCTTTCCTTGAGTATTGCGGGAAAACGTCCGGCCACCGTCCCGGTTTTCGTCTGAGGTGGAACGAAGGCAGACGCGAAGCAGCAACTTGAGGGCTTTCTTGCGCCTTTACGGATTTGTATGCCGTGAAGGGCGAAAGAAGGTCCGAAGGATTCTGCGCGCGGCTGAAAAGTTTGGATTGCAGCAGGGTTTCGAGTGTAAGGAGTTTTGGTTTGCCAACTTTTAATCAGCTTGTTCGCAAAGGGCGTACGGCCCCCCGTTACAAGACGGCCTCGCCGGCCCTTCAGGCTTCGCCGCAGCGGCGCGGTGTTTGCACCCGTGTGTACACACAAACTCCCAAGAAGCCGAACTCGGCGTTGCGGAAGGTTGCGCGCGTGCGCTTGACCAACGGCATCGAGGTCACAACTTACATCCCAGGCATCGGCCACAACCTGCAGGAGCACTCGATCGTGCTCATCCGCGGCGGCCGTGTGAAGGATCTCCCCGGCGTGCGTTATCACGTCGTGCGCGGCACACTGGATTCGGTTGGCGTGGCTAACCGCAAGCAGAGCCGGTCGAAATACGGAGCCAAGCGCGCCAAGGGTGGCGCGGCGCCGGCGAAGAAGAAGTAATAGGGCAGGGATCGGGTTTCAGGGGTCGGGACGGCCCGGAGACCGAGCCCTGAAACCTAACACCTGATCACTGAAATCGGTTCCGGGACGGATCACTGAGCTCGGACTAGGGCAGCAGAAGGCGCTTGAAGCGCGGAAGGTTTTGGGAACTATGCCAAGAAAAGGCCACATTGCGAAGCGGGAAGTTGCGGCAGATCCGGTCTACGGGTCCACGCTGGTTACCAAGTTTGTGAACTCCATGATGTGGGGCGGCAAGAAATCGACGGCCCAGGGCATCTTCTATCAGGCGATGAAGAACCTTGAAGAGAAGGGTGGCGGCGACGACGCTCTCAAGCTCTTCAAGAAAGCGGTCGAGAACTGCAAGCCTCTGCTTGAGGTGAAGACCCGCCGCGTGGGTGGCGCCAACTACCAGGTGCCGATCGAGGTTGGTCCCGATCGCCGCACCTCGCTGGCCATCCGGTGGCTCATTACGTACGGCCGCAATCGCGGAGAGAAGGGCATGACCGACAAGCTCTCGAACGAGCTGCTCGATGCCGCCAATGGGCGCGGCGCGGCCATGAAGAAGAAAGAAGACGTGCATCGCATGGCCGAGGCCAACAAGGCCTTTGCTCACTACCGCTGGTAGCACGCAGGGACTAGGGACTAAGGGGCCAGGGACTGGAAGAGCAGGACCCGGGCCGGATTGAACAGAAAGATCTAACCGCGGGTGAAGCACCCGCAAGGAAAATGCCGTGGCTCGCACCATACCTCTGAATCGTTGCCGGAACATCGGAATCATGGCGCATATCGACGCCGGAAAGACGACAGCGACAGAGCGCATCCTGTTTTATACCGGCATCACCCACCGAATCGGCGAGGTGCATGAGGGCACTGCGACCATGGACTACATGGAGCAGGAGCAGGAGCGCGGCATCACCATTACTTCCGCTGCAACGACGTGCATGTGGAAAGACGTTCGCATCAACATCATCGACACGCCCGGCCACGTGGACTTTACGGCTGAGGTGGAGCGCAGCCTGCGCGTGCTCGACGGCGCCGTTGCGGTGTTCGACTCCGTTTCGGGCGTGCAGCCGCAGACTGAAACTGTCTGGCGGCAAGGTGACAAATATCGCGTTCCCCGCATCTGCTTCGTGAACAAGATGGACAAGAACGGCGCCGACTTCGAGCACGTTCTTGAGACTATCCGCAAGCGCCTGGGCGCGCGTCCCGTCGCCTTGCAGATTCCCATCGGCGCAGAAGCTGGCTTTAAGGGCGTCATCGATCTCGTCGAGATGAAAGCAATCCTGTGGCATGACGAGACCATGGGCGCCAAGTATGATGTCGAAGAAGTTCCGGCCAGCCTGCTGAAAAAGGCCGAGGCCTTCCGCCTGCAGCTGATCGAAATCATCGCCGAAACGGACGATGTGCTTCTCGAGAAGTTTCTCGAAGGCGAGACGCCGACCATTGCCGAACTGAAGGCCGGCATTCGGCAGGCCACCATCGATCTGAAGGTCTTCCCGGTCATCTGTGGCAGCGCCTTCAAGAACAAGGGTGTGCAGACGCTGCTCGACGCGGTCATCGATTACCTGCCCAGCCCGCTCGACAAGCCTCCGGTCGAAGGCCCGAATCCTTCGCATCTTGAGAAGATTGAAGTGCGCAAGCCTTCTGACAGCGAGCCGTTTTCGGCGCTGGCTTTCAAGATCATCAACGACCCGTTCGGCAAACTGTGCTTCATTCGCTTGTACTCGGGCACGCTCAAGACCGGAGACACCATTCTCAATCCACGCACCGGCAAGACCGATCGCGTTGGCCGCCTGGTCAAGATGCACGCGAACAAGCGTGAAGACATCACAGAAATCCAGGCTGGCGATATCTGCGCCTGCGTGGGCCTGAAGGAATTGAAGACCGGCGACACGCTTTGCGATCCGCATCACCCCATCGCGCTCGGCGCCATTACCTTCCCCGAGACCGTGATCTCCGTGGCCATCGAGCCCAAGACCAAGGCCGACCAGGAAAAGATGGGCGTGGCTCTTTCGCGCCTTGCCGACGAAGACCCAACCTTCAAGGTGCGCACCGACGAAGAGTCTGGCCAGACCATCATCAGCGGCATGGGTGAGTTGCACCTGGAAATTCTGGTCGACCGCATGCGCCGCGAGCATAAGGTTGAAGCCAATGTGGGTGAGCCCAAGGTGGCCTTCCGCGAGACTATTCGGAAATCTGCCGAGGCCGAGGGCAAGTACATCCGCCAGACGGGCGGTTCGGGTAACTACGGGCATTGCAAGCTGCGCATCGAGCCCAACGTGCCGGGTGCGGGTTATGAGTTCATCAATGCCATCAAGTCCGGCTCCGTGCCCAAGGAATACATCAAGCCCATCGATCAGGGCGTCCAGGGCGCCATCGAACTCGGTATCCTGGCCGGCTATCCGTTGGTCGACATCAAGGTGACCCTGTTCGACGGCAGCTATCACGAAGTCGATTCGAACGAAATGGCGTTCAAGTTTGCCGGCTCCATCGCGTTCAAAGAAGCCGCACGCAAGGCGTCTCCGGTTCTGCTTGAGCCGGTGATGGCTGTCGAAGTCACCGTCCCTGAGGAGCACATGGGTGTGATCATCGGCGACATCAACTCGCGCCGTGGCCGGATTGAAGGCATGGAGCACGTGGGCGGATCGCAGTTGATCAAGGCCATTGTGCCGCTGAAGGAAATGTTCGGCTATGTGAACGAGATTCGTTCGTCCACGCAAGGCCGGGCGTCGTATTCAATGCAGTTCGCGCGGTACGAAGAAGCGCCGCGCATGATCGCCGACGAAATCATTGGCCGATCGCAGGGGAAGTAAGTAAGACAGGGATCAGGTTTCAGGGATCAGGGATCAGTTAGAGCATTGGCAAGTGAGCCGATACGGCTGAATCGAGCAAGCTAAAAACTGACCCCGGAAACCTGATCACTGACAACCGGTTTATTGGGGCTGGAGCCGGAACGCCG
>Ga0182013_10003411_pt1 | contig 19908 bp, 15 predicted proteins | sample 612S2MmetaG_FD_120487 | JGI IMG/M metagenome (GOLD analysis project Ga0182013, IMG submission 120487) | Permafrost microbial communities from Stordalen Mire, Sweden - 612S2M metaG | ecosystem: Environmental > Terrestrial > Soil > Wetlands > Permafrost | place: Sweden: Stordalen | collected... | reverse complement strand
CTCCGATGCTCGCACCCAGTGCGTGCGGAGTCATCACATTGCCGCCGAACACTTCCACCGCCCATGCAAGACCAGTGAGCCCACCCCATCTGGCGCCAAGACGAAGGGCCATCCATTCCTCAGCGGTCGCTGCGCGCGTCCAGCTCACTGCCGCGAACCCATAACCCAGAACGCCCGAGAGAAAAATCGGTAGAAAGACCGGCAAACCTCGAGAATGAACGAGTTGGGGATACTGGTGAATGCTGTAGGCAACCGTGAGCACACAAATGCAAACGCCAGCGAGGACGCCGCCTCGGAGGATCCAATGGGTTCGCGTGAATGGGGTGGAGAGTGGCAAGCTCGGACCAGGCCCTAGCAAATGCTATCAGGACAACGTCTCGGCTCGGTGCCCCAGGTCTCGATTCTGAGACCCGGGCAATTATCTAGCGCCGCGGTTTCGCTTTGACGGGGCGTTGACGGACCCGACTGCGAATCTCACCAAAGACATCGCCCTCGGCAACCCCGCTCTGCTCGCCGGCTAGAACGGCCGCGTAAATTGGATCCAGCCGCCGCTTCGCTTCCAGCACCCGCTCCAGCGCCTCTTCCGCCGTAGCGCCCACGCTCGATAAATGCCCCATCTTGCGACCACGGCGCGGCGTGTGCTTTTCGTAGAGATGCAGGCGAACGCCCGGTACTGCAAGCGCTGCGGCAAAGTTGGGCGAGCCGTTCACAGCGTCGAGCCACACCTCGCCCAGCAGGTTGGCGATGGCGCAGGGCGTATTGATGCTTGTGTCGCCGAGAGGCAGATTGCACATGGCCCGGACCATCTGTTCAAACTGGCTGGTAGCGCATCCCCGCTCGCTCTGGTGATAGCTGTTGTGTGTGCGCGGCGCAAGCTCGTTCACCAGCAGCTCGCCCGAGCGCGTGACGAAGAACTCCACGCAGAGTAGGCCCTCAACGCCGATCTTCGCGATGATCTCGGCAGCCAGCGCCTCGGCCCTGGATTCGATCTCCTGCGGCACGCCCGCAGGCAGCACGCTCCACGCAAGAATCTGGTTCTCGTGATGATTCCTGGCGGCGGGGTAACTTCGCACCTCACCCGCAGGATTCCGCGCCGCCATCACGCTGATCTCGCACTCAAGCTCAAGCGCCTGCTCGGCAACCGCTGATGTCGCGCCAAGCTCCTGCCACACTTGACCGAGATCCGTCGTCGCTCCCGGCGTTATACGAGCCTGTCCGCGCCCGTCGTATCCACCTCGGCCAACCTTGAGAAAGACATTCCCGCCAATTGCTGGCACAGCCTCGCGCAGATCGGCCTCGTTCCGCACCACGCGAAACGGCCCAACAGGAAACCCGTTCTCAGCCAGCCACGTCTTCTGCAGCGTCTTGTCCTGAATGATCCGAATCGGCTCGACGCTCGGACGGAGCGGCACGATCTGCGCAACAGCAGAGAGCGCATCCGCGCCGATCTGCTCAATCTCCAGAGTCACCACGTCCACGCCCGTTGCCAGGCGCCGCGCAGCGTCCACATCGTCCCAGCGGCCCACAATCGTCTCATCGGCCACAAAGCTCGCCGGGCAGGCCAGCTCAGGATCCATCACTCGAACGCGATATCCCATGGTGCGCGCGGCCATAGCGGTCATGCGGCCCAGTTGCCCGCCGCCCAGAAAGCCGAGCAGCGCTCCGGGCAATATGACTGGCGCAGTGTTGAGAGAGGCTGTGTTTTCGGGAACGGGGCTCACCCCTGCGGCTCCTGCCCGACTGTCTGATTGAGCACTTCCTGGGTGCGATTCTCGCGCCATGCAACGAGCCGCTCGTAGAGTGCGTCATCGTTGGTGGCGAGGATCTCAGCCGCGAGCAACGCTGCGTTGGCCGCTCCGGGCTTGCCGATTGCGAGTGTGCCCACCGGGACGCCTTTTGGCATCTGCACGATCGAGAGAAGAGAGTCCATGCCGTTGAGCTGCGTCGCAGCCACGGGTACCCCAAGCACGGGCACCAACGTTTTTGCTGCGAGCATTCCGGGCAAATGTGCCGCGCCGCCCGCTCCGGCAATGATCACCCGCAGGCCGCGGGCCTTGGCCGTTTCGGCGTATTCAAAAAGCCAGTCCGGGGTGCGATGCGCGCTGACGACTCGCGCCTCATGCGGAATCTGGAGCGCCTCGAGGATCTCCACTGCAGCAGACATGACTTCATAGTCGCTCTTGCTGCCCATCACCACGCCCACCATTGGCTGAGTGCTCATAGGGCTGATTATAAGGGCGCAAGGGCACCAGCCCGCTCTCAAACTCAGTCCGAATTTCTTTGCGATCCGCTGCCCGCGCTCACCGCCGGAACCACGCCTGCACGGCAACTTCAATCACCGCGAAGACTACGCTGACCGCGGCCAGAAAGCCTTTGGCGCGCTGCCAGTTCTGCTCGTGCCGGTCCATACGCCGCTCGAGCTCCGCAATGCGCCCTCCGTTGCCATCGCCCACGAGGCCCGTGATCTGCGTTTTGAGCACACACAGGTCGCTCAGCACTTGCGCTTCGAATTCATTCATCATCCGCATCCGCCTTGCTCCAAATCTCGATTCACTCCCAGACAGCCCCGCTCAGGAACCCAGCGGCAGATTGATGAACAACGCCGTTGAGAACTCTGAGTAGTTGGGCGGTGTCGAGCCGTCATACATCCTGATGTAGAAACGATCGTTGGCGGTCTCGCGCAGAAATGTAATGTTGGGCACCGTGGCTCGCGCCACCAGGTCTGGGTCCTGCCCCGCCATGAAAGCAAAGTCGCGTCGCCGAATCTCAAAGCCGCCTTTCGTTGGAGGCGTAACGCCCGTATTGATCGTGATCGAACTCCCGTTCAGCGCGGTCACCGTGAGGCTGTTGAGATTTGCAAGCAGCGTCGGAGCAACAGGAGCCGGCAGCCACGCATCCGCCGGTACGGTCTCGCTGGTCTTGATGGCCAGGTCGTCTGCCCAGTCATTTGCGAACTCGATTGCATACTCCACCAAATCGGGAAGGCTGGCGCTATAACTCACCTTCACGCTGCGCACCACCATCTGCGCATTCAAGTTAGTTGAGGGTGCATTCAACTGCAAAGCGTCTCCCGGCCACACATCTGTGGCAAAGCTGTTCCGCGTGCCGTTGTACCTGCCGCTCCATAGCGCTGCTATCCCGGCCGCCGCCTGCTCCATTGCCGACGCTGCATTGCGGCAATCAGCAGAGCTGCGCGGAGCGGGTTGCGTAACCGTGCCGATCCACGCGGCCACCGATGGTTCACCGGCCTGGGCAAGCGCCTGCTGGCTTGCAGCATTTACCGCGCGCCCGACCGATCTGCCAATCGTCCGATAGCTCACCGCAACTTGTTCGCCCACTGCCGGCTGAAAGCCTGTGTAGAAGACCAGCTTTCCGGTCCGCTCGACGTGACACTCGGCGGCCTCAGCCGTGGTGCCGATCCGGCGTGTATATGGCCCACCGCTCGCGGGCATGCTCACCACCCACGCGGAACCGAGACTCGTCAGATTCAGCGCGCGCATCTTGCCGATGAGGTTCAGGCTGCTGGCTGCCACCAGAGTGCATGTGAATGGCAGTTCGGCCAGCGTGCCGTCGTAAAGCGTTACCGGCATGCCGGCGACTCCGTCTACAAACGGCTGAACCTCCATCTGGATCGTCGCTGAAACCTGGTTCGATTGCCCGCCCAGGGTAATTGACCCGCTGTCGCCGAACGAGCGATAGACCTGCAACTCTCGCCCTACCTCCGGACAATGAACACGAAGCCTGAGTGTGTATTGATTTGCCGAATTCAGCGAGTAGCTCGAACCTGTCGGATGGCCCTGGACCAGCGGCTGCACGCTGACCGCGCCGGTACCCTGCGCCGCGGTCACCTGAAATCCCGCGGTGCATTGCGTTTGCGTATTGGTCCCAGTGAAGAAACCCGCCAGTACGCCCGTACTGCCCGGCGACAAGTTGATGCCTACCGCCTCCAGCAACAATGTGCCGCCCATCTCAATAGGATCAATCCAGGAGAGAACAGTCTCTCCGTCAATGCCGTTTCCGCCTTCAATGCTCAATCCAGCCCCGCTCAGACTGATGCAGTCCGACGAGCTGAGATTGGACCATAATGAGTCGTTGATGAAGGCCTCGTTGAAGAGCTCGCGAACCAGCGTGGTCTTTGCGGAGGCTGGGAAGAACGGATCGGCAGACAGATAGAACTCAGTTGTCGCGCCGTCTCCCAGGAAGTATTCCGTCACATAAGCCACAGGCTCGTGATCGCCACAAACCGTCACGTCATTGGCCAATGCGCGCTTCACGCTGCCAGTGAGCGTCAGGCTCGCCAAATTCAACGAGCCATCGGTTTCGTTCAGTGGATGGACAATGCTCTGTACGCTGCCAAGCGATAGCGCACCATTGACAACACGGTAGGAAGCACGCGCCTGTGTGGCCGCCTGGCCCGCGCTCTTGCTCCACGAGGCACCCGGCTCCGGAACAAAGCTGCCAATAGGCTCATTCAATTCGACGCCCTGCGTAGAGATCGCGGATGATCCGCTGTGAGCCACCAGGCTCGCGATGAGTTCCCCGGCTGTCTGCCCGGCGACTCCCACACTCGACGGCATCAGCAACTGATCGAGCAACAACTCGTCGCTCACAGCCTGGATCGCAATGCGATAGCGCGGACCCTCAAGAGCCAGACCTGCATACTCCGGCAACGGCGAGACCGCAATGTACCCGGTAAAGTAAATGGTTCCGTCATCGCCGACGACAGCCAGATACTGATTGCGTGAAGGCGCCGCTAAGCTGCCATTGGCCGGCAGGCTCAACCAAAGCTGGCAAACGGAAGGCGCATTGAGCTTGCGGTCGATTGTCAGCGGGCGCGCCGCATCGAGGGCTGCGGTGTCGTCCTGCCCCTGAATTGTTATTTTCATAGCTCGCTCTTCCTTGCCTAAATCAATGCGTTGGCTGCGGGCAGAAAGCTGCGATAGCACACCACACGCTCCCCATCCATCGGGTCCGTGACTGGCAGTGCCATGAACTGCCCCTTCAGTCGAATGCGCGCATGGCCCGTCTTCTGCTTGCCCGCAAGTGGAACAGCAGCTTCCTCCCCGCCAGCCATGCTCTGCAGCCGCGGGTAGTGGAAGAAAATCCGCTCTCCCTGGCTACCTTCCATCACAAACAGCGCCGACCACTCCTGGTAGAAGCTGCCGCCTTCGCGATCGACAAAGCCCGTAACCGCCTGCACTTTCGCTCCCGCCCCGGGAGCTCCGCCTAAGAGCGGCTCTGCAAGCGTGATACCCGTGGGGTTCACCGCGGTCACCAACCCCACGTTGAAAGTGACGCGACGGATGTAATCGACATCGGTGAGAGGTTGCCGCAGAAAGGCCCCCGCAACAGGCGAACCAACATAGCCAGTCTGCCCTGAATAATCCGTATCCACCGCCGCAAGCGACCCTGGCGAAAACTTCGCCGCATCCACTGCGGTCAGCAGGATCGAGTTTGCTGTAGACCCGCTCTGTGGCGTAACGGCGGCTATCGCCTGCGGCCCATCCGCAGCGACCGTCAGTCCACTCGCGGAAGCAAGCAGATTCATGTGCTGCGAGCCCGTGGCAAGCGCCATGGTCAGCTTGGTCCAACTCAGAAACTGAAAACTCACCTCGGCCGCAAGCGTCTCGCGCACCTGCTCCAGCGCTGAAGCCGGAATGCCCGCCATCACGGATGCCGTCTTGCTGCTGGACTTGCGCGCAAAATCCTGTATCCAGCCCAGGTTCACCCATGGAGCCGGCGGAGTATCCATGCTGAATCGGCCCTGTTGGACCGGGTCAAAAACCACCGGAGACTGCGCACCGCGATTTACCGGCGCAAAGAAACCTCGCACGCGCCTCGCCACCGGCGCGGGAGCTGAATACCAATTGGCCGCCATTTACTCCCCCTGCTCCTGGTAGCTGTAAACCAGCACCTTCGCCGACCGGCTCAGCCGATCACGCATCGTCACTGCTGGCGTAAAGCTGGGCTCGTCCCAGAACACCTGCGTCAACATCGTGGCCGGCGGCGTTGCCGAGTAATTCAGTTTGGGCGTGTAGAAAGGCTGCACCATCGCCAACAACTCTTCGTCCATCGCGCTCAGCATCCGGCCCCGATCCAGCCCTCCAAAGCTCTGCGTTCCAAGCGTCTGGTAGAGAATCTCGCACTCTTCCGCCACCAGCGTGGAGTCCAGGTCCACATCCACCCCCAGCCCCTGCCAGCGCAGCACAAACACGTCGCTGGGAATCTGACTGAGTGGACCTTCGGCCTCCTCCACCAGAATTCCAGGCCGGAGTGCGCCCCGGACTAGAATCGTCCGCTCCGGATTAATGGTGGTGAGGCGCGTCCGCAGCGCCAGATAAAACGAATCCTTCGCATTTTGCATGAAGGTCAGCTCCTGGTTCTCCAAATCAATTGCCTCAGGCAAACACGCCAAGGCCGCTAAATAGCCTGTTGGCCGGTTTCACGCAACAGCAGCCGATAAAGGTAGGGCGTGCCGAACGCTTCATTGGAGGCGATCGACTCGATCAGGTAATCCTTCCCGTCCACGGTCACCGCCAGCGTCAGCGAGAAGAGCGCCTGTGCTGAGCCAACATCCAGTGCGTTCACCTGGCCCTCAATACTTGTGGCCGAAACCAGCAGCTCGTACTTTGATTCGCCGCCTTCCTTCCACGATGGACGCAGCTTGCGCATCACCACAGGGGCCACCACAACATCGGCAAAGGTAGTCGCCACCAGTCCTACTTCCGACTGGCTTGTATCAGTATTCGTGCCCGTAACGCGCAGCAACGCCGTAGTGCCCGCCACACTGCGCAGCAGCGCATCGGCCAGCATCTGCGGCGCTCCCACCGGGTTCCGCGGGGCTGTATCGCTCATCGCTCACCCCAGCCTGTTCGCGACGTAAGGGCGCAGCCATGCCTGCACTGTCTCGTCTACCAGCGAACTAGAGAAATACTGCATCTGCATCGTGTCAATCCTGGCCTTGCTCGCGTTCAGCGCCGGCGTCGACTGCGCATTGCGAACAATCTGTGCGCACGCCGTCTTGATGTCATCGCCGATGGTCCCCAGCCCCGCCGTGTAAGTCACCGAGACTTCGTTGTAGGGCAATCCCAGCACGTTCCACGGCAACGTAAGCTCACCTGTGCTCGGATCGAAATCCACTGAATTCGGATCGATCGCCGTCCATTGCCCAGGCAGTGAGAAAGCCCAAACCGCCTCGAACAAGGTCTCGTTCAGCGCTTCGCCTCTGCGAGACCGCGCGTATCTGCCCTCGATGCTCACGATCGGAGTCGTCGCTGCTCCCAGCGGCGCCAGCGGCAGGTAACTCAACAACACCGTCTGTGATCCCGCGGTCAGCCGCAACCGCTCCGTATACTGGATCACGTTCAGGTCAGGCCGCCTGCAGTAGCTGTTGATCAATGCCGTGGCGGCTGTAATCCAGTCCGCCGTCGTTCCGGCCGGCAATCCATAGTTCGGGTAATCCGCTGGCTGCAGATATGCCATACCCCACCCTTCTCTCTTTTTGAATGGGCGCGGGAGCGACGGTTTCTTCGCTCCCGTAAGCCCGCCCCAGCCGTGGTCAACCTGTGCTCCGTTTGCGGCGGCAAGCCCGCCTTCCCCGCTGCCGCCGCGCACTTTGCCTTCGATTGATCTGTTGCCGCCTTCCTTACCGGTCGACCAGCACCTGGTAATGGGCATAGTTCGCGCCCTTCACCACCGGCGCGCCAAACTTCACCGCCACGTACTGGTGAGCCAGCGAGTTCGGCAGCCCGAGCTGGAAGATGCGAGGTGTCGGATCGCCCAACCAGTGGTACTCGATCAAATCCTCGGTGACGATGTAAGCCGGAAGCACCGCAGTGCCCGATCCGGGAACGCCGGTGTAACCGAGGCTCCAGTCAGGAATCAATGGCAAATCGCCTGCCTGAGTGGATAGCATCTTCACCCGGACGCCACCGGTGATGTTGTCGGTATTCAACACCACGTTGAACTCCGTCTTCATCTCGCGGTCAATCAGGTCCAGCAGCACAGGATTGGCATAGATCGCCGTGGGCCGAACATAGTAGCCATTGTTGGCCACCATCTGCGCCACCGCCGACTTGATGCCGTCCACGATCGATGCGCCTACAGCAATCGAGACCGTGTTACCGCCGGCAACGATCTGCGGAATGACGCCCATGTACTGCGTGGTTGTCGGAGTCGCCAGGCTCGTGTCGTTGCCGTTCCACAGCGCAACATCGTGCGTCACCATCACGCCGGAGACGGTGTCCACCAGGTCCTTGGCCTGCAAATAGGCAAATTGCTTCTGCTGTTCGCCCAGCTCGATGTCGAACAGGTTGTAGTTGATCTGCGAAACGATCGCCTTCAGGGGTACGCTCCGCTCCACGCGCGTCGGGCTAACCACCGGAGCTGCAATGGCACGCGGATTCACAAAGCCGGCTGAACCGGGATTCGGGATCGCCGTCTCTTCGAAGAACCGCGACGGGTGTCCGGTTGCCGGAACCTGCTTGATGCGCTGCCCAAACGGGCTCGAACGGCGGCAGATGTCAAAGATCTCGGTCTGGTACAAAGGAACTTCAATTGCGCCCGGCCCAATGAAGTCTGCTGCCGCATGAATATCTGCAAAGGTTGCGTTCATAGGTTTCTCCGCCCCCTCCATTGGGGCAAGTCGTTGCTCGAAAAACTGTCTCCAGCCGCTAGCTTCTAGCTGTTAGATTTCCATTCCGAGCTGTCATCCCACATGTCTCCATAGGCTTTTAGCTAGAAGCTAGTAGCTAGAAGCTAGGAGCTGCTTCTACGCGATTGCACCTGCCCGCAGCAGTTGGCTCTTCACCGCAATGCGCTGTTCCAGGCTCAGCCCGCTGAGAGCCGCGTCCAGCGTGCGCACATCCACAGGTCCCTCGCCGATGCCGTGCTTGGCCAGCATCTCCGTTGTGGATGCCGGCAGCGTCCTGCGCAACGGATTCGAAATTGTTGCTGCCGCGCTCGCCTTCAGGTCAGCAAGCTCGCGCTCCACCGCTGCCAGCTTCTCTTCCAGCTCTGCCTCGCGCCGACTCGGTTCCACGGTTGCTGAGATCCGCTCCACCTCACCCGAAAGAACTCCTTGCCGCTCCTCAAGCCAGCTCAGCGTCTTTTCAAGCAGCGTGGTTGCGGCTTCCAGCCGTTCCCCAATCTCTTTCCCGTCTTTTTCCATGTCTGTCCTTTCCTGTTGCCTTCCACTTGTCGTTCTACCGCTCCCTCTTGCACAGCCCTGAACAAAAAATGCCCCGCAGCGCGGAGCCTTTCTGCACATCCACTTCGTCCACTACTCCCGCTACTTCGTCATGCGAAAACTTGTTGCCCGATAGGCCGCTTTGTCCCTGAGCAAGATCGCCGCCCCGGTAAATGTCACGCGGGTCAGCTTCCAAATATCCGCCCGCAGGTCTTCCACGCGCGCATCGGCCAGCTCGTAGCTCATGCCCAGGGCCTCCGGCGACTGCGCCTCAATTGCACTTGCCACCTCCGGAAAGTCGCGCGCATACAGATAGCCGCGCACCCTGAGCCGCTTCCCAACCACGTCAGCTTCCGTCAGGATGCCAATCTTGCGCCGAGCATCGTGCCCGTCCCAGCCCGGCCGATAGTCCACTGCCATGCCCAGCAGCGAAGGCAGCGCCTTCTCCGCCGCCTCGAGCGTCAACGTCACCTTGTGCCCCCGCGCTCCCGCGGGAGCCTTGTCGCTCGGCGTGTTCACCACCGTCAAAACCCCTTCAAAGGCCACCCGGTTTGGATGCCCATCCACATGGGGAATCGTTACTGCCATCGCTTCCAGTCGCATGCGCTTCTCGCCCTTCTCTACTCCAGTTTTGAATCCACCGCCGCACTCAAACTCAACAAACACTACCCGGCAAGCCCGCCCACGGCCTGGACACCCGGCTTCGCCATGGGCCCAAGCCCGCGCATTGCGCGCACCTCGTCCACCGTCAGCACTCCCGCCTGCAGCAGTTGAACCTGCACGGCCAACTCCGTCTCCTCGTCGCGTGCGCTCAGCTCGTTGAACACAAACTCAAACTCCCGCCAGCCGATGCACTTCCCAAACAGATCGCGAGTTATGTGCCCCGCCAGCAGCATCGCCAGCGGCGAGATCGCCCCCCGAAATGCCTCGTCGTTCAGCTCCGCGGCCGTCGAGCGATTCACGTCGCTCTCCAGCCCCAGCATCAGTGCCGGCAGGCCAAAGGCATTGGCAATCATGCGGATCAAGAACTCCTGCCAGGCCAGACGCAGGTCCGCATCGGTTCCCTGCGCAAAGCGCAACACCTCCGGCTTTTGCTCAGTTGAGATCAGTGGCACGCGCCCCGTGCCTTCGATCTCGTCCTGCCACCACCGTATGAGCCGGTCATGCTGCGCCGGCGTAGCTTCGTTGATCCATAACGCATACTGCGCCACGGCATTGGCTGCCAGCTTGCCCGCAAACTTGTGCGCGCTCAGAAACTGGTTCACCGTCTCGAATGCCACTTCCAGCGGCCCCAGGCCAAACGGAGTAAAACTGCGCGGATTCATGCGCACGTACATCAACTGACTGTCGAGCAACTCAATCGCATTCGACTCCATCTGCCCGGGCATCACCTGCGCGTACCGGGGTGTATCCGCATCGCTGTCCCACTTCGCGTTGATGCGAATCGACGCCCCATCCACAGCCCAAAACATCGCCGGCCGCTCCGGCTCACCCGTCGGCTCCATCTCCATCGCCCCAAAACCGCCGGTGAGCGCGTCTTCAATCACCTGCTCCAGAAGTGTCCGAAAGCTGTCCATGGCATTCGGCTCTTCAAGAACCCGCCGCAGAGCGGCCGCTTTCCTGGCCGCAGCCGCCGCATCCACCCCCTCAGCCCCCCGCCGCACCCGCACCTGCCAGTCCATCGCCGCGACCCGGTCCTTGATCACGTTGATCGCCCGCCGCACAACAGGTGTCTCCGCAAACCGGCGCAGGTTCATCGGCGTCGGCTTGGGCAAGAGCCGCCCAGGAAGCTGGCCCGGGCTCGCCATCGGACTCAGGATCGAAGGCAGCGCCAGAGTCCTGCGCTCCGCCTCGGCGTCCACGGCCCCGGCGGCAACGCCATGGCGGTTCCCAACCCTGCCTGCCGGCCGTGTCGCCTGGCGCCACATCTCCCGCAACTGCTCCGCTACCTTCACGCGCACCTTCCTTCTTTCAAGCACTTCCCCAAAAGACAAAAGGCACAGCCCTCATTGAGGACCATGCCTTCACTTCAATCTCTCTTCTACTCTCCGAAGCCGCTTCGCCGGCGCGTAATCCGCGCTTCTCAGCGCCGCTCTCTTGCGGAGTCCAACTGAACAAAACTGATCCTACAACGAAACCATTTAATTATGCGCAAACTTGAAACATTTTTTCTTCAACAGAGAAAATGCCTTTCTCGCGGCTCATTCTATGCGCCCCAAAGTGCCCGCTCCGCGCTCGCGTGGCTGCTCAGACTCGCAGCTCCCGCCGCGCCGTCTCCGCCATCCGCCCCAGATCCGCGGTGGTCATCACGCGGATGCTGTGCTCTTCCATCGTCTCTACACCAAAACGGTACATCTCCAGCCTCTCCGGCTCCTCGGCTGTCGCCCCCAGCCGCAACGCCGGCTCAATCACCGCCGTCAGCTCAAGCTCCGCCTTCTCCACGCGTTGAACTCCTGTGCGCAGTCCCGCCGCGGAGAACGCCAGCACCTTGGCCATCTCCACGCCCGGATCCAGGCTCACCGCATGGAACATGCGGATCACGCCGTTCGGCCTGTATCCCACATCGATCTTGAGTGGATCACCGGGCTTGGTGTAATCCGACGCCGCGATGCGCTTGCGCATCAACTCCCACACGCCGGCGCGTTCAAACTCCGCGCGCATCCTGTTCTGAATCGCCGCCCGCCCGCTAAGCCGGTTAACCTTCTCCCGCGGCGGCGGCTCCACATACAACCGCATCAACTCTTCCATCCCCGCCGGCAGGCTTTCGGCCAGGTACGCCTTCGGCTCGGTCATCTGTACGCCCAGCGACAGCGACTCGCCGAGAAGCTTCATCAGCCGTCCTGTCCCCTCCTCCGCCTCGCTCGCCAACCGCGCCTTTAACTCGCTCTCCATCCCCTCCAACACCGCAGTGTCCGCATCTGGATCAAGACAACGCACCCGTCGCCAGTCTCGCGTGAAGCGCACCCCCACACTCGGTCCCGGGCCGCGCCCCGTCGGGCCGCCCTGATCGCGCAGGATCACCCCGATATGCACATACTCGTTCCGCACCGCATCCGGCACATACCGGAGCAGTTGAAACTCGCATGCACGCCGCCGCTTCTCTTCTGTCATTCCTCTACTGCACTCTCCCTATCATGCTAGTCGTCCACTTCCCCTCTTTCCACTCCCCTTCCACTTTTTCCCCCATCCCCACCCATCTTGGAAATGGCCCCCTCTCCGACTTCCCAAATCCTTCAATCAGCTCCCGGATCCTGCTCCGTCGCGCCAACAGCTTCTCCACCAGCGCCTCCATCGCACCCAGGTCGCCGCCATACCACTCCGGCGGGATCACACTGGCTGCCTCCCACACCGTCTCCGCGGGCAGCGTCTCCAGCCGCGTCAGCCAGGGCTCAAAGGATTCCCAGCCGCTTACCTCTCGATATACGTCGTTGCGGTAATAGACTCCCCGCAGTGGCGAATCCTCGAAGCGCCACTCCCCGGCATTGAAGCAGTACCCAAAGTCGATAAACACGGCCTTGTATCGGCGCTCCCGCTGTTTCCGCGCAAACACCGCCTGTCGTCCATTCGCATTCGCCGTCCACTTGTCCAGTGCCAGAATCCCGGCAAATTCACCCAGGTTGCGCACCTCTGCCAGTTGTTCCTCGGGCAGGTAGTCCACCACCTGCCCCGGCATCAGCCCCCCCACAAAACGCGAACCGAACTGCAGTCCCGGCTGGCATCGCACCCGCGTCTTGCCCAGGTCCATCTCCAGCTCTGGCGTGTTCTCAACCAGCCAGCTCGACACCTCCACAAGCTCAACCTGGGGCGCCGTCAGGCCCACCGCCGAGGCCAGCCGCGAGGCCAGAAACTCGTTAGCCAGCACCCGCGTATGCTGCGGATTGTTCTGGAACTTCACCACGTAGAAGTGCCCGTCGGCGCCAAGCATCAGCTGGCCCTGCGCTCCGCCCCGCATCCGCCGGATGTGCTGCACCACCAGAACTGCCAAGCCCGCTCCTTCGCCTCTTCCGGAGTCACTCGCATTTTAAACGCCCGGGCCGGAAGAAGATGCGTGAGGAAGGCTTCAGCTTCCAGCTTCGAGCTTGCATCTTCTCAGCCCTTAACCCTCCATCCTCCGCACCAGGGGGCAGACTCCAGCCCCGATCTCTGCAACAAGCAAGTTGAAGCCTGAGAGCTGAAAGCTAGGAGCTGTGTTTCCCCAACAGCTCATCCCGCGCCGCCAGCCCGATCGCCATGGCCATCACCCTGTCATCGTGCGTCCCCGCCCGCGCGCCCGTGTTTCCATTCGCCAGCCGCACAAATGTCCTGCATTCGGCCAGCAGCTTCCTGCTCAAAAAGCACTTCGGCTCCTCCACCAGCGCCGCGCCCAGCCGTCCCAGCACCGCCGGCCGGCTTACCGACGTCGTCAGCCATCCCGCCTGCCCGTTCTGCCGATAGAGCTTTCCATACCCGCAAACCGTCTCCGCCAGTGCCAGCACCGCGCTCCCGTGATTGTTTCGCTCCACCACCAGCGTGGCGCCGTTGTACTCGGTCGCCAGCTTCGTCACCAGTTCCGCCAGCTCCAGCCCTCCCACATGCCCGGCAAACTCCGCACACTGCAGACCGGTTTCCAGGTCCAGCACCTCCGCGGCCGAGTAATCTCCTTCACTGCCACCACCCGACGGATCAACCGAGACCAGGTACCGCCTGCCCTTCGCCGGCGGCAGCCACACCTCAAGCTCCCCATTGCGTCTGCGCTCCGCCGGCTCCGATAGCTCTTTGATCCGCTCCTCAATCCGGTCCATCTCAAACACCGAGTCGCCGCTCGACAGGAAGCAACTCTCATCGTCTTCGGCATACTCCTGCCGCGCCAGCCCGCGAAAATTCGCACGAATCTGCCGCCGGTATCCGATCTGTTCCAGATCCAACCCGTGCCGCTGCATCAACGCCCGCTCTTCCGCACTCAGGCTACCCTCCGGCACAGCCCCCACGCGGTAGCGGCGCTCCATCCACCAGGGAAAGAAATGCCGCACCATCCCCGTCTCGCCGGCCTTCTGCCACTCCTCGTAAAAACATCCTCCTGCGCCCTCCGGCGTCGACTCCAGAATCATCTCCGCGCCCGGCGTCATAGCCGCCCGCAGTCCCGCCAGCGTTTCCGCCGGATCGCCAGGCCAGCGCGCCAGCTCTGAACAGTGCAGATTCTGAACCGTCAGCCCGCGCCCCGCATTGCGCTCTCCCGCCGACACTACGCGATACTGCGAGTCGATCTCCGGAAACACAATCTGTCGCGCATTGGCCCTCGAGGTCTTCAACGGCCCATTGCGCCACTGGTCCGGCATCCCGTCCAGAAACCGGTGAACGATGCGAAAGATCTCCTCGGCCGACTCCCGTGTGTGCGCCACCTCCAGCGTAAGCGAACCCGGCTGCGTGATTGTCCTGATAAAAAAACGCGCCGCCGCCCACGTCGTCAGCCCCATCTGCCGCGCCTTGAGCACGATGTTGCATTCTCCGCGCCCGATTTCAAAGGCCTTCTGCACCGCGTTGGCCTTGAGCTTCGCGGGGCTGCCATCCTTCGACCTGACTACCAGAAACTGCTCGGCAAAGGCCATTGTCACCGACTGCCCTTTCAGGCTCCTGGGCCGCGCATCCAGATGCCTCCCGAAGTTCTCCAGCTCACTCCGCGTCAGGTCAACGGGGCGCAGAATCCACCATCGGCTCGCGTAGTCACGCTCTGGTTTTGCTGCGGTCAAGCTCATTGAGCCTCCTCCAAGGTCTGAGACCTCACAGCGGAACCAGAGTGACTGCTCGCGGCAATCGAGAGCTCGAGTGGCTTCCTCCTTAAGAAAAAGCCACCTTGGTTTCCCGCTGCACGGGCTATCTGACTCTGGTTCCGCTCTAAAAGCCTCCACACCAGTAGGTGAGCTTGTACTGCGATCCGGCTGTCAGCGCGCTGCCGTCGATCTTGATGCCCAGGCTGGAGACTCCCGCCACCGGCTCCCAGTTCGACACCTGCCCGGTCCCCGGCAGATACAGGTTCCCAACGCAATCGGCCGTATTCGTGTGGGTGTTCGGGAAGTTCAGCGTCACCACCGTTCCCGCCGCCGGCGACGTCCCCACCGTTATGCTGTAGGTCCCCTGCGCGCCGGTGCAATTCGTCGCACAGGCAATCGTCGGCGACGTTCCCGCCCCCGCCCCCGCGGTAGCCGTCATCGCCGCGTTGCCGGTATAGAACTTGCCCGATACAAACCCCGCTGCCGTTGTGTTGCCCGAACTCGTCACAGTCAGAGCAGCCGTCGGCGAAGCTCCACCCCCGTACACGATGAATCCGCCCGTCCCCGCACCCGAGGTGTCGTTCACCACCACCGCGCTGCTCCCCGCGGAGTTGATCATCGTCTGTCCCCCTTGGTAAGCCAGCAGCCTGTCTGCTCCGTTCACCGAGTCGCGCAGACGAAAGACTTCCGATGCATCCTTTCGCAGCTCCCACTCGCTTGTCCCTGCGTAGTTCGCGAACTCGAAGGATCCCATCTGATCCGTGCTCCCCGTTCCCGGCTGCAGGATCATGTAGTCGGAGTTGGCCGAGCCGTTAGCAAAGGTGATCGAGTTCTGCGTCAGCGACGCGCACGGCACGCCTGCATCCTGGATGCTCCCGTCGACCGCAAAGTTCGCGCAGTGCCCGACCGTCGGCGTTCCGATTCCCAACTGCACCTTGGTGCCGCTCGTACCCTGATAGCCCGTCACCGTCGGCGGAATCACCAGGTTCGAACCGACGCTCAACTGGCTCGCATTCAGATAGCCCGCTACAGACATATCTCCCGTGCTATTGCGCAATGGCGTCGTGAATGACGAGAGCGAACCACCCTGGTCGTCGTAAGTCTGATTTGCGCCCCACTGGGACAAGAGAACTGTACCCGATGTGCCACCTTTCAGAATGTATGCGCCCGTGTACCCGGGGCCACAAGACGACGCGATACTCACGTAGTTCGTACCGCTCAACGCGTTGGGCGCGTTCGTGATCGTGGTCCCGCTGGATGGAAGCGACTCGGTGATTGTGTTGGTTATAGTGTTCTGAACGTAGCAGACAACGTAATAAGTCAGCGTCGCCGATCCTGCGCCGCCCACGACGGCCACTGTCGGAGCTGGCGGGTTTGGCAAAGCGTAAACAACTGGAGAGCTGAAGTAAGATGCTCCGGCGCTGTACAGCGATCCAAAATGGAGTGGAAATCCCCCCGTGGCGCCGTAGGTATTGGTGGCGGCCGCGGAGTAATTAAGCTGTGCACCGCCTCCAGGGCCGTTGTTTACCAGCGAGAGCTCACCCCCCAAATTCGAACCGCCGAAAAGATTGCCACCCAGACGAAACACATTCGCGGCAAAGACATTGGGGGAGTTTCCACCTTGGTTCGCTCCCGCTCCGGTGGTAAATATGTAATTTGACATGTTGCCGGAGTTGTCCGTTATCCGGCCCAGATACGTCCCGCCAATGATCGAATTGCCAACCGCTCCTGGATCAATGAGCAGGTCCACTGAGTTTCCTTCCACATAGGGAGAATAGATTCCATCTGCTCCAGCCTGGCTGCCTAACTCAAAGCCCGTGGATGCACCCTCAACGTCAGGCGCGTAAAACGTATTCGCATTGCCATTGTCATAGATTGCGCTGCTCGTGCTTGATTGGAAGCGGCCTCCGTAGAACTGGTTCTGGTTCGCGTACTGGTTTAGTTCAACCGCATAGCCCGTTGTGAAGATGTGAACCTGACTGAATGTGTTGTAACAGTCGCACCCGCCGGTGAACCCCAGAACGATTCCAACCGATAACCCCTCAATGGCCACGTTATCAATCTGCGATTCAGTCACATGCTGAAAGCCGATGCCGGTTCCAGCTGCGGTACTCACAATGCTGAAGTCCTTCAGAATGACCCCGTAGGCGCCATTTCCTCCCGTCCCATTGCGGTATGCAATCGCCGCGCTCGCATCCCCGGTGACCCCGACAAAAGCAGTTCCCCGCGCCATCACAAATCCAAGCGCCGGGTTTGCCCCGATTATCGAGTCTCCAGAGTCAAAAAGAAGTTGTGCTCCGGATGCGCGCGTTATTGTGCCTTGGCCTAAAAGAAGCATGCAGTTGGGAGGCATCGTGACCGTCGCCGCCATCGTCTGCCCGCCTTTCAGTCCACGCGCGTCCACAACACCATTGGTTACGGGTGTCCCGTTCTCATCAGTCACCGGACAGGCTTGCGCAAGCGCCGCAGCCACCTTGACGTCCCACGTCGCCCCCGCAAACTGGTCCGCGTAGACAATGTTGTTGCTGGTCGCCTTCACATCTATCACCGGCCCGCTCAGTGCGCCGGTAAATACCGGATTGTTCACCGGCAAGCCTCCGCCTCCCGTTCCGGTCGCACATCCTGTCGTCGTCAGCGCCCCATTCACGCCATTCGGACAAACCGGGGCGTTGCTCGCTGCCAGGTTCGACACGCTCAGCCCGTTCGGCCCAAGGCTCATGCTCGCCGCCGGCGACGTGCCCACCAGCCCGGCGGCTCCCGCTGTCCAGTTCCAGGTAAACGTCACCGGATTGTACGTCTGCAAGTCCTCTGCAGAGATCCCGCTGAACGCTGAGTGCGCATTCCGCACATTCAGAATCGGAATCCCCTGATTCCACGTCGCGCATGCTGCCGGGCTCGCACCGCAGCCCTGCACTACGGTTCCAATCTGCTGGCTTCCGTTTCCCCCAAACGGCGGATACGCCATATTCACTGCGCTCTGGTACGCTCCCGAGAATGCCAGCCCCAACGGCGTCGTCAGCACATTGCGCCCCGTCACCGCGCTCTGCATATTTGCCGGCAGACCCTGATAGATGGTCGGATCGTTCATGTTGTTAAACCGCCCGATCGCATCGCCGCTGATGAAGTTCCCTCCCAGATTGAACATCAGCATCGCGCTTTCCTGCCTTGGAGTTGCCTGAAACTTGTTTACCGCCAGGTTCAGTCCCTGGATAAGCACCGAAAAGTAATGCGGCTGTTCCACTGTGTCATTCGCCGCAAACATCCCAACCTTCGGCGTGGTCAGCAGCGCACTCCCATCCAGCGCGCCAGTTGTGTGGTTATACGCGTCCAGAACCAGCGCTTGCGGCCAAAGATGATACGCATTCGAGGTCGCAGTTCCATTGATCGTCAGCGCCCGCGTGCCATTCGTACTGAACAGGTACACCATCATCGAAGTGGCGCTCGTGTTGCCCACCACCGGATAAACCTGCCGGATCGGTCCGGTCAGTCCCTGATCCGAAGGGGACGCATATCCATTCATGTTCGCGGCCGTCACTGTGTCGACGTCAAACCCGAATCCATACCCGGTCAGCCCGCCCGTCGCAATCGTCGATCCCGCAGGGAATCCAAAGTCCACCCGGTCCAGTGTCACCACCGAACCCGCCACCGCCGTCACATGCGCGCACGTCCACTTCTGGTCCTCATTCGAGAACAGGCACGCAATCGGATTCCCCGTCGCCGTGAATCCACTCGCGCTCGCTACCGTCACCTGCACATTCGTCTGCGGAAAGGTATTCGCGCTTGCGCTGCCATTGTCGATATTGGTGGTCGTCGTCGTTATCGAGCTGGTCGGTGTCGCTGAGTTCACGCTCGTCCAGTTAGTCCCTGAACCCGTCATCGTGTAGTTGTTACCGAAGGAAGAAATATAGCCCGTGTTGTATCCGTTGGTGATGTCGATCAGCGGCATGTCCGCGCCAATCCCGCCGGCTACACCCATCGTCTGCGTCACCGCAAACGTGCACGTCACCCCGCAGCTCGGAACCGCGTTCAATGTCCCTTCAAACACATTGCTGGTCTCGCCAAGCCGCAAATGATAGTTAAGCCCTTCGTTTTGACCCGCGCTTTCACCCACTCCATATCCCCTGCTGATGATCGGGATCGTATCGCCCGGGGAATACGCATTCAGCGCGCTCCGCCAGTCGTAAATGATACCCGGCGTATTCGACTCAATCATCGTATTCAGGTTCGTTTGATCCACTTCATCCAGATACGAGTCCCTCCCTCCTGAGAACACGTGCGTAAACACGCTCAGGCCCTGCGGTGTCGATGGGCTGAATCCGCTGCCAACTGTCGTGACGTTCTGATCGAAAATCGCCGACGAACCCAAATAACGGCTTGACGCCCCGCCGCTCAATGCCTGCCCCTGGTTGCAAATCACCTGCGGAGGACCCAACCGATAGTCCGTCACGCAGCCGAGTGGGTCCGTCGCCTTCGGCCCGTATTCCTGGCTCGGCGTCATCTCCAGCGTGTTCCCCGAGCCCCACGGCTGCGCTTCTACCTGCGCGTAGAGCGCCGGAGCAACAATCGAGCAGACATAAGCCTGCTGTGCACATTGCGCCATCGACATCGCAATCCCGTTGTTCCCCGCACCCGCCGGCGACTGCCACTGATCTGCCTGCAACTGCCCTTCAACGCTCTGCGCGTTCACTGGCCCGGTGAACGTAGCACCCGCCAAAGCCGCCGCGCCAAGATTTGTCAATGCGCTCGCTGCCGTCGCGGCTCCCGTACCGCCCGAGGCTACCGGCACCTGGCTAATCCCGCTCACCGCTGTGCCCGTCGCGGCGTAGATAGCAATCTGTCCCGTGTTGCCCGAGTTCACCGTCCCATTCGTGCTTCCCGAGCCCGATCCGCAAGCCGATCCCGTATTCGTCAAGAAGCCCGCATTGTCGATTTGCAGGCAATCATGTCCGCTCGCCGCCGCAAGCCCCGGAAACT
>Ga0182013_10003408_pt1 | contig 19925 bp, 20 predicted proteins | sample 612S2MmetaG_FD_120487 | JGI IMG/M metagenome (GOLD analysis project Ga0182013, IMG submission 120487) | Permafrost microbial communities from Stordalen Mire, Sweden - 612S2M metaG | ecosystem: Environmental > Terrestrial > Soil > Wetlands > Permafrost | place: Sweden: Stordalen | collected... | reverse complement strand
TTCGACAAAGCCGATCAAAATCCGGGGAGAGACCTGCGCCCCAAAGAACAGCTTCAGCAGCAATTCGTTGCGCGGAATTTCTGCCTGGGGCTCCACAGCCAGCCACTCGACCAACCGCTTTCGCCCCTTCACGGTGATGGAATAGATGCGTTTGTCCGGCTTGCCTTTTTGCCTTTCCGTCCTGGAGCTGACAAGTCCCTGCGCCGCCATCGATTTCAGATTCGGATAAATCTGTCCGTAACTCTCGTTCCAGAAATAGGCGACGGAATCTTTGATGACCTGGCCGAGGTCGTATCCCGACATGGGTTGAATGGACAGAAGCCCCAGGAGGACCTCTTTGCTTGAACTTGTTCGTCTCGCCATAGTGCTATTAGCTATATGCCTAATAGGTATTACTTGTCAAGAGAGAAATTTCGGGCACGCCGCGGGGCCTGAATGGCTTGCTGTTTGGCGCGCTGGGGAACTGGTTAGATTTGTGAGCAGGCGAGGGGGCTGAGCATCAGGTTGGAGATGTTGGTGACGAGCTGGTCGGAGGCGAAGCGGGGGCTGGTGGAGAGCTTCTTCCAGTCCGGATCGTTGCGGAAGGTGTCCCACTTGGCTTCGAGCTCGGCGGTGTCTGTGAAGCTGAGCATGTAAGTGAGGTTGGGAAGGCGGGAGCCGGAGAGCGCGTCGCCGAAGAAGACGGGATGGAAACCGGCTTTGAGGAAGATGTCGAACTCGCCGGAGTGGAACATTTCAATCTTGCGGACGTGGTCGCCGTTGCTGGGGCTCTCATAGGTGCGGAGCTGGAAGATGCGCTTGCTTTTGGCGGCTGCGGAGGCGGGCGGGGTGAGTTTGGGCCAGCCTGGAAAGGCCGAGAGGAGCGAGATTTCGACGCGCTGGAAGGCGGGGGCGGTCGCGGCCGAGTTCCAGAAGGGCGAGGCCAGCTTGAGGAAATCATCGTCTTTGGCGAGTTGAAGATCGAGTTCGGCAAGGGCGGAGACAGAGGGGCCCGGAATGAGGACATAGTCGGCGGGCGTGTCCTGGCCTATGTCGAGCTTGAATGCGCCGACGGGGCCCATACCCATGCGGCCGAGCGCAGGGATGAGCGCGTTGCCGAGATAGTCTTCGGTGAGTTGCAATTGCGGACCGCTGATCATGTTGTAACGGCGCAACTGGTAGAACTCGCGCGCGGCGGGTGCGGGCGATTGGGCGGAGGCATTGCCGGCAAGGGCGGCGGCTGAGGTGGCGATGGATGCGGCGAGGAATTGGCGTCGTTGCATGGGGACCTCCTAAGGGAAGGATTATTTTACGGGAAGGGGTAATCCTCCAGGATTGGGCGGCGCTGCGAGCGGGTTTAGGATTGGGCGTTGGAGGAAGACGAATGAAGAAGGTTCTTATTTCTATTCTGCTGATTGCTCCGTCGGTGGGTTGGACGGAGAAGCCAAAGCCGAACCCCGCGGACTACACAATCACCGTTCATGTGCAGTCGTCCCAGTTGGTTGAATTTTCCGGCGATGTTACCCAAGGATCCAGCGTTTCCGGCTGGCAGCAGAAACTCAGCGTCATCATCGATGGCAAGAAGTACGAGCTTCAATCCGGATTCAAGATAGAGTTGCTTCGCGTGGGTGACTACAAGGCGAAGATTACAGAGGATGAGACCCTTCATTCCTACGAGTACCTGCGGACGTATGAGTTTCTGTTTCCGGATGGCCAGACGCGCCAATATTTCGTCGTAGGTGAATCAGAGTGAGTTGCGACTGACCACGGTGCGTCGTGCCAAGGATGACACGGCAGGAAAGACAAACGGGCCGCAGTCAGCGAGATGCTGGCTGCGGCCCGTTGTTCACTGGCTACTCCTTATTTATGCAAGTAATTCAGCCGCGGACGTCCATGGCCTTTTCTGGCTCTCGGCGACGCCGCGGTAGGTCAGTTTCCCCAGCCAGGTATTCAGTCCTTCTGCGAGTCCTGGATCCTGCCTAAGGGCTCCGCTTGCGCCCAGGTTGGCGATGCGGAGTATGTAGGGAAAGGTCGAGTTGGTAAGCGCGAGGGTGGATGTGTTGGGCACTGCGCCGGGCATGTTGGTGACGCAGTAGTGGACGACTCCATCGACAACGTAGCTGGGATTGGAGTGCGAGGTGGGGCGAGCGGTTTCAACGCAGCCGCCCTGGTCGATGGCCACGTCGACGATGACTGCACCCTTCTTCATGCGGGAGACCATGGCGCGGGTGACAAGTTTGGGCGCGGTTGCACCGGGGATGAGCACTCCGCCGATGACGAGGTCCGCTTCTCTGGTTGCGTGGTCCAGGTTGTAGCTATTGGAGGCCAGCGTATAGAGGCGGCCGGAGAAGATATCGTCGAGTTCGCGAAGGCGGTTGAGGTTTACGTCGACCAACGTGACTTTGGCGCCGAAGCCGAGGGCGATTTTGGCTGCATTGGTGCCGACGACGCCTCCGCCGATGATGCAGACGTGCGCAGGAGGGACGCCGGGGACGCCGCCGAGCAGTATGCCGCGGCCGCCGCGTTCCTTCTCAAGATAGGTTGCGCCCACCTGCACGCTCATGCGGCCGGCTACCTCACTCATGGGCGTCAGCAGTGGCAAAGTGCCTTGGCGGTCGCGGACGGTTTCGTAGGCGATGCCGATGATTTTGGACTCGAGCAATTTGTCGGTAAGGACGGGCAGCGGAGCCAGGTGCAAGTAGGTGAACAGAACCAGCCCTTCGCGGAAAAAGACGTACTCACGCTCGATGGGTTCTTTGACCTTGACCACCATCTCCGACTTGCCCCAGACGTATCCGGCATCTCCAACGATTTCTGCGCCGGCGTTCTGGTAATCATCGTCGGGGAAGCCGGAGAGAGCGCCGGCCTGGGTCTCGACCAATAGTTTGTGACCGGCTTCCGTGAGGGCTTTGACGCCCGCGGGAGTGATGCCGACACGCGCCTCATTGTCCTTGACCTCTTTGGGAACGCCGATGATCATGTATTTCGCCTCCGTGGGGCAACTCTCTGAGTTGGATGCCTGGGAAGTTCAAAACAGGCTATTGGAATGCAATGCCCGGCGCCGCAGTGCAGTTCGGAGTCTGCAGGGCGCCGGGCTCAGCATTCGTGTGTAACTGGGAAGAATCGTACGCCCGGATTTGCTTCCAATGTGTGCAAAGTTTGTGGTATAAGTACCCTATGGGAACGAAACGTGATAGAAATGGCACTTTTGTGCAAGAATCAACCGAACATGGGTCGAATACCAGCACGGAAACGGCGGCTGCGGACCTGGACGAGTTTGATGTGGATATTTTGCGCCATCTGGAACAAAAGGGCCGGGCCACCAATTTTGAGGTGGGCGAGGCGGTGGGGCTTTCAGCTTCGGCAGCTTCGCGGCGCATTCAGGCGCTTGAGGCTTCGGGAGCAATCCGCGGCTACCGGGCGCAGGTGGACGATCGTCTACTGGGCAAACGGCGGACGGTGTACATACGCGTGACGCTGGAAAGGCAATCGGCCGATGTGCTGGGGGCCTTCGAGACGGCTATCCGGCGGATCAAGGGGATTGTGAGCTGCCATCTGATGGCCGGCCAGTACGATTACATGCTGGTGGCGCGTGTTGCCGGGATAGACGACTACGGCAGGCTGCACCAGACCGAGTTGTCGCGGCTACCGGGGGTAACGCGGCTGGAGACCAGCTTTGCGCTGAGGGATGTGCTGGAAAAAAAGAGCTAGTGTGGCAGGCATCAGAAGGCGAGGGGGACGGCTGCGCGCGCGGCCTGGAAGGTGGAGGCAGTGATAAAGGTTATCCGTTGTTACACTTTTGGGGGTATTCAGGGACGGCAATGCGTGGTCCAATGTTATTGATTTCAAAGCCCGCGACTGCGGCTGACTGAGAAGAGGGGATGTTTGATGGCGGATTCGGCTGAACAAGTTCCCGGCACCGAGAATACGGAAGAAACTCCTCCGGTTCCCGAAGCCGAGGCCGTTCCAGCAAAGCCGGGAGAGCTGAATGCCGCGAAGCCGGAAGAACCGAGCGTCGATACGCCGGAAGAGAAGAAACCGGGTCCTGAGTACGATATTGTTCCATCGAAACGGTTGGAGCCGGAGGGCGACATTGCGCCGAACCACTATCGGCCTTTTGTTAAGGCTGCGGTTGGCGAAGGACAAGCCAGTCAGGGGCAGAGCGCGCCGGAGGAAGCAGCCGATCCCAAGGCACGGTTGTCCGCTGTGGCGCTAGAGAAGATTGGGAAACTTGCGTCGAGTCAAACAAAGGTCTATGCGGTGATCGGAGTGGGACTTGGGCTGCTGGTTGGTCTTGTTGCCGCAGCCCTTTTCCTTCATCCGGGCGGCTCGGGCGGCGCTACCGACATGGGAACGGTCAACTCGAACGAATATGGGTTGAAGGGGAGTCTCACGGCGGAGTGGAAGGACAAGCTCGAATACCATTTGACCGTGGAGCCGAGTGCGCCGGAGCAGCGCGTGGGTTTTATGGCGGACGTGACAACTTCGCCGGGGCCGCTATCGATCAGTATCCAGATGAAGGACCCGTTTGGCGCGGTGCTGTGCAGCGACACCATCCTGCTGAAGTATGACCCACGGAATGCGCCCAGCATGGCTGTGGCTGAACCGGGGCCCAAGGCGACCAAGGCGGAACAAGCGATTGCGACTCGGAACCAGATTGAGCAGGGGATCAACCTTGCGCGGCTTGAGGGCCAGGAACTCGATCGAGAGCATGGCAAGAACCTCTTCCAGGACGATGTTGCGCCGAATGGGCAGGTTACGTCGATAAGCGCCCAAGGAACTCTGCCCTGCACAAAGAAGCAGTTTGACAACATCGCATCGTGGGGGTTGATGACCGATTTTCCAATCGTCGTTCAGCCGGTGAAGAGCCTGAGCGCGGACGGGCAAGGGGAGTCCTCGACCGGCGACGGCTCTGCAGCGAATAAGACCGAGGCAAAGAAGGCGCTTGAGGCTGGAAAGGGAAAACGGAGGCCAGCGCCGCCGGAGCCGCCGATCTATATAGAAGGCGATGATGAAATCATGCTGCTTGACGCTTCGAATGGAATTATTGAAACGCGCCAAGGAAAGACTCTGACGCTGGACAAGGCAGACCCAATTCTCAATGCGCTGAAGGGGCAGGATTTTCCGATCCCGATCCACTACCGGTGCGACCAGACGGGCAATTGCACGCTTGCGGGCGTGAACACGGGGGTTCACCGCGCGCGGTTGAAGCGGTAAAACGGCCAGGTTGAAATGGTTTTTGCCTGATCCGATACGGCAGCGGGGGGTTGGCCGTACAATAAGCCTTGAGGTAAAGCTAGTTTCCCAATGTCATTGAATGGATATCCCTCACGCTCTACGCGGTCACATGGTCTGCGCTCGCTGTTCAGCATGTTTTCCAGCGACCTGGCCATCGATCTGGGCACTGCCAACACCCTGGTCTATGCGGCCGGCAAGGGCATTGTCGTCAACGAGCCCTCGATTGTGGCGATCAACAAGAACACCGGTGAAGTAGAAGCGGTGGGCAAAGAAGCCAAGGATATGCTGGGCCGCACGCCCGGCAACATCGTGGCAATCAAGCCGATGAAAGACGGCGTCATCGCCGACTTCAAAGTCACCGAGAAGATGCTGAACTACTTCATCCAGAAGGCGCACAACCGAAAGATGCTGGTGCATCCCCGCATCGTGATCGGCGTGCCCTCAGAGATTACGCAGGTGGAAAAGCGCGCGGTGGAAGACTCGGCATACCGGGCCAAGGCCAGTGAGGTTTACCTGGTGGAACAGGCGATGGTGGCCGCGATTGGCGCGGGATTGCCGATTACCGAGCCGGGCGGCAACATGGTTGTGGACATTGGCGGCGGGACGACCGATATCGCGGTGATCTCTCTGTCGGGTATTGTGTACTCGCGTTCGGTGCGCATGGCCGGCAACCAGATGGACGAGGCGATTACCAACTACCTGAAGCGGAAGTACAACCTGCTCATCGGCGAACGCACGGCAGAGCACATCAAGATCGAGATTGGGTCGGCGTTTCCGCTGGACAAGCCTCTATCAATGGAGATCAAGGGGCGCAACCTGATTGAGGGCGTACCTAAGACAATCTCCGTGGACGACAGCGAGATTCGCGAGGCGCTGGGCGAGTGCATCGCAGTAATCATGAACGCCATCCGCGTCGCGCTGGAGCGCACTCCGCCCGAGCTTTCGGCAGATATATCAGACCGCGGGATTGTGCTGACAGGCGGCGGAGCGCTCATCAAGAATCTTGACAAGCGCATTCGCGAGGAAACCGGCCTTCCCGTCTCCGTAGCCGACGATCCGCTCGCCTCCGTAGTGCTGGGTACCGGGAAGATGCTTTCCGACTTCCGGCTGCTACGCAAGATCAAGATCGACTAAAAAGCAAGGGATCAGGGGTCAGAGATCAGGGATCAGTACCTGCGCAGTAGATTAAGAAGATTGACTGGCGAGTTCAGTCGAATCTTCTGAACCCTGACACCTGAAACCTCACCCCTTAGCCACTATGGAATCGTTCTTCACCCGCTACCGGAACCTGATCGTACTGCTTGCCATTTTGCTGGTGCAGATCGTAGGGCTCGCCGTGCAGGTGCGGCGTACCGACGAAGGACGCAGGACCTTCGATCCCAAAGATCCATCGGGCGTGCGGTTGATCCGGCTTTGGGCAGAAGGACTGGTTGCTCCTCCGGAACGAGGAATCCAAAGCGCGAAGATGACGGCCATCGACGTGTGGCAGAGCTACCTTTATCTGCGCCATGTGCGCGAACAGAACCAGGATTTGCAAAAGACGGTCGATCGGCTCCGCCTGGAACAGGCCGCGCTGCTCGAAGACGCGCGCCAGGGTGAGCGGCTTCAGGCTTTGCTGGACTTTCAGCACAGGTATATTTACACGACCCTTGCCGCACAGGCGATCGGTTCCAGCGGCAGCGATCAGTCGCGCGTCTTTTATCTGGACAAGGGATCAGACAATGGCTTGAAGCCGGATATGGCCGTGATTACCGCGGACGGCATTGTGGGCAAGGTGCGCGACGTTTTTCCCACCACGGCGCAGGTGCTGATGATCAACGACCAGACGAGCGGCGCGGGCGTGATTCTTGAAACGACGCGCATTCGGGGCATCCTTACCGGAAACGCTTCCGGCCGACTTGAGGTGGTCGGGATTCTGGCGGACGATCGCATCAAGCCCGGCGAGAAAGTTCTTACCGCAGGGGGCGACCTGGTTTTCCCGCGAGGACTGCCGGTGGGCGAGGTGGAGAAAGTGGTGCGCGATCCTGATCGCGATGCCTTCATCGACGTGATTGTGAAACCAGCTGCCCATATCGATCGCCTCGACGAGGTGCTGGTGATCACCAACACGCAGCCACGGTTTTCGCCCGAGGAGCAACAGGATCTAGCGACCAGCGAAGCCGTGATGGGCGCCGAGGCCGCGGCGATCAAAGACCAGTTGAAGGCCTCGGAGATCATGGCAGAGCGGCTCCCGGGGCTGATTGACCCGAACCTTCCACCGGAGCAGCAGCCGCTGCTGGACACTTCAAACCCAAATCCGGTGACCCATCCACCACAAGCGCTGCATCCAGACCGGTTCACGCCGGGAGATGCTCCGGGAACGGTGCCTGATTCGGGGGCTCAAACGGCCAAGCCTGAGAGGAATCCACAGTAATGTCTGTCCTGGGCGCGAACTTTCGACGCGACATGGAGATCCGCCGCTATCCGCTGCTGGTCTACGTGATGGTGCCGCTGGCGGCCCTGGTGCTGCAGGCGTGGCTGCCTCGCGTTGTGGGGCCCTATGACTATTTCGATTTGCCGTTGGTGGTGACAGTCTATTTTGCTCTGGGCCGCCGCAATCCGATCCAGGGCACCCTGATGGGCGCAGGGATGGGTTTGTTCGAGGATGCGCTTTCGCAGCACGCCATCGGCGTCAACGGAATTGCAAAGACCGTGGTTGGATTCATTGCGGCGTCGGTGGGCGTCCGGATCGATGTCGAAAACCATACGATTCGGCTGATTTTGAACTTTCTGCTGTCGCTGCTCTCGAGTGCAATTTTTGTTTTCACTTTTCGAGTCCTTCTCGGTTTGGATCTGGAATGGCAGTGGTTTACGGAACTGTTCCGGGCCATTGGCAACTCGCTGATCGCGATGGTGCTGTTTCCGCTGCTCGACCGTCTGCAGATCAGGGAATGATTAAAGGCAGGGATTAGGGAACAGGGATTAGTGGCTGGTGATTAGTGGTTAGGGGTTAGTACTGGAATTGCAGGAGTCTAAGGCTTAGAGGCATGGTTTCAATCACTAATAGACGCGGCGAAAAGCTCTCTGCCCTCAAGTTGACGGTGGTGCAGTACGGCATTCTTCTGGTGATGCTGACGCTGACCGCGCAACTGTGGCGGCTGCAGGTGCTGGGCGCAGAGAACTTCCGCACGCTTGCCGAGCAGAACCGCATACGCAAGGTGCCGATTCTTGCTCCGCGCGGCAAACTGTTCGACCGCGAGAACCGGCTTGTCGTCGACAACTATCCATCCGTTTCGTGCTTTCTGGTTCGTGAGCAGAATCGCAACGTGGACGCGGACCTGCCGCTGATTGCGCGCGGCCTGAACCTGGATCTGGATCAACTGAGCGCGACACTGCGCCGTTACCGCGCAGCACCCGGCTATCAGCCAATCCCGATCAAAGCTGATATTACGGCGGACGAGCAGGCGTTTATCGAGGCTCACCGCAACGAACTTCCGGAACTGGAGACCATCGATGAGGAGCGACGCCTTTATCCGCGCGACGGCTTTGCGGCTCACCTTATCGGCTACGTGGGCGAGGTGAGCGAAGAAGATTTGAACAACCCGCGCTTTGCGTATTATGAGCCGGGCGACGTGGTAGGCAAGGCGGGCGTTGAGGAGACGTACGACCAGCTGCTGAGGGGCCAGGACGGTTCGCGCGAAGTGATTGTGGACAGCCACGGCCGCGAGGTGGGCTATCTGGGGATTCAACATGCGATTCCGGGACAGGATCTTAAACTGACGATCGACAACGATCTTCAGAAGGCCGCGGAACTCGCACTGGGCAATCGCAACGGCGCGATTGTTGCCATGGATCCGCGTAACGGCGACATTCTGGCGATGGTGTCGCGTCCCAGCTTCGACCCCAATGCCTTCGCCGTCAGGATTAACCGCACGGACTGGAACAAGCTGATCACCGATCCGGATCATCCTCTGCTGAACAAGGCCATCCAGGCGCAACTGGCACCAGGGTCAACCTTCAAGATTCTTATGTCTGTGGCTGGACTGCAGGAGGGGATCGCGCAGGACATGAAGATCAACTGCGCCGGGGGATGGGGTCCTTATGGATTCTTCCACCACTGCGACGAGCACCACGGAGCGGTGGATATCCATAATGCGATTCCCTACTCGTGTGACACGTTTTATTACATGCTTGGCGACAAGCTGGGGATCGACCGAATTTCGAAGTATGCAACTGAGTTCGGATATGGCCAGAAGACGGGGATCGATCTACCCGGCGAACAAGCGGGGCTGATGCCGTCGGCGCAGTGGAAGCTGAAGAACTACCATGCGCGCTGGTATCCGGACGAGACGCTCGACGTTTCCATCGGGCAAGGTGCGGTGGAAGCAACGCCTCTGCAACTGGCGCGGATTATCGGCGGCATCGCGTCCGGGGGGCACCTGGTTCGTCCTCATGTGGTGGTTCCCGATCAGCTTCCGGCGGATTTTCGGAAGGGGCTGTTGGAGAGCTATCCGGGCAGCGGCGATGTGAATATTCCGATGGACCCCGATACATGGATGACGGTGACCGATGGTATGTATCAGGTGACCCAGCCCGCCTACTTCCACACCGCTGGCTCGGCCCATCTTGAAGGGATAGATTTTGGGGGTAAAACGGGAACTGCGCAGTTGATGAGTCACGAGGCCCTGGATAAGACGAACAAGGGCAAATCCACCAATCCGAATGTCTGGTTTGTGGGAGTGACGCCACGGCGCAATCCGGAACTGGTGGTGGCGGTGCTTTGGCAGAACGGTGAGTTCAGCTATTACCCGGCCCGCATTGGCGCGAAGGTTGTTGCGGCGTATGTGGAGAAACAGAGGCGGCTGGCGCATAACCTGGTGCCCGTGAAAGCGACGGCTCCGGTAGAGATGGGGGCGGTGTGGACCAATTCTGAAACTGGCGGCAAGGCGGGAAATCAAAGTGGCGATGGGGCCCGGTTGCAGGCGGGCACGTTCCTTGTGAAAGACGGGCAGATTGTTGGACAGGCTAAAGCGGGGGCACCTTCAGGGGATCGGCCAGCCGCAACCAAATCGACGCAGGAAGTGGCGCGGGCGGCGAACCAGCAGAATGCGAGTGCGGGGAGAAATCCATGAGCCCCAGGCTCCGGATCTTCAGCTTTCGCGAGTTTGACTGGGCGCTGCTCAGCATGGTGCTGCTGCTCTGCACACTCTCAGTTTTTGAGATCTATTCGGCTACTCTGCACACAAAGTATGTCGGCTTCCACACCAAACAGTTGCTCTGGATCGTGGGCGGCCTTGTGGCCATGTTTGTGTTTTCCAAGATTGACTACCACAGGCTGATTGATTGGGCTCCCTGGGCCTACGGGGTTTTCCTGGTGGCGCTTGCGGCTGTCCTGGTTCCGGGGATCGGGCATAAGGCCCTGGGCGCGCGGCGCTGGATCAAGCTTGGACCCATGCTCTTTCAGCCGTCGGAATGGATGAAGCTGATCCTGGTGCTGATGGTGGCCCGCTACTTTGCCAACCTGGGCGGGCGGAGCTTGACGTGGAGAGACATCTTCAAGGCGCTATTGCTGGTGGGTATCCCAATGTTTCTGGTCTTTAAGGAACCCGACCTCGGAACGACCCTGACGTTTGTACCGATCCTCGTCGCCGGACTCTTTTTTGGTGGCATCAATATCCGCCAGTCTCTCATCCTGACCACGGCTGCCGCGGTTCTGATTGCAGGAGCCTGGACCGGCGGTATCATCCATACCTATCAAAGAGCGCGTCTTACCAGCTTTACAAATCCCAGCAATGACCCGCGAGGCGCCGGATACCAACTGCTGCAATCGGAGATTGCGGTTGGGGCTGGAGGAGTCTGGGGCCAGGGCACTGAGAAGGGCACTCAGACTCAGGGAAATTTTCTGCCTATCCCCCATGCCGACTTCATTTTTGCCGCTTTCAGCGAAGAGCATGGCTTTGTGGGCGCGCTATTGGTGCTGCTGCTATACTTCTCCATATTGATGCGTTTGATTCAGAACGCACAAACAGCCGCAGACCTGTCCGGATCCCTCATTATTATGGGAGTAGTGGCTGTGTTGACGTTTCAGATTCTGGTCAACGTCGGAATGGTCATAGGCTTTATGCCAGTCACCGGAATTCCTTTACCGTTAATGAGTTACGGAGGTTCTTCGGTGCTGTTCACGTTCCTGGCGCTGGGTGCGGCAATGAATGTCCGCATGCGCCGGTTCGTAAACTAAAGCGTACCGGTTTTGATGGCCGGACGCGGATTCTCAAGTTTGCCTCTTGTGTCTCCCCGAAACCGTCGGGAAAGCAAGAGCATTAGTTTCAAGCATTTCGCCGGCAAGGTCCGGATGGACCGCGCCCGGCAGGACAAGGGTTCATGAGCACGCAGAGACGGGCAAGCCTCTCCACCCCATCGACGAAGACCTATCGCTGGGAATCCAGAGACGGCTTGCGGCCAACAGGTTGCATGGAAGGCGAGGGAAGTCTGGAGCTAGCAAGCTCCGGTTTACTTGGCTCCGCTTTACTTGTCTCCGCTTTTTCAGCGCAGATTGACCATGCAGATGCCGGCGGTGGACGGGCCCCACGGGGACTCCGCCGCGCATTGACTTCGACAAACTCTCTGCAATCGGATTACCGCAACACTCGACCGGTTCGGCTTGTTTCTTTGAACATCCGCCCTGTTTCGCCGCCCGCAAGGGCAGGCCAAGGCGCGGCAGCCGCCACGTTAAAGTTTTTCGGGTCATCCTTTCCGCCCATCCCCTCTTCTTCCGGTTTTGCGCGTCTCCATCCTTCCTTGCCGCGGGTACCGGCAGCCTTAAGGCGCCGGTCGGAAAGGTACGATGGCAAAAGAGATATGTATTTCCAGCACGCCGCATGAGACGCGTCTTGCAATTCTAGAAGACGATCAGCTCGCCGAAATCTATTACGAACGCGAAAACGAGTACACCCTAGCAGGGTCCATTTACAACGGGCGCGTCACCCGTGTATTGCCTGGCATGCAGTCAGCGTTTGTTGACCTTGGTCTGGAGCGCGACGCCTTCCTTTATGTAACCGACTTCATGGAGCTCGAGGACTCGGAAGAGACCGACGAGTTGGAAAAGGCCGCGGCCAGCGGCGCCAACCAGCCTCCGCGCGAAGTCCGGCATCAGAATGGCGGCGGCAGGCAGGAGGAACGCCAGGGCCGCCAGGGACCAAGACAGGAAGAACGCCCGGATCGCGGGCCGAGCGATCGCCGGCCGGCGGAAGAAGCACAAGCGCCAACGCCCAGCGTGAGCGCGCCCGTTCCAGAGTTGGTTGAAACCTCCGAATCGGCTGACGACGGGCAGGATGGATCCGGTGCGACGGGTTCGCGGCGCTGGCGTGGACGCCGGCATCGTCGTGGCGGCCGCGGCCAGGCTGGCCAGGCAGATGAGCGCTCGGAATTGGGACAAACCCTCGAAATCACAGCAGAACCGCGTGAGGAAACCGAGGTAGCTCGCGACACTCAGGCCTCGGTAGGTCACTCAGGCGATAAGCCCTCTTCTTCAAGCTGGTCGGACACAGCGCCTCGTGCACCCCGCGAGGCCTCGTCGACCCCGGTTCCGTTTGTTCTGCCGGGCGAGTCGCTCTCAAAGTATGGCGGCTCTGCGGCGGAGGAAGCTCAAAAGTCGGCACCCGCAGTTGCAGCTCCTGTACGTCCAAGCGGCTTTTCGAAGCCGTCCACACTGATTGAGGCGCCCCTTGAATGGGACGGCAGCGGTCTGCTTCCGGGAGAATCGATCTCAAAGCATCGTTCTCACGAAACGGAGCCCGAGGCCGAGCCGACTGAGGTTGCTTCAGCTGGATCTCCCGATCAGATTGAGGAAGACGAATTCTTCGAAGAGACCGAAAAGTTCGACGCGGAGCACCAGGCAGCTGCACCGGAGTTCGAGGCCGGCCAGACTGAAGAGGAGCCGGTCGAGTTCGAGCAGGAAGAGATGGAAGCGGTTGAGACCAGCGCAGAGGCCGAGTCGTACGAACATGCGGCAGCCGATGGTGCGAGCGACGAAGCCGCAGAGGCTGAGTCTGACGCTGAAGCTTCTCATCGAATTGACCCGGCAGGCCCAAAGGGTTTCCGCCTGTTCGGCTTTGGCAAAAAGAAGGATGAGGCCGCCGAGACTAAACCGGCAATCGGTTCCATTCCAACGATTTCGTCGTATGCGCCCGGCAGCGGCCTTATTGAAGAAGAAGTGATCGATGGGGAAGAGGTAGAAGTGGCCGCTCATCCTCGCCGCCACAAGGCTGATGAGCCTGACCTCGACGACTACGAAGAGGAGACGCTTCCGCCTTCAATTCGCTCGGGCGAACTGGGCGAGATGCTGCAGGAAGCGCACCTTGACCACCGCATCCAGTTGAACTTCGACGAAAAGAACACCGAAGACGAATCCTTTGACGAAGACGAGGACGAGGATGAGGCAACGGCCGAGGGCCAGCCTTCTACCGGGGAAGCAAATCAAACGGGCAATGGCCAGCGAGGCCGGGATCGCGGCGCTCGCGGAGGCCGCCGTGGACGCGGCGCGCCGGGAGCACCGCCAGACCGGGGAAACCGCAGAGGGGGCCCGTCGCGCCGCTCAATGCAGACCTCGGATCTGCCCATTATTAGTGACCTCTTAAAGCCCGGCCAGGAGATTCTGGTCCAGATTGCCAAGGAGCCTATCGCCAAGAAGGGCGCACGGATTACATCGCACATCGCGCTGCCGGGGCGGTTCCTGGTGTTTATGCCGACGGTGACGCATATTGGCGTGAGCCGCAAGATAGCCTCAGAGGAGGAGCGGCACAGGCTGAAGCGGATTCTGGTACACGAGCGGGGCGAAGCGTCCGGTGGATTCATTGTGAGGACCGCGGCTGAGGGTGCTTCAGAAGATGAACTCCGCGCCGATCTTCGCTTCCTGATCCATCTGTGGAATGAGATCAAGCAGCGATCGGATACTTCGAAGTCTCCGGCGTTGATCTACCACGACCTTTCGCTGATCGAACGCATTCTCCGCGACCAGGTGAGCTCGAACTTCTCGAACATCTGGGTGGATTCGGAGGCGGATTACGAGCGAATCGTACGCTTCCTGAACCGCTTCTCGCCGACGCTCGTTCGGCGCGTGAAGCTCTACACCAAAGAGACGCCTCTGTTTGAGCACTTCGGCATTCAGGACGAGATTTCCAAGGCTCTGCGGTCGAAGGTTTGGCTGAAGAGCGGCGGATCGATCGTGATCAACCAGACGGAAGCGCTGGTGGCCATCGACATCAATACCGGAAAATACGTCGGGAAGTCGGCGCGGCTCGAAGATACGATCGTGAAGACAAACCTAGATGCGGTACCGGAGATTGTGCGGCAGATTCGGCTGCGCGACCTGGGCGGGATCATCGTGATCGACTTCATCGATATGGATGAGCGGAAGAACCGTTACAAGGTGCTGGCGGCCCTGGAAGAAGCGTTGAAGGCCGACCGCGCACCGACCAAGGTTCTGCAGTTTAACGACTTTGGACTCGTCGCGATCACCCGCAAGCGCGTGAAGCAATCGTTGGAGCGGACGCTTTCAGTTCCCTGCCCAACCTGCCAGGCGACGGGCATGGTGAAGAGTCCGACGACGGTGTGCAACGAGATTTACACGGAACTGCGCAAGATGAAGAAGCACTTCGAAGGCGCGGATATCCTGTTGCGCGTGAACCCGGAGACGGTGAAGGTTCTGAAGTCGAACAACGCCAGCTGGCTTGTGGAGTTTGAGGAGTTGACGGGTAAGAACATCCTTGTGAAGAGCGACGCCACGCTGCATCCTGAGCAGTTCGACGTGCAGGGGTAAGGGCAAAAGCGGAGGAAGGCACGAAGGCCGGAGCTTAGCTCCGGCCTTTAGTGTTTTTGAGCGCGGCGCCGCAACCTTCTAAGGTTAATCGGTGTCTAATCCATTGCCGGGCGGATTTTGCCCGAAATAACTTAAGTCAATTTTTTCTTCGAGGTACAGCCATGCCTTTCCCCCGTTTGTTGCAGTTCATGCGCGATGTCAGTTTGCTCGGATCCGTGGCCATTGTTGCCACAGGTTTTGCGAGTTCACAGTCTTCGTCTCCAGGTCAGTCAGGTTCGGCGGCGTTTTCTTCATCCAACGATCCGAACCTGGTGCAGATCGCAGAGTCCGTGGCACCGGAGGGACTTGGCGCTCTGCCCTCCGCGCCTAAGCCTGCGGCCTCGGCAGCGGGACAGGAAGGCAAGCGCGGATGGAAGCAAAACCTGGTGAGCAAATATGCCATTGAGCTGGGTGGCGGCCTCGATGCACCCACGGACAAGACCTACATTACCTGGGGCGGGCAGTTTACGTTGGGAGGCGGAATCAACTTCTCGAAGCGGTTCGCGCTGCTGGCGGAGTACCAGTTCATAGACGACAAGCTGCCGGGCGCGTTGATTGCGGAGACGGGCGCCAATGGCGGGCACGCGCATATCTGGTCGCTGACGCTGGATCCAGTGGTGAGTCTGTTTCCAAAATCCAGCAATGACGTTTACGTCACGGGCGGCGGCGGATTCTATCGCAAGGTGACGAGCTTTACCGATCCTGAACAGACCGAGTATTGCGATTACTACTACGGCTACTGCGGCGTGGGTACTGTGAACGCAGTGGTCGGCCATTTCTCATCGAACCAAGGTGGATTCAATATCGGCGCCGGGTACCAGCACCGGATGGGCGGCATGTACCAGGACAGCAAGATGAAGGTGTTTGTGGAGGCGCGCTACCTGGACGTGCTGACGCCTGCGGTTATCGGCATTACGCCGAGCGGGCTGGGAGTGACGACAGTCGCAGCGGGGACGAAGGTGATACCGGTTTCGGTGGGTATTCGCTGGTAGGGAAGCTGGCAGGAGGGGCGAAGAGCCGGTCCTCATTTTGGCGGCTCGTTGCCGAGGTTGAGATCCTGTTGCTTCCGGCAGATTTGGGCTCGGTGCACAATCAGCCAGAGCAATCTAGAGGATACCGATCACTCTGAGGCGCACCAGGCCGCCGACAAGAACGCCGATCGGGGTCAATGCCAAGAGCGTGAGCTGGTACCAGATGGGCTGCTTTCCTTTGGATTGCAGCGCGCTGAGTGCGGCCAGTGCGAGCACGATAATTCCTAGAGCGAGGACGTGGTAGAGCGGGTTTGCGGCGGCGAGCAAGGCCGTTACGTAGCCGCCTGCGGCCGCGGCGAGGAACGAGTAGCCAAGGTTGACAAAGATGTAGCCAGGCTTGGGCTTGCCCTGTTCGGCGACCCAACTTGGCGTTAACCAGGCCAGCAGCGCGGTGAGGACAGCTACCAGAGAGGCCATGGTGAGGAACCCCGCAGCAAGCGCGAGGAATGCGTGAAGAGTTACCACGGCTTTCGCTCCTCTTGAGTTGGCGAGCCGACGTCGCCGCGCTCAATACGCTCAAGGAATGCGCGCGCCAGCTTGCGTTCGCCTGGGTGGCTTTCACCGTGGATGGTGCACAGGTCAAGGAATTCATCGCAGAGCGCGTTGCGCTCTTCCAGTTGCGCAAAGATGGCCTGCATGGCAACAGCTAGTTCTCTGAGCCGTGCCGCTTCGGGCCAGGCGCCGCCTTCGTCCTCGTCGCTGACGTACTCCGAGAAAAGCCCCTTGCGTCCGCGCGCGCACTCATCGAGGCAGGCCAGCAGTTGCTCGGTGAAGGCGCGGGCCAGCGTTTGCATTTCTTCGGAATTGGCTTCGTCACGCGGATCAAGATTCATTTTGTGGACATCATCCTCCGTGGCATTCGGGCTCTAATTGCTATGCATAGCCGCTTCGACTTCGTCGGCTGTGTGTGGAAGCCTCCGGTCCAAATCGATCAGCTTTCCATCAGTGCCGACGAGGAAGTCGCACTCGATACGGACGCCGAGTTCTTCTTCGGGGATATAGATGCCGGGCTCGATGGTGAAGACCATTCCAGGCTTGAGCACGGCAGGATAGCGATCAACCGCATCATGGACATCGATGCCCATCATGTGCCCGAGGCCATGGAGCCAGAATTGGCCGAGCGGCTGGCCGTGCAGGTCTTTCCCGTGGGTATTGATGTAATTGTAGGCGACGGTGTCGAGCGAGTTGGGGTCCTTGCGGTCGCGGTCGTTGATGGTGGACTTGCCGGAGACGAACGCGTCGATGGCAGCCTGCTGCGCGCCGAGGACAATGTCGTAGATCTCGCGCTGGCGCGGGGTGAAGCGGCCATTCGCGGGCACGGTACGGGTGATGTCTGCGGCGTACATGGAAAACTCGCAGGCCGCGTCGACCACAACAATGTCGCCGTTTTGGATGGTGCGGGAGTTTTCGCCGTAGTGGAGAGTCGTCGAGTTGATTCCGGAGCCAACGATGGGTGCATAGCTGGCTCGCTCGCAACCGTTTTCCATCCACGCGGCGGTCATCTTGCCGGCGATGGCGCGTTCGGTGACGCTGGGCTTGACGGCGCGCATCATGACAAGCTGGCCGGCGATCGAGGCATCGGAAGCTTTCGCCAGCATGCCGAGCTCGCTTGCGTCTTTCACCATCCGCAACTGGGCGGTCAGGGCGGTGACATCGTGGGTGGCCGCCGCAGTCGTCCCGAGTGTTGCGGCAGTGAAGTTTACGAGGGCGCTTGCCTGAGGCGCGGTTGGCTGGGTCCAGAGGTTGTAGGCCAGGCTGCGGTCTTTGTCGATGAGCGCGTTGAGAGCGGCCGGCAAGTCCGTCATCGGCTTGACGGCGTCAACGCCCGTGGCCTCAGTCACTCCCGGCGTTGCTGCATCGAGCTTGATGCCGGTGTACTTCTCCATACGGAGATTGCGGGTGGGCAGGAAGAGGATTTCCTTGTAGGTGCTGGGCGTATTCGCCTGTGGGCTCTCGCCGAACACGAGCAACGCGGCGCCCGGCTCGGTCCAACCGGTCAAGTAGTAGAAATCGGAGTCCTGGCGGTAAGGTGTGAAGTCGAGCAGCGGCTCTTCGGCGGCGAAGAGCACCGCAACGCCGCCGTGAAGCTTGGCGGCCAACGCCATACGGCGCTGCCGATAGGCTTCAGTTGGCTGCTTTTCAAGGGCGCAAAGCGGAGGAATTGCCGTTGAAGCAAGGAGCAGACACAAGGCAACCAAACGGAAGGATTTCATTCCGCTATTGTCGTCCCTTGCGGTTCCTGGTGCAAAAGGGAAAAGCTCTTGCGTCGGTTAGTGCTGCGCTTGCCGCAAATAAGGACGTTTGCCAGTTTGCGGAAGCCTGAGAGAAGGAGTGGTTGAAATCGCGGTCTAAATTGGTTAAGATAACTTAGCAGAATTGAGTTTGACATGATTAAGGCGAGCATCTTCGAAGCTAAGACCAACCTCTCCAATCTGGTGAAACAGGCGCAGAGGGGTGAGGTGATCACGATCACTTCCGGCCGGGGGAAGACGCCGGTGGCACGGCTTGAGGCGATTCAGCCAGTTAAGAAGAAGCGGCTTGGCGCGCTCGAGACCCCCGGTTTCATGCTCGCCGAACAGTTCTTTGAGCCGTTGCCGGAAGATGAACTGAAGCTTTGGGATGGAGGCGGCGAGTGAAGGTCCTGCTGGATACCTGCACGGTGATTTGGGCGACTCTCGCGCCCGCCTCCCTTAGCGAACAGGTTCGAGAAGCGATCTCAGATGAGGGGAACACCGTTCTGGTCTCGGCAGCATCGGCGTGGGAGATCGCGACCAAGGTTCGGGCCGGGAAGCTGCCGGGCGCGGAGAAGCTGGAGCGTGAATATCTCGAGGTTATGGAAGAGGCGGGGTATACACAACTCGCCATTGACACGGAGTCCGCATTGCGAGCGGGTAGGCTTGTTGCCGAGCATCGCGACCCATTTGACCGCATGATCGCGGCGCAAGCGCTGGCATTGGATGTGCAGGTGCTGAGCCCGGATGTGCAACTCGATCAGTTTGGGGTGCGGCGGATTTGGTGAACCGGGTTACGCGCTTTTCAGTTGCGCTTCGGCGATGGCGGCGGAGATTACCTGATCGGCTATCCCGTGCTTGCGAAGGGTCTCGGCGATGACCTGAACCTGCGAATTTTCAAGCCGGGCCTGATCTTTGCGCAGTCCCTGGCCGATGTAGGCGCGGATCAAGGGCTGATAGCCTGAAAAGCCGAGGGATGGCGCGATGTCTTTCAGCTCATCAATCACGTCCTCGGGAACGCGGAGGCTGATGACCGCCATGCGGCGGTCCTTTTTCAGGCGCTGTAACACTCGTTCACTCGCTGTCTTCATAAGACCTCCGTTCGGGAGCGGTGGCGGGGCGTGCCGAGATGATGCGGATCGTTTCACCTTCACGCAAAATGTGTACGACAAACAGCAAAGTCCAATCTTCGGTGAGCCCAATCGCTGCGTCTCTTTCTTCCTCGCCTGTGCTTGCGTCTTCCAGTCGAAGGAAAGGATCGAAGAAAATCTGACAGGCGACTTCAAAACTGACACCGTGCTTGCTCAGATTGATGGATGCCTTTTCCGAGTCCCAGACAAAGCGCTGCCCGCGGAACAGGAAATGGATGTCCAAGGCACCAGTGTATATACATTGTATATCTACTTGTCAAGCGCTCCCCGAGGACAACGTCGCCGCTAGCTGCGGCCCGGAGATTCGTAGTTCGGACTTCGGCTCCCAGTTCTTAAGCGCAGTCTCCGTTAGCCTGTGATCACCGCTGAAATTCAATGCGCCGCCGCCGTTCCCCATTGAATTTCCGGGGAAATTCGCCTATGCTAAGGATGCAGACGAATTTGTCCGTCATGTAACTAC
>Ga0182013_10003406_pt1 | contig 19928 bp, 15 predicted proteins | sample 612S2MmetaG_FD_120487 | JGI IMG/M metagenome (GOLD analysis project Ga0182013, IMG submission 120487) | Permafrost microbial communities from Stordalen Mire, Sweden - 612S2M metaG | ecosystem: Environmental > Terrestrial > Soil > Wetlands > Permafrost | place: Sweden: Stordalen | collected... | reverse complement strand
GGAATCAGGGCCAGGGCGGCGCGCTGCTGATCGCGCTCGGTCGCGGTGGCCTGGGCCTTGACCTCGGCCTTGTGCTCGGCGTTGACCGCGTTCTGGGCGACGCCCACGACGGCCTGCTCTTCCTTGTGGCAGGCGGTCAAGGCCACGCCCAACAGCAGGGCCATCGCCAAAAATCCTCGAATGCGAGCAGACTGAATCACCAAACAAGAATAACAGGAGCGGCGCTCGCGATTCGTTTGCCCTGGCTGCCCATCGCCACCAAAAGTTGGAGGCAAGGAAAGTTCTTCACAGCCTATTGTGCGGGTCTTCATCCACGGCGGCCCAGGGTGGGAGTATTCTGGCTGAAATCGAACCGGAGAGTTGAATGAGCAAAAAGGTTGTGGCGATTGTCGGCAGCTACCGCAAGGGGGGCGCCATCGACGGCGCCGTGGGAGCCATTCTGGCCGGGGCCAGGGAACGGGGCGCTGAGACGCGCACCTTCTACCTGACCGAAGAGCCCATCGAATTCTGCACCCACTGCCGCCAGTGCACCCAGCAGCCAGGTCCGGAGCGTGGCAGGTGCGTACTGGAGGACGGCCTGGAAGCGATTTTGACAGAAATCGAGGCGGCCGACGCCCTCGTGCTCGCTTCGCCGGTTAGCTATTACAACGCGACGGCCCTTTTTCGCAGGTTTCTGGAGAGATTATTGGGCTCCGTCTATTGGCCCTGGGGGCAGAATGCGCCCCGTCCGCGCAGCAAACTGCTGCCGCGCCAAGCCATTCTGGTGGCCTCGGCCGCCATGCCGGGCTTTTTAATCCCATTCGTGACGGGAACGGCCAAGGCTCTTCGCCTGGCGGCCCAAAGTCTTGGTGCAAAGCCGGTGGGCAGCCTCTGGATCGGCCTGGTTGCCCAAAAACCGCAGCCGCAACTCTCCGCCCGCACCCTGAACCGGGCGCGGCGCATGGGAATGGATCTGGCGTAGAAAAAATTGTTCTCGCGCCTTGGAATTCACTCCCGAGGCTGAAAAACGCAAGCTGGCGCTCCTGTCTTCTTAGAGCTTATCCATAAATTGAGAAGGGGAATGTAGCGCCGGTCTCCAGACCGGCTGTACTGGCGGCGTCCCCCCGCCAGACGCGTTCTATGGGACTGGAGACCCACAGAACAGCCGACCTGGAGGTCGGCGTTACCTATTTGCGGATAGGCTTCTTACTTGCCGATCAGCGAGCGCGCAATCGCGTCCAGCATTCCGTTGAGGAAGTTGATGGACTCGGTGGCGCAGTAGCGGCGGGCGATTTCCAGGGCCTCGTTGATGACGATGGGGAAGGGCGTGCCTTTGAAGCCCAGCATCTCACCCACGGCCATGCGCAGCAGGTTGCGATCAACGGCCGGCATACGCTCCAGCCGCCAGTGCTTGGAGTTGGCCACGAGGAGTTCGTCGATCTGCTCCTGGTGGGCGATGGCCACGCGGAAGAGATCCTCGGCAAAGCCGCGCACCTCCGGTTCCACTTCGTCGCCGGACTGCCAAAATGTGGCGCGCACCTGGTCGGGCGACTGCTTGCCGACGTCGGCCTGAAAGAGCATCTGCATAGCCAGCTCGCGCGACTTGCGGCGCCCAGACGCATGATGCGGTGCGGCGGTCAAGCAGAGCCGCCCAGCTGCTGGCCGCCGGCCTTGAGTTTGCGGCTCAGGCTGACCATCTCGATGGCCGCCACGGCCGCCTCGAAGCCCTTGTTGCCGGTCTTGATGCCGGCGCGGTCGAGCGCCTGTTCGAGGGTTTCGCAGGTGAGCACGCCAAAGCTGTGAGGAATGCCGGTCTCCTGCTGCGATTGGCCGATGCCGCGGGCCACCTCGTTGTAAATGGCCTCGTAGTGAGCGGTTTCGCCGCGCAACAGGCAGCCCAGGGTCACGATCGCATCCACCTGGCCCAGATTCGCCAAGGTCCGCGCGGCCGAAGGAATCTCCCATGCGCCGGGAACGCGGACGACTTCAATGTCGGCCCGTTTCGCTCCAGAGCGCAGCAGCGCATCGAGCGCGCCCTCGAGCAGCCGCTCGGTGATGACCGCATTCCAGCGGGCGGCGATGACGCCAAACTTCATGCCCTCGGCGGAGAGATCGCCCTCGACGGCCAATGGTTTGCCCTGGATGGGATCAGTCCACGCCCAGAAAGAAAACGCAAAACCAGGGACGGGCTCGACGGTGAAGAGGCGCGACTTCCAGTGCGTCTCCTCGATCGGCTTGAGGCGCTCAGCGCCGGCCTCGCCCCACTGCGCGCGCAGCCAGGTGGCGGCGGCCTGATAAACGGCGTCCAGGGCCGTCACCTCCACCATCACATCGGCGATGGGAGGGAGCGGGCCATCCACAAACGTCAGATTGCCCAGCGGAGCCAGGAACGGGGCGCCGCAACTGGCCGCCTTGGCTGGCTTTTCGTCGCTGGAGGGGCAGTTCCACCCTTTGCCGGGCGCAAATCCCAGCGCGGAAAAGAAGCTCGCCAGCCGGTCATAGGCCTCTCGGCTGCCTGCGGGACGAAGAAAGGAAATTCCCTTGATCATCTCTTGATTCTATCGTGCGCGGGCGGGGAGAGTGGTCCTCTGCCCGCCCGGATTTTTCCTCGAAAAATGGCAAAATCCCGTCCGGGAAACCGCCGTCCGGATGCAGCCGGAAAACAAGCGGAAAAATCCGTTTGCGAACCAAGCAAAAGGGCCGGCGCGCGGCCGGCCCTCCTTGCTTCTTTTGCTGCCTGTCGCGTTACGTGGTTGCGCGCGGCTTGACGGCGATGGCCGTGGCCGGAACGAAATCGCCGGCCGGAACCGTCGTATTCGTGCAGCCGATGTTGGTGCTGGAACAGGCCGGCAGGTTGGGACTGATCTGCTGGGTGTCGGCTGTCGCCGGGGCGCTGGTAACCAGCGGCACGCTGATGTAATGAATCTCGTTGTCGCCCGAGGTGGAGACAAAGAAGTACTGGTCGTCCGGGCTGAAGGCGCCGGCCACGGGCGCGGTAACGGCCGAGCCGGTCAGCGGCACATAACCCACCGTGCCCGCCTTGGGGCTGCTGCGGGTAGCGCTGCTGTTGGGCGCGTAGTAGGGCAACTGGGCGCCGGTTGCGGCATCGCTGTTGGTGTAGGTGATAAAGGCCAGGTTCGACTCCGGCGAAGCCACTACCTGATTGATGGCCGTGTCGGCGAGGGTCGAATTGACCGTTACGGGAACCGTTCCATTGATCCATGGATCAGTAGGGAGCGCCGAGAGCGTCCCGCCTAGCTGCGGCAACTGCTTGCCAACGCCTGGGCAGACATTCGGGGCCAGAATGCCGGTCGTCAATTCGGTCGCGGGAACCGTAAGCCCGATATCAGTGAGCTCGACCTCGCTGCCGGTGACGGCCGCGCCCAGAATGTGCTGGCCATCGGTGGTGGCGGCCAGTGCGTCGGTCTGCACGTCCACGGAATCCGTCGCCGGCTGCGGATAGAAGATCATGCTGGCGAAGTCGCCCACCGTGCCCGCGGGGCACCAGGTGTGGGCCACGGTATTGTATCCGCTGCTGCCGCTCAGGTAGGCGCCCACGCTGGGGATGGTAATCGCCAGGCTTTTGGAGCCGCCGGTCGCGCTCAAATCGTAGGTGGTCCAGTTGGTACTCACGTTGTAGACGAAGAGCGCGGGCATTCCAGTGGTCGAGTTGGTTCCTGTTATGTAGAGCGTCTTCGAGTCCGGAGTCCAGGCGGCGGCGCTGCCCAAGCCGCCAAAAGAGGCCGTGTAGGTGTTGGTGGAGACGTTGTAGAGGTAGAAGATCTTCTTGATCTGGTCGTTGATGAGCACCGTCGAGTTATTCGGCGAGACGGCCAGCACCACGCCGGGGAAATTGGCGTTCTGCGTGGTGAGCGTATTGCTCGAGGTGCTATAAATCATCAACTCCTCGGATGAGCCGAAGTAAAGGCTGTTGCCCAGCCGGTCCATCACCATCGAGTTCGGCACATAGGGCAGCTTCGTTATGGCGCCAGCCGTGCCCTTGAACACATCAACGGATGCGAAGTACTGCGAATTGCCGGGAGCCGCGTACCAGACGTATTCGCTGGCCGGGCTGAGCGTGGTGATCGTGACCGGGTTCGAGGAAAGGGGAAGCCCGGTGCCATACAAGCCAATCACATCGATGGGCGCGGGGTTGCAGCTCGATGGCTGGCAGACCGCGTAGACCGAGGCCACGCCCATATAGGAGGTGGTCACGGTTCCCGTGCTGGCCACCGAGATGTCGATCGGATCGGTCGACTGGTAGTCCAGGTCCAGGCCGTTGATGGTGTTGCCGTTGGTGTCGGTGACGGTGGTGACCAGGGTTTGCGGCGAACTGGGGGTAATGGTGCCCGAGGTCTTGCCGCCGGGCAGAGTCAGTGAGATGGATGCCGGCGGGCAGGTGGAGAAGTAGCCGGCCGACGAGCCCGAGCCGGCCACCGAGGCGGTGATGAGGGTGGTGCCCGGCTGCCCGGCGGTGATCGTCGCCTGATTCGACGTCGTATTAGTGGAGATGGAGGCGATGGCGGAGGTGCCCACCGTGTAGCTGAGCGTGCCGATCGCAGCGGTGCAGTTGGGCACCGAGGTCACGCCGGCAGGCAGCGGGCAGGCATAGCTGCTGGTCACCGAAGCCGGCGCGCACATCAGAACCTGCTGGTTGCTGCTGTTGGTATAGCAGGCCTGTGCGTCGAGCGTGGCCGTGTTGTTCTGCGAAGTGCAGCCCGCCGGCCCGACAAGGCTGACCGCGGTCACCGGAGCGTGCACGAAGACCTCGACCTGATTCGAGGTCACCGAATCGGCCGAAGCCGTGACGTAGATCTCCGAGGCGTAGGGCAGGCCGCCGGTCGAGGGCAGCGGGTTCGGCGCGGTGCAGATGGTGTAATCGGCGACGCCGCTGGCCGAGTTGCGGTTCCACGTGCCCGCGCAGATGTTGCCCGTGGGCGAGATGTCGACCAACTGGCTGTTGGTGGTGCCGTAGGTGTACGAGCTGACCTTGGCCGCGACACTTTTGCAGGTCAAGGCCGAGGGCGTGGCTAACTGCTGCGTCTGCCCGAAGTACAGCGAGATGCCCGTGGTCGCGGGCGATAGCGCGATCGTGGCCACATCCGAGGTCTTCAACCCGTAGCCCGCGCCATTGCAATAGTTGCCCGCGGGGTTGCGGGTGCAGCCGGAGATCGAAATCCCGGCAGGAATGGCCAGGCACAACAAGCAAACAAGCGTCAAAAACCGCCGCATGAATCCTCCCCGCCCCGCCTCGTCAAACTGCGGAACGGCCTATCCCGAACCCGTCGGAAAATCTGAACTGCCTGCGAACTTCCCCGCCGCCTGTTCCGCCCGGCTCATTCTTCGCGAAAGAGACCATGCACGGCCGAAAAAGCCGCGAAAAGAGGAAATTTCGCTCTTTCGCCCTCTGGAGTGGCCCGCCAACCTGCCGCGGATTGCCTGCCGCCGGTCGAATCCGCCTCAACGCCCAACTCCCGGCGCCACGCTCTCTGCTGCGGACGGTCGACGAAAAGCGCGCTCAAAACTCCAAGAAAAAGTGTATCAGTACAGAGTGGCAACCGGCAGCAAAGCATTTTCGGAATTGCTGTAGACCGAAACCTCACACTCAAGTGGCTTTTTCTTAAGAAAAAGCCACATTCAATGCGCTCAAAAGGACTACATTTATTCCGAAAATGCTCCAAGCCATGCGAAACGATTACCGGCTTCCGCTTTTCCCATAGACTCCGCCAGCTTCCGATGGCGAGCAGGAGGCTTGGCTCGCGTTGCGGGCAGCCTTCGCGCCACCGAGGCCGAAGCGTGGTTTAGAGGGTGATCGATTCGCGCGCCAGCTTTCCGCTCAAGCGCTGCTCTTGGACGGAATACCGATCGGGATTTGAAGGAATTTGGACGCCAATTGTCCCGTTCCTGGGCTCTTGGAAAATTGCTGATTCGCATGATGCAAGAAATTTTGTCCGGTTATCTCCGGTTTTTGCCCACTTATTTCCGTTTTTTATGCGGCTGATGGTTTTTTGCGCATGATGGTGTGAATAAACAGCTAATGGTGTGAATAAACAAAGAAATTAAAAAACAGCGCTTGACAGAGGGGGCTATCGGAGTCACACTTTAGAGGGTTGGGCCTCGATCCCTCTTTTCAGACCCTCTGAAAGCAGGGTGATTGTTTCATGTGAGTGTTTCCGTTATTGGCTCCGTGAGCCTGCTTCGGAATGCGCTCCAGGGCTTACAAACAACCGGAGCCAGATAAGATTGCCGTCGCGAAAGTTCCCCCGCTACGGCGCGGGTGGCAATTGGGCCACGCCGGGCGTGTCTGCTTCGGACGGCTGGGATAGATTCATCCCGCCTGCAGTATGCCAGGCTTCGTTACAGACGGGCGTCATCCAGGCAAGCAACCGAACGGGGGAGAGCCGCCATGAGCATCCTCAAAAATTACGACGCAAGGGCTCGCCTCACCGTCGGCCGCGGTAAGAGTCAATATCTAAGCAGGCCGGCGGGGCAGCCCCGCAAGGTCAACCCTTCCGGGAGAGAACCGGAGAAAACACAGGTCAATCGGCTGACGTTTGCCGAAGACTTCACGTTGGAGCATTGTCGCTCTGGCCGGCGCATCGCCGTGATCGGGATTTGGGGCGGCGCTGAAGATGCGCCCAAGGAACCGCAACCGCCAAGCCAGTCTTTCGGATTTCCTTCTTGACGCCGCATGACTTGGACGGCGTGGAAGAAAAGGGAAATCTCGGAAGAAGTGCTTGACAGGCGCGAGTTTCAGAGCCAGAGTTAGTAAGGGAAGTGAGCCTTGGCGCTCATTCTTCAGCTTCCTTGAGCTAAGTCAGCTTGACGGAAGTGTTTTGTTTTTCATTTTTTAAGATCATGAGGTGATTCAGTGAATGGTTCCAAGGCTCACAAGCAAAAGAAAGTAAGCAAAGCAACTGTGTCCAAAGTTGCGTCCGCCAAGGCTGCGGCGGCCCCAGATGCTGGCTTGCCGCAGGAGCGGATAAAAGTGCGTGCGTATGAACTGTATTTGAGCCGCGGCGGCGAACACGGTCAGGATCAGGACGACTGGTTCCACGCCGAACAGGAAATCATTGAGCAGTAATTCGGAATGAACCGGGCAGTCATAACAGTGCATCTCATCTGCTGCTGGCCTGGCGGAAGGCGCGGGAGGCATTTATGAGTTGTGCAATTTGTGCATATCTGGAACGGGCTTATCTGGCTGAGTTAAACGAGTACCTTGAGGCTCGCTCCTCGGCGGGCTATCGCTTCAGCACGATGCGTGCAGCCAGGAAGAATGTCGACATGGAGCGCGCCAGGTACGAACTGGAAGAGCACCGCAGGGGCTGTCTCGCCGTTGCCGGTGTCCCCAGGCTCATGCCGGAGCCGGACAGGCCGGCGAATGTAAGGAAACTGGCGGCATAGCCGGACGGCGGTTTTCTTCGCCACTTGGCCCCACGCCCGTGGGGCCAAGTGGCGAAGTATGGAAGCTTCGCTATTGAGGCTGTTTCGTTGAGGCGCGGAGGCGGGGTTGGAATCAATCCGCTCCGGAATCAATCCCCTCCAGAATCAATCCCCTCCAGCCGCCCGGTGAATCGCCAGAAGATTTTCCAGGAGAGGTTTTAGCAGCTTCAAATCCAGCGCATTGGCGCCATCGGACTTGGCGTGGGCGGGGTCGTCGTGCACCTCCAAGAAGAGCCCATCGATGCCCGCGGCCACCGCGGCCCGCGCCAGAAGCGGAATGAACTCCGGCTGGCCGCCGCTGACTCCACCGGCTGCCGAGGGCTGCTGGACCGAATGCGTGCCGTCGAAGACCACCGGGGCCAGCCGCCGCATCACCGCCAGGGAACGGAAATCGACCACCAGCGTGTTGTAGCCGAAGCAGGCTCCGCGCTCGGTCAGCAAAATGCGCTCATTGCCCGTCGAACGCACCTTCTCGACCGGGTGCCCCATGTCCCACGGGGCCATGAACTGCCCCTTCTTGATGTTGACGGCGCGGCCGGTGCGGCCCGCGGCCACCAGCAGGTCGGTCTGGCGGCAAAGGAAGGCCGGAATCTGCAGCACATCGGCGGCCTCGGCGGCCACCTCGCAGTGGGCGGGTTCGTGCACGTCGGTCAGCACCGGGAGGCCGGTGTCTTTGGCCAGGCGGGCGAGGATGCGCGTGCCCTCAACCAGCCCCGGGCCGCGAAAGCTTTTCACGCTGGTGCGGTTGGCCTTGTCGTAGCTGGCCTTGAAGATGTAGGGAATGCCCAGGTCCGCCGCAATGCGCTGGATGGCCTCGGCCATCGAGCGCGCGTGGGCCTCGGACTCGATGACGCAGGGGCCGGCAATCAAAAATAGCTGGCCCGCGCCCACCTGGACCGGGCCGATTTCAAAGGAAGGTCTCACGAAGCCGATTTTATCCTGACGGAGAGCCGGGAATCCTGTTTCCGAGGGTTGGGAGCGGATTTTCACGCCCCATGAAGGCTCATTTTGCCCCATTAGAGCATTTTTCCGATAGGTCTAGATTCATGGGTGCTCCATCCTCGCCGCTGTCATCTTGAGCGGAGCGCAGCGGAGTCGAAGGACCTGCGTTTTGACGCTTTTGCGGCTAGGGTGGGATGCAAGCCCCCACTACAGCAACAGGAGAAATACTATAGAACCTGATTCGACCATTTATTTGCGTCCGGCCCCGGCAATTTCCACGCGAAACTTTACCGCAAGCGGGCACAACGGTACAATCTGAGAGGAGGCCGAAGTAGCTCAGTTGGTAGAGCAGCTGATTCGTAATCAGCAGGTCGTCGGTTCGAGTCCGACTTTCGGCTCCAGAGATTGGAAAAGGGCTGTTTCCCAAGGGATGCAGCCAGTTGAACACTGAGCAAGGTTCAAAGCGGCGTTGGAACTGCTGTCAAATGACAGCGATTCCAACGCCGCTTGCTTTATTTTGCCCGCGCGTTCAGTTTTCCGATCACCTGCTTCAGCGCTTCCAGTTTCTGGCCGGCCTCGGCGAGTTTCCCCGCCGCCGTCAGCCGCTGGTAATCGTCGAAGTCCCTGCCGGCCTCGGCGATCAGCGCGTTCAAATCCTGTTTCGCCGGGGGCGCGGCAGCCGTTGGGGCTCCGACTGACCCCGCCGGCGGAGCGGCTGGCGCCGGCGCTTCGGTGGCGCTCAGCGTCGAGACGCTGCCGCCGAACAGGGACGACAGAGCCGCCTGGAAGGTTGGCGCGTAGGCCAGCCGGTCCTGCAGCGCCAGCACCACCAGCCGCAGCTCCGGCATGGGGCTGCGTTCGGCCTGCAGGTAGATCGGCTCGGCGTAGAGCAGCGCCTTGCCTGAGGGAATCACCAGCAGCGCGCCGCGCCGCACATGCGAGCCCTGCTGATTCCACAGGGTCAACTGGCCGGAGAGCTGCGCATTCTGATCGATGCGCGCCTCGATCTGCAACGGCCCATCGACCAGCCTGGTTTTGGGGAAATCGTAGACGACGGCCGCGCCATAGTGCTGGCCGTCGGAGCGTCCGGCAATCCAGCCGATCAGGTTGTTGCGGTTGGCCGGGGTGAAGGGCAGAATCTCGACAAACTCGACGCCGCTCTCGCCGGGCAGCTTCATCAGCACGAAGTTGGGCTGCATGGGCTGGGTCGTCTGCTCGCCGCCTTCGCCCATGCCGACCTCGCTGGCCACGGTCCACAGGTCCTCGCGGTTGTAGAAGACCTCGGGGTTGGTCATGTGATAAAGGCCGTAAACCTGGGCTTGCAACTGGAGCAAGCGCTCAGGGTAGCGCACGTGCTGGCGCAGCGTGGCCGGCATCAGTGATGCGTCCTTGAAGAGCGAGGGGAAGATGCGCCGGTAGGCCGCCAGAATCGGGTCCTGAGAGTCGAAGACGTAGAAGGTGGTGGCGCCGTCGTAGGCATCGACAACCACCTTGACGCTGTTGCGCATGTAATTGACGGATTGGCCGTTGACCGTGTTGTGCGTGGCGTAGGGGTAGGTGTCGGACTGCGTAAAGGCGTCAAGAATCCACGACAGGCGGCCGTCCTCGCCCAGCACCAGGTAGGGATCCTGATCGAAGCTGAGGAAGGGCGCAAGATCGGCCGCGCGCTCGCGCACCGTGCGCCGCATCAGCAGCAGGCTCTGCGGGTTCACGTCGTCGCTGAAGGGCAGCTTGGCCAGGTCGCCGCGTTCGAAGGCGATCAGGGCGCGGCGCAGGAATCCTCCCAGCACGATGCCGCGATTGCCCTGATAAGAGGTGAAGTTGTTGGTGTCGCCCTGCGGGTAGTTGAACTCCTGCTGGCGGGTCTTCACGTACACGTCAGTCGAAGTGCTCTCGCCAAAGTAGATCTCGGGCCGCGTCACGCTGATCCCCGGCGCCGTGCTCTGCACGGGCATGTTGCTGAGCAGCAGATTGGGCAGGCCTTCGGGTGTAAACTCGTTCACCGGGTTCATCGTAATGCCGTAGCCGTGGGTGTAGATCAGCTTGTCGTTGATCCAGTTGCGGCTGCTCTCGGGCAGTTTGTCCACGTCCAGTTCGCGCCCGGCCAGCATCACCTCGCGCGTCGCGCCGCCGATCTGGTAGCGGTCGATGTCGATGTCGGGAAAGTCGTAGTAGGTGCGAATCTCCTGAATCTGGCGCAGCGTGTCCTGCAGCGCATGCCAGTCCCAGAGGCGAATGTTCTGCAGCGTGGCCTGATTGTTGGCAGGGTCGGCCGCATCCACGGTGGTTTCGGCGGGGAATTCGCGCTCGTCGAAGCGGTCCAGACCGTAAGCCTGCCGGGTCATCTCGATGTTATGGACAATGTAAGGCCGCTCGCGGTCCAGCTCGTTGGGCTTGACCAGGAAGCTGGAGACGTACCAGCCCACCAGCCCTATCGCGACGTAGCAGGCCGCGGCCGGAAGAACAGCCGCCGCCAGCCAGCGTCCGCGCGGCGCAAAGACGCCTCCCAGCAGGGCGATTACCGCTCCCACGAGCAGCGCCGCGCTCACCACCAGCAGACCGGCGAGCGTCACATGCGCGTCGGTGTAGGTGACGCCGTCGAAGATCGTATGGTGCGCGAAGAGCAGCTCGAAGCGGCCCAGGTAGACGCGCAGGGCGACGATGAGCAGCAGGGAAGAGAGCGCAATCGAAAGTCCGCGCCAGGGTAAATCGCTGAGAGAGGCGCGGCCCTGGTTGAGCGCGCGCGAGCTGCCGGAGACCAGCAGAAAGGCGGCGGCCAGAACGCAGGCGATGACGCTGAGCGTCAGCAGCCAGCCGCCGATCAACTGCCAGGCCGGCAGGGTGAAGAGATAGAAGCCGAGCGGCCGTCCAAAAATGGGATCGATCACACCGCCCGCGCCGCGTGGCGCGTACCACCAGAGCGCCAGCGTCTGCCACTGGGCGGCCATGGCGCCGCCGGAGATGAGAGCGATGGCCAGCGAACCGCCGATCGAGACCAGCCGCAGCACCGGCCGCAGCGAGATGTTCACCGGCTGGCCGCCGATGAACAGGGTATGGTCGGCGGGCAAATCCTCCTGGTGGGCGCGCTTGAGAGCGGAAAATGTTCCCAGCAAAATGAGGAATGTGAGCGCAAAAAAGCCCGCGAAGATGCTCCATTCGAGCCCGCGCGCCTTCCAGAAAACCTCGCCGTAGCCCAGCGACTGAAACCACAGCAGGTCAACCCAGTAGGAGAGCGCGGTGCGGCCGCAGAGCACGATGACGGCGACGATGGCGATGAAAATCAGCAATCCGCGGCGGTTATGTCCCTGCGCCGGCGGTGTCAGCCTGGGCCAATTGATCGTATCGGGCAACTTTTTACCCCACTCTTTCTGTTTTTACTGCTTGTATTTCCGCGTCGGTGCGACTGCTTTACCTGCGCGGTTTCAGGCGGCTTTCGAGCCCCTCAAACCTGTCGGCAGTTGTGGCCATTGAGCCCCGGAGGCCTGCCTTTTCAACCCCACTCCACTCTAGAGCATTTTCGCTTTTACTGTAGACTTCCGTGCCCCATCCATTTCCGCGTTTGTTGCGGAAATGGGTGGGATACCAATGCAATCCAGGTCTACACAATTTCCGAAAATGCTCTAATCCTCTTCACGCCCGCCGTCTGCTCACCGCTTCCTCGTAGGCCGCGCCGTACTCCCGTGCCGGCTGCTCCCAGCTGTAGTTCCGCGCCATGCCGTTCCGCATCAGCCGCTCCCAGCCAGCCCGGTCCTCGAAGGCGGCCAGCGCCCGGTCGATGGCCCCCTGCAGCGCTCCGGGGCTCAAACCCTTGAATTTGAAGCCGGTTCCGGTTCCCTGCGTGGGGTTCCACTCTTCGATGGTGTCGTCCAGCCCGCCGGTGGCCCGCACCACTGGCACGGTACCGTACTTCAGCGAGTAGATCTGGTTCAGCCCGCAGGGTTCATAGCGCGAGGGCATGAGGAAAATGTCGGCCCCGGCCTCGATTCGGTGGGCCAGAGCATTGTCGTAGCCGATGCGCACGGCCACCGTGGTCTTGTTCCAGTAGGCCCAGTCGCGGAAGAACTTCTCCAGCGCCGGTTCACCAGAGCCCAGCGCCACCACGGCCACTTCCCGCTCCGTCAACTCGCCCGCGATCTGCTCCACCAGGTCAAAGCCCTTCTGCGTGGCAAAGCGCGAGACGATGCCGATGACCGCAGTCGTCTCCTCCACCTTCTCCAATCCGAACTCCCGCAGCAGCTCGGCGCGGCACTGCTTCTTGCCGGACAAATCCTCCGGCGAGTAGTTGGCCGCCAGGTTCTCGTCCGTCGCCGGATTCCATTGTGTGTAGTCCACGCCGTTCAGAATGCCGCGCAGGTCATCGGCGCGCCCCCGCAGCACGCTGTCCAGCTTTTCTCCGAACTCCGGCGTCTGTATCTCCTCGGCGTACTTGCGGCTTACTGTGGTCAGAATGTCGGCGTAGACCAGTCCGCCTTTGAGGAAGTTGAAGCAGTCGAAGTGCTCCAGCTTGTCCAAGGTGAAGATCTCCCAGGGAAAGAGCAACTGCCCGGTGGTCGCGGGCGGAAACTGGCCCTGGTAGCCGGCATTGTGGATGGTCAGAACGCACCCGGCGTTTTTGAGCGCCGGGTCGGTGCTGTAGGTGGTGCGCAGGTATACGGGAACCAGCGCCGTCTGCCAGTCGTGCACGTGGAAGACCTCCGGCACCCCCAACTGCTTGGCCGCCTCCAGCACTGCCCGCGAAAACAGCGCAAAGCGCTCGGCGTTGTCCGGGTAATCGACGCCGCCGGTCCCATACAGCCCCAGCCGGTCGAACATCTCCGGGCAATCCACAAAGTAGAACTGAACCCCAGCGTGGCAGCCCCCGTCCACAATGCCCGCAAAGCGGTTGCCGGAGGCGAACGGAATGGTGATAGACCGCACCGCGTAGGTCAGTTCCTCCGGAAGCTGCCGCCGCACCCCGGCATAAAGCGGCAGGTAGACCGTAACCTGGTGGCCCAGCTTGACCAGCTCCGGCCCCAGCGCCCCCACTACGTCGGCGAGGCCGCCGGTCTTGGCAAAGGGAACACACTCCGAGGCGGCAAAGACAATGTGCATGAAAATCTCCCTGGGAAGCGAATCAATCTGTTCTGAAAACCATGAGCATTTTCACTGATGGTGTAAGGTTTGGGGGCCCCGCGTCGCGTCTCAAGTTTTTGCTGCCTGGGGGAGCGCGAAGCGCGCCTTGCAGGGACGATGAAAATGCCCTAAAGCCCATTCCCTTCACGCAAAACCTGATTCCCATGCTGGCTCTTTTGCTTGGACAGGTCAAACGCGCAGCCAAAGGGCCAGTCTACTACGCTTCCGCTTTGCGGCGCGGGTTCTGCCGCCTGGAAGAGTTAAGGAAAGTAATGATTACTTCGGTGCAGCTTTTTGTGACTATAGCGTAAGTTCTTAAAAAGATTGCGGATAGAGTCTTATCTAAATACAGGTAAACTGATAAATGAAAATCCACTAAGTTTTGCTTGGTTCTCTACCAAGGGATGAGGTAGAGGTCGGTTTTTTTGTCTGGATCAGAGAAAGAAGGGTGAACGATGAGGAAATTTTGGTTAGTTTTACTGGCATTGACGGCGGCTTTTGTGATTGCTCCGCCTGCATCGGCTGACTCGTTCTATTACGCTATCAACGGTCAGAACTTCAGCGCCGATCTTACATTCACCGCCACCCCGATTGCAGGTTATTCGGGCGACTATACCATCACGGGCGTTACCGGGTGGTTCAGTGACCCCGACACCGGACTGGTCAATCTGTCTTCCTCCAACCCCGCCACGGTGATCTCCGCCGGCAATGTGATCCCCGCCAGCGGAGGCAGTCAGCCTACTTACGCCAACAACGGTTCGTTCCAGTATGACAATGTGCTCTACGCGAATCTGACGGGTAACAGGATACTGGACTGGGAAGGCCTGCTCTTTTCCATCGACAACGGCAGCTACGAACTGAATATTTTCTCTGACAGCACCTACGACGCCGCCGGATACTTCTACTGGGCTGACAATGGCAGCTATTACTCTGACAATTCCATCACCATTGATCCCTCCGGCAGTCTCATCGCTGCTCCCGGAGATCTGACCACAGCTCCGGAACCCGGGTCCCTGTTGTTGCTCGGCACCGGACTCCTCGACCTGGCAGCCGTCATCTTCCTGAAGGCCAAGCCGTCAGGTCTGGACCTGAACTCGTAGCCGTCCGATTTCTCCACGAACGAAGGGCACGGAAACGTGCCCTTTTTTACGTCTCTTTACGGTATAGGGGAACCAGTGTAGATGTATCCCGAAACCACTGCGTTCAAGTCGACGCGACCATCAGGGAGCGGCGACCCTGCACAAAACTCAACAGGACACAGTAACTCTGGTTCCGCTCTAATCAGATGAAGCCGGTGGCAGGGTGCTCATCAAGCCTTGACGCGCACTTTGGAGCAAAGGCGGGAGATTACGACCCCAGACCGCCCGCCCCGCCGTCTCCGTTCGGCTACCATCAGAGAAGCCCATGCCCGCCAAACCCAAGCTCGGACAGAATTTCCTTGTCGATACCGACGCCAGCCAGCGCATTGCGGCCTCAATCGGCGACCTGACTGGCCGCACCGTGGTCGAAATCGGCCCTGGCCGCGGCGCTATCACTGAAGCTCTGGCCGCCCGCGCCGCTCATGTTGTGGCCATCGAGCTGGACCACGAGCTGGCTGCCGGACTGCGCGTACAGTTTCTACTGGACGCCGCGGCCCGCGTCACCGTCGTCGAGCAGGACGTGCTGCAATTCGACTTTGCGGGGGCCTCCGCGGCGGACGGCGAGCGCCTGCTGGTGGTTGGCAACCTGCCTTACGGCATCACCTCGCCCATCCTGCTCAAGATGGCCGCAAGCCACGCCTCGCTCGACCGCGCCGTGCTGATGGTGCAGCGCGAGGTGGCCGACCGCGTGGTTGCCCAGCCCGGCTCGCGCGACTACGGCCTGCTCTCGGTCACCGTGCAGCTCTACGGGCCGGCGCAGCGGCTCTTCACGCTGCCACCTGAGGCCTTTTCGCCGCCGCCGGAGGTGCATTCGACGGTCTTCCGCTGGCGCTTTGCCCCTCGCTTTGCCGAGTTGGGCGTCGAAGAAAACAGTTTCCTGCGCTTCGTGCGCCAATGCTTTCACCAGAAACGCAAGACGCTGGCCAACAATCTGCGCGCCACGGGCCTTGCGCCCTCGGTCGTCGCCGCCGCGCTGGCCCAGGCTGCCATCGACCCCCAGGCGCGTGCCGAGGCGCTGCCCATCGAGGCCTTTGCGGCTCTCTGGCGATGGCTGCAAACCCAAAAGGCCGCAGCAGCAGACCCTCATACTGAATCCGTCTGATTTCAGCGCTCCGCTGCCCCTTGCAACTCGAGCGTCTGCGCGGTGTGGATGTGGCAGATGGCGACGGCCAGGGCGTCGGCGGCATCGGCCGGTTGCGGCACCTCGGCCAGCTCCAGCAGGCGCGCCACCATGAACTGCACCTGCTCCTTTTTCGCCATTCCGTAGCCCACCACGCTGGACTTGATCTTGAGCGGCGCATACTCGGCCACCGGCAGCCCCCGCATCGCCGCCGCCAGCAAAGCCACTCCCCGCACCTGGCCCAGTTTCAGCGCTGACTTGGCGTTCACCGAGTAAAAAACCTCCTCGATGGCCACCGCATCCGGTTCCCATCGTTCCAGTTCGGCGCTCAGCGCCAAATAGACCTGTTCCAGGCGCTCGGCCGTGGTTTTGGATTTGACCAGCCGGATGGCCCCCATCGCCTTCATCGCCAGCCGCGGCTGCCGGCCCGCGTCGTCGGTCTCGACCACGCCAAAGCCCGTCACTTCCGTTCCGCAATCGATGCCGAAGACCCGCATGGGCCTGAGTGTACCTCAGCCGCCGCCCGAGCGCATCTCCATAGCATTTTCATTGACGGGGTTAGGTCTGGGTGCCCCATCCTAGCCGCGTCTTTGTTTTTGCGGCTAGGGTGGGATAGCACAAAGCACGCCGTATAGGAATCCTGGAAATGCTCTAGCAAAATGGGTCAGTTGCCGCCTGGAGGCGCAAAAACGCCGCAATTTCGTCTCCCTAACGCAACGCCTCCCAAAAAACAGCCCCCCAACATAACGGCGGCCTGGGCGCATTGCCCAGGCCGTCGCGGTGAACTGTGGGTATTGGACTAAGGCCATCGCGCTAAAGCGAAAGCCCCAGCATCTTCACTCTGTTTCCATGCCGCGCCCGTTTAGTGGCGATACCCGGCAAGCCGGGCTCCTTCGGCGACAGGCTTCGTCGCTGTATTGAAGAATTGCCACCTCGTGCATCGCGCCGAGGAATACATCTCATAGTGAAGGTGCAGTAGCATCCCATGCGGCAAGAACATTCTCCGCCGGGGGCAACAATTGGGGTCCGGGGCGCGATGCCCTAGGCCTCAGTCACCTCACGTACCAAGTAATTCGAAGAGTCTTTCTGCATCAGCTGGATCTACCTCCTTTCCCGTGTATGCTCAATCTACCCCCGATGTCATCGCACGTCAACAATAGTTTTTGCTGGAGTCCGAACTTCCGTTTTTCCGGCTTTTCCCGGCGCGAAACTTTCCATTTTCGATTCCCATTTCGCATCTTCATCCCGGCACTTTCAGTCGCAAACCTCGGCAGCTTGAACCGCACATTCGGGCCGCTTATTGATCCGGCCCTGAACGAATAAAACAAACTGGGCGCCCCATTCTTGCCGAAAAACAAAAACGCAGCGAAAATAGGGCATCCAGTTTGGACGGCACGGACGGCTTCTTCTATTCCCTGTTCCCTGCCTTTACCAACTGTGCAGCCACTCATCATCGCGGCCGATGCGCACCGGAGTGCGGAAGAGTTCGCTGAGCCTGGCCTCGGTGAGCAGTTCCTCGCGCGGGCCGTCGCCCACAATGCGCCCGGCGCGCATCAGGATCACCCGCTTGATCTCGGGCAGAATATCGCCCAGATAGTGGGTCACCAGCACCAGGCCGGTGCCCTCGGCGGCCAGCTTGCGCAGGCTCTCGCGCAGTTCCCGTTGCGCGGCTAGATCGAGGGCATTCGAGGGCTCGTCCAGCAGCAGCTGGCGCGGACGGTGCACCAAGGCGCGGGCGATCATGATGCGCCGCCGCTCGCCGGCCGACATCTCGCCCACCCGTTGCCCGGCCAGATGCTGCGCCTCCATCCGCTCCAGCGATTCCATCGCCCGGGCGCGCATCTCCGCGGTGACGTGCAGATTGGGCCACAGCGTCGAGGCGGAAAAGAACCCGGCGATGACCGCGTCCAAGCCCGTCGTGACGGCGGTCCGCTCACCCGGCAGCTCGCCCATGAGGCCTGCGGCCACCACGCCGAAGTGCTGGCGCAATTCGGTCAGATCCCAGCGCTCGCGGCCGAAGATGCGCACCTTCATCCCCGGCTTCACCATGGGGTAAAGCTGGCAGCTCATGGTCAGAATCAGCGTGGATTTTCCGCAGCCATTGGGCCCCAGAATCGCCACGTGCTCGCCGGCGTGGATGGTCAGATTCAGATCGTGCAAGACCACGCGGTCGCCGCGCGCCACGCGCACCTGGCGCATCTCAAGAAATTTCTCCTCGCCATCCGGAGGCTTTTCCGCCGGGCGGAGAGGATTTTCGTCCTTCCTGCTTTCCATAACCTCAGTTTAAAGGAAAGCCGCGCGAAAAACCGCGGCGTGGAGCAAGCCGCGCCGCGCTGGCCGTTGCGGCAGTTGCGGCTCAAACGGCTTTAGCCGATTCTGGCGCAGCACCGGCCCTTCGCCTTGCAGTGATACATCAACTCATCGGCGAGCTGAACCAGTTTTTCGGCGGTTACGCCAGGGTGGGCCAAGGCGCCTCCCACCGAGACCGACAGGGCAATCTGGCTGCCTCCATTGCTGGTCAACGAAGTCTGCTCCGCCAGATCGACGCATCGCTCCGCCAGCTCGTTCAGAAACTCGCCATTCACGTTGCGCACGATGGCCAGAAACTCATCGCCGCCCCAGCGTCCGACGGTGTCAGTGGGGCGCAGCGATCCGGTCAGGGTCCTGGCCATCTGCTGCAAGGCGCGATCCCCGCAGGTGTGGCCAAAAGTATCGTTGATCTCCTTGAACCTGTCGAGATCGATCACCAGAATGCCGAAGGGGTCCTTGTGCACCTTGTATTCGCTTAGGGCCGTGTGCAAGGACATCTCCAGGAAACGGCGATTGGGCAACTGCGTGAGCGGGTCGAGAAAGGCCAGACGCTTCATCGCCTCGGTTTTGCGCCGCGCCTCCCGACGGGCCGAGTCGTCGCTGAAGATCTCGAATGCGCCGATCAGGGTTCCGTCCGCGCTCCGAATGGGCTGGACACGTACGGAGACAGGAACGCGCCGCCCCTCCTTGTGCCGCAAGAAAACATTTGCCTGGTGCGGGCAGCCATCGGCAATGCTGGCCGTCAAAGGGCAACCCTCCTTGCATAGATTGTGTCCCGAGGCGTCAACGTGACTGAGAATGTCATCCTGGCAGGTGCGGCCCACCAGCTCTTCGGCCTTGTAGCCGGTCAGCCGAAAGGCGCCCTCGTTCCAGTAAAGAATGCGCCGATCCCGGTCCACAAAGTAGACCCCGTCGCTCATGTGGTCCAGCAGCGCTTTATAGAATTCCGGGCCGAGCACCACCGCCGGATTTCGCGGCTCCTGGGGTTTGCACTCTTCTGGCTCCATGGAAAACCTCTTGTTCGTCTCCGCATTATGCCACTTTCCTGAATTACCTGTGCGTCTCCGAGCGGAATTCCATAGCCGGACCGCCCAAAGGGGCTCCCACAGCCTCGTCTTCTCTGCTGTCGGCAAAGATCGCTTTTCGCAATAACTCTTCTTCGGTGAGGACAGGGTGCGCCCACCCTTTACCTGTTAGATTAAATGGGTTGAATCCTATGACCGAAACCTCCGGAGTCTCCCAATTCGTCCTTCCCAGGGGCTTTCGCTTTGGTGCCGCCAAGGCGGGGCTCAAGAAGAGCGGGCGCACCGATTTTGCCCTGATTGTGGCGGATGCGCCGGCCAGCGCCGCCGCCGTCTTCACCGCCAACCGCGTTATCGCCGCTCCGCTGATGGTGGACAAGGAGCATCTGCGGGCCACCGGGGGCAAGGTGCGCGTCGTGGCCATCAACGCCGGCAACGCCAACTGCGCCGCCGGCCAGGCCGGCCTGGACGCCGCCCGCGCCACCTGCCAGGCCGCCGCACAGCTCTTCGGCTGCCGCCCGGAGGAGGTTTTTCCTTCCTCGACGGGCATTATCGGCGTGCCGCTGCCAGCCGAGAAGCTGATTGCCGCGCTGCCCGGCCTGAACGCCTCGCTGAGCGCGGAATTCGACCACTTCCAGCAGGTTGCGCAGGCCATTCTGACCACCGACACGGTCGAGAAGACGGCCTTTGCCCGGCTGGAAGTCGCCGGCCCGGAAGGCGCGGTGCGCGCGGTTCACATCGCCGCGCTGGCCAAGGGAGCGGGCATGATCCACCCGCAACTGGTGCCGCACGCGACCATGCTGGTCTACATTCTGACCGACGCGGCGGTTGAACCGGCTGTCCTGGACGGCTACCTGCGTC
>Ga0182013_10003405_pt1 | contig 19932 bp, 16 predicted proteins | sample 612S2MmetaG_FD_120487 | JGI IMG/M metagenome (GOLD analysis project Ga0182013, IMG submission 120487) | Permafrost microbial communities from Stordalen Mire, Sweden - 612S2M metaG | ecosystem: Environmental > Terrestrial > Soil > Wetlands > Permafrost | place: Sweden: Stordalen | collected... | reverse complement strand
GTTCATTTCGCTCAACAAGTCTTTTGGTGATGACTATCAGTTGAAGTACTCCCGACTCGAGAGAGCCAAAACGATCGACGAGATCGAACACCCGATTATTCGAGAAGCACTTACGCGCCACTTCGTCCCACCGGGCATCGAGATTGTCAGCGTCGCCGATATCCCGTCGGGTACCGGTCTGGGCACTTCTGGCTCCTTCACCGTTGGACTTTTGCGCGCGCTCACGACGTGGCGTCGTGACTTTGCGACGCCGGACAGTCTGGCGTTGGAAGCCTGCAACATAGAGATCGAAAGCCTCGGTCGACCGGTGGGCAAGCAAGACCAGTACATCGCGGCGTTCGGTGGACTCGCCGTCATGGACTTCAATGTCTACGGTGGCGTCAGGGTGTCGCCGTTGCGCATCAGCGGCGAGACGCTGGCCGATTTGGAGTCCAATCTCGTGATGTACTTCACCGGTTACGCGCGTGACGCGGACCTGATCCTGTCCGAGCAGAAGACGAAGACCGAGGCGAAGGACGACACGATGATTGAGGGCCTGCACGCAATCAAGAAACTTGGAATGGAGACGAAGGAAGCGCTGGAGGCGGGCGACACCGATAGATTCGGCGAGATCATGAACCGCCACTGGCTCCAGAAAAAGGAACGTTCCTCGGCGATGTCAAATCCTCGAATCGATCATTATTACGAGACCGCACTGGCGAACGGGGCGCTTGGCGGCAAGTTGGTGGGCGCCGGTGCCGGCGGATTCCTCTTGTTCTACACCAAGAATCAGTCGTCGCTTCGCGCGGCGATGGCGGCTGAGGGGCTCCAGGAAGTTCCCTTCGGGTTCGACTTTGGAGGTTCGACCGTTCTTGTCCGCGACTGAGATGCAGTGCGTCATTCTCGCCGGAGGACTTGGGACGCGTATGAGGTCGACGGTGCCGGACACGGCAAAGTCCATGATTCGCGTGGCGGGCCGACCATTCATCGCGTGGCAATTGGAATGGCTCCGCGCGAATGGGGTAGGTGACGTCGTCCTCTCGATTGGCTACAGGGGCGAGCAGATTCGATCGTACGTTCACGATGGTCAGCAATTCGGACTGCGCGTTCGCTACGTCGACGAAGGCGATCGACTCCTCGGAACCGCGGGGGCCTTGCGCTTTGTGTTGGACGCGCGCGTTTTGGACGACCGATTCTTCGTCCTCTACGGCGACTCCTATCTGGACGTCGCACTGACGAAAGTGTGGAGTCACTTTGGGCGCCAAAAGTGTGAGGCGTTGATGACGGTCTACCGGAATAACAATGAGGGCGAGGTGAGCAACGTGGTCTTCGACGGCACGCTCGTGACACGATACGCAAAGAACTGCTCGCAACCTCCCAACGACATGATCTTCGTCGACTACGGATTACTAGTCCTTCGTCGCGCTCTGATCGAAGAACACGTTGCGCCCGACGCCGAAGCGGACCTTTCGAAGCTTCTGGAAACGCTGAGTGCCAACGGGAAACTCGCTGGATACGAGGCGAACCTGAGGTTCTTCGAGATCGGCTCACCGCAGGGCCTTGACGAACTCGAACGCGAACTACGCTCGCGTCCGAGCAGTGCTGAACGATCCGAGAGTTGACGATCACTGATGTCAACTTCATTTCCGACGCGTACGAACTCCGAGCCGTTAACTCTTGTTCGGTGGTTGGACCAGCCGAGGTCGCCGCGGTGGAGCATTGCGAGTTGGATCGTCGCCACGGCGGTGTTTATTGGCGTCACGACCGTGCTGGGTGGCCTCACCAGTCTTGACGCCCTTCTCTCGACCTACACGTCGTGGTCCATCGCTCACGGGAACGTGGCGTGTGCGTACCCGCCAGGGAGTTCGGTCTATTTCCCACTGACGGCACCGCTGTATCCGGCTGTCGCCGGTGGCCTGGCGGCACTCTTCCGCGTTGGTCACGGTATTCCCTTCCCCAACCAGGCGGCGCTCGGGAACAGTTGCCTGACTTGGTTGGCGCCTATGACTCGGTGGTCCAATCGGACCCACGCGCTCACGACAACTCTGAGATTTGGCTACGTCGGATGGTGTGCGCTGGCGGCAGGCATCGTCGCCATTATGAGATCGAGTGGTCGTGGACGAAATGGTTGGGAGCCGGCGGCGCTAATCGCCGTGGCCTGCACGCCACCGGTCTTCATGTGTCTCCAAAACCTCTTTCATCCCCAGGACCTCCTCGCCATGGGCCTGATTCTGCTGAGTGTCTCGTGCGCGCAACGCAATGCATGGATCTGGGCGGGCGTATGCATTGGCCTCGCCTTCTCGAGTCAGCAGTTTGCGCTCTTGGCCGCGGCCCTCCTCTTCGTCATCGTCCCCGCGAAGCGCAGACTTGCCTTCTCACTGTCAAGCGTCGCCACTATCGCGCTGATCGTCGTACCGTTGATGGCACTGTCATCGGGACGGGCGCTTCGAGTGGCGCTCACGGGATCGTCGCAGGGCGGAGCCCTGGTCACCTCGATCCCGTGGGAGCTCCATTTCACGGGCACCGATGCGAATGACGTACTACGAGCACTACCCGTGATTGCGGTGGTTGGCCTGGCGCTGTGGGCCCGACGTCGACTGGCGAACGCCGTCATGGAGCCCGTGGTACTCCTTTCGCTGCTCGCGACGTCGCTAGCCCTTCGCCTCGTGTTCGAGGGTGGGTTGTACGGGTACTACTTCATGGCCAGCGCGGTCGCCATTGTTCTGCTCGACTTCGTCCGGCGAACTTTCCGAGTCGAGGTCATCTTGTGGCTGGCGTTGGTCGCTCTGGTGTTCTCACCACTGCCGTGGGGACACGATCGGCTGACGTACGGCGTCAATATGTGGGTGTGGCAGTTGGTACTCGTACCACCCACGGTCGCGCTCGCCATCTCGCCGCTCCTAGGTCGGATCAAGCGTCAGCGTTCCAGTGCTGCGTACCCCACGTCCTAATTCATCGACTTCGGACGTGAATGACTTGGTTGTTCACCGACGTCACTGTCGCGCCGTATGGTGAATGAGGTGGGTAAGTCTTCTGGATTCTCGAGTGGCGGCGAATTGCAGCGCATCATCGACGCCGCGCGTTCGCCCGATTGGAGTATTGGGGAAGGTCGAGCTGGTCAGGTGATGGCAACCCGAGATTCGGGCTCGATTGGCATGCCCTGGGTGATTACCGCCGAGCGTTCGGGCCGAGGCATGAAGGTCTCGCTGTATCGCCCTGGCGATGATGTGCGTGTCGAGGGCGACGTCATTGGAGAACTGACTGGCAACCCACGTGATATGGGCCGACAGTTCCGCTCATACTTAGAGGACACGCCCCTCGACGTCGGCGGTTGAGCCGAGTCGTAGATTGACCCGTTGCTGACCGGTTGCTGGAGCAACCCCGGCGATTCGATGCGTCAGAGGTAACGTCGTATCGCGATGGCGTCGTCACGGACCGCGAAAACAGGCAGCAACACAAGCATTGGAGCGACAGACTGATGTCGCCGACGCGTCCGGGATTGCGGGCCCTTCGTCTGACGCAGTTCCAGGCCGTGGCGTTGCTCGTCTTCGGTCTGAGCCTCGGAATGTCGCTCTGGCAGTTGAGCGTCCCCGAATTCCTCTCGTCCTATGACTCCGGCGTGTACTTGGCGGCAACCATTCACCTGATCTCAGGGGTCCTTCCCTATAAGGACTTCACGTTCGTGCAACCTCCCGGGATCTTGTTGCTCATGAGCCCCGTCGGGGTGTTCAGCCGCATCTTTGGGACGCACGACGGCTTCATCCTGGCGCGCGTCGTGAGCTCAATCGTGACGGCGGCGAACGCCGGTCTCCTCGCGTGGCTGGTCCGTCACCGTGGACGTCTCGCGATGATGCTCGCGGGAGGAGGTCTGGCCTTCCTGCCCGTCTCCTTCTTCGTCAGTTCGAGTCTGACCCTCGAGCCGTACTGCATACTCTTCGTGCTTTTGGGCGTCCTCGTCGTCCTCGACCGTGACGCGAAGGGTGAGTTGATCAGTTCGCGGCGCTTCTGCGTTGGCGGTCTCCTCCTTGGATTCGCGGCGCTCATCAAACTGTGGGCCATCTTTCCCCTGATCGCGCTCGTGGTGTGCCTCGTCCCGAAGTATCGACGACGAGTTGGGGTGCTCGTGGCCGCGGCAGCGTGCTGCTTCGTTGCGCTTGCGTTGCCCTTTTTTCTCGCGGCGCCGCACCACTTCTTCTCCGAGGTGTTCGGCGAGCAACTGTTCCGTCAGGCGGCCCCGATTCAGGGAGCCGGTATCGGCTATCGATTGGTGGTCCTGACTGGATTCGGACCAACGACCATCGCACCGTCGTACGCGGCGGCGGAGGTCGCGTTCGCGATCCTCGTCGTGCTGGTTGCTGTGTCGTTTGGTGTTCGCGCACCGCGAGGAACTCTCGACGGCTTCTTCATCACCGCCGCGCTCCTTGTCGGCGGTTCGCTCTTGTACTCCGCGGAGTTCTTTCCCTACTACGGCTACTTCCTCGCGCCGTTCCTCATGGGCGCCGTGGGTCTCTCTGTGGCGCGACTCGTCGCGCCACTGCGCGCGGCGTTGAGTGCCACGCCGATGACGAACGCCTTTCGAAGAACCCTTCGATGGGCCGGCGAGGCGAGTGGTGCGTTGATAATCTTCGCCCTCGTCCTCTACCTCACATCGTTCTACTCCTCCTACACGTGGGGACTGGGACTCAACTCGCCCGAGTTCAACGCCATCACCCATCGCATCCCCGCTGGTGCCTGTGTGGTCTACTCGGAGGTCTCCTACGGGATCGAGGCCAATCGCTGGACATCGAGTGACCCTCACTGTCCCACTCAGGTCGATCCGCTGGGAATGTGGATGGCGTGGGGATACCAGACGAAGCCGGCCGCCGCGCCGTTCGCGCAGACGTGGAAGACGTACTTTGAGCGGGCTCGGTACGTCGTGCTCAGCGCCCCCGGTGACTCGCTCATCGGATGGGACACCAACTTGTTGACGTGGTTCTCCGACCACTTCCACTTGATCTACCACCACGACTACGTCGTCATCTATCGAGCCGATGCCAAAACGTAGAGACTCAGGCTTTGCGCGATGGCTCGCGCGTCCCGTTGCCCCGCAATGGTGTCTCATTGCTTGGTTGTGCATCGTTGCCCTCATGATCGTGTTCGCGACGCTGTGGGGAGGGCCCACGCCGGCCGATGCGACTGCCCCGGATAACACGACGTGGCTCATCGCACACGGCAATTTCGGGTGCGCCTTTCCGCCCAAGTCGTCGGTGGTCTATCAAACGACCGCGCCCCTCTACCCATTGATCTCGGGAGCGCTGGCGGCCATCGCACGCATCGGCCATGGTTTGACGTTCCCGTCGCCAGCGCAGTTGGGGACATCGTGTTCCACGGCGACCGCGGCCCTCTATCAGTGGTCGTTTCACTCGGGCGCTCTGGCGTCCACGCTTCGTCTTGGCTACCTGGGCTGGCTGGCACTGCTCGCGGGGGTCGTATCGATCATGAGGGCACTCGGGAAGGGTGGCACACGTCTTGAAGTGGTGACGGTGGCGCTGGTGGCGTGCCTGCCGTCGGTGTACATGCCCCTTCTGCAGTTCTTCCACCCCGAGGATCTCCTGGCGACGGGCTTTGCAATGATCGGCGTGGCATTGGTCCTTCGTGACCGGTGGTTGGGGGCCGGTCTCATGTTGGGATTGGCCGTGCTCTCCCAGCAGTTCACCCTCTTGTTCCTGATTCCGCTCATGATTCTCGCCCCACGAACCAAACTCCTCCGGATGCTCGGGGGAGTTGCGTGTTCCGTGGCCGTCGTCGGCGTTCCGCTCCTCGCGATCACGTCGGGACGGGCCATCACCTCGATCGTCGTGGGTACCGGCGACGTCGGCGGTTCGAACATCTCGCTCTACGGGATTCCGCTGCACAGTTCGATCACGGTGGCGTCAGTTCGCATTATCCCGATCGCTTTGTGCGCGCTCGTCGCGTGGTGGGCCCGCAGTCGTCGCAGCGTGACGACGCTCGAACCGGTGGCACTGCTCGCTTTGCTCGCTCTGTCGCTCGCTCTGCGTTTGGGCTTCGAGGTCAGCCTCTTCGGCTACTACCTCACGTCGGTCTCGGTGGTGCTCCTGCTCATGGAGATCGCGGTGGGACGGATCCGGTTGATGTACATCGGGTGGACGGCGATCGCCACGTGGGCGACGGTCGCCGGCGGCCTGGTCGATCACGGCACGTTCGTGGGTGTCGACGTGCGGGTCTGGCAGGTACTCATTGTCATTGGCGCCGTGTATCTGGCCGCATGTCCACTGTTCGCCGCGACGAGCTACGAATCACCGATGGAAACCAACACGCGCCTGAATTGAGTCAAGGCGCCAATCGCAGTCCGCGGGGCCAACTACGAGTCCGCCAACGCTGTGGTTTCCGTTGCGCTCTCGATCGTCGTGCGGCGGTGTTCGTTGATCGTCGAGAGCAGTGGCGAGAGCGTTAACCACAACAGAGTTGAGACGAGAAGGACCTGCCAGAACCATCCAGGCTCGACGTGGCGCAGCACCTCATGATTCCACGGCCACTTAACGAGGACGAGGCCCACGACGACGGCGGCCGCGACGAGATACCAGCGCACTCGCCGCCGGACGGCGTCGACAATGATGAGGGCCACGACGATCACCAAGAAGATCGTCGGCATCACCTCGTGGGCCTTGAGGGACCATTCGACTGGATTATTCACGAAACCTAAGGGCATGGGATTGAAGGCCAGTAGGAGGACCGCGTACCACGTGAGTGCCGTACCTCGAACACGGCCCCCGGCCACTTCGAGGAAGAGGAGGAAGACGAGGGCGGCGGCGAAGTAGTAAGCGAAGAGCGTTTCTTCGAACACGAGTCGAAGAGCAAGGCAGGTCGCCAGAAGCGAGAGGAGCGGCACCGGGTCCATCATTCGCGCACCGAGGCGACGCTGCGCCCACCACGCGAGCGCCGCCGCGATCGCAATCGGAGGGAGGCGAGCGATGATCACCAGAGGAACTCCATGTAGACCGGAAAACCACGGGTCGGCCTGCGGCAGCGGAATCGTCGTTGAAGAGCCGAACAACGCGTAACGGAGCGCCCGGCCGGACGTCAGCACGATGATCGGCAACAGGACTATCGCCAACGTCACGACGCCGGCCCACACCGTACGAATTCGTTTCGCCGTGGGGATGAGCACGAACATCGGCACGGCGAGCAAGAGCACGAACTGATTTGTTGCGAAGGCCAGCGCCATAAACGCACCGGTCCATTCCCACCGGCCCCGCATCATGCACGCCACCGACCAGAGGGCGAAGCCGATGGTGACGATGTCTTGTGGGTGGAAGAACTGAGTGATGCATTGGCTCACCGGCGCGAGTATCGCGAGCGCCACGAGGGTGACCGGCTCCCAGTTGGTTCGGCCGCGTCCGAGAGCGCGAAGCAACGCGACCGCACCACTCAGAAGGAAGATCCAACTGAAGTACCCCAGTCGTACGGTGTTCTGAACCACGTTCGAGTGAGTGGACCAGCGGAACATCGCCGTGATCGCCGTGGAACAGTGCGGTCCAAGTTGCGAAGATGTCGGAAACCCAGCATGGTTCGCGGTACGGGTGACGGCCATCGCCAGGCCGCTCAAGAGTGGATAAAACGGGGCGATCAACGTAAAGGGATAGCCGATCGGCTGGACGTGGAAATGTGTCAACTGCACGTAGGAGCATGCGAAATGGCCGTTGGCGATGGCCCAGGTCGAATAGACGGAAATGGCCGCGTCGTATTCCGTGGGGCCCCCGATGAGCGACGTGAAGCCGATGAAGACTACAAAGGCGCAGCACCAACCAATGAAACAGCCCGGCGACGAGAGTGGACGGTTCAGCCACGCCACCACTCGACGCGAGTGCGTCTTACTGAGACCCGGACTCGAGGGTGGCCGCGTCATCGAACCGCTTCGTCGTCGGTGCGGAAGGTTCGATTGGCGCCCCGTACTCTCAAAAGTTTCATCCGTTCGTCTCCAGTGGTGACCAAGAGTACCGTGACGACCTGGCGTCAACCACGCATCGAATGACGCATTTTGTCATCAGCCGCGACGCGCTGTCGTCGTCGCAATCGCGGCGGCAACTCTCTAACCGGACGTCTCGCAGAACGCCTTTAGCTTTTCGAGGGTTGTGCGAATCGAGACCTTGGAGTAGTCGACCCGTTTGAAGTCGTCGCTCTCACTCTGCTTGCGTGCGAAGTTGCTTCGATGATCGGTCCACGTCTCGGTGACGCGGCATCCGCCGGGCGCGGACTCGACGTCGAACTCCCAGCGGGCGACTTTGAAGACCTTTTTGTACGTGACATCGAACACAAACTTCTTCGGCGAGTCGAGCGTGACGACCTTCGCTGTCGTGTACCACGTGTCCTTCTCACGAGTGTTGGTACCTTTGAACTTCGCACCGACCTGGGCTTTCGTCACGCCGCCAATCCATTCGCCCCCGGTGTTCTCAGGCGAGAGACGGCCCATGTTGGGTAGGTCGATGACGACGTTGAACGCCTCTTCAGGTGAACAGGCGATGTCGATGGAGTCGGAGTAGCTCATAGGGAGGAACTCTAGCCAGAACGCTCGACGTGAGCGAAGTCTGCGGGGTTAGGTCGCGACGCGCTCTCGAACCGATATCGCCGAACCAGCCGCGATATTGAGGGCACGGAATTCATTGCGACTCATCTGCACCCACGGCGTCGAGCCGTCGCTGAGCGTCACGGTCACCTGTATCTCGAAGCCCAATTCCATGATCGACGTCACGACGCCCTCGATGGTCCCGACCGTTGGACTCACCAGTTCGAGGTCGTGCGGGCGAACGGCGACGCCCTTGAACAGCGTCGTCGGTCCTAGGAAACTGTGGACGAACTCCGTGGCCGGACGTTCGTAGAGCTCCGTGGGTCCGCCGGCCTGCTCGATCCTTCCCGCGTGCATGATGAGCAGCTGGTCGGCCACTTCCATGGCCTCGTCCTGATCGTGGGTGACGAGAATCGTCGTGACCTTGATCTGTCGATGGAGCTCCTTGACGAAATGGCGTAGTTCGGTGCGCACGATGGCGTCGAGAGCACCGAAGGGTTCGTCGAGGAGCAGGACGCGCGGTTCGATCGCGAGGGCGCGGGCCAGTGCCATGCGTTGACGTTCGCCGCCGGAGAGTTGGGCGGGATAGGAGTTGGCCTTGTCTTCGAGTTTCACCAGTTCGAGCAACTCACGCACCTTCACGTCGATGACGTCCTTGGGCTGTTTGCGCACCCGAAGACCGAAACCGATGTTCTTCGCCACGTTCATGTGACGGAAGGGTGCGTAGTGCTGGAAGCAGAATCCGATGTCGCGGTAGCGCGGGTCGACGTCGGTGACGTCGTCACCCTCGATGATGACGCGTCCTTCGTCGGGAACCTCGAGTCCGGCGATCAGTTTGAGCAGCGTCGACTTCCCTGACCCCGACGGCCCAAGAATCGCGGTGAGTGAACCCTCGGGAATCTCCACGTTCACGTCGTCGACGACGGTGTTGGGCCCGTAGTGCTTGGTGAGACGACTAAGCGAGATCGACATGCAGTTTCCTCTCACGGGCGCGAAGGCTCGAGAGGATTATAAGGGCCACGATGGAGATGCTCGCGAGTACCAACGCCCCCGCGAAGGCCCCGATCGTGTCGTAACTCTGATCCCAGACCGCGAAGATGTAGATCGGCAGCGTTTGGGTCTTGCCCGTGATGTCACCCGACACGACGAGGACGGCGCCGAACTCCCCCAACGTCCGAGCGATCGTGAGGGTCACACCGTAGAGGACGCCCCAGCGGATTGCGGGGAGCGTGATCTGCCAGAAGGTCCGCAACGGGCCAGCGCCCAACGTGCGCGCGGCCTGCTCCTGGTCCTTGCCGACCTCGATCAAGACGGGCAGCACCGATCGCAATACGTACGGCAGCGAGACGGCCATGGTCGCCATCACGATGCCGACGGGCGAGAACAGGATCGTGATCCCGTTCTTGCTCAACCACGCGCCGAACCAGCCGATCCGCGAGTAGGCAAGGATGAGGGCCACGCCAATGATGATGGGCGAGACGGCGACGGGGATGTCGAACGCGAGCGTGAGCGCACGACCTCCGAAGAACTTCTTCTTCGCGAGCAGCAGGGCCGCGCCGATGCCGATGACCGTGTTCACCGGCACGGCGATCAACGCCACCTCGGCGGACAGCTTCAGCGCCGCGACCGCGTTGGGTTTCGTGACCTCGCTCCAGAATGCGCCGAGGCCGTGGCTGAAGGCCTTGATGAAGAGGTACCCGACCGGCAGGCCCACGAGCAGGGCGAGGTAGCCAATCACGACGACTCGCAACGACCATTTCCTCGAGGTGTGCTTCACGGTGCGAGCCGGTGCTGGAAGCGACGAGCCAAGACGTTCGAGGCGATGAGGATGATCAGGCTGAGGACCAAGAGGGCCGTTGACACGGCGGCGGCATTGGTCCAGAGGAAACCCTGGGTCAAGTTGTAGATGTACGACGACGCGGTCGTGGTGCGACCGATTCCGCCGGCGATGAGCGAGATGGAACCGAACTCACCGATCGCCCTCGCGAAGGCCAGTCCAAAGCCGCCGAGGACAGCGGGCCAGAGCGAGGGTAAGACGATCGAAACAAAGGTCCGTAGTCCACCCGCGCCGAGCGATTTGGCGGCCGCCTCAGCCTCGCCGTCGAGCGACGCGAGCACGGGCTGGACCGCGCGCACGGAGAAGGGGAGCGTCACGAACAACAGCGCCACCATGAGTCCCATCCACGTCTCGAAGAGATCGATGTGCAGCGGGCTGGCGGTCCCGAAGAGGAAGAGCAGCACGACACCGACCACGATCGTGGGAAGTGCGAAGGGCAGATCAATGAAGGCCTCGACGAACCACTTCCCATGGAAGGAGTCACGCACGAGCACCCACGCAATGGCGACCCCCATGATGGCGTTGATCGCCGCGACCGAGAGCGAGAGCCACAGTGACAAGCGAATGGCACTGATGGCGGCCGGTTGCGTGACGTCGGTCCAGAACGTCCCAAAGCCGGCGTTGAAACGCCAGTGCCAGAACGCGGCGCCCCAACCCTGGGTGTGAATGGTGAACGAGAAGCCGTGCGCGACGACGGCCGCGATTGGAATGAGGACGATGATCGAGAGGTAGCCGACGATGAGCGACCCTCCGCCGATGGCGCCCGACGATGCACGCAGGCGCACAGCAAAGCGCCGCCAACCCTTTCGGGTTGGCGGCGCTCCGAGAAGGGAGCTGGATGGTTTAGCTGGTAAATCCATGTGCGTTTTCAGCCTTCGTGATGATGCCGGTCGGTCCAAAGAACTTAGGCGTTACCTGAGCCCATCCGCCGAGCTTGGTCACGTTGTTGAATGACGTCGGCGTGTAGAACGTGGACTTGCTGACCGAGGCCAACGAAGCGAGGGTCGGGCGGAAGTGCAGGCTGAGCCACACTTGCTGGCCGGCCTTGGAGAAGATGAAGGCGTAGAATGCCTTCGCCGCTGGATTCGATGCTCCCGTCGAGGTGAGTGCCGCGGGATTTTGGATCAGCAGGTTCTGGGGTGGCTCGATGACCTGGAGCTTCTGACCCGTGGCGAACGCGTTCAACGCGTCACTCTCGTAGGCGAGGAGGACATTGCCCGTTCCCGCGATGAACGCGGAGAGTGCCTTCGATCCACTCGCCGGCTCGGATACGACGTTGCCGATCAGGGCGTTGATGTAGGTAGTCGCCTGGGCCGCGGTCTGACCTTGGTCGATTTGCGCCTCGTACGCCGCGAGGAGATTCCAACGCGCGCTGCCCGAACTGATTGGGTCAGGGGTCACGAGCTTCACGCCGCTGTTGAGGAGGTCATTCCACGTGTGAATGCCCAGCGGGTTGCCCGGTCGAACGACGATCGCGACAACTGAGTCGGTCACGATACCCTTCTCGGCCTTGCTGTACTTCGTCGTGGCCCACTTGCGTGAGACGAGTCCGGCATTGATCAGCAGCGCCAAGTCCGGCTGCTGGGAGAAGTTGACCACGTCGGCCGGCTGACCGGCCACCACGTCCTCCGCCTGGGTGGTCGATGCGCCAAAGGAGTTGGTGAAGGCGACACCTTGCCCGGGACCCGTCTTCACGAACGCCTTTTCGAGGGCGGTGTAGGCGTTGGCGACAATGGAATAACCCACGACATTCACGGTCTGTGACGCGGCGCCTGACGACTGGGTCGCAAGCAAGGAAAGGGGCAGGAAGGCAATCGCCGTAGCTACGACTCTCTTCGCATTGGCTTTTTTCATTGGGGTATCCTTTAAAGGTAGGTATTTCTATTGATTAAGTAGAGAATAGTACATGCCTGCGTCCCGTTCCGTTCGCCTGGCCATCACTTTTGGGGAAATCTCAGGTGCGAAATCAGAAACGGGGGCAATTTGCTGCGGTTCGCGCCACTGAGCGGCGCGGGTTCTCAGGTGCTCTGTTCCGGCGTGCCGGCGACCGTTTCGGTGATATCCCTATCTGGCTGCGGCCACTGGCACTGGGTGGAATGACCGGGATCATCGAGGATGGCTCCGCACTGTGGGCAGGCCAAGTGGGCGTAGCAGGCGCTCTCACCACCTTCATCCTCGCGCGCTCTACCGTCAGCCATTGCTGCTCCGGTCACGCTCGAACGTGGGCCCTTCGTCCGCGAGGGTCAGCGGAAGTCCTCTTGCATCGTCGCCAACGTCGCTTTGCCGGGGCAGAGCGATGAGAATGGGATCTTGCTGAGCGCCGTGGCCGGTGTCGCGTTCACCTCGTGTATCTCCTGCGCCGATTCGTCGACGTAGAGCAGACCCGTCACGATCTCGCCTCGACTCTGGCGGTCACGGATGTAGGACTCGACGTTCAAGCGGTCGTGCGGGTCGTAGCCGGCGGGCACCGAACGGAAACGAACGACGCTGCCGTCGTGCATGGTGACTTCCGTGGCGCCGTCGGCGGGGATCTTGGCGCGAATCTCGGCGCGAATGGGGACGTAGTCGGTCTCTACTTCCTTCACTTCGTGTTCGCGCATGAACTTGTAGCTCTTGGTCGAACCTTCGTGGTCGTTGAACGTGACGCACGGTGAGATGACGTCGATCAGCGCAAATCCGTTGTGCGCCACGGCCGCCTTCAGGATCGGCACGAGTTGCTCCTTGTCACCGGAGAAACTGCGCGCGATGAACGTCGCGCCGAGACTGAGTCCCATGGACACGGGGTCGATGGGCGCCAACACGTTCGCCTCGCCCTTCTTCGGGCGCGAGCCAATGTCGGCAGAGGCCGACATCTGGCCCTTCGTGAGTCCGTAGACACCGTTGTTCTCGATGATGTAGACCATCTTCACGTTGCGTCGGATGCCGTGCATGAGGTGACCCAGGCCGATGGACAGCGAGTCGCCATCACCGGAGATCCCGATGTAGGTCAGTTCGCGGTTCGCGGCGATCGCTCCGGTGGCGATGGGGACCATCCGGCCGTGCGCGGAGTTGAAGCCGTGAGCTCCTCGCACGAAGTACGTGGGCGTCTTCGAGGAGCAGCCGATACCGCTCAACTTGGCGATCATGTGGGGTGGTGTCGAGAGTTCCCAGAACGCGTGCACGATGGCTGCCGTGACCGAGTCGTGACCACAGCCGGCACAGAGCGTTGACATCGCCCCCTCGTAGTCGCGGATCGTGAGGCCGAGGTCGTTCTTGGGTAGTGGTGACAGCGGGATGAGTGGCTTGGTGATCGACGGCATCGTTAGTTCTCCAACTTAAGTAAAACGGCTTCGACGACCTGTTGCGCACTGAGCGGAAAGCCGCCGTAGTTGAGCACCGGGTGCATCGTCTCGGTACTGAGTCCGGTCTCGATCGCGATCAGTGAGCGCAGTTGTGCGTCGCGATTCTGCTCGACGACGAAGCAGTGTTCGTGTTCGATGACGAAGTCGCGAACGTCGTCGATGAAGGGGAAACCTCGTACCCGCATGAAGTCGCACGCGACGCCCGCATCCGCCAGTTCATCGAGGGCCTCTCGCACGGCGAGGTCACAACTGCCGACGGTGATGACGCCAATGGTGGCGTTCTCACGCCGTTCGACGATTGGTGTCGGTAGGTGTTTGGCGGACGAAGCGTGCTTGAGCTTGAGTCGGTCGACGACCTCTTGGTACTGCGGCGGGCTCTCGGTGTAGTGGCCGTACTTGTCGTGACCGGATCCCCGGATGAAGTAGGCACCCTTCTCATTCGAGCCCGGCAGCGTGCGCGTCGCGACGAAGTCCTCGTTCAGGGCGTCGTAACGAAAGAACGACGACATCTCTGCCAGGTCCTCGTCGTTGAGCACCGGACCTCGATCCCATACGTAGTTGTCGTCCCACTCGAGTTCGGGCACCACCCAGTCGTTCATGCCGATGTCGAGGTCCGAGAGCAGGAAGACCGGCGTCTGGAACTGCTCGGCGAGATCGAAACAGCGCACCGCGAAGTCGAAGCACTCGTTGGGATTCGCGGGGAAGAGCAGGATGTGCTTCGTGTCACCGTGGCTGGCGTAGGCACAGAGCAGCATGTCGGCCTGCTGGGTCCGCGTGGGCATGCCCGTCGAAGGACCGGTGCGCTGCACGTCGACGATGACGGCGGGAATCTCGGTGTAGTACGCGAGACCCAGTAGTTCGTTCATCAGCGAGATGCCCGGACCGGAGGTGGAGGTGAAGGAGCGCGCACCACTCCACGACGCACCCAGCACCATGCCAATGGCCGCAATCTCGTCCTCGGCTTGGATGATCAAGTAGTTGTTCTTCTTGGTCTCGGGAACCTCGGGGTCGTCACTGGGAACGGTCTCGCGACGGTACCGAGCGCAGAGGGCGATGAAGTTGTCCATGACGGCGGTGGCGGGCGTGATTGGGTACCAGCCAGCGACCGTGGCGCCGGCGTAGAGGCAGCCGAGCGCGGTCGCCATGTTCCCGTTGATCAAGATCGATGAACCGTTGGCGTCCATGGGCTCGACGTAGAAGGGGAGCGGGCAGTCGAGGTTCTCGATGGCGTAGTCGTAACCGAGGCGCAGGGCCTTCTGGTTCGATTCCTTCAAAGCGACGTTGCGAGCGAAGGTCTCACCGAGTAGGTCGGCCACGAGGTTGACGTCGATACCGACCATGGCCACGATGGCGCCGGCGTAGGCGATGTTCTTCATGAGGATGCGCTCGCGAGGCGCCCGGAAGTTCTCGAGACACATCTTCGCCAGTGGGATGCCGAGGAACGTGACGTCGTCACGCGCGAGATCGGGATCGAGCGGCCACGACGAGTCGTAGACGACGTACCCACCCTGGCGAACGTCGTTGATGTCCTCGGCGTAGGTCTGGGCGTTCATGGCGACCACGAGGTCGTACTCGAGTGCTCGCGCGGTGTAGCCGCTCTTGTTGACGCGGATCTCGTACCACGTGGGAAGGCCCTGGATGTTCGAGGGGAAGAGGTTCTTGCCCGAGACGGGGATGCCCATGCGAAAGATCGCCTGCATGAGGAGGCTGTTGGCGCTGGAGGAACCGGTGCCGTTCACGTTCGCCAACTTGATCGAGAAATCGTTCACCTGGATGCGGCGGTCGAGTCGTGTGTCAATGGTCATGGTCTAACTCCTCACTCGGTCGCCGGCACCACTCGGTGACATCGCGCCGATGCGGATGAAATTCGCACTCGCCGCGTAGGGAATCTGCAGGTCGAACAGTTCCATGTCCCACGCCGCGGTGGGACAACGCTCAGCGCAGAGCCCACAGTGCACGCAGACGTTCTCGTCCTTGATCATCACGCGACCGGTCTGGGGCAAGGCCTCCGAGACGTACAGCGCCTGGTTGAGGTTGGTGGCGGGCGCGGAGAGCCGCGAGCGAAGGTCTTCTTCGGTGCCGTTGCTCGTGATGGTCAGGCACTGCACGGGACAGATGTCGATGCAGGCGTCGCACTCGATGCACGCCGATGCCTTAAAGGCCGTCTCCACGTCGCAGTTGAGACATCGCTGGACCTCGCGAACGGTCTGCTCGACTGAGAATCCCAGTTCGACCTCGAGGTCGAGCGATTCAAAACGCTTCGTCAATTCGACGTGGGACATCTTCTGGCGAGGCGAGGGGTTGTAGTCGTTGTGGTAACTCCACTCAGCCATGCCCATCTTTTGGCTGACGAGATTCATGCCCAGTGGCGGCCGATCATCGAGGGCGACGTCGCTGCAATGGTTGTGGATGGAGATCGCGGCTTCGTGTCCGTGCGCGACCGCCCAGATGATGTTCTTCGGACCAAAGGCCGCGTCACCGCCAAAGAAGACCCCCGACAGTGTCGACTGCATGGTGGTCTCGTCGACGATGGGGACATCCCACTCCCCGAACTCCATACCGAGGTCACGCTCGATCCACGGGAAGGCGTTCTCCTGGCCAATGGCGAGAATCACGTCGTCGCACTCGATGATGACCGTCTCGAGGACCGTGGAGTGCTTGGCACCCTCGTCCCACTCGAGCACTTCGAACTCGATGCCGCGGAGTTTTCCGTTCTCGATCACAAAACGCTTCGGCGCGTGATTCACGATGATCTCGACGCCTTCCTCCTCCGCGTCGTCAAGCTCCCACGGTGACGCCTTGAAGTATTCGCGGGGGCGTCGCGCCATGACCTTGATCTCGGTGCCGCCGAGTCGACGCGACGAGCGACAGCAGTCCATGGCGGTGTTGCCGACGCCGATGATGAGGACTCGCGACCCGATCTCGGTGACGTGACCGAACGCGACGGATTCGAGCCAGTCGATGCCGATGAAGATGTGTGAGTCGAGTTCGTCGTGACGTCCGGGAATATCGAGTTCCTTGCCCCGCGGCGCGCCGACGCCGACGAATATCGCGTCGAACCCTTCGCCGAGCAACGAGCGCATGCTCGTGATGGGCGAGTTGTAGCGAACGTCGACGCCCATGTCCAAGATGATCTGCGTCTCGTCTTCGAGCACCTTGTCGGGCAGTCGAAACTCGGGGATGTTGGTGCGCATCAGACCACCGGGCTTCGCGAACTGTTCGAACATGACGACGTCGTAGCCCAGCGGAAGAAGGTCGTTGGCGACGGTGAGTGACGACGGCCCCGCGCCGATGCACGCCACTCGCTTTCCGTTCTTCTCGGTCGGGACGACGGGCAGTCGGTCCGAGATATCACCCTTTAAGTCCGAGGCGACGCGCTTCAATCGACAGATTGCGACGGGGCTCCCATCGACGCGGTCGCGCCGACAGGCCGGTTCACACGGACGGTCACAGGTTCGCCCGAGGATCCCGGGAAAGACGTTGGATTCGCGGTTGAGCATGTAGGCGTCGTCGAATTCGCCCTGGGCGATCATGCGGATGTAGCCCGGTACGTTGGTATGAGCGGGGCAGGCCCACTGACAGTCCACCACTCGGTGGTAGTAATTCGGATCCTGATCGTTCGTCGGCTCCACGATGCGTTCTCCTTCGGTACAACTCGGCACAATCTCGCAACGAGTCACATTGCGCCACGGCCCGTTTTTTACCTTACTCCTGAAATTTTCACTCTTTGAACGCTGCTTCGACATCATTCCCCCAACATCTCGCCCCCGCGAATCAGGGAGAAGTCTGGGGTCGTGTGCGCTTTGACCCGTCGGTCCACAACGATTTCGTGCCAGTATGAGGGAAACATTTTGAGAGGAGCTCCATGACCGAAGAAGTCGATGGTGGGCTGCCGGCATTCGCCGACAGTGAGGGTACTGGTGTCGCGCACCGCGTGATCGGCGACACACTGCCGGTGCTCGAAGTGCAACTGAAGTCCGGACAGTCGGTGATCTCACAGGGTGGCGAGCTCTCCTGGATGTCACCCAGCGTGGTGATGACCACCCAGACCGCCGGGGCTGGCGGTTCCGGTTTCGTCGGCGTGCTCAAGCGCGCCGTCGCCGGTGGGACGATCTTCATGTCGCAGTACACCGCCTCCGCCGACAACTCGACCGTTGCCTTCGCGACGAAGTTGCCCGGTCGGATCATGCCGATTCAGGTCGACGCGCAGAACGAGTACATGGTCTCTCGACACGGCTATCTGGCGAGCACCGATGGCGTGACCCTGAATATCGGATTCCAGCAGAAGCTCGGCGTCGGTGTCTTCTCGGGCAATGGTTTCATCCTGCAGCGCATCGCGGGCGCGGGAACGGCCTGGATCGAACTGTCGGGCGAAATCGTGACGTACGAACTTGGTGCCGGTGAATCGATACTGGTGCACCCCGGACACGTCGGGCTGTTCGAAGCGAAAGTCAACCTGGACATCCAGATGGTGAAAGGCATCAAGAACATGTTCTTCGGCGCCGAGGCACTGTTTCTGGCGAAACTCACTGGTCCGGGCAAGGTCCACTTGCAGACGATGACGCTGCCGGGACTCGCGCACGCGTTGCAGCCCTATATTCCCGAAGGGGGCAACAGCGGCGGTGCGGGGGGCCTCGGTGGCCTCGGCAATATCGCCAAGTCCTTCAATCTGGGTTAGGCATCACCACCTCGTTGTAACGAACTGACGTTCGGCGAGACTGAATCTCCCGTACGCTCAAAGTGAGACGAAGGAGGCTGACATGGACTTCAGAGCCGTTGATTCCACTGTCAGCGATGGTGCGCCTTTCTCCGACGAAGAGTTGAGCGCGCTCGCGTTAGCCGCCGATCCGATTACTGCACTCTCTGAGGACGCAGTCGCGTGGAGCGCAGTCGGCACTGAGCCGCCAGGTCTTTTGCCGAACTGGTACATGCCCGTGCCGTCGTACCAATTACGAGGGCGCCTCAGTCGAGCGGTCGTCATCACGCTCATCGCGGGATTTCTGGTCATCGACGCGTTCGGTCTTTGCATCACGTCGGGTTTCCTTTCACTCGCGTAGTTACGTTGTGAGTGAACACGTGTTCACGAACTGAGTGCATGGACGAGGGTCCTGGCCGAACCCGTGGAGCCTCAACCAGTAGTCGAACTGTTGTCCCGTTTACACGCGTAAGTTGGGCGGTAGCCGGTCACCGGGTTATTTATGAGGGCTACGTTGGAAGTGGAAGTCGAAGTTGACTTCTCGGTTACCTGTGAGACGCCTTACTCGGGTCGGACGGCCGTTTCGGCTGTCGCCCGTTCGGGCTCGACGCCTTGCCCGTAGTGGGTTTGCGTTGTCCGCCTTCTTGACGCCCTACAAGGTGCGTCGCAATCTGGAAATGCGGTCGGATCACTGGAGATCCTGAGAGATGTCAATTCCATCGCGGAATTAGCGCCGAACGCCGCCGCAATCTGGCGTGGGCATTCATCGGTCGGCGTCGATGGGGCCATCCGTTCATGATTCAAGTTCTCCTTCCGGGCGCACGCAACCGGGTGGGGCCATTTGCTCCTGGTCAGAGGTTCTGCCCGGACTCGAAATGGTGACGCGACTACAGCGTCGCCGGCGTGCAGTAGTTAGAGGAGCTGTCATGATTCACCCGATTCGCATCAAGTCCGCGTCACTTCGTCTGGGACTCTCGGTCTTCACCGTCGGAGTCCTCACGCTCGCCTTCGGCGCATCGCCCGCCTGGTCGGCGACAGCGCCAAATCTAGGAACCGCCGCCGCCGCGTCGGTCGTCGCCGGATCGGCGGTGACCAATACCGGTTCGAGTACGTTGAGCGGCAACCTCGACCTCTATCCGGGGACCGCCGTCACCGGGTTCCCCCCGGGCGTCGTCGGTGGCACGCAGAACATCGGAGGACCCACGGGAGGGCCCGCCAACGTCGCGGCGAATGACGTCACCAGTGCGTACCTCCAGGTCAAGGCGGCGCCCACGACGGCGGTTATGAACACCGACCTCGGTGGCCAGTCGCTGACGCCGGGCGTCTACTCCGCGAGTTCGGGCATGTCGCTCACGGGCACGCTGACCTTGGTCGGTGACGCGAGTTCCGTCTTCATCTTCCAGGCGGTGAGCACGCTCATCACGGCGCCCGGTAGCCGAGTCGTGTTGTCCGGTGGCGTGCAGGCGTGCAACGTCGACTGGCAAGTCGGTAGTTCCGCGACCATCGGTACGACGAC
>Ga0182013_10003401_pt1 | contig 19937 bp, 10 predicted proteins | sample 612S2MmetaG_FD_120487 | JGI IMG/M metagenome (GOLD analysis project Ga0182013, IMG submission 120487) | Permafrost microbial communities from Stordalen Mire, Sweden - 612S2M metaG | ecosystem: Environmental > Terrestrial > Soil > Wetlands > Permafrost | place: Sweden: Stordalen | collected... | reverse complement strand
CACCACCAGGGCGGTGCGCGCCGCGAGACTTCTGGGCCAGAAACGAAACGTCAACCCGCCCGGAAGTGTCACGCCCGATCGACCGTCGCCGCCAGAACGTAGCCACCGCCCCGCACAGTCTTGATCAACTGCGCGTTGCGGCCGTCATCCTCCAGCTTGCGCCGCAGCCGGGACACCGCGACGTCGATCGCCCGGTCGAACGGGCCCGCCTGACGGCCGCGCAACAGATCGAGCAGCATGTCGCGGGTCAGCACGCGGTTCGCCCGCTCCACCAACGCCAGCAGCAGGTCGTATTCGCCGCCGGTCAGCGGCACCTCCACCGCGTCGGGATTGAGCAGGCGGCGGCGCGTCGGCTCCAACGTCCAGCCGCCGAAGCGGAAGCCGCGGGCGGAGGCCTCGGTGCGGCTTTGCGGGGTATCGCCGGCGCGGCGCAGCACGGCGCGGATGCGGGCCAGCAACTCCCGCGGATTGAACGGTTTGGCGACATAATCGTCGGCGCCGAGTTCCAGGCCGATGATGCGATCCGTCTCCTCACCCATCGCGGTCAGCATGACGATCGGGACGTCGGACTGACCGCGCAACCAGCGGGCGAGATCGAGCCCGGATTCGCCTGGCAGCATCAGGTCGAGCACCACCAGTTGGTAGTGCCCGTTGGTCCAGGCGCGGCGGGCGTCTTTGCCGTCGCGGACAGCGGTGACCCGGATTTGCTGCTTTTCCAGAAACCGGGCGAGCAGATCGCGGATCTCGCGATCGTCGTCGATGACGAGGACATGTGGGACCGTTTCCATGGATTGTAACATAGCGGCCCCGGTCGCGTCGCGAAACGGCGGTTGCAATTCTTTGCAATTCGTCTCGCCAGTGTCGCCGGGTTCGGTTCATTGGAGGCCCACGCGACAGCCATTACGAGGCAGCGGGTCGCCATGTGGAGAATACACCATGCGTAAAACGATTGTCACCGCGGTCGCCGCCTTCGCTCTGGGCGGCATCACGACCGGGGTCATCCTGGCACAGGCGCAGCCGGCGGGTCCGCCGCCGGACGGTCCGGGTGGCCGGTTCCACGGACCGGGCATGATGGGTGGGCCCGGTGGCCCAGGAGCGGGAATGGGGCCGGGAATGGGGCCCGGGATGGGGGGATGGGGGGAACGGATGCGCGAGCATCACGCGCGCCGCATGGCGATGATGCGGAACTTCGCGCTGATCTACCGCGCCGAGGACCGCAAGCTGACGCCACCTGACGTGCAGAAAATCGCCGAGGCGTTTCTGTTGTGGAATGGCAACCACACCTGGAAGGTGCTGAATGTGAAACCGGACGGCGACGTCATCGGCTTCGACTTCGGCGCGGCGGATGGCACGGTGATCGCCAGCTACACGATGGACCCAAAGAACGGGCATTTGCAGCGGCGCGGGTAACGCGGCGCGCGATCGGGAACAGTGGCCGGGGCGTGCCAATTGGGGCGTGCCAGCGGGGCGTGCCAGCGGGGCGTGCCAGTGGGGCGTGCCAGTGGGGCGTGCCAGCGGAGGAGTGACGGCGCGCCGCGCTGTTCCCCCCGGCCGCGATCCGTCTTAAACCTCGCCGCGTGAGCTTCCCGCATCCGCCAGAATCCGCCCGCCGCGCGTTGGACGCTTTGATCCGCGCCGATCCCGACCTGGGGCTGATTCTGGAACGCGCCGGCCCCCTGCCCTGGCGCACCCGCGCACCCGGTTTCCCCGGGCTTTTGCAAGCGATCGTGGCGCAGATGATCAGCAATCAGGCCGCCGCCGCGATCTGGAACCGGTTGCGCGCGTTGCCGGGCGCTCTGGAGCCCGAAGGTTTGCTGGCGCTTTCCGACGAAGCCCTGCGCGGCGCCGGGCTGTCGCGTCCGAAGGTCGCGCACGCCCAGGTGCTGGCGCGAGCGTTTTTGGAGCGGGCGCTGAGCATCGAGACACTGCAAGCGTTGGGTGACGCCGAGGCCATCGCGCTGATCGCGTCGATCAAGGGGCTTGGCATCTGGACGGCGGAAATCTATCTGCTGTTCGCCTTGCAACGGCTGGACGTGTTTCCGGCCGGAGATATCGCTCTGGCGGCGGCCGCCGCCGATCTGAAACGGCTGCCCGCGCGGCCGGACCCGAAGGCATTGCGGGTGCTGGCGGAGGCCTGGCGGCCGGCCCGCTCGCTCGCCGCGCGGTTGCTGTGGCACCACTGGCGGCATCTGACGGGACGGCCCGCGCTGGACGATTTTCCTTCGATCAACGGACCTCTGGCCATCACCGAACCCCTGGCCATGGGCGAACCCCTCGCCATGAGCGAACCTCTGGCGGTTGGGGAACCGGTGGCGATCGGCGCGTCCCGGAAGATCGGCGGTTGATTGGCCGGACCGGCGATTTGTCGCCAATCGCAATCGGCGATCCGATGGGCCTGACGCGCGATTTCCCGGCGCCGCGCCGGTCACGGCAACGGTTTCTTCATATCTCGGGCGCAGCATCGCCCAATGAACGCCCCCAATATTCCCCTCGTGGACTTCCATAAGCCGGGCAGCTTTCTGGAACGCGGCATCGCGGTGCCGTTCACCACACCCCAACTGGCCGGCGCGCGGATCCGTCCCGCCGCGCGGACCGGCACGGAATTCGTCGTCCCCAACCCATCCGGCGGACGCGGGGTCTACATTTTGACCTGGAGCGGTGTCCGACAGCTCTGCCGGCCGACGGTGCACGACACGTTACTGCACCAGCGCGTGTCCCGGCTGAAGGTAATGGAGCCCGCCGGCGTGCGTCTCGCCGCCCGCCAGTTGGCCGCCGAGGGCGTGGCGGGACGCGACGCCTCCAGCGCCGCCGTCGCCTCGGCCGCGGCGGATCACAAGGAACTGATCCTGGTCAACTTCCTGATGCTGGTCACGCTGATGGAGCAAATCGAACCAGCTGGGCTCAGGATCGCCGCCGGCACGCAGCGCACGCCGGAACTGGATCTGCGCGCCCGTCGCATCGTGACCCGGGTCAGCGCCGCGATCGGCCGGAGCGTCCCTGATATCAGCGAGGACCTGGAAGCGCTCAGCGCGCTGTTCGTGGCGATTGGGCTGGACGCCGACATGCCGCCCGCGCGATTGCCCCGTCTGATGGCGCGGCTGAAGGATGCCGCGGATCGGCTGAGCAAATGGGCCGCCGACAACCAATCCGACGTCAGTGCCGGCCTCGCCGCGTCGCTTGGCCGGTCCGCCGCGGTCACCGTCGGTTGCGCGACCGGAACGCTCGCCATCGCCCGCCGCCTGACGGCCGATATGCAAGAACTCCTGCGCTCCTGGGCCGCCGCGCCGGATGAGATCGTCAGGCAGGTGACGCGCACCGAATGGATCCTGGATGGGTGGGAGCGGTTTTGCCTGCTGTGGGAAACCGCTCCGCACATCAGCCAACAGCGCGCCGTGCTGCGGGAGATGGCGCAGCTGGTGCCGATGCTGCCGAAGGAAGCCAATGCCCGGGGGGAGCAATGGGGCGACCAGCGCGCCGAGCTCGAAACCCTGGAGCCGACGCTGCGGGCGGCGAAACTGAACTCCGGTTGGCGCGGCGGCGGAGCCTCCCACGGCCTCGTCGCGCGCAATGAGCGACTTCAGGGACTGATCAGTTAGACACCCCGCCCAGGGACAGAGACGGGACAGAGACGAGACAGAGACATGGCCGCACCGAGCACGCGCTCCTCCAATCCGGCGATACGGGAAGTCTCACGCGGGCTGGCGGAAGCCGGCGACGAAAAGATCTTGCAGGTGGTGCGGATGGTGGATGCGATGCCGAACCGCGGCGCCGCGGATCAGCTGATCGCCCCGTTGCGGTCCCGTCTGGCCCGGCTGCGGCCGCCGCGGCCGCTGCGATTCGCGCGGTTGCTGTTTCTGCCGCTGGATCCGCTGATCGTGCCCGCCGCCCGGTGGCGAGCCCAGATGCCGAGCATTCCGCGCACCGCGGTTCCGGTGCTGGCGGCGGCGGTGGAATCGGCGCTCGGCCTGGAGGGACATCGGATCGCCGCGATGATCGAGGGACACACCACGCGCGATGAGTCGGTGGTCGAAGCCGCCGGCGCCTTGTTGTGGACCCGGGCGGTACCCGTGCTGCTGGAGGCGCCGCCGCCGGCGGACTGGGACACCACCGGTCTGGGCGTTCAGGCGCACAAAACGCTGACCCGGCGGATCGGCGCGTTGCTGTCGCAGGCAATACGGCTGCGACACATGATGGCGGATGCCGCGCATGGCATCGTACCGCCGGAGGCCGCCGACGTGCAGGCGTTCCTGGCCGGCGCGATCGAGCGCGATCCCGACGTGCTGTCGATGGCCATCACTGTGCTGTTGGCGCGGATTCCCGAAGCCGCGCCGATGCTGATGCGGGTCGCGGCGATCCTCGGTCAGCGCGAGGGCGCGCTGTTCCGTCACGCGAGCGAACAGGCCGCCGACACGCTGATGGACCAACTGGACGCGCCTGGAGCCGCCGAGGGGCAGTTGGAGGGCCAGGATCTGGCTCAGGCGGGCGCCACGGTGCGGCGGCTGACGCTGCTGTTGGGCGCGCTGGATGAGGAGACCCTGTCGGCGGATCGCCGCGACCGGCTGAACGATCTGCGGGAGCGCATTGATGCCGGCTGCCAGGCGCTGTTTACCGAGCGGCTGGCCTCGGACCTGGTGGAGCCGCTGCGCGCCTGCGTTGCCTCCGGCGATCCCGATGGGGTTTGGGATCTGGAAACCGCCGCGCGCGGGCTGCGGGCGCTGGAGACCGAAGCGCGGCGCGCCGGCGAACATAAGCTGTACGACAAACTTCTGGGCGAGGCCGCCGACATCATCCGCGACGCGATCGTGGGCGGCGGGGTGAACCGCGGTGGCGGCCTTCGCCTGATGGAGATCGTGGCGGGTCCCGAGGTGGCTTTGGCGCTTCTGGGCGAGGAGGTGTGAAAATGCGCGCTCGTTGGGGTTGAGGTGGCGGGCGTTCCAGCGTAAGGAACCGCGCACGGCCTTCGTCCCGTTCGTCTAGAGGCCCAGGACAGTGCCCTCTCACGGCACCAACAGGGGTTCGAATCCCCTACGGGACGCCAATCAAATCAACAGGTTATTGACAGACCATTCCGGACGCCTCGAAATTACCAAGAACCTTACCAAGAAAGCGCCGCGTGAACGGTGACGAACGGCAGCGGTCATTAGGCAGACACTGGTGGGCCGCCAGTATGTGCGCGGCCCAATGTCGTCCTCGCCCGCATAGGCGGGACTGGCGGGGGGAACTGCCGACCTACTGCCCGCCGTCTCACTGAATCGGAGCGGTAGGTGGTTTGGTACTTTCGATCTTTCCAAGCAGTACGTCTCGGAAACTTGTGAAATGCTCCGTGGCCGCTTGCACCAAGTCCTGGGTTTCCGAAAGCTCATCGTCCGATAGCATCCAAGGCTCCAAACGGCCGTTGTGTTGACCAAGTGCAGCTATCTTGATCGGGATATTGATGCCGCCCGGATTCACATCGCATGCATGTTTGAGCGCCCAATATGCAGTGAAGATGCCCCCCTTCACGTCAGGTGGGCCATCGGTCCAAAAAATCGTCTTGAACAGTGCCAGAAAGGGATCGGTAATCGACTGACCGCTACCCATCGACGTGAACCAAAGATCATCGATCCGCTTTACCTCGGGTTGGAATCCAGTAGACCCCACTAATTCACATAAACACGGCTTATTATTCGCCTTGTAGGCGACCAGCGCCGAGTATTGAAAGTTGGCGGTATTGAATGCAGGAATGGTTGATGCAAAATCGTTTACGCCGACGCGGGCCAGATGCTTTGCTGTCTCAATTTCCGACTTATTGTCGAACTCCTTTTTAGCGTTAGCGTCTCTTATGGCTTCGACAAATCGCTGATGGTGGCCCACATAACCTGTCCCAGCAACAATCAGTCGGTTGAGGGTGCCAACGATTTCGACCTTTCGTTCGGACATCTAGAGTTATGTGCAATGGGTTTCTCGCACCAGTATCATGATATTTGTTATCGGCGTTCCGGGCGCCGTAATGGCCGCGCGCGGCTGCTCCTCGAATCGGCATCGGTCAACACGCTGACGAATGGCAATCGGCCAAGATGCGTCGAAGTTTGCGAACCGTCGGGATGGCGGGCGGCTGCAACGATCAGGGAGCGAACGAAGCTTTGACCGCAGCGGCCTGGAATGCTGGGTCCGCCAAGGGAGATTCGGGAGGGACAGGAACGGCGCCCCTGTTCAACACAGCATACACTATGAATTCCTCGCCGGGACCGGCCAGGACAAAATAGTGAAGTGAGTTGGCGCCGGTCGAGTCTTTGCATCCCGTGAAAGCCCTTACGACGATCTTCCCATCAACGAGTTCGCTGGAACGGCCGGAGGCAAAATCCCCCTTGCACCCCGCTCCGTCGCCGGCGATCAAGTTGGACGCAATCTGTTGGGCGTCAGTACCAGCCGATCGAGGAACGACATCGACCGCACCACCGCCGATATCCGACTTCCACATTACGCCGTGACCTTGTAGCGCCTTCGGCGTCTCGGCCTGCGAAACAATCTGCGCATTGGGGAACTTTGCTTGCAAAAGCAAATTCGACGCGACCCGCATCGCAAGCAACTCGGATTGCGTCTGTGCTGGTTGGGGCGGGGGAGCGGACGGATTGACCGACCTTGGTTGCCCGTCTGCAATTCTGGGTGGTTGATCGCCACGTTCAAGTGCCAATTGCCCGCGAACACAACTGACTAATTCTAGCATCAGGCGGGAGGTTCCGTCGAGATTGAAAACGAATGTCTGACCAGCCGCGAGAACCTTCATCTCATATGCGCCACGGAAAACGTTGATCAGGCTGGAATTGTCGGCCATCGGGATCATTGCCATCGTCTGTCCGATCGCGGTCCCCGAACCCGTCCAAGGTGAGCGGTCATCAAAAGTAATCGCCAAAGGTATTTGCTGTTTCAACGTGAGGTTCCAGGCGGGATTCAAGAACGCAAGGTTCCAGGCATAAATGCGATTGACTGTTACGTACATCGTTGTGCCGCTGCGATACGGAACCCATGCGGAACAGTGGGAAAACTGGTGCGTCTGGTCATTACTGAACGCGGCGCCCTGCCACAAGCCGACGGGGGAAATTGAGAAAAGTTGCGCTGCTTCAGCTTGTCGGCACGGGACTATCGTAAGCGCCATTGCGAGCCAGGTGACCAGCGTGACTGATCGGCGAATGGCAGCGCGCACCTGTTCCATGATCGTCTCCCCATCGATCATCCAAACCGCAATATTACGCGGTTGACGGCCTCCCGCAATAGAAACCGCCGAAGTGCCTTTAATCGTCATGGCACCAATGCCAAAGGTAGACCCGCATCCAACCGCGAGGCCACATTTAGAAGACCGGTGGGGGCGGATTAGGAAATTCGGGAATAATGGTCTTTGTATTAGCCCTCAGTCGCTATCTTTCTTCGTCGTCAGAAATCGTCGCTAGGAACCGTAGACTCTGCCGAAGCAACGCCGTCACAGCGCGCCTTTCCGCCACCGCCTCAGCCGTGTGCAGCCCTTGCCCGTAAGCACCGTTGTGCGCCCCTTTCGGCCCGCCGCCTCCCGCGCCATGGAAGCGGCAGACCGTCCAGCCTGTGACCGCCGGGGCCTGACACCGCACCCGTGTCCGCTTCGAGGTCGCGGTACAGCGTGGGGACATGTGCATAGGAAGTGCTGCCATCACGGGGTTCCTGGGTTAGCGTCCATCGGCATTGCTCGCGTCCAATTGCGGTGTGAATACGGCTCCAGATAAAGGCGAAGCGCTTGGGAGAGCCCCGGATAGCTCCAGGCATCATTCCAGCCCGGCGCGTTGCCATGCTTGGTTTTGACCCAGTGATACAGGTCGCTATGCGGCACCAGGAACCAATCCCGCCCGGGGATACTGCCCGCAGGATCAGGAAAGAGCATCCAAATTGAAAGATCGCCGCCATACCTCTTGGCGTCAACAGTCGGCCGCGCCTTCAATTGAACGACATGCAGGCCGCCACGCGGCGAACGGACCACCAAATCTTCGCCGTAGGAATCAGCCTCGGGTCGATAGACGCGGAACCCGGTCCGGATCAGTAGCGCTGTCGCTTCCGCGCGATTGGCAGCCTCTCGCTCATTAGAGGTCAGGTGGACCGGCGCAATCTCTCCCGTCGGATCATGGGTTGGTTGCGGAGACGTAGCGCCTTTCATGGGGCCGCCTCCCGATTTCCTGCCCCCCCGGTGCCGCCGGGCGTCTGTGTTACCGCCCCCACGATCGCCTGCCCGCCTTCATTCACCGTGACGTGATGCACGGTCACCTTTTGCTCACCCCCCGTCCGATAGCGTTTAAGCGCCTCCATCTGCACCGCGAACGTCCGGGCCAGCTTGTTGAACGCACGTTCCGCACTGTCCTGCTGCTGGATGTTATCGACATGCGCGAGGCGCCGGGCAAAAGTCATCGTCATCGACTTAACCGGTCTCCCCGACACCACCAGCGGCGCCGCCCCGCGTGTTTCCCACGCCAGCGCGGTATCCGGCGCCAACCGAGCGGCGAAGTCCGGGAACAATCGGATCGTTTCGCCATGTCCGTGCTGATTGAAGTTCGCCCGGTCGCCGAGTTCCAGATAACTCTCCACCGTCAGACCCTCGGCCAGGATGACCTCGTGCCGAGGCAGTTCGACGTGGAAATACCGCACCCGGTCGCGCTTCACCTGAGTGACGCGCGTGCCGTCGATCAGCAGTTTCACCGGAACCAGAACGTCATTCACGAACACCGCGTGATCGGGGGACAAATAAAGATCTCTAATCGGAACGTTCTCGCCGAACGCCCCGGCGCGAACCCGCACTGGCCACACTGTCTCCGGCCGCGGATGCCGATCGCAGTTCACCGCCCGTTGCCCGATCCAGACGATCGGCTCCTCGTGTCCATCCACGGTGAGCACAATGTCTCCAACCGCCAGGTCTTCCACCGCCACCGCGCCGCGCGAAGTCCCGATCCGCGTGCCTTCGGCGAAGCACGCCACCGCCTGCACGGTGTCGCCGTTGACGACGGTGAAGCTGCCCGGGGTGATCGCGGCGGCAAAGATAATCGAGTCGATGCCCCCGTTCCCCGCGGCCGTTCCGCTGTCTGTCACCGTCAGCGTGTCGCCGTTGGCGACACCGAGGTTCGACAAGGTCCCGCCCGTGATCACGAACGAATCCCCGGCCTTCCATGTCGCCACGGTTCCCGCGAAGCCGGCGATGTCGTCCAATTGAAGTACGCCGGTGCTGTCCTGAAACACCACGTCGATCACGCTGTTGTTGACCGAATACGTCCCCGTCGGAGTCAGGTTGTCGGTGAACGTCGTCGTCGCGGCGTTTAGCACCGCGCCGGTCAGCTCTATCGTGTCGTGGGTCCCGATCTGCAGAATCCCGGGCCCATTGACCGAAACGGAGCCCTTGATGTCGGCGGTGCCTCCGCCGACCAGCGTGCCTTGCACGACTTCGGTCTGTTTGCCGGCCTTGCCGCCGTTGGAAAGGATCGTTCCCTCGAGCAGAATGAAATCGGACGCGATGGTGCCGAACCCGCCCGTCGTACTGCCGCCATTCTCGATGTACACGGTCGGGTCCAGCAGGCCGCCTTCCAGCACGACCCCGCCTTGCAGATTGACCACCGCCGCGTTCACCACCGCGCCTGGGCCAACCGTCAGATCGCCGGTGCCCAGAGCCGTGCCGATGTTCAACTGCCCCGAAATCGACAGCAGCGATCCGTTGCCGGACACCACCAGCGCGCCCGAACTGTCCGTCTGCGAGCCGATCGTCAGCGACTGCGCCGAGAACGTCGCCCCGCTCAACACCGACAGCACACCGGTCCCGTCATCGGCCACGGTGGCGGCGTTTGTGACCGACAGTTCGCTGCCACTGCCGGAGACGCTGATCTGCCCGATCGCCGCCGCGCTGTTGGCGGCGTCCAGCGACCCCGTGGTGACCGTCGCGCCGTTGCTGAGTTCCAGCACGCCAGAGCCGGCCACGCCCACGTCCAGCAGCCCCCCGACCTGCCAGTTCGAGCCCGCGCCGGACACATTGACCGACGACCCGCTGGCGCCCGTCGTGTTCGCGATGACCGCTCCGGCGATGCCGGCGACGGTGCCCGGCGTGGTGATCACGGTGCCTCCACCCTGGATGGAGAGACCGCCCAGGCCACCGTCGCCGACAACGAATTCTCCGGTGTTACTCAGCAACGATTTGGTGCCGCTGACGACCGCGTCGCCGGACCCGCCACTGGTTTTCGCGATATCGAGACCCTGCGCGCTGTTGATCGCGGTGGTGCCAACCGTGACGGTCGCCTGGCTCTCGACCAGCAACCCGCCCAGTCCGGACTGGCCGGCGTCGAGTTCTCCCTCGGCGGTCAGCGCGCCGGCATCGACGGTCACCGCGCCGCTGCTGGAGCCCTGATCGAGCTGCATCGCCGCCCCGGGATCGACCAACAAAGTGCCGATGCCGGTCACACTTCCCGTGAGTTCCAGCGTGCCGCCATTCGCCGTGATCGTGCCAATGTTGGTCACCGCGCCCGTGACCGTTCCATACCCGCTGATATTGCCCTGGGCATCGACCGTCACGGGGTCGGTTTGCACCGTCCCGCCGGCCAGCGACAAATCCCCGGAGCCGACCTCAAGATTGATGATTGTCACGGTGCCGCCGACCGTTGTCGTGCCGGCGCCGTCGAGCACCAACGACTGGATCGTTCCGGTCGGAACGATGCTCGGGTTGGCGACCACCTGGTCGAGCGAAACGACCTGCCCGCTCGCGGGAGCGTCGGTGATGGTGGTGCCTTGCATCGTTACTGCTCCAATGAAGCCGCTGTTGGTGAGTTCGAATACCGTGCCGTCGCTGTTGGCCCCGCCGCTTGAGGTCGTGCCGAACAGGTTACCCGCGAGATCGGCGATCAATCCGCCCTGCGCGCTGTCCCCGTTGGTGCCGTTGAAGCTGACAAGCGTGGCCGCGGTATTGGCGTAGCCGGCGGCGGTCTTCGAGACCCGGAACACGGTTCCGTCGTCATTCGACCCACCTGCCTCGGTCGTGCCGAAAAGGTTGCCAGCGGAATCGACGATCACGCCGCCGGACGGAAAGAACCCGGTCGTGGTGTTGAAACTGACCAACGTGGTGGGCGTGCTGGCATAGCCGGTGCTGGTGTTCAGGATCTCGTAAACCGTGCCATCTCCGCTCGTGCCACCTTGGAATGTGGTACCAAAGAGGTTCCCGGCGGCGTCCGCGACCAAACCGCTGGTTGGGTCCGCGCCGTCCGAATAATCGAAGCTGAACAGCGTCGTGGGTGTGCTCGCGTAGCCGGTTGCCGTGTTCACCACTTCGAACACGGTGCCTTCGTTATATTGGCCGCCGGACTGCGTGACTCCAAACAGGTCCCCGGCGGCGTCGGCGATCAAGGCGCCCGCGGGACTGCTTCCGTCGCCCCCGGCGAAGGCGATGAGCGTGGCCGGCGCGCTGGCGTAGCTGGTTCCGGTCCTGGCGATCTCGAACACGGTGCCATCGCTGTTCTTCCCGCCACCCTGGGTCGTGCCGAACAGATCCCCGGCGGCGTCGGCGACCAAACCATTGGGTCTCGAACCGTCAGTGCTGTTGAAGCTGGCCAGAACAGTTGGCGTGCTGGCATATCCGGTTCCGGTCTTGCTGATTTCGAACACGGCGCCATCGCTGAACGCACCACCTTGCGACAAGGCGCCGAAAAGGTCGCCAGAGGCGTCGGCGATCAGACCGGTATTTGGACCTGGTAGCGAGTTGACGAAGTTGGCCAGGACCTTTGGCGTGGCGGCATAGGTCGTGCCTGACCTGACGATCTCGGACACCGTCCCAACGCCTCCCTGTGCCTGCCCGCCGAAGAAGGTCGTGGCGTAGAGATCGCCGAGGGAGTCGGCGAGCAATCCACCGACCGGTTCCGACCCGTCGGTCCCGTTGAAATTGACCAGCGTGGTCAGGGTTGGAAAGGTCTGCGTCGCGTTGTTCGAGAACTCGATCGTGTCGCCCTGCGCGAAACCGAGGATCACGTTGGGAACAGGTCCCGCGGTCGCGGGCAGCATCAATGTTTCCGGCGCGCCGGCGCTGAACATGATCGACAGTCCGGAGCCCAGAGCACCGTCGATCCGCAACGTGGCGCCGGAGGCGATCGTCATCGACCCGCTGCCGCTGACCGAGCCGGTGATTTCCAGCTCGCCGCCGCTCGAAGAACTCAGGTTGTTGGTCGCCAGGATCGCGCCATTATCGACGACCGATGCCGCGATCAGGCCGTCACCCCCCAGCGTGTCATACTGGTCGATCGTGATGGCGCCGGCCGCATCCGCGCCGCTGTAGCCGACATCGACCCCGGATGTCGCGTCCACCGACAGCGTCGAGCCAGTCCACAGAAACGCGCCCGACGCTTGCAGAAAGCCGCCATTATCGACCGCCACCGTTCCGGTCGCGGTTCCCGATCGGCTGAACGCGCCGCCGCCGAGTATGAGGTCCCCGTATGTTTGAACCGACCCGCCATTCCGCACGGTCAGCATACCGCTGCCCGACGCACCGACCGTCAGGCTGTTGAACGCCAACAGGTTGGAGCCGGGATCCGATACCAGGATGGTGCCGCTCGCGTTGGTGCTGCTCCCGATTGTAATGCCGTCGCCGGCCTGGACCGAACCGCCGTTGAGAACATTCAGGATGCCCTGACTGAACAGCCCGAGAAACATCGTGCTGGAGTCTTCCAGCAGCGAATTCGCGCCACTGACCGTGATCGTGCCCGCCGTCCCCAGCGTGTAGCCGACGAAAATACCGCCGAAGTTGGTGACCGTGGTGCCGCCCGACAGATAATGCTGCTCCCCACCTCCGACATTGACCGTGCCGCCGTTGGTGACCGCCAGGGACGCCGCTCCGCCCGCCGAGAGAACCAGGAATCCGCCCGCGTTTGTCCCGATGTTCCACTGGCCGCCGGAGGACACCGTCACCGAGCCCGCGCTGTCGATCGAGTCGCCGACATAGGCGCGCGTATCGTTCAGCGTCGCGCCGTTCTCCACCGTCAGCACCGCCGCTCCGGCATACGGCGATTGGGCCACGCCCGCCGGAGTGCTCGCCGCGTAGCCATTGAACCCGACCGTCATATAACCGCGGCTGTTACCGGTGTCGCGCGGATCGAGTTCGTCGGTCCAGGTCGTGCCCGGGCCGGTCAGGGTCAACTCGCCGAACGATGTCGGATCCGAACCGAGTTCGGTAAACGTGGCGCTGACCACCCCCCCGTTCTCAACCGTGACCTGGGCCGGCGCCCCCGCGTATCCATAGCCGATGTAGAACGAACCACCGTCCGCCCCGGGCGTTGTCTGGCTCGTTCCGGCATCCAGCGTCGCGCCGTTGATCAGCGCCGAGCCGGCGATGCGCACGCCAATGCTGTTTCCGGCCTGGATCGTGACCGTGCCATTGATCGGTATGCTGTAATTCAGCGCGCCCGCCACATCGAGCACCGATCCGGGATCCAGCGACAGTTGCGCGCCGGTGCCGTATTGCACGAGATATCCGGCGGTCAGTGTGTTGCCATTGGTCACCTCGAGCGTGCCGCCGAGCATGCCGATGCTGTCCGGCACGGTGGAACTCGCGCCACTGGCGGCCGTCACCGACGTCGCGCTGGTGATGCGCACCAGGGCGTTCGGGTCGTCGAGCAGGAAGCCCGCCGTCGTGAGCGGCGACGAACCGGTCGTCAGCGTGAAGGCGCTGGCGCTGTCGAAGCCGATTTCGGTCGTGTCCAACGTTCCCGGCGCGCTGCCCAACGACCAGTCGCCGCCGGTCTGCCAGGGCCCGGACGCGTCGTTCCAGACATCCGCCGCCGCCGCGGTGGTCAGCAGTGTGTCGCCGTCGGCGCCGGTGCTGAAGGAAAAGCCGTCCGCCTGACCGCCGGTCACCGCGAAGGTGCCGTAGTCATGCACGCCATCCAGCACCAGCGAGGCGAGAATGGTCCCGGCCGCGTTCTCCAGCGACAGCAGATCGAACGCACCGAGCGTACTGCCGTAAACGATCGTCGCGACGGTCAACGCCGCGCCAAGGTCGATCGTGTCGCCTGTCGCGAAGCCGCGAATATGGCCGGCGGAGTCGAATTGCGTGACGTTGTCGATTTTCAGAGTGTCGCCGGTGACGCCGCCGGCGAAAATATAAGTCGGGCCGAAATATCCCAGCGACGAGGCAACCGCGATGTTCGTCTCGATCGTGCCGCCGTCCTCGATGATCGCCTCGCCGGACACGCCCGCATAGCCGGCGTCAATGACGTTGGCGGCGGTGTCGATGAACACCGAGCCACCGTTGGCGATGATCGAGCCGGCGTTGAACAGCGCCGTCGTCCCGGCGATGGCGATGGTCAGCGTGTTGCCGGCATCCGCCATGATCGTGGCGTCGTTGATGAAATACCCGGGCGCCGTGCCATTCTGCGCCACGTTCAGCGTGAACGAACTGCCCGCCGGCCCGTCCGCCAGAATCGTGCCCAGATTGACGAAGCGGCCGAAGGCGTTGAGCACCGTCATTCCCGGCGCCGCCTGCCCGGACACAAGGCTGTCGATCAGGCTGCCAGCATCGACGCTGGGATTGCCGTGGGTGATCGCGCTGTCGCCCGTGAAGCTCAGCACCGCCGCGGCGCCGGTGCCCGCGACCTCCACGATGGCGGAATTCAACGTCTGATCAAGCAGTTCTTGTAACGTTCCGCTGGTGACCGCGATCACGTCCGACATGGTGGTGGTCATTACCGTGTCGCCATCGGCGCCGGTGCTGAACTGCAACACTCCCGCTATGCCGGTGGCGGGATTGACCCGCAGGGTGCCCGGCTGGCTCAGATCGCCGATCGCCAGCGCGGCAAGCACCGTCCCTCCGCCGCTCTCCACGTCGAGGATGCCGCCACTGTAAACCACCTGGCTCACCGCGAGCGAGCCGCCGAGATCGATCGTGTCGCCGGCGCCGAAGCCCTCGATCCGGCCGCCGAATTGCGTTGGCGTATCGATCTTCAGCGTGTCGCCGGTGATCCCATCCGCGAACAGGAACGTGTCCGTGGAGACGCTGGCACTCGCGGTGCCGGTCGCGTTGGTTTCGATCGTGCCACCGCCCCGGATCACCGCGGTGCCCGGCGTCTGGGCGTAGAGCGCTCCAGCCGATGCGTCGATGAACAAGGAGCCGCCGTTGGCGATCAATAAGCCCGCGTTGAACAGTTCCGCGCCGGCGGCGATCGAGATGACCATGCTGTTGCCGGCATCGACGCGGATCGTGCCGTCGTTGGTGAAGCCGCCCTGGGTTGTCACGCCGTTGGTGGCGTTCTGCGTCACCTCGATCGTGAACGTGCCGCCGGCGGGACCATCGGCCAGAAGCTGACCGCTGTTAACGAAAGTCCCCGCCGCTTGCAGCACCGTCACGCCAACGGCGGTCTGACCCGGGATCAGGCTGTCGATAACGCCCTGGCCATCGACGCTCGGGTTGGTCGCGGTGATGACGGAATCGCCGGAAAACGCCAGCACCGCGGCGCCACTGGTGCCCGCGACCTCGATCGTGCTGCCGTTCAGCGTCGCGTCGAGCGGAGTCCGCATCGTTCCGGTATTGACCGCGACGCTGGCACCCACCGCGTTGGCGGCGGCGATCGAGGCGATCGTTCCGGGAATGTCCTGCAAATTCACGCTGGTGAACTGCGCATTGGTCAGATACGGAACATTGAGCAGCACCTGCCCGGTCGAAACGCGGGTGAGTTGCGCGCTGGAAACGGACAGGTTCAGCAGGCCCAGGTTGCCGGTGCCGACCAACGAGTCGATCAACGAACTGGTCAGCGTGACGGGAAACGTGCCATCGATGACAAGTTGATAATCATTGGAAACGAACGTGAGGCTCGTGGCCCCGAAGGTCAGCGAGCCGATCTGGGTGCCGTCGTTGGTGATAACGATCGAGGACAGGCTGATGGCCGGCCCGCTGTACGTGCCGGCGGCGATCGCCTGCACGGCGGCCGCGGTATTGGGCAAATTGACGCCGTTCAGCGCCACTTCAATCGGCCCGCTGGAGACGGTCATCTGACTTGCGCTGAACGTGGCCGAGGCGATGATCGTTCCGCCGGTGACGGTCCCGTTCTTGAACGATCCGCCGGAGTAAAGCTCGGCCGCGGTGACCGTGCCGTTGACGGAAGAAAGCTTGATGCTGCCCGGGTCCAGAATGCCCAGAAGCGTGGCGCCGGCGATCGACATGCCGCTGCCCTGGATCAGCAGCGTATAGGCGCCGTTGTCGGTGGAGAGGGCTATTTGCGCCGTCGAAAGTTGCAGGTATTTCGTCGATGCCGAGAACTGCTGGGCGAAGCTTTCCAGCGCGTTGAGATTCGGTAACTGAAACTCGTTCTCGATCTGATTTTCTATATCCGGCAACAGGACCGAAAAGAATGCCTCATCGTTCAAGGAAATTCCGCCATTTGAAGATGTACTCTGGCTCACGGTATGCTTCCCCCGGTCGCTGGAATCCCACGATCGTAAGCTGAATTAGCACGGGGCAGGACCAAGATGTCAATGCGGCGAAGGTAACGATCCATGCACGGAACAAACGATGAATCGCGCGAGGTCGCCAGCAAATCGACAACCCTGATTCGCCTTCTGATAAATACTTCACGTAAGCGTCGCACGCGTGCGCTTTTCGTGACAATGTGGTTCAGCTGGTTCGGGATGGCGAGCGCGTCGGCCGCTGATGATGGCGCGCTGTTGGCGTGCGTTGCCGTTCATGACGATCGCGCGCGTTTACGGTGTTTTGATGAAGAAATGGCTTCACTCACGCGATCGAATCGGCATTTGGCGTTATCCGCCGCCGCGGCCGGGCAATTGCCTCGGTCCGAACCCCTTCCGGCCGTTACCCCTGCTGTTGCAATTGCCGAGACGGCCGTGGCCCGTGCCGGTCCTCGGATCCGGGTCGCGTTGGGGTATGGTTTCGGTGTCGGTGATCACACGGGTTCGTTCCGTATCCCAACAGGTTCGGTCGCGTTGCGGTCCGCCGCGGGAGGGTCGGGTGCCCTGGCATCGGGGCAGCTGTGGATCGACCGCTGGATCGGTGAAAACTGGTCGATCGGGGTTGAATACGCCGCGTTCCGGAATCAGGGAAGGTTCGACGTGGCGTTGCCGCAAGGTCTGTCGATCCTGACCGACCCGGTGCAAGCGGGCGCGCAGGCGAAAGTGCGCGCCGATTTCGGCTTTCTGAATTTGGAATATCGCATGGCCGCCGGAGCCGTACATCCTTTCGTCGGCGGCGGTTTTGGCATTGGGTACGGTCATGCATCAGCCGGGTATTATTTCCAGAATGCGTTCCTCGGCGACGTGGCCCAGGTGGTGGCGGTCGGAAAGCCGATCGCGGGGGTGCAACTTTTCACCGGCGTGGAATTCGATCTGGCCCGCGGTCTTTACGTCTCGGTCATGCCAAAAGTCATCGCGGTGGATGGGCATCCGATCGGACTCGATCAACGTTACCTGGAGTTCGGGGTTGACGGGATGGTGGGTTGGCGCTTCTGAAACAAGATATCGAAGCAGTCCGATATCTGGCCGGCCGACCTGGACATATGCCGAGGTCAGTTCCTGAACCGACTGGGAGGACGCGATGTATCAGAACGCCATCGCGGGGCATGGCGCTCCCGGGAAGCCACGACATCTTCCCGTCAGGCTCAGCGATGGTTACCTGGCTACTGACGGCGATCATTCGAAGCAACGTGACGACGCGGTTGATCGTCAATGACCATGGCGGGTCAAACAGATCATGCCAGATTACTCCACCGCTTCTTTTTCCCACCGCCGATTGTTTGACGCGCTGAGAATCTCGTCAAGAATATCCGCCAGCAGACGGGCCTGATTGTCATTGAACCAGATCGCTGGTGCCTCGCTTAGCATGAAGCGACCGGCGGCTTCGTTAAGGACCCAGTTCATGGGCGCCGCGTCGCCGGCCCCTGGCCGTGGTAGCGCGATGTGGATGAGACGGTTCTTGCCCGGATCGTCCGGATGGCAAAGTCGCCGCCGCAGGATCTGAAGGCCATCGACGCCATGCGCGCCTCTTGTCGCGATCAGGCCAATCACTGGCGCGCCGCCCTCGATTGTCGGCGATCTGGCGGCCTCTCCCCGCGCCGCCAACGTCTGATGTAGCTTTAGCGAGTTGGCGTTCAGATTGTCATTCCCGGCTACCTCCGCGTTGGCGGGCGGCGCGTCGGCATCTGGCAACGACGGATATGGTTGCAGACACGACGCCGCGAATCGTGGAAGATCGTATTGCGCGGTGTCGGCGTCGTTGGTGACCAGGACGACGATCGGCACCAGATTCCAGCCGTTCGCTTTGCCGATGCGCTCGATCGCGAGCACCAGGTCGTCGGCGGTTCGGCTACCGTAATTATCGAAATAGCCGCCGTCGATCACCTGCCGCCCAGCTATCCGGCCGGGCGGCGAGAGCAGCGGAAAGCGCGCCGAATTGGTGACCGCCGTCGCCGCGGCCACGTCGAACCCGAACCGCCCCAACAGATCTTCCGCCAGCGGGAATTCCTGATCGGCCGGATCGAACCTGACGGTCGAGGTGATCAACCGGCGTCCGTTGTCCACGTCCGTCCCATTGAGAAACAAATGCGGCGCGAGGTCCCCGAGACTTTCGCGCAACGAAACGAACCCTTCGCGCGACGTCGTCCAGCCTTGCCCGGCCTGAGATTTCGGCCACCAATCGACCCAGTTCCGCTGGAAGCCGTATTCGAGCATGACCGCTCGGTCGTTGTAGTTGCCCCACACGCGGTGCAGCGGCAGTAGCCGCATCAGCGCGTCGTTGAGGAAGAAGCCGGCGAGCGCGGGCGAAAGGGGATCGCTCGTCACCATGGTCCCGAGGCCGGCGCTCATCGTGTCAGGGCGCGGCCCATGGCACGGACTGGCGTGGTTCGCGCGATCGACGTTCAGGGCCTGTAGATACGTAACCGCCCCCAGACTGCCCCCGGATACGCCACTGATGGCGAACAAGTACTGACCGAACCGCCCGGCGGTGTGCTTGTCGTCATCGAGCATGGCGGCGGCGGAGAGGAACCACACGGCGGCGCGGCTGGCGCCACCCTCGGCGGCGGCGATGATCACTGGCAACGGGGCCTCGCGCGGATGCCCGCAGGTATTGATTTGCGCGTCGCGCCAGCGCGCCAAAGCCTCTCGCAGGCCCGGCAGCGGCGGGAGCGGCAACGACGAGTCGATCAGGTGAATCTCATAGAGTTTCGGCGATAACAGTTGCTCGAGGCCGGTCGGGGTGGCGAACACCAGCCAAACGAAGCCGGCGGTGCCAACGAGCAGTTTGGCGGTGCGGCCGCCCGGAAGCGCCGCCCATGCGCGCCAGGGAAACGCGAGTGACCGTACGACGATCAGTCCCAGGGCGAACGGGCCGGCGACCAGGCCCAGGGCGACCATGGCCGCGGACGGCGCGCGGAACAATGCCGGCACGACCAACGGCCACGTGTCGGAGGCGTAGCAGGCCACCGCGGCGGCGGTCAGCACCAAAATTCCGACCGGCCAGCCCAGGGGTGCTCCGGCGATCAGGCCGAGAGGCGGATAGCGCCATATCCATTTGGGAATGTGCTTCGGCACCCAGTCACGACGTTGCGCGACATACGCCAGGACCAGAAGTACGGTCACCGTGGCGATGGCGATCCACCACGGGCGCGTGCCATCCGGCATCGTGAGCAGCAGGACAAACCACAGCGCCAGCGGCACGAGAGCGGCCGCGACATTGGCGCGGCGATAAATCGTGAACGGCAGCACGCTCGCCAGGAATATCGCCAGCGAAACGGCGGCCGCCCCGAAATGGTAAGGCAAGTTGAGCGAAGGGTGCAGCCAGGCCAGAACGGGAGGCGAAATGGCCATCAGCGCGGCGGGCAACGCGGCCCAGCGCGGCGCCTGATGATAGCCGGCCTTAAACCAATCCCAGAATGGCGTGGCTCCGGCCAATGCCGGATCGTAGGGCGCGTCACGGTCGTCCT
>Ga0182013_10003400_pt1 | contig 19939 bp, 17 predicted proteins | sample 612S2MmetaG_FD_120487 | JGI IMG/M metagenome (GOLD analysis project Ga0182013, IMG submission 120487) | Permafrost microbial communities from Stordalen Mire, Sweden - 612S2M metaG | ecosystem: Environmental > Terrestrial > Soil > Wetlands > Permafrost | place: Sweden: Stordalen | collected... | reverse complement strand
GGGCGAGATTCCTCCAAGGATCACGAAGCAGGAGATGCTCGCGGTAAAACAGGTATCGACCGGTGCAACGGATTGGCAGGCAAAAACAGCCAGCGGAGTACTTGCGCTGAGGCCATTTGCCTCGATTCAGGACGAGCATTACAGGCTTTATCTAAAGCTCGGGTCATGAATGAAGAAACTGCCGCAAAGGCAAAGAGTCTCGCTTGCACGGGGCTCTTGTTTTTCGGGTGACGAGTGTAAAAACTTTGCGTGTGGCAGCAGAAGCGCAAGGGCCGTCAACGTCGGCTATCGATTTGGAATAGCTGAAACTCGCGAATATGCGCTTCGCCGCTGCTGGATAGGATATGCAGCCTCACGCGGCTGGCCGTTACCGGCGCAAACGCATCCATCTTCTTGTGACCAATGGCAACGCCGCCCGCAACAGCCTTCCAATTGCCGCCATTCCAGGCTTCAATAGCGTATTTCTGAACATGCTGGCCGTCAACCAGCCACTCTGTAGTCAGCGCGTGATCGAAGGTGACCGGCTTTGCAAAGTCAACTTCCAGGGAGGCACTGTGCGAACCGGCGGGGGCGGACCAGAATGTGTCCGCATCACCATCCAACGCGTTGGCTGTGTTGGCGTCGGCTGGTAAGTGGCGGCGTGCAAGATTGTTTGCGTAGCGCGCGCGAAGAGCTTCGCCAAACTCCTTGAGCCGCGCCACATCCGCATCGGGCAGCAGGCCGCGATTGTCTGGCGCAATGCCGAGCATCAGCTGGCCGCCGCGCCCTACCGTTTGCTCGTAGATCGTGACCAACTGATCGACGGACTTGAGCGTCGCTTCATCGTTGGGGTGCCAGAACCAATGGAAGTTATGCAGCGGCGTATCCGCTTCGACAGGCCGCCAGCGCAGATAGCCGTGGCGGTCGATGACGTTCCAGTTCTCATAGGGGATGGTGCCCACTTCGTTGCCGGCCCAGCGAATGTCACCGTATTCAAATAATCCCGTATCCGCAAACACCAGCGTGTTCGGCTGATAGGTGCGGAGAGTTTCAATAATCTTTGGGAAGTTGTAAGTGTGTCCTTCGCTGCCCGCGCCATCCAGCCAGAATTCCTCAAGGTTGCCGTAATTGCCAGCTAACTCAGTCAACTCGGAAAGATAATACTGGTCGTATGCCGCAGGGTCTTTGTAACGCGGATCGTGCCGGTCCCACGGAGATAGATAGACGCCGAATTTGAGACCGTACTTATGTGCGGCATCTGAGGTCATCCTTGCCAGGTCGCCCTTGCCACCCATCCACGGGCTGGCCGCCACGCTATATTTGGTTTGCTCTGTCGGCCACAGGCAAAAGCCATCGTGGTGCTTTGCCACCAGCACTACATAACGCGCGCCAGCGGCTTGCGCAGCGCGTACCCATTGTTCCGGGTCGGCCAGTGTGGGATTGAAGACCTTGGGGTCTGCGGTTCCATCGCCCCATTCGCGATCGAGAAAGGTATTGGTGCCGAAGTGGATGATGACGCCAAATTCCAGATCCTGCCATTCGACCTGCTGCGGCGACGGCTTCACTTCAGAAAAGTTGACGGTCTGGGATGTCGCGCAGATGCTTCCACCAAGCGCGAGGGCGGCGGCCAGAGCGATGCTGCAGATCTTCTTTGTTCGCAATGGTCTTATGGGGATTCTCTTCAAAGCTTGCATGGTATGAAGATTTTAAGTCCCCGAGGCGCAGGGATGGCGCACCAGGGGGATGGGACAAGCCGCCGTTCTGCGACTTGCTGCGCTCCGGATCACAGCCGCTCTTAAGCGGGCGCCACAAACTTTTGGTCGCGGATGACAATCCGCTGGTGGCATGCTTCGCATTCAAAGCTCCCTTTGCTGTTGAGGCTGCTGACGGCAGTTCCGCACGAAGGACATTTCCCTTTAAGTGAGCCGAATCCGACCAGCGGGCCCGCCAGGGGCGCCAGTATCCCGCCAATAATCAGCGGAACCCCGAGAAATATGCCCAGCCCGGTAAGGCAAAGCATGGTGCCTACAATGATCATCATGGGGGCTACGATCACCCCGAACAGCAATCCGGAGAAGGCGCCCTTTACCGGCGCCTTTTCAGTGTCATGAGGATATGCCGGCGGCTGGGTTTCGTGGGTGATTGCTGCCCCGCAGCCAGGGCAGAATTTCCAAGGCGACGCAAGATGCGCCTGGCATTTCTGACAGAACTCGTCCATGAGATTGCCCTCCTTGAGGGACAGAAACATACCACTCCAGAGGGGACGAGGATGTAACGGCGCGCACATTCGAGGGCAACGCAAAAAGGCCGCCCGCTTGAGCGGACGGCCTTTTGGACGAGCAAACCAAGGATAGGTAAATCAGTCTCCGGCAACCGGCTCGGCCTCTTGCTGGCTTACCGGCTTGGCGGGTGCAATGGAGTCGAGGCTAACCAGGCCCTCGACCGGCTTTTCGCCCAGCACATGCTCGCGATAGAGCTTGGCCATGCGGGCGTTTTCCGCGTCGGACTTTAGCTTGCTCTCGCGAGCGCGCATCTTCTCTTCGCGGGCGTTCTTTGCGATGCCCAGATTGTCGAGCGTGTGGTTGGCTTCGGAGTTGACGTGTTCCATGTTGAGGGTCAGATCGTGGCCCACATGGGTCATGCCGACCTTCTTGCCGCCGGCAAAAATTTCATGGCGTCCATGCTCCTCATACCACTTGGTGAGGGTGGCCGTCATGTGCATCTTCTCAATGATGTTGCGCCAGCCGACGCCGGTGTTGTAAGCGCAGAAGCTGATTTCGCCTTCCTGCGTGGCATAGGGAATGATGCACTGCTCGGTGCGGCGGAAGTCGTAGTTGAACAGGTCCTGGAACCACATGCCGGCGATGAACAGGAAGTTCCAGCGATCGGCGCGGCGCTTCTGGATGTCTTCCAGGGTGCGGTCGCCCTTGACGCTGCCGTAGTTCTTGCCGGTGGCGTTGAAGGTCTTGTCCATCTTCTTCAGCATGTCGGTGATCTTGAAGTGAGTCGGCGACTTGAACGGATCGTAGTTGCGCAGCAGAGCCAGGCCGAAGCCGATGACCGAGAGCCACTTGCCGCGGGCCGCGTCGTTGACCTTGGCCAGATCCTTGGCCACCTTGTCCATGTTCAGGAAGGCGGTTACGGGTGCCGACTCCTTGGTTTCCTTGTCGATCATGAGCGCCATGCCGATGCCGCAGTTGGGGTGGCAGCCGCAGGAGAGCTGGCCCCACTCGGCGGCGGGTCCGTGAATCAGGTCGGCCCAGTCGGAGAAGGTGCTCATAAAGCTGATGGGGAACCAATCGCGCTCCGGCTCGCCGATGCCCACCTGCTTCTTGATGTCGTGGGCCATGTGGCTGAGGGTGTAGCGCTGGGCAAAGCGGCGCTCGTCGGTGATGTCCTCATCGCGGCCGGTGAAGCTGACCGGCTGGAAGCTGAGGAAGCTGATCTTCTTGGGGTTGTCGAGAGCGAACTGGATGATGTTGCCCACCTGCTCGTTGTTGATGCCATTGATGATCGTCGTCACCGGAACGATCTCGACGCCGGCTTCATGCAGGTTATTGATGGCCTGCAGCTTGACGTCGAAGAGGTTGCCCACCTTGCGGTGCGAGTTGGCAGCGTTGCCGATGCCGTCGAACTGGAGGTAGACATAGCGCAGGCCCGCCTCGGCGGCGGCGCGGCACAGCTCCTTGCTCTTGGCGAACTCGATGCCGTTGGAGGCTGCCTGGACGCTGTTGTAGCCCACCTTGCGGGAGTAGGCGACGGCGTCAAGGAAGTAGGGCGAGAGGGTCGGCTCGCCGCCGGAGAACTGTACGCTCATCTGCCGCTTGGGCTTGATGGTGATGGCGTTGTCCAGCATGGTCTTGATCTCTTCCCACGTCAATTCGTGGACGAAGCCCACCTGGTTGGCGTCCATGAAGCAGGGATCGCACATCATGTTGCAGCGATTGGTCAGGTCGATGGTCAGCACCGAGCCGCGTCCGTGGGTCACGGTTGAGGTGCCGTGGTGGTGCAGCTTTTCGTCGTTATGGGCCTTCATGTCGCGGCCCGGGAAGCTCTCTTCCAGGTGCTTGAAGAAGGCCGGGTCCATGGACATCACATCCTCAAAGTGGCCGTGCTTGGGACAGTCCTTCACCATCAGGATTTGTCCGTCGCGCTCAATGATCTGGGCCTTGATTTCGCCCACTTTCTCGTTGAGCAGCACTTCATGGGGCAGCTTGCCGTCCAGGATCTGCTTGCGGATCTCGGGCACGCACTTGGGGCACAGCGAGTCTGTGGTGCGTGGCCAGCCGAGGGGCGGTTTTTCCTTCTGCCAACTCTTCTGCAGGGGCTTGTCGCTCCACTTGGGGGTAAACGACGGGTTGGGGCTGATGCGGTTCAGCTGCTCAAACACCACCCACGCGCCCTTGGCGGCATAAACTACGGCCTTCTCGGCATACTTGATCGTCTTGGACATTGATTGCGATCTCCTTAAGAATGTGTCGCCGGCGGCTTGGAGGCCCGGCCCAGTTCCGGCTTTTTGATGGAGAGGCCGCCGGAACCTGGAAATGCAGTACAAGAGTAACCGCCGGGCCCGGTCAATCCAACACGGGTGCAGCGAATGGCGGAATCCAAACCTGAATGGCAATTGGCGGGCAGTGAACGGGCGAAGAAAGAGTCGAACCTAGCCCGAGATTCGGGCGGCGAATGCCTTGCCCTGTAATGTCTTAGGCTCGGCCGCTGCCTTGGAACTTGTCCAATGACTAACAAGGCCGGATACGGCACTTCGTCCGGCGATGCTCTCCCTTTCGAACCCTGAGAAGCGCTGCCCTCTTGCAGGGAATTATCTGCTCGCGGCGCATAATGGAATTCGAGTTGAGTATCAATAGGTCGATCGCTGGGGCGGGGAGCATCGCCAGTCGAACTACATATCCGAAAGCGAGCACAGGCAGGCGTAGAAGAGGACTTTTCTGCGTGAATTTTTTGAGCAAACTATCCCCCGCGTGCCCAAACAACGGCCTAACTCCTTTAATGTCTATATTCTGCGAATAAAGCCCGCGGAATCAATATTTTGCAGCGCTAACCTTGTCGTAAAGGTAATTATCCCATCAAGGCAAGTGGGCGAGAGAAGCGCATTATTGCGCTGGCGCAGAAGATCCATCGATTGATGCTGGCGCACCCGGATCGCTATGAGGCTATAGACGCCTACGACGTGGCGCGGGTGTTCTTTCGCAAGGAGACGAGCGACAAGGGGATTAACACCCGCTTTACTCTATTGCAGCCAACTTCTCTTTGAGTTCGTTGATTTGAGATTGAAGGCTCTTGAGTTTGGCGTCGGTCTCTCGTTTGTATTTATCAAGCTCCTTACTGACATCGGCGACGGTCTCCCGTTCTATGCGGACTGCGATGGTCCGGCCTCGGTTCGGAAGGCTTTTTGTTGACGTTTTATTGGATGTTGCCATGAGTCACCCCGCAGGCTCCATGATACCGCTCATTGCAAGTCAATGTACGATAGGGGGATGGGGCGTATCGGGAAGTTTTTCCGGGCAATGTTTTCGGAGTGGGTGTCGGGTTTGACGGGCGCTGCCTCCATCCCGTTTACCGTTGCTGCCCTTTGGGTATCCAGCCATGCGCAGCGCCTTCTATATGGTTCTTTGGCTGGCATTCTGCTGTTAGTCAGTGCATATCGCGTATGGGCGAAAGAGAATTCCAGGGCAGAAAATGCCGAATCTGAATTGGCGAATCTGAAAGCCAGATATTTTGCAGATCAGCCCAAGCTTGGGCTAGATATTCTGAGCACTGAGGGGATGAAGCAATGGATGGAGTTGGTTGATCCGGTACAGTTTTACCTTCAGCCTTTAGGTGGTAGGATGGCGACGGACATCCGATTCGATCCCGTTATGTCTAAACTGGGGAAGTTTTCTTTGCAGTTTGACTCCCTGCCGCATCTGCATCCTTCGGTTCGGAATACGCTCATATATGAAATTCAAGATGTGGGCGCTCACTCGTTGGGGTACAGGGACAGAGATAAAATCGGGAACGTTTCGAAGGAGATGCTGCGCATTTTCTTGCTTGATAGCGAAAAATGCGCAGGCGAACAGGATTACACTCTAACTGCTCATTACAGGGACAACGACGAGGAGCGAACGCACACTTTCCATTTGAGATTCGATCCGCATCGTTTCAAGTTTGCCCGGAATACAGTATGAAGAAAGACAAACCCATTCCCGCTCCCACATCCAAAGACTTCCACGATCTGCTTACCAAAGCAGCGACTACTCAGGTTTCGCCGCAAGCCTCTGTTCCCGCGCGGAAGGGCAAACCTGGGCCGTCGTCCGTTCGGCGAGCAAAGCGAACATCGGGCGCATGACCTTGCGGCGGTTGTAGCGGAAGGCGTACTCGTTCAAATACGATTGCAGGTACTCCGCTCCGACCTGATAGTAAACCCCTTTGATCCCCCGCTTTACCAGACTCCAGAAGCCATCGATTGTGTTGGTGTGCGCATAGCCGTTGACATAGCTCTCTGAGTGATTCACTGTCGAATGCTTGTGGCTCATGCCCATCCAGCGCACGAGGGCGAGGGTTGCCGACTCGTCCGAGTAAATCATGGTCTTTGGCGGGAGGACTTCGCCGACGATGGGCAGGATCGATTCTTTAGTGGCATCCGGTAGAACGCGCGTCACAACCCGTCCACCGCGCTCCACGATGCCCAGGACGGTCGTTTTCGAGTGCTGTCTGAGTAATCCCCTGTGCTTATTCGCGTCCGGTGCTCCGAACTGCGATTCGTCGATCTCTACCGGGCCGGTCAGCTTTCTCTCGTCCGCCATCAGTTTGCGGACCTGTTTCATCATGCGCCAGGCGGTTTTGTAGGTGACTCCGGTTTCGCGCTGGATCTGCTTGGCCGAGATTCCAACGCGGGTTGACGCCATGAGGCGGATGACGAAGAACCATGTACGCAGGGGCGTGGTGGACTTGTGGAAGATGGTTCCTGCCAGAGGGTAGATATGGTTCCCGCAGGCGTGGCAGGCATAGGATGTTCGGCCTGAGACGCGGTAGTGTTTCCGTTCCACGCCGCAGTTGACGCAGAGGGCCATTCCTCCGGGAAAGCGTTTCTCTTTCACATACTCAAGGCAGGCGTCTTCGGTTGGGAACTCGCGGTCGAACATCTTAGCGGTGTACTTTTGTTCCGGCCTGACGGTCTGGTAGCGGTTCATGTGTGCCCCTTGGGAGATGTAAGATTGGTGGATGCCTCATCATTGGTGGACGGCGCAATGCAATTCCTGCCAGAGATGGATTGACGTTCAATACGCTGGAGAGATACCCGAGGGAGCAGTTATTCCTTTTGATGAGGGAGTGGTTCTGCCTCAACCGTGCTCTTGTTGTGGAAAGAGCGCCGGTTACGTATCAGCTGGTCTGTGCGCACGGGTTGGTCCGTCTCCCTACGAAGAGTGATGGTTAAGTGCAGGCCATCGCCCCCCGCAATCTGGAGATGCTCCCAACCCTCCCGGATGTCTTTCAGGTGTTCGCGTACATAATCCAGAATCGGTTCATCCTGCAAAGAGCTAAACACGGTGTACTTCGGCCTGCACTGTTCCATACTTACCTCCATAAACAACTTGCCCTGTAGGGATAATTACCGTCGTAAACGCATGAAAAGAGAGAATTTATTTACAGAATAGGGGGAGGGGTGGGGTGACGCATGAGTAAACCTGCGGCTGTCCCCGCGCTGCCCGGCGCTATCCCGCCGATGCCGGCCACTTATTCCCGCGCGGGCGCTGCCATCGTGATCTTTGAAAGGCTTTAAGGCGAACCGCCGCCGTCGGTCTTGGCGACCTGGTTGATGATGCGCTGCACCAGGACTACGCGGACGTGAATGCGACGAGCCACGTCGGGCAGAAACTCGGTGATGAAGTTGTCGGTGGGCGCGGTGGCCAGGCCGATGCCGTAACGCGCGGCACTGGCGGGTAGATTCGTCTCCCGGCCCGGAACGTAGAGATTGCTGATCTCGTCTTCAATGGCGAAGCCCAGCAGGTTGGAGTAGTTCAGCATGCCTTTGCCGTTGTCGCCTTGGGTCCACACTACCTGGAAGATGGCATGGCCTACCCGGCGGGGGATGGTGCCGTTGGGCATGCGGTGATAATGCGGGTCTTGGCGGACGACGGAGGGAATCAGAAAGGTGCCGAAGAACTCGCCGGTCATGTCCTGGGTAAAGCTCACGCCTACATAGCGCCCAAAACCCGCCATTCCGGGGCCGTAGGGGGAGTGGGCGTCCGATCCCACTGAAACTGCAGCGGTGCCCAAGATCGTTATGGCGTTGAAGGGGTCCAGCAGGTTGCGCGCTGCGAGGCGTGCCTTCTCCTTCGGAGTCAGGGGCTTTACTTCAGGCCCGTTGATGAATCGTGCAAACCAATCGATGTGGGGCGGCGGGGGGCATGGCGGCAGTTGTTCCAGCGCGTCGGCCAGGCCGGTCTTTGCGGCGCCCTGTGTGGGCGGGACGCTTGCGGTCGCGCTGCCCAGGGCGCTCGTCTTGTCCGCCATCGCTTCTCCGGCGGGTTCGCCCTTGGGCACAACCCTGCACGGCCCCGTTTTGGACTTCTCTTTTATGAAGATATGCGGCTGGGGTGCTTCAGGAAGTTGCGGCTCGGGTTTGGGCGGCTGGGCCTGTCCCGCCCATGACGTTGCGGACTGCATCAGGAGGAGGAGCAGGATCGCGGGCAGAGCCAAATACGTGCGTTGAGGGCTCACGCTGCGCCCGGCCGGACGGTATCTTTTGTCCTCTTTCGATCGATCTCCCAAACGTCGCGCCCTCGCTGCAGGTTCGTCAACTCGCACCGGAGGAGAACGTGGCCCGGAAATGTCCTGGTGCCTGCCGCCATGGAAGCGTCATTCCTCTCCGCTTTTGAAGTGAGACGCGGATTTCCTGTGAAAGGTAACCCCGAGACGTGCAAACAGTCGCCAATAGACTATAGCCGGGCATCCTGTCCAGTCGACCGGACTTGTGTTGACCAGCGCGGCACACTCGGATGGTTTCGCCCGCCCCGCGCCATTGACGTGTCTTGACCAGCGCCGCAGACTTGAAGACGAGGTAGCTTACCGTGAGCACATATCCTCCCCCCGGGCCCGGCGCAGGCGGCGTAGGTCAGCGCATCGAGGAAGCGATCGAACTGATCGAGATGGAACTGCGCCACGCCGTTGCTTATGTGAACGACGCTGTGGTCCCGCAAGTACGCAGAGAGTCCATTACAGCCATGCGTAAGGTGGCAGAAACCCTGCGCAACCTCGCCGATCGCATGGACCAGCCGAGGGGTCCAAACTCTTGAGGATGGATTCCCTCCTGCAACGGAGTTCGCGCCGCCTGGTCCTGTGGACAGGGTTGGCACTGGCGCTGGCTGCCGTTTTCGGCTGCGGCCATAAGCGAAATACGGCACAACTGCCAGCACCGCAAGCCGCACCTCCGGTGGCCCAGCCGGCTTATCCGACTTATCCAACCCGACCAACTCATCGGACGCAGCCCTCCGCTTCAGGGGGGCGGATTCCGATCACGCCTCTTCCGACGGGCGGAGTGAGCCCGGACGACCTGGAGTACATTGCCACGCACCGCCCTATTCTTTCAGAGGAAGGCGATGCCACCTGGTACACCGCGCCCTATAAAGGACGCAAGGCCGCCAATGGCGAGGTCTTCAGCGACGCCGCGCTGACCGCCGCACATCGCACCCTGCCCATGGGTTCGCTGATCGTGGTGACGAACCTGGCAACCAATTTGTCCTCGGCCATGCGCATTAGCGACCGCGGCCCGTTTGTTCCCGACAAGATTATTGACCTGACGTTGGCGTCGGCGCGGGCCACAGGTGTTTACCCCATCGGCACTGCACGCGTGCGCATCGACGTCTACCGAACCCCCAAACCTATCGACAGCGGCGGACGATGGTGTGTGCAGATCGGCGCATTCACCAGCGAGCGCCGAGCGGAAAAACTGAAAGAGCAGCTTCTGCGCAGATATCCTGACGCCCGCGTGATCGAGTTTCCCGGCGAGGACAGCTACTGGGTCCGCATCCGCCCGGAAGGCGACAATCGCGAGCAGGCCGAGTGGATCGCCCGGCAACTGCATCCCTCAGAGGGCGATGCCTACCTGACGCGGCTCGACTAAATAGTGTGGTGGAGCGCCCGCAGGAACATGGCTAGGGTGCGGCCAATCCACGGCTGCAAGCGCAATGCGCGCCCTTGAAATCTTTCCATCGGTCACGATTTGGATTGCAACTCCTCGCCGGTTCGAATTAGTTTATGAGGCCTGAATCCTGCAGCGGGGAGGCGAAATGGCAACTGGCTTTCCTGGAGCGCAAACGGCGCGCGTTCGACAGAACTACTTGGCGATCCTGGTGGCGGCAATTGCCTGTTTCCTGCTGGAAGCAGGCTGGTACTCGGCTTTCTATCAGGCGTGGCTCAATGGCATCGGGCGGACGAATGAGTGGCTGATGCAGAACAGTCCGAACCGTGCCCTGCAGTTTGGCGCGGCGCTGGTTTCGGGAGCGGTAATGGCCACGGCTATCTCATGCGTAACCCAGCTTACCGGACCGCAGACGGCTTGGCGCGGCATCAAGGTTGGAGCGCTGCTCTGGCTGGGCTTCGAACTTACCGCTTGGTCCACGGAATATGTCTTCGAAGTCCGTCCGTTCAGCCTGCTGGCGGTCAATGCCGGCTTCTGGCTTTTCGGAATGATGATCATGGGCGCAATTGTCGGGGGCTGGAAGAAGAAGTAGGAGCGGCTGGGGCGCCCCTAACCACTACTCCGGCGGCGGATAGAAAGGCAGCTTGTCGTTGGTCTCGTTGGCGCGGCGGACCGTGGCATCGTCCAGCAGCAGTGCGGGAGCCAGTACGGTCTGCGGCACGTCGCCAAAATAGTTGGCTACCCAAAGCTGTTTCCCCGCGGCCTCCACGCTGGAGCGCAGCGCGCGCTGATCGAGGTCGCCCAGAACCGCTCCGCGCACCAGTTCGCGCTTGCCATCGGGACTCACGCGGTACAGCACGCGCGGGGTCATCTCGCCGCCCAGCGTTTCCACCAGGTACACGATCTTCAGATCGCGATCCTTGGCCATGTCAACGAGTTTGCGGTTCAACTCTTCATCCGTCAGGCCCTGGCGCGCGGTCACCTTCAGTACGCCGACGGCCGACCGGGCCGCTCCGGAAACCGGGGCGCGTCCGTGGCCGTTCGACAAGGGAAAGTCGCGCACCGGTTCGCGCCCGACGAGATAGTTCTCAAGGCGTCCCGCGGTGACCAGGTTCACCGCTTGCGCGGGCACGCCATCGTCGTCTACGTCGTAGGCGCCAATCAGCGTCCTACCGTCGTAGCTCTTCAACCCGGGGTCGTCCACCACATCCATAAACTCGGGCAGCACGCGGGCGTGATAGCTGGAAGCGAACGGTCCGTTGGTGCGGGCCTCGGTGCCCAGGCGTGGCCGCGTGGCCGTGACTCCGGATCCTACAAGGCTGCGCAGCGTATCGGCGCTGGCGTCGGCGCTGAGCAGCACAGGCCCGTGATACTCCTCCTCCACCAGCGGCGCTTTGCGCAGATCGGTGAGCGAGGCAATCAGATCCACCGCGTGCTTTTCAAAAGTTTCCTGGGCATCCAGATCCTTCAGCGATGCACCGGTGGAGGCATACGACCGGTCGAGCCTCATGCCGTCGGCAGCCTGCGTGCCCACGGCAAATGCCTCCTGAGCCTGGGCCACAGATTTGCGCACAATGGTGCCTTCGCTTGTGACCAGCCAGGTGGTGGTTACGCGGGTGTGAAAGGATGCCGAGCAGTACTGCACATCGCGCTCGCCCGCGCGCACGGATGCATCAGTCCGGTAGAGACCGCTCGCCCTGGCCACGCGATCTGACCACATGGCCTGGTCCAATGCCAGCTTCAGCGGAGTTTCCAGAAGGATTACGGGTTTCTCCTTGCTGAAGTCGTCGGCCTGCGGCGGAGTCTGTACCTGCTTCAACTCGGCTTGTTTCTGCGCATAGGCTGCCAGAGCGCTCTTGTATGCCTGGTCGGTGCCAGCCCACAAGGCCGAGCGCAGCGCCACCGGATCGTCGTCCAGAGCTGCCAGTTGGACGGAGCCGTCGCCGCGCCCGCCGGAGCTGTCGGTCTTGTAATCGCCCACTCGCACCGTGATGCGCGCAATGCGCGCGTGATTATGCTGCGCGCCCTCGCTGGAGCCAAACGCCGCCTTGGTCTCGTAGTCGTCCACTTCCTGAACGCGGTACTGAATGAAGAACGGCTTCGCAAAGCTCTTCAACTGCAAGTCGCTCATGCTGCGGTCGAGCTCGGTGAGCATGGCCTTCAGTACCGGATCCTTTTCGGCCTCGGCGCGGGTTTGTTGCGCGGCGCAGAAATGGGCGACACCCAGGCATGCGAGAAGGAAGCAGCAACCGGCGAGCAGCGAGATGGTGCGAGACAGCTTCATTGCGCCTCCTTGGTTACAGACGTCTGCGCCGGGGCGCCGGGAATGGGCAAGATTGGCGGCCTTGATGTGCCTTGCGGCTGGCGCTGTGTCTCGATTTCACTCAGCAGCATTGCCGGGGCCACCGCGCTGACGGGGATAGTGCCCGACTCCGCGCCACACTCGCCATTGAACACTTCGCTTTTGTCGCCGGTGGTGAGAATGCGCTTCATTGCCGCCAGGGGCGTACCTACAATACTTACCCCCCGCACCAGTTCATCGGGACGGCCGTCCACATACACCCGCAACACTACCAGGGGAATGACCTGAAACGCCTGCGGCGAACTGCGCGTGGTGACCGCGAAACCGGAGGAGATGTCTTCGAAATAGAGCCCGTAGGGCTTGCCCTGCTTCTTTGCCTCCTCAATCAACTGCTTGCGCAGATCGGCTTCGGGCTCGCTTTTGGTGGAGGTGACGATCAGATTGCCCTGGCGTCCGGTGGGCATGCGCCCGGTCTGCGCCCGCCCGTGGCCATTGGATGCGCTGAAGCTGGCGATGGGCAGCCGCGACATGAGAAACGTCTTCAGGACGCCGTCCTGAATCAGTTCTACGCGCTGCGCTTTCTGGCCCTCATCGTCATACTGATAGCTCCCACTGAGCCAGGTGGCGCCGAACTTTGCGACAGTGGGGTCGTCGGCGACGGAAAGGAAACTCGGCAGCACATCCTTGCCCAGCTCCTTGGTAAAGGTCTGGCCCTCCTCATCGCCGCGCTGGCGCTGGCCCTCAAGCCTGTGGCCCAGCACTTCATGAAAGAAAACGGCGGCAGCTCGTCCGGAAAGGATGGCGGGCCCGTCGAAGGGCTCAGCCATGGGCGCCTTGCGCAGCGCCTCAAGGCTCTTGCCCAGCTCGCGAATAGCGGCTTCCATCTCTGCCTGTGAAGGTAGACCTTGCACTGTTTCGGCCTCAAAGGTCTGGTCGCGGAACAGGTCCATGCCGTCGTCGGCGCGGGTCACGGCGAACACCACCACCCGAGCCTGCATGTGCGGCTCTACTACCCGCGAACCCTCAGACGAGGCAAAGTAGTCGGTCTCATTCTGCACCGACAACATCGCTACGTTCTGGTACACATCGGGATAGTCGCGAAAGATGCGGGAGAGGGCGCGCACCCGCTGCTCCCACGCCGCGCGATCAATCACAACCGCCTGTGCGGGCCTGACGATGGAGACTTGCGGCGCTTCCTTGCTGAAATCAGGGGAGGAGTCCTCTTCCTTGGCCCGGACCTGGGCCTCGGTCTTGACCCTCAAGTAGTTGTCGATCGCGTTGCCGTAGCCGGCATTGGTCGCCAACCATAACGAGCGGGCCAGAGCCACGCGGTCGTCGGTCAGGGGCAGTTGCATGCTGTTTACTGCCGAGCCACGATGGTTTCCGTGGGTGTTGTCGAGGCTGGGATCGCCCAGCCGCACCTGCACGTCGGCCACACGGATGTGGTTTGCCGAGCTTTCAACCAGCGCGCCGAACTGGGCGCGGACAGACACCATATCTGCATCGCTCACCGAGTAGCTGAGGAAATAAGGCGGCAACTGCTTCTCGTCGCCCTGTTTGCCCAGCGAGGTAAAGGCGCGGTGCAATTCGGTGGTCATGGTGTCGAGGAGCACAGGCATGGACTCCTGGGCCGTGACCACTGCAGGCAGCGCCAGGATGAGAACGGCAATGAACTTGCAAACGGAGGGTCTGAATCCGGACCGCCTTTGGGCGGCGGAAGTAATATCACGCATAGGCAGGGATGACTCAGAAATACGCATCTGTACCATCGATTGTCGCAGAGTCGGTGACTCCGGAGGGGAAAACCCCATGACATTTGCGCCCCGGTTGGTGCTTGCGTCAATCTCCATTTTTCTGCTGGCTGCCGTAGCTCCGCGTCTCTCTGTGCCGCACCCCTCCACACGGTATGTCCCGATTCACCGAAGCGCACCCGCCTCAACAGACGCGCAGCAGGGCGCAGAACAGGCCTACTCCCTGCCGGCCGACAAGCTGGATAAAGCCATCGCCCTTAGCCGCATCCGCAACATATTGGATATTGCCTACTCGCTATGGGGCCTCGCCGTACTGTGGTTGTTGCTGGCTTCGCGCTGGGCGGCCGGCCTGGCCGCATGGGCAGAGCGCAAAGCGAAACGGCACTGGATGCAGGGACTGCTGTTTTTCGCCGTCCTGCTTGTCTTGCTCACCGCGGCCAATCTGCCCCTGGACTGGTATGGCCACCACGTCAGCCGCAGTTACGGCATCAGCGTGCAGAGCTGGGGCAACTGGTGCGCGGACATGGCCAAGTCGCTGGGGCTTTCGGTGTTGATCGGCGCACCTGTGTTGTTGTTCTTCAACTGGATTGTGCGCCGCTGGCCTCGCCGCTACTGGTTGGGAGCCTGGGTTGCCGCCATGCCACTGATGGTGTTGGCGACCTTTGCTTCACCGCTCGTTGAGCCGGTCTTCAACACGTATGAACCGCTGGCCAAGAGCAATCCCGCCCTGGTGAGCGAGTTGGAGAGGATCGTCGCCCGCACAGGAACCGACATTCCGCCCGGCCGCATGTTTCTGATGAAGGCAAGCCTCAAAACCAACGGCCTCAATGCATACGTTAGTGGGATCGGCCCTACCAAGCGCATTGTGGTGTGGGATACCACAGCCGGCCGCATCCCAAACGATGAAATTCTCTTCATCTTCGCCCACGAGAGCGGCCACTACGTTCTTCACCACATCGTCAAGGGGCTGGCTGTTGCGGCGGCCGTGCTTTTCTTTGTCTTCTGGGGCTGCGCGGGGTTCGCCAACTGGCTGGTGCGCCGCTTCGGAGCGCGGTGGCGGGTGGGCAGGCCGGAGGAAGGCATCGCCGCCCTGCCCACCCGCGCCGGCTTTGTGGTGCTGCTGTTTACCGTCTCGGTGGCCAGCTTAGTGCTGGAGCCGGTAGGCAACGCCGTCAGCCGTTCTATCGAGCACGAGGCCGACGTGTATGGCCAGGAGGCCATTCATGGCCTTGTCCCCGACCCGCAGAAAGCCGCCGTGGCCGCATTCAACGCGCTCGGCGAGGCTTGGCTCGAAGATCCCAATCCAAGCCCCTTCATTGAGTTCTGGACCTACAGTCACCCCTCTACCCAAACCCGTGCCAACTTCGCCGCGCACTACGATCCATGGGCCAACGGCGGGCATGGTGAGTTCTTCAAACAATAGGGAAGTCGACAGCGGGGCCGATTTTCGCACCGCAAGCGGAGCTGGCGGCCACGGGTAGATCCGCCGGTTTCACCTGCGCTTTTCCTCAGCCGTTCAGGCGTCTGCGAGTCGTACACTAGGGTTTCGTTATCTTATTGAAGGAGAGGACATGGCCATGGCCTATCCCGCGAACTACCGCTACACCCGCGAGCATGAGTGGATTGTTGTCGAGGGAAAGATTGGTACCATAGGCATCACCGACTACGCACAGAGCTCCCTGGGCGATATCGTCTACGTGGACGCACCCAAGGTAGGCGACCCGGTCACCGCCAACGCGACCTTTGGTTCCGTGGAGAGTGTGAAGGCTGTCAGCGACCTCTACTCGCCCGTGACCGGCACCGTGACTGCTGTCAACGAAGAATTGAAAACTACGCCAGACAAGATCAACGAGGCGCCCCATGACGCCTGGATCATCAAGGTCGAGCTCGCGGACCCGGCACAACTTGACGCTCTGCTCGATGCCGCGGCTTATGAGAAGTTTGTCTCGGAAGAGACGCAGGGTTAGCGGCTAGCTTCTAGCCTCTAGCCACTAGCTTGTTTCTCTGCGCTGGAAGCCGCATCAATTTGCCATGGATTCTCTCGGCAGGCCGCCATCCAGCCTGTCCAACTTGCTTTTAGCGAGGAGCTAGAAGCCAGGAGCTAGAAGCTGAAATGCGTTATCTTCCCAAATCGCCCGCGGAACGTGAACGGATGCTCGCCGCGATTGGCGCCCGGTCCATTGACGAACTTTTTGCCGTGATTCCGGCCGAGTGCCGACTCGACCGCGACCTCGACGTTCCCCGCCAGCAAGCCGAGAGCGAGATCATCGACTACTTTCGTGCTGCCGCGGACAAGAACGCCACGGGCTATGCCAGCTTTCTGGGCGCTGGCGCCTATCGCCATTACCGCCCTGTCATTATTGATTCCCTTGTGCAGCGCGGCGAGTTCCTCACCAGCTACACGCCCTACCAGGCAGAGATTACGCAGGGCACCCTGCAGGCCATCTTCGAATTCCAAACCATGATCGCCGAACTCACCGGCATGGACGTGGCCAACGCCAGCATGTACGATGGCTCCACGGGCGCGGCCGAGGCGGTGATGATGGCTGTTCGCGTCACTGGCCGCCGTAAGGCTGTGGTGGCCACGACGGTTCATCCCGAATACCGTGAAGTGCTGGCCACTTACGCCACGCACCAGCGCCTGCCCACCACGCTGGCAGGCTACGATGCCAAGACTGGCCGCGTCGATCTTGCCGCACTTGAGGCCAGCGTCACCAAGGAAACCGCCGCCGTCCTCGTCCAGAGTCCCAACTTCTTCGGCGTCATTGAAGACATCCCCGCCATCGCCGCAATCGCCCACGCCCAAGGCGCGCTTCTCATCGTCTCCATTGCCGAGGCAGTCTCTCTGGGTGTTGTCCGGCCGCCCGTGGAGGCCGACATTGTCAGCATGGAGGCGCAGTCCTTCGGCGTCGCCCTCAGCTACGGCGGCCCTTTCTGTGGCGTCATGGCCTGCAAGGAGCAGTACATTCGCCAGATGCCCGGCCGCCTGGTGGGTCAAACCACCGACGGCACCGGCTACCGCGGTTTTGTCCTCACCCTCGCCACGCGCGAGCAGCACATCCGCCGCGAAAAGGCTACCTCGAATATCTGCACCAACCAAGCGCTGGTGGCCTTGATGACAACTATCTTTCTTGCGGTCTACGGAAAAGAGGGGATTCGCGAACTGGCTGAGCACAACCTGGCCAAAGCGGATTACACGGCCAATAGGCTTAGTACACAACCCGGGGCGAAGCTGCTCTTCACCGGTGCGCCGCGCTTTCACGAGTTCGTCCTGCAGACTGCGGAGCCGCCGGTGTTGTGGAGCCAGCGCCTGCTGGATGAAAAGATCGTGGGCGGCATCGAGCTAAGCCGCTGGTATCCCGAACTGGGCCATGCCACGCTGTGGTGCGCTACAGAAGTGATCACCCGGGAGCAGATTGACACCGCGGCCATGGTGCTGGCAGCGGGGCTGGTGGAGGCATAGACACATCCAATGGCAACTGACTTGACCAATCCGCAAACTCCCGCCGGCTCCCACACGACGGGCAAGGTTCGACCACACCAGACCCAGAACGAAGCTCTGCTCTTCGAGAAGTCCTCGCCCGGCAAGAGAGCATACAAACTGCCTCCGCTGGATGTGCCCGCGGTTGATCTGGCGTCATTGCTCGGCGCCGCAAGGCGCGATCAAGCAGCGGAGCTCCCGGAGTTGAGCGAGATCGAGATCGTCCGCCACTTCACCCGGCTTTCTACCTGGAACTATGCGATTGACCTGGGCATGTACCCGCTGGGCTCCTGCACCATGAAGTACAACCCGCGCGTCAACGAGCTGGTGGCGCGCATTGAAGGACTGGCCGAAGCGCACCCCTACCGGCCCGAGTCGCTCGCCCAGGGCATTCTTGAAGTGATCGACCTGCTGCAGCGCTGCCTGCTCGACATCACCGGCATGGACGCCATTACCCTGCAGCCTGCCGCCGGCGCGCATGGCGAATTCACCGGAATCCTATTGGTCCGAGCCTGGCACGAGTCGCAGGGAAATTCACGGCGGAAGGTACTCATTCCCGATTCCGCTCACGGCACCAATCCAGCCACTGCAGCCATTTGCGGTTATGCGGTGGAGAACCTGAGGTCGAATTCCGACGGCGGCATCGACCTGGAAGCGCTGGCGCGGCAGGTGGACTCTGAGACCGCCGCCCTGATGCTCACCAACCCTTCGACCATTGGTGTCTTTGAGAGCCAGATTCACAAGATTGCCGAGATTCTGCACGCCAAGGGTGCACTGCTATATATGGATGGCGCCAACATGAATGCCCTGGTGGGCAAGGCACGGCCGGGCGATTTCGGTGTGGACGTGATGCACCTTAACCTGCACAAGACCTTCTCCACACCGCACGGCGGCGGTGGTCCCGGCTCCGGCCCCGTTGCGTGCAAAGCTTTTCTTGAGCCGTTTTTACCCATCCCGGTTCTGGTCAAAGACGAGAACGGTGCGAAGCACTGGAACTATGGCCGGCCGCAGTCGGTTGGACGCGTCCGCGCCTTTTACGGCAACACCGGCATGTTTATCCGCGCCCTAGCCTATATCTTAGCGAACGGTCCCGACGGATTGCGCCAAACCACTGAAGATGCAGTGCTTAATGCAAATTACATTCGCCATAAATTGGAAGATCTCTACGATCTTCCCTACAAAACGGCGTCGATGCACGAAGTGGTCTTCAGCGATAAGCGCCAGGCGGCCAAAGGAGTAAAGACCGGCGACATCGCCAAACGGCTGATAGATTATGGCTTTCACCCGTACACGGTGAGCTTCCCGCAGATTGTCCACGGCGCCTTGATGATCGAGCCGACGGAGAGCGAATCATTGGAAGAGCTGGACCTTTTCATTGAAGCAATGCGGTCGATTGCGCGGGAAGTGGAAGAAACGCCGGAGGTTGTGAAGTCGGCCCCGCACTCGACGCGGGTCTCACGGCTTGACGAGGTGCAGGCTGCCAGGAAGCCCATACTACGCTGGCGGCCTGGTCAATAGTGTTGGGTAAATGGGTCATCGCCAACCGGACCGCAGCAGGTTTCCAGCGGGTGAGTTCGTCTCCCCGCGCGTCACGCCAAAGTGGGTACTAATGTCAATAAAATGACGTATCCAAGGCGCATTTTTGTCGCGTTTGCGTGCTTTTCCACAGTAGATTGTTGTGAGCGACCCAGATCCCGACGGTAGTTCGGAGTCCCCTGGGAGCCAATTCCTAGCGGCGAGGCGGCGTTATCCGGCGGCTCGGGTCCGCCCCTCACAACGCAATCGTATTGGCACAGGGTTCTGGCGGCATCTGGAACTCGGCGGTGACCTTTGCGCCCGAGGATGGTAACTTCAGCGCTCCTGAATGGGAAATCTCGTAACTAACGTTTTGTTGCATTTTTATGTGCGAAAAACGCATAATGGGGGACCCAAGGGATGGTTTCTCCGGGTCGCGGCTGGATCGGCGACCGAGGGTGGATTGTACGCGGTCAACGATGTGCAGGCCGGAGGTCGGCCGCGAAAATCTGAAAGCCGAAGCGGGATGGGGAAATCTGCCGGGATGGCGATTCGACCCGCGAGGTGCGAGGTGAGTGGGCATGAGAAATAGAAGCGGCGAAAACGGACAGGTGATCGTGCTGGTGCTGATGAGCATGGGACTGCTGTTAGAGCATTTTCACTATTTCTGTAGAGTTCCAAAGCGAAGTCGGAACCAAGCTTGAGTGTTGTCTGAAGAGATTTGAGGTAAAAGTTCTGTGATGGCTTTGTCGAGCGCCTCCTTGGTTCGT
>Ga0182013_10003399_pt1 | contig 19943 bp, 19 predicted proteins | sample 612S2MmetaG_FD_120487 | JGI IMG/M metagenome (GOLD analysis project Ga0182013, IMG submission 120487) | Permafrost microbial communities from Stordalen Mire, Sweden - 612S2M metaG | ecosystem: Environmental > Terrestrial > Soil > Wetlands > Permafrost | place: Sweden: Stordalen | collected... | reverse complement strand
CGGGTTCGGAAACTGGTGCAGCCGGATGGTCGCGCCGGCCGGACGGATGCGCTTGCACGCCGACGGCATCGTCCGCGACTCGGGCCTGCCCGATGCGGTCGTGCCGTCGGCGCCGCAGCACGCCGTGGAGGATTTGCCGGATGACACACTCGTCTTCTTACTGGGCAGCCGCTATTGCGAGACCGACTGTCTGACGGACCAGGCTTGGAGGCTCTTCGCCGGGGTCGCGCCGGGTTGGGCGCGCGTCCAAGCGATTTGCGACTTCGTCCACAACCACATTACCTTCGGTCACGAGTACGCGCGTCCGACGAAGACCGCTTTGGAAGCATTCAACGAGGGCAACGGGGTGTGCCGTGACTATGCGCATCTCGCCATCGCCTTTTGCCGCTGCATGAACATTCCAGCGCGCTATTGCACCGGTTACTTGGGAGATATCGGCGTGCCGCCGGTGCCCGGCGCCATGGACTTCACCGGTTGGTTCGAGGCCTACCTGGGCGGACACTGGTATCCGTTCGATGCGCGCAACAACATGCCGCGGATCGGTCGCATTCTCATCGCTCGCGGACGCGACGCTGCCGACGTGCCGATTAGCTACACCTTCGGACCCAACACCCTCGTCAGTTTCACGGTGTGGACCGACGAGATCAGCTGATCGCAACGAGCGGCCAACGCGCGCGTCACCTCGTTCTGGATGGACATGTAACCAGGGGGCTGCCCGAGGGTTTCGGATAGCGGCCGTCCCGGCGCGGCGAACCGCACGGCGCGAGCGATTTTGCTCGGGGCGGGGCGAAAATCCAGTGATGACAAGCTTGCGAAGCGAAGACCCGTCGCGCATGTTCGAACGCGTATCGTCAGCCGGGCCGGCGTGAATCTTCTCGCCGGCGCGTGCGCCAAATCGGCACGGGAAGCCGCCGGCGACGGGCGCTTCATCACCTTTTGCGATGCGGCAGCCCTGCCGTTGGCACGCCGTATCGCGCGCGAACCCGGCGGAGCGGGCGCGACCGTCATCGACGTCCACGGCGCGACGCTGGCGATCGTCGACAAGCTCCACGCCGCGCTCAAGCGACGCGGCGCCACGAAGAAGACCGTCGTGGTCGCCTGCGGGGCCGGGGCGCTGCTCGACGCGGTGCGGCTCGCCGCGGCGCTCTACGACGGCGGGGCACGCACCTTACTGATTGCGCGAACGCTGGGCGCCGCGATCGACCGCGGCGTCGATCCCGTCGCCCGTCGCGGCTCGAGCGCCGTGTCCGCGCCGCCGCTTGGTCTCATCGTCGACTATGCCGCTATCCCGCGTTCGGCCAAAGACGGGCTGGGCACGCTGGTGCGCGACGCCTTTATCGAAGGCGACGAATTTTTCGACGGGCTTGAAACGCTTTCGCCGCATCCGCTGCGCAAATGGCCGTGGGAGTCGGTGATCGACGACGCGCTGCGCGTCGACCGCATGCACGCCGGCGACGAACGCCAAGTCCTCGATCTTGGTTTGCCGTTCGCCCGGGCGATCGCCGCGACGCGCACCGTTGCGCCGCAGACCGCCCTCGCTTTGGGTATCCGCGCAGCCTGTCTCACCGCCCGGCGAGTCGCCGATTTCGGCGAGCGCGATCACCTGCGCGTTTTGGCCGTGCTCGCATTGCTCGGGTTTTCCTTGCACGACGAACGCATCGACGCGAACGCGGTGTTGGATCAGATCCCCCCCGAGACCCGCTTCTCGCTGCCGCACGCGATCGGCGACGTCGAAGCGGGTCTGATGATACCGCGGGTCATGCTGCGCCGGTCGATCGCGCGCTTGACCAGCACTCCGGGGACGGCCGAATTCCGCTGACCCGAGTCGTCGAGGTCCTCGCGCAACTCAAGACCAGCCGCTTCGACCGTCCGCTCACCTATCGTATTCCCGACGCTGTCGACGTTGCGCTCGGCGACGTCGTGCGGGTGCCCTTGGGCCCGCGCACCGTCGTCGGATTCGTGGTCGGCGACCCGCGCGACGACGCCGCGCCGGCCGCGAATCTGCGCGCGATCGCCGGGAAATTGAACGGTCCCCCGGCGTTCGATCGCACCGGCTTCGCCCTTGCCGTTTGGATCGCCGAGGCGTACGTCTGCACGTTGAGCGAAGCATTGAGCGCGGTCGTGCTCGGAGCCGCGATCCCGCGCGCCGTGGAACGCTACATCCCGGGGGTGCGGCCGGACCGTGAAGCCGATGGGTATTTTCCGGAACGGCTGCTGAACTTCATTTGGAACGACTGTTCCGAAGGGTTCGGTCTCGAGGCGTTCCTGCACCATCCCGAAGTCCGGCGCATCGGCGATCGCAAAGCGATCACGCGCCACCTGCGCGCGCTCGTCGCGGATGGCGCGCTCGCGCGCGTGCGCAGCATCGCGGCCGCGCGGGTGAACGACGCGTTGGTGCGCTTCTTGCGGCCCGGCAGCGTGCCGATTGCCGGCAAGAAAGCGGCGGCGCTGACGGCGTTCGTGCGCGACCGCGGCGAGGTCAAGCGCAGCGAGGCGGTCCTCGCCGGATATTCCGATGCCGTCATCCGGCGCGCGATCGCCGCCGGTGCTTTGCTCGAACAACAACGTCCGATCGACGTCGTGCGCGACGGGCGCTCGCGCTTGCCGGACGTGGCGTTCACCGCCGAACAGCGCGCGGCGATCGAGCGGATCGACGCCTTGGTCGAGGCGCGGACGTTCGCACAAGTATTGCTGCATGGCATCACCGGCAGCGGCAAGACCCTCGTCTATCTTGCCGCGATCGCCAAGGTCATCGCCGGCGGCGGCCGGGCGATCGTGCTCGTCCCCGAGATCTCGCTCACGCCGCAAACCGCGCGGCGCTTCGAGGACGCGTTCGGCGACCGCGTTGCCGTGCTGCATTCGGCGCTCTCCGATCGCGAGCGATTCGACGCGTGGCAGGCCGCCGCGCGCGGCGCGATCGCCGTCGTCGTCGGCGCGCGCAGCGCGATCTTCGCGCCGCTGCGCGACGTTCGGCTGGTGGTCGTCGACGAAGAACACGAAGGATCGTACAAGCAAGATTCGGTTCCGCGCTACAACGCCGTCGACGTCGCGCGCGAGCGCATGCGCCGGGCCGGCGGTGTCGTGGTGCTGGGCAGCGCGACGCCGGCGATCGAAGATTATGCGCGGGCGCGCGCCGGACGCTATCCGCTGCTCGCGTTGCGCGAACGCGCGACCGCGCAGGCGTTGCCGCGAACCTTCGTGATCGACATGAGCGCGCAGTTCGACGCCGGCAACCGGCGGGTTTTCAGCACGCCGCTGCTGGGAGCGATCGAGGCGCGGCTGGAGCGCGGCGAAAAGTCGGTGTTATTCGTGAACCGGCGCGGAACGGCGCGCTTTTTGCTCTGCCGCGCCTGCGGTCACGTTCCGCAATGCGCTCGCTGCTCGGTCTCGCTGACCGTGCATCGCTCCGAAGAACTGCTGCGCTGCCATTACTGCGATGCGCAGCGCGCGGTTCCGCAGGCGTGTCCGAACTGCGGCCTGGGACCGATTCGCGCGCTGGGGGTCGGCACGCAGCGCGTGGCGGCGGAGTTGGCCGAACTGTTTTCGGCCGCGCGGATCGTGCGCATGGATTCGGACACGACGACGCGCGTCGGCGATCACGCGCGTTTGCTCGAACAGTTTGCCGACGAAGCGGACATCCTCGTGGGCACCCAAATGGTCGCCAAAGGTCTGGACTTTCCCCAGGTGACCCTCGCCGCGGCGGTCGCCGCCGACCTCGATCTGCACGTTGCGGACTTTCGCGCCGCCGAGCGCACGTTCGCGCTGCTCACCCAAGTCTGCGGGCGAAGCGGCCGCGCCCAGCCCGGAGAGGCGTTCATTCAGACGTACTCACCGGAGCATCCGGCGATCCGGTTCGCGGCGGCCCACGATTACGACGGGTTCGCCGCGGGCGAACTGGCCGACCGGCGGGCGCTGAGGTGGCCCCCCTTCACCCGGCTGATCTATGTCGGAATCATCGGCCGCGACCGGGCGGCGGTCGAGGCCGCGAGCGAGCGGTATGCGGCGCTGCTGGGCGAGGATGAGCGGTGGGAGGTGCTCGGCCCGGCGCCCTACGCCATCGCCCGGCTCAACGAAGAGTGGCGTTACCGGTTGGCGCTCAAGACCCGCGATATCTCGGCTGCCCGGAGCGCCGTCCGCGATCGCATCGTGACCGCCGCGCGGTCGGAGAAGAGCACGCGGATCGCCGTCAACGTCGATCCCTGAGCCGGGTCTGGAACTCGGCGCCAGGCCCGGGGCCGGTCATTTCTTCCTAGAAGCGGTTTTGCTGCGGGCGGGCTTCGGCGGGGCAGCGGCAGCGGCGGCCGAGGCTGCGGCCGCGACGCGGACCGCCTTGACCAGCCGTGACTTCTTGCGGGCGGCCTTATTGGGGTGGATGATACCTTTTTGCGCGGCCTTGTCGAATTGCGCTTCGACCGACGACGCATCGGCAGTCCCGGCCTTCGCTTTTTTGAAGAGCGTTTTGAGGCGGGTCTTCACGTCCAGATTCCGCTGCGTGCGCTTCTCGGTTTGAAGCGTCCATTTGATAGCGGCTTTGATGTTGGGCAAGAGAGGGCTCCGTCGAAGTGCGAGTCAGCGCCGCGGCACGCGGCCGCGGGCACAAGCCCCAAGATAGCACACAATGCGCCGTTACGCCACCTCGCGAAGACGCGGCTGCGGTGAAGCCGCAAACGCCACGCGCGGCTCGGCGCGCAGCGCCGAACGCCAAGGATTCGGCGCAGCCGAATCCGGTTAGCCGGGAAGCTCGCCGAGCAGGATCTCCCGATAACTCTCGTAGCGGCTCGGCGCGATCGTTCCGGCTTCGACGGCCGCCCGGACCGCGCAGCCCGGCTCGCTGAGGTGCCGGCAGTCGGTGAAGCGGCAGCGTTGGGCCGGCTCGCGCATTTCGGCGAACAGCGCCGCGAGTTCGCCGGCGCTCATCTGATCCAGGGTGAACTCGCCGATCCCGGGGCTATCGATGAGGAAGCCTTCGCCCATGGTGAACAGCCGCGCGGAGGTCGTCGTCTGGCGGCCGCGGCCGAAGCGGGTCAGGTCGCCGACCGCCCCCACCCCGCCGAGCGCGCGAAAAATCGAACTCTTGCCGACGCCGGACTGACCGATAAGCATCGCCGCCCGCGAGGCGATGAGCGCTCGCAATTCGGGTATCCCGCGACCCGTTTTCGGCTGCAGAACCAGAAGCGGCACGCCGATACGGCGGTAGATGTGCGTCACGGCCTCGGCCGCCGCTTCCCCCGCCAGATCGGGCTTGGTGAGCAGCAGTGCCGGCTCGAGGTCGTGCAGCACGGCGAAAGCCACCAGCCGGTCGATCATCGCCAGGCGGATCGGCGGATCGATCAGCGCGGCCACGATCGCGAGCGTGTCGATGTTGGCGGCCATGGTTTTGAGCCGGCCGCCCGCGGTGCGCCGTTCGAGGGCGAACGTTCGCGGCACGACGGTGTCGACTACGACGTGCTCGGTCCCGGAGTCCGGAGCCGCCTCGACGACGTCGCCCGGCACGAGCATCGGGTGGCGTGCCCGCTTGCGAAAGTTGGCCAACCGCGGTTCCGATTCGTCGCCGAAGACGATCCAGGCGGCGTTCCGGCCGACGGCGATCACACGCGCGCGGCGGACTTCACTCACCGGCTTGCGAAGCCAACGAAAACCGTGATAGTAGCGCGCACCGTCGTCGTACCCGATTCGTTTGCTCGCGCGAACGTGTTGGAGGCTCTTGCCGGACCGGGTGCGCCGGCGGGGGTGACCTCGTGCGTCGCCGCCGGCGAAACGATCGAGTTGCGCTTCGACGCCGAGCGCACGCCGCCCGAGCTCATCGACGATCTCATCGCGATCGAGCTGACCTTCATTCCGGCCCTCGCTCCGCTGCCCGGCGATGCGAGCGCGGCGGCCGAGGGCGCCGCCCGCGGGCTCGATGAGCCCGCGCTCGACCGGTCGCGCATCATCGAAACGTATTTGCCGTGATCCCCACCAGCCTGACGTCGATCTCGTTCGGAATCAGCGATGCCGCCGACATCATCGCGACTTCGATTCTGGCGTATTACTTGCTGCTCCTCATTCGCGGCACGCGTGCCGTTCAGATTACGCTGGGCCTCTTCGTCCTCGTCGTGATCCTGGCACTCTCCAACCTCTTCCATCTGCTCGTGCTGGCGACGGTCATGCAGTACCTGCTGCTGGGCACCGCGGTCACGCTGCCGATCGTGTTCCAACCCGAACTGCGGCGCGGCCTCGAGCAGATCGGCCGCGGGCGGCTCTTCGCGCGTGCGGCCGGTGAGACCGACGACGAGATCGCCGCCCGGCAGACGGCGATCGTGGCGCAAGCCGCCTTCGCGTTCGCCCGGCGGCACATCGGTGCGCTCATCGTCATCGAACAGCAAACCGGTCTGCGCGAGTTCGTCGAGAGCGGAACGGCGCTCGACGCCCGAATGTCGGTGGAACTGCTGCTCGCCATCTTCAATCCCAGTTCGCCGCTGCACGACGGCGCGGTGATCGTGCGCGACACGACGATCGAAGGCGCGGCGTGTTTCTTGCCGCTCTCGGAGAATGCCGTGTCGGCCGAGCGGCATGTCGGAACGCGCCATCGCGCCGCGATCGGCGTCACCGAGCAGACCGATGCCGTCGTCGTCGTCGTCTCCGAGGAGACCGGTGCCGTTTCGGTCGCGCGCGCCGGGCGGCTGTCCGTGCAAATCGACGGCGAAGAACGCCTCAACAAAGTCTTGACAGCGATCGTGCGTCCGCCGCGACGTTTGCGCCAGGCCGTCAATCCCATGCTGGCCAACCTGCTGAGCCGGATACCGCGTGCTGTCGATCGTTCGCCGAAACTTCCCACTTAAGGCTTTTGCTTTCGCGCTCGCGCTCGCGGCTTGGGCGTATTTTCATTTTTCGGCCAATCCGAACATCACCGCGCGATTCGATCAGCAGCTCAGCGTGCCGCTCGTCGTCACCGGCTTGCGCGCAGGCTATGTCGCGCGCTATTCGGAAAAATTCGTGGTCGTGACGATCGACGCGACGCACAATGAAACGCTGGTGAAAGCCGATGAAGTGCAGGCGGTGCTCAATCTGGCGACGTACGCCGACCCCGGCGTTTTCAACGTCCCGGTTGCGGTCAACGCCGCCAATCTGCCGATTCGCTCGCTCACGCCCGCGTCGGTCAGACTGACCATCGACCGCCTCGAAGGGCGCGACCTCCCGATCTCGATTGCGTATAACGGCGACTTCAAAAACACCGTCGTGGATTCGGCGGTCGTGAGCCCCCCGCGGGTCACCGTCCGCGGCGTCGCCGCCGACCTCGCGCGAGTGACCGCGGTGCGCGTTGAAATCACGCTTCCGGCTCGGGCGACGACGATCGATGCGATGTTTCGCCCGCTGGCCGTGACCGGCAGCGGCGATGAAGTTTCGGCGGCGACCGTATCGCCGAATCTCGTGCGCGTTCGCGCGCGTTTTCTCCGCTCTTCGCCGACAGGAACGAATTGAGAACGTAATGGGCCGGTTATTTGGAACCGACGGCGTGCGCGGCGTCGCGAACGCAGACCTCACCCCGGAGCTGGCATTCAAGATCGGCCGCGCCGGCGCGGCGGTAATCGCGCGCGAGTGCGCCATGGATCGGCCGATCGTCGTCGGACGCGACACGCGGCTGTCGGGCCCGATGCTCGAAGCCGCGATCCTTGCGGGGATCACGTCGACCGGGCGGCATGTCGTCGGCGTCGGCGTTCTTCCCACCCCCGGCGTCGCGGCGATCACGACGTCGCTGGGCGCGGCGGCCGGCGTGATGATCTCCGCGTCGCACAATCCGGTCGAGGACAACGGGATCAAATTTTTCGGCGCCGATGGCTTCAAGCTGTCCGACGCGGTGGAAGACGAGATCGAGGCTCGGCTCGACGACGCCACGCTGCCGCGGCCGACCCACGAACGGATCGGACGCGCCGCGCTGCGCACCGAACTCGTCGACACCTATTTTGCCACGCTCGTCGAGGCCGGCGCCGACCTGGGCGGGTTGACGATCGTCGTCGACGCGGCATTCGGTGCGGCGTATGCCGTCGGACCAAAAGTGCTCGCGGAGCTTGGTGCGCGTGTCATCGCGATCAACGCCGAAGACGACGGTGCGCGCATCAACGTGCGCTGTGGGGCGACGCATCTCGAGATGCTCGCGCAAACGGTGAAGGCCGAAGCCTTGCGCCGCGCCGGACCGGTCGTCGGCGTGGCTTTCGACGGTGACGCGGATCGCGCGCTCTTTGTCGATGAAACCGGCGCGATTCTCAGCGGCGATCATACGATGTTGATCGTTGCGCGCAACCTCAAAGCGCGTGGCGCCTTGAGCGGCGACACCGTCGTTGGAACGGTGATGAGCAACGTCGGGCTCGAGCGCGCACTGGCGCGCGAAGGCATCGCGCTCTTGCGCGCTCCCGTCGGCGATCGCTACGTGCTCGAAGCGCTGCGCACGAGCGGGCTGCGTTTCGGCGGCGAACAGTCGGGCCATATCATCGACCTCGTTCATAACACGACGGGCGACGGCCCGATGACGGCGGTGATGCTCTTCTCGATCGTCGCGCGCAGCGGGAGCACGCTGCACGCGTTGGCCGCCGATCTCACGGTCTATCCGCAGGTTCTCGTCAACGTGCGGGTCGAGCGGCGCGACCGCTTCGAGGAAAGCGCACGAATTCGCTCGGCAATCTGCGCGGCACAAGAACAACTTGGCGACAGCGGACGGATCCTCGTGCGCGCGTCGGGAACCGAACCGCTCATTCGGGTGATGATCGAGGGCGCGGATGCAGGCGGTGTCCGTGTCCTCGCCGAGCGCATCGCCAACGTGATTCGCGATGAAGCCAACGCCTTGCCGATCGCGATGGCGCCGGGCGGTGATTCCCCTGTCACGGAAACGAAAAACTAAGAGGAGATGAAGAGCCGACCGATATAGTAAGCTGAGGGGAGTGCAAGCTCACCTTGCCGACTGAAGCGTATTCAGTCGTAGTATTTCATCGTTTCTGCTATCGTCACCGAGTCCGGTTCAGAGCCGGAGCGGGGGATTCTGGGTTGCGCGCCGCGGTGTCGCAAGGCGCGCATGGGGTGAACGGGCCGGTCGGTCCGAGGGCGATTCTTTCCGTCCTAATCCGTCAACTAACCCCGTAGGTGTTGGGAAGAAGGAGCAGTCCGTGCGTCGTCTCATCCTCACCGGGATCCTCGTTTCGGCGCTTTCGACGAGTGTTTTCGGCATCGCGGCCGCCGATGAAACCTCCACGGCTGGCCCGTCCGCGTCGACGACGGTGGCAACCGCGCCGGCGGTGATCGATACGGGAAGTTCTCAAAGCGCCGAAGCGGCCCAGCCGACGGCCGGCGCCGACCTAGCAATGTGGAATGCGGCGCCGGCCTCCGTGCCGGCCGCGGTTCCCGGCTCGTCGAACGAACCGGCAGGACAAGTCAGCCGTCTGCGACGCTTCGCCGGGGGCATCGTCAGCCGCAGTTCCGCGATCGCCACGAGCCTCACGCGCAGTGCCATGCGCTTCATCGGGACGCCCTACGTGTTCGGCGGGACGCGGCCAAACGGTTTCGACTGCTCGGGCTATGTCCAGCACGTCTACGCGATGCTGGGCATTCACCTCCCGCGCACGGCCGATGCGCAGTACGATGCCGGGCGGCGCATCGCCACGTCGATGAAACCGGGCGATCTGGTGTTCTTCCACACCTACGCTCCGGGCGTCTCGCACGTCGGTATCTACCTAGGCAATGACAAGTTCATCCACAGCTCGTCGAGTCACGGTGTCGCGATCTCCAATTTGCACAACGTCTACTGGGCGCCGCGGTACTTAGGAGCAAAACGCGTCCTCGGTTCGTAGCGACGAGGAAAACCGGCGAGCGGCGAACGGCTACCTCGTTTGGCCGCTCGCGCTCGCGAACATCGTGCGCGAAGATGCGGAATCGACCGCTTGGGCGCGCCTTCACGCGCGCCAGGCGCTCGTCTTGGGTGCCCTCAACTCGCTGGCATTTTTTGTCGTTCTCGCGCTGCCGCTCGTCGCGGTGCTGGCGATTCCGTCGATTTCGACGAGCCTCACGATCGGCGTGTACGCTGCCGGCTTGGTGGCCGACGTCGTGGTTGGGGTTGGGCTCCTGCTCGTCGGCGTTCGCTACGCCGCGCGAGCCGCGCGGGGTGAACTGTTTTCTATTCCGATCGTGACGCCGATCGTCGAGCGCTGGTTTCGTTTGAACCGGCAATAAACCCGCCGCCCGGTGCCGTCGAGGAACGCGTACCGCGGACGCGAATCGTTGTCGGCTGGCCCAAGTCGACGATGACCGGGTGGGGCGTAGCCAAGTTGGTAAGGCACCAGACTTTGACTCTGGCATGCGTTGGTTCGAGTCCAGCCGCCCCAGCATCGTTCGGCGCGCCGGGTATCCCGGCGCGTTCGTTCGCTTCGCATCGTGTGAAAATGGCCGGCGATCGCCACACCCGGGACGCTTCGGATCCGACTCCGGATCGAACCGAGCGGCCTGCGCGGAGCGATGCCGAACTACGACGCGTGACCGAACGCCGCCCCAACCACCGGGAGACCTTGGACTCATTGATCGGTGCTTGGCGCACGGGCGACGCCTTGCGCGCCGCCGCGCACTTCACGATCGACGCCCAATATGGCGAGGCAGGCGCCCACCCGTTGACCGGACGCGATGCGTTGGTCGCGCACTTCACCCGGTTCTTCCGCGACGGGCCGCGCTGGCGTTTCGACGTCGACGACGTGATCCTGGAAGGCGACCGCGGGTGCATTGTCTACCGGTTCGGCGTCGAAGGCTCGGGAGCGGTTTGGCGCGAACGCGCCGGATGCGCTATCGTAACGTTTGACGAAAGCGGCGCGCTGGCCGCATGGCGCGAGTATGAAGGATACTGCTTGAATGAATCTGCACCATGAAGACCTTTCGATCCACGTCCATGTCTACGGCGGGATGAGCGTTTTCGAGCTGACCGGAAGCCTCGACATCGCGACCTCACCCACCGTCCGCGCGTCGCTGATCGAGGCGTCCGAGCGGGGCGACCACAAACTCGTCGTCGACTTGACAAAAGTGGATTTCCTCGATTCCACCGGTTTGGGAGCGCTCATCGGCGGTCAGCGCCGGGCCAAGGAGTTCGGCGGCGACGTTCGCTTGGTGGTCAAAGAGGGTCAGATTTTGCGCTTGCTGCGCATCACCGGCTTACTCAAAGTGCTGGCGGTCTACCCGACACTCGACGATGCCGTCAAGGATGGCGTACGCGTCGGGGACTTATAACTTTCATACGACGCATCGAGCAATTCGACGAGATGCCGAACGGCGATCTCGCGGCCGTCTTTGCGTAAGCCGTTCTCGATCTGCAGCGCACAACCGGGATTGGCGGTGACCACGATTTGCGGCGCGACCTCGTTGATGCGGGCGATCTTGCGCGCCTGCAGCCGGTTCGCCATCTCGGGCTGCGTCACGTTGTAGATTCCGGCGCTGCCGCAGCACAGCGAGCTTTCGGCCATCTCGCGCAGTTCGAGTTCCGGAATCTTCGCGAGCAGGCGGCGGGGTGCGGCGGAGATGCGCTGGGCGTGCGCGAGGTGGCACGGCTCCTGATACGTGGCGACGGCCGGCAACGGCCCGAGTTCCGGTGAGATGCCGATTTCGTCGAGGAACTCCGCGACGTCGCGCACGCGCGCGCTGAACGCCTTGGCCCGTTGGGCCCAACGCGGGTTACCGGCGAGCAGGTGCCCGTACTCTTTGAGCATCGATCCGCAGCCCGCCGCGTTGATGACGTAGACGTCGGCACCGCTCTTCTCGAACGCCGCGATGTTGATCTTCGCGAGTTCGCGTCCGCGCGCCATTTCGCCGGCGTGAATCGTGATCGCGCCGCAGCAGCCCTGTGCGGAAGGCGCGATCACGTCACAGCCCGAGCGCTGCAAGACGCGCACCGTGGCTTCGTTCACCTGCGCGAAGGCGACCTGCATGACGCATCCGGCGTGCATGAACGCGGTCGCCTTTTTCGGTCCTATCGCCTCCCAGCGCTGGCCGGTCGGAACGAAGAAGCGGTCGGAGATCTCGGGTGCGAGTGCTTCGAGCGCAGCGAGTTTGAGCGTGCGCAGAAGCCCGCTGTCGCGCGCGAACGTGCGCAGCCCCGAGCGTTGATAGAATCGGACGAGCGAGGCGAACCAGCGCATCAGGCCGAGGTTCGAGAAAAGCTTGCCCAGCACGATACTGCGTCCCAGCCGCGCTCCCAGCGATCGCGTTTCGGCGGTCGCGCGAACGATTTGGGTCCGCGCCGATTCGATTAATTGGCCGTACGCAACTCCGGATGGGCACGCCGCCTCGCAAGCCCGGCAGTCGAGGCACTCGGACATCTGGTGCATGAATCCCGGGTCGGTCAGATCGAGCCGCTGCTCCGCGACGGCCTTGATGAGCGCGATCCGGCCGCGCGGGCTCGACGTCTCGACCAAGGTTTCGACGTAGGTCGGGCAGGTCGGCAAACACAATCCGCAGCGCACGCACTGGTTGAATACGGACTCGGGTGGAACGTCGTCGCCGGAAAACCCAACCCTCGCATGCTCGATCACCCGGTCGTATTCGACATGCTCGGCACCGCGACCGCCAGCGGCGGACGTGCTGGGCAAAGTCAGCGGTTCGGCGCCGTCTCCACCTGGTTTTTGCGCTTCGCCCTCGTGCGCGACGCCCCATCGTCGTAATCGATCTCGTTCTCGGCACACCACTCGATGGCGATCGTTCGCAAGGCGGCGTCCAGGAAGCCGAACCAGGATTCGCGCAACCGGTGACGGACGAGGCGGCCCTGAAAGTTGCGGAACGCGCCGCGCGCGTGAATCGCGGCCAGCAGATCGTCGCGAACGCCGGCGGCGCCGATCGACAGACAGAAGGCTTCCATGATTCGCCATTCGTGAACGTCGTGGGACGACGGCAGCGCGAGGTATCGCTCTCCCTCACCGGCGAGAACGCGCCGCGCCGACGCGATCTCGCTGCGCTGCCACTCGGGCAGCTCGCGGTCCGTCGTCGCTTCGGCTTCGGCTTTATCGAGCACATCGTTCTCGAAACAATGCACTTCGCCCGTCTCAATGTCGAAGTAGGCCGCAGACTCGGCGTTCTGCATCTGCAGTGCCTCGACGAGCGTGTCCAACTGTGCGCGAACCGTCATTTCTCGATACCCGCGATTGAGAGCGGTCGGGCAGAAGTGCTTCGCTGGATCGGCTGTTTTTCCTCAGAAGTTTGGGGTAGATTCTCACGCCCGGGGCGGCACGCTTGGGGACGTCCATGGCAACGAGATATCCGCAAATCAAGCCCTACGGAACCGGTTTACTCGAAGTGGGTGACGGCCATAGCGTCTACTGGGAACTTTGCAGCAATCCTAATGGCGAAGCGAATTACGACGCTCTCGCGATCACCCCGAACCGGGCCTGGCGCGCCGGTGCCGGCCGGCAAGGGCCGCAAGGTTTTACACGCGCGCGAGCGAGGCGTGCGTGCGGTAGAAGTCGACGGTCTTGACGGTGCCTTCGCGCAACGAGGTTTTCGGCAGCCCCGGAAACACGGTGCGCAGATCGCGTTCGTCGAGTTCGGGCGCGAAGGGCAGCGGCGCACCGCCGGCGTCGATCCGCGCATCGGGGACCAGGTCGCGGATCGCCGCGATGATGTCGTCGGTCGAGGCGATCACACCCTGCAGGCTGAACACGTGCGCACCCGGCGGCGGTTCGGTCGCGGCGCGGGCGAAGATCGTTGCGGTATCTTCCACGTAATCCATGCCGGTCGAACCGGTGAACGGGATCGTGTACGCGTCGCCTTGGGCGGCATGCCGCATGGCGATCGTCGGTCCGGCGGTGATGCCGGTCTCGCGCCCGGGACCGTAGACGGTGAACGGTCGCAATCCGACGCTGCGCACCTTGTGGTCGATCCAGTACGCGCGCGCGTTGCCTTCGTTGCACAATTTGTAGGCGCCGTACTGCGTGGTTGGCTCGGGCGTGATCCCGTTGTCCGGGCCGAAGACCGCGACGCTCGACGCGTACGATATCCCGCTCGCGCCCGCAGCTTTGGCGTGCTCGAACACGTTGAGCGTCCCGAGAACGTTGATTTGCGCGCCCAAGATCGGATTCGCGCGGCAGTACGGCACGAGAATCCCCGCTAAATGGACGATTGCCGCGCAGCCGTCAATCGCGCGGCCGACATCGTCGTAAGAAACGATGTCGCCGCGTACGTGCGTGATGCGCGCGTCGCCGGCGGCCGGCCCGAGGATTTGCGCGTAGAATCGCCGGTCGTCATGGTTCTCGAAGATGCGCACGGAATGCCCCGCTTCGAGCAGCTTGCGCACCGTCCAGGCGCCGATGAAGCCGTACCCACCCGTTACCAGAACGTTCATGCGCGATTAGTTCTCCGTCGGAAAAGGAGCGAAAGTATCGCTGCCGTTGAGGGTCAGCGCGTCGGACGGGCCGGCCACGGCGTAGCGGCCGCCGGTGCGCAGCGTCGCGAGGGCGGCCGGTGAGAGCGTGTCGCGGACGATGCACGCCTCGATGACGTCCAGCATCAGATCCCTCCCGAAACCCCCGAGTTGTATGGTGGCATCGCAAACCCTAGGTCGCCCATTGGCGACGTGCGTCGCCGAGCTGCTGCGGCGAGCGCCACCTTGAAAGACCGACCGTCAGCCGATCCGCAGGACCCGGCCCAACGGGAACGACACCTACGAATGCGATGGCCCTTTCCCGTGACGGTACCGCTCTGCGCTTGAAAGACGACGATCACGTCGCCGTCTGCTTGCACGATGTCCCGGCCGGAGGTGAGATCGCATTCGCCGGTGGCGGCTGCGTCGTCGCGCGCACGGCGATTCCGGCGGGGCATAAGATAGCGCTGCGTCTCATCGCGGCAGGCGAGTTGATTCGCAAGTACGGCCAGACGATCGGGCGCGCCGCCGTCGCGATCGCGCCGGGCGAACACGTGCACGTTCACAACGTCGAAGGCACGCGCGGTCGAGGCGATCTCGCGCCCGGAACCGACGCGGCCGCCGATAAGGCGGCGCTGCGATGATCTTCGCGGGCTACCGCCGGCGCAACGGAACGGTCGGCGTGCGCAATCACGTTCTGGTCATGCCGTCGGTGATGTGCGCCAATCACGTCGTCGATCGGATCGGCCGCCGGGTTCCCGAGGTCATCACGATCGCGCACCCGACAGGCTGTTCGCAAGTCGGCGCCGATTTCGAGCAGACGAAACGCACGCTGGCGGGCTTCGCCTGCAACCCCAACGTCGGGGCGGTGCTCGTCGTCGGGTTGGGCTGCGAAACCAACGAATCCAAGGCGCTCGCGAGCGAGATCGCCGCTCGCGGCCAGCGCGTCGAAGTCATCGGCATACAAGAGTCGGACGGCACCAGCAATACGATCGCGCGCGGAATCGAGATCGCCCGAGCGCTGCTGCGCGAAACGCAGCCGCTCGAACGCACGCAGGCGGACGTGAGCGAACTCATCTTGGGCACGGAGTGCGGCGGCAGCGACGCCTTCAGCGGCATCACGGCCAACCCCGCGGTGGGCTACGCCGCGGATCGCCTCGTCGAGGCCGGCGGCACGGTCATTCTCGCCGAGTTGCCCGAACTCGTCGGTGCCGAACATCTGCTGGCCGAGCGCGCCTTACCCTCCGTCGCGAAAAAGTTGTACGAACTCATCGAACGGGTCGAAGCGCGCGCCCGCGCGATGCACGTCGATATGCGCTACGGCAATCCGACGCAGGGCAACATTGCCGGCGGCTTGACGACGATCGAAGAAAAATCGCTGGGCGCCGCCTACAAGGGCGGCACGACGGCGTTGCGCGAGGTGCTCGAATATGCTGAGCGTCCGCGTGAAAAGGGCCTCGTCGTAATGGATACGCCGGGCCAAGACATCGAGCAACTCACCGGAATGACGGCGGGCGGCGCTCAACTCACCGTCTTTACCACGGGCCGCGGCACGCCCACGGGCTCGCCGATCGCACCGGTCATCAAGATCGCGACGAACACGTCGATGTTCGAGCGAATGCGCGAGAACATGGACGTCAACGCCGGCACGATCGTCGACGGCACGAAAACGATCGAAGACGTCGGCGGTGAGATCTTCGACTGGATCGTCGCGGCGGCCAACGGGCGCCGGCCCGTGGCCGAACAATTCGAGTTCCGCGACTTCGCCATCAACCGAATCGGCCCGTCGTTCTAAGGTTGGGGCTTGGGTTCGGCCGGCGCCTGGCGGGCCGCATCCGCGGCTTCGACGGACGCCATCGCCAAGCGCAGATCCTTTTTGTTGAGCTTGCCGACGCTCGTCTTGGGCAAGTTGTCGACGAAGAAGACGCGCGCGGGCACCGCGTATTTGGAGACGACGCCGGCGTCGGCTTGGCGCATCACCTGATCCTTGATGTCCGAGTCCGCGAGCGTGCAGCCGGCGCGCGCGACGACGACGGCCGCGGGCCGCTCACCCCACTTCGCGTCGGGCATGCCGATCACGGCGACTTCCGCGACTCCGGGATGCTGGCTGATGATGCTCTCGAGTTCGATCGACGAGACCCACTCGCCGCCGGTCTTGATCACATCTTTGATCCGGTCGACCAGCTGCAGATAGCCCCGGTCGTCGATGAATCCGATGTCTTGGGTGTGCAGGTAGCCGCCTTGCCAGAGCGTTTCGGTCGCTTCGGGATTCTTGTGATAGGTCGCGGTGAGCCAGGGCGCGCGCACGACGACTTCGCCCGAAGCGACGCCGTCACGCGGGACGTCGTTCATGTCGTAGTCGACCGTGCGCAGATCGACGAGCGGAAGCGTCTGCCCGGCCATCAGCCGCGTGTGAACGTCCGCGCCTTGGGCGTGCAGCGAATCGGGATGCAGCAGCGCGATGGAGAGCAGCGGGCACGTTTCCGACATTCCGTAGCCGGTGAAGACGTCGATGCCGCGTTCGAGCGCCGCTTCGCAAAGCGCGCGCGGCAACGCGGAACCGCCGATGATCATCCGCAATCCGCGCAGATCGAACTCGGACGACGCCGGCGCCGTGAGCAGCATCTGCAAGAGCGTCGGGACGCAGTGTGAGAACGTCACCTTCTCATCGCGGATCAGTTCGAGCAGCACGTCGGGGAGGTAGCGGCCGGGATACACTTGCTTGCAGCCGACGAGGGTCGCGGTGTACGGAAATCCCCATGCGTGGACGTGAAACATCGGCGTGATCGGCATATAGACGTCGTCTTGGGAGAGCCGGACCGCGGCCTGGGTCGCGAGGCTGTGCAGCACCAACTGGCGGTGGCTGAAGCTGACGCCCTTGGGCAAACCAGTCGTTCCCGTCGTGTAGAAGATCGTCGCCCGTGTGTTTTCGTCGAAGTCGGCAAACTCGAACCCGGGGTCGCCGCGTGAGACGAGATCTTCATACTCGCCCTCACCCGATCCGTCGGCCGGCAAAGGCGTCGACTCGCTGATCCAGACGACCTTCTTCACGCTCGTGAGCTCGCCGCGAATCGCCTCGAAGAGCGGGAAGAAGTCGAGATTGCAGATGACGACCGACGCTTCGGCGTGATTGAGGCAGTAAAGCACCTGATCGTTCGAAAGCCGGATATTGACCGTCTGCAGGGTCGCCCCGAGCATCGGGATCGCAAAGTAGCATTCCAAATAGCGGTGACTGTCCCAATCCATGACCGCCACGGTGTCGCCCGGCCGTACGCCCAGTCGGGTGAGCGCGCTGGCCAGCCGGGCCACCCGCTTGCGAAGCGTCGCATAGCCGTAACGGCGACCGTCGCGATAGACGATCTCCTGCGGGGTCCGGTGGGCTAACGGCGTCAGCAGCAGTTGCTTGATGAGGAGTGGATACTCGTATGCCGGCATGAATCGCCCCCCGTCATCTTTTCTGCGAGAATAGTAGCGCTCCCTCGTCGGAAGCTTTACAACTTTAGCCTCAATCGAATTAAGCCTCAATCGAAGCTTGAACGCCGCGCCGGCGTCGCGAGGTCAGCAGACGCGGCGGATCGCCATAAGTGCGATGTCGTCGACGATCGTGGCCGGCCCGACATCAGCGATGAGCCGGTCGCAAAGTTCCACCAGCGTCACCGGCAATTCGGACGCCGCATTGGCCAGCCGCGCCGGCCCCCCGCGTCGAGAGTGTCGTCGCGACGCTCGATCAGAGCGTCGGTATACCGCAGCAGCACATCGCCCGGCGCGAGCTCGAAGACACGCGTGCTGACGTTCGCCTCGGCAATGCTCAGCAGCGATCCGCCGATGGGCATGAAGCCGTCGCCGCCGCGCCCGGCAAGCAGCGGCGGAAGATGCCCCGCGTTCGCCAATTCGCATCGGCCGCAGTCATCGATCCCGGCGGCGGTTAGGCGACCGCCGTGCCCGGGCTGCGAACCCTCGCTCATCGCCCGCTCGTCGACGGGCGGCTTGGGCGAAGCCCAAACGCGACGGGTCGACGAAGTCGACCCTCTAGAGCGATTGCCACTCCTGGGATACGAGCGGCGGCAGCCGGCGATACGACGCGCGCGCGGCGCGCCGGTACGTCGACTTTTGCGTCGGCTTTGCGTCGTCGTACGTTCTTTGCACGAGCGCGCTGTGCGCGTCGGCGTTCGGGTCGTTCCACGGTTCGGCGGCGGGACGGCCGAGAAGATAGCCTTGCACGCCGCGGATCCCGCTTTCGGGATGCCAGCCGCGCATCACGTCGCGACGGACGAAATCGAGCGCGTCGACCGTTTCGATTCCCTCGGCGATCACGCAGGCTCCCATCGCGTGCGCGATGGCGACGATGCTCGCGACGATCGCGCGCGCCGTCGGTTCGGTCATCGCCTGCATCACGACGGCGCGGTCGATCTTCACGAAATCGACCGGCAGCTGACGAAGCACTTCGAGTCCGGCGTTCCCGGCGCCGGTATCATCGAGCGCGAGTTTGAAGCCTAGCGATTGAATGCGTTTAGCTTCGCGCACGATGATGTCCAAGCGCGGCATCGCACGTTCGGTCAATTCGATCACGACGCGCCCGGGCGCGATGCCCGCTTCGCGCACGGCATCGACGAGCGTGTTGCCGCTGAGCAGATCGCGGTCGAGCGTCTCGGGCACGATGTTGATGAACAGCAGTGCGTCGGGCGGCAATTCGCTCGCCCGGCCGAGGATCGCGCGCAAGCAGATGGCGTCGAGCGCGGGCGCGCGGCCGACGCGTTCGGCGATCTCGAAGGCTTCTTGGGGACCCGACAAACCGCAGTCCGCCGGCGGACGCGAAAGTGCCTCGAAACCGAACGGCCGCCCGCTATACGAATCCCAAATCGGCTGGAAGACGACATCGACGTGGCCATTGTCGATGAGCCGGCGCAGCGCTTGCGCTTTGGCCGGCGAGAGCACGAGTTCACCGCGCTCCGCATCGGCGTACGTCAACACGGTATTGCGCCCGCTCTGCTTGCCGGCGTACAGCGCCGCGTCGGCTTGCGCGCGCAGCGTCACCGCATCGCACGGCTGGCCGGCGGTCATGGTCGCGATGCCGATGCTCAGAGTCGACCCGAACAGCCGAGCGGGCGCGGCTTGACGGATGCGCTCCATGAGAATCGACGTCTGGATCGCTTCGGCATCCGGCAATACGATCGCGAACTCGTCGCCGCCGACGCGGAACGTGCGATCGCCCTTGCGCACTTCGCCCAACAGGGCGCCCATCGCCGCCAACACGCGGTCGCCGTGAAGGTGTCCGTTGCGATCGTTGATGCCTTTGAATTCATCGATATCGACGACCGCCAGTGAGAGAATGCCCCCGCGCCGGTCGACGCGCGCAAGTTGGGCGTCGAGTTCCTCTTGAAACGCGCGATGATTTCCCAGGCCCGTCAAGTTGTCGGTGAGCGACGCCTGCTCGAAGGCCGCCAGTTCAGCTCGCCGCGCGCTTTCGACCTTACGCTGATACCCCGCCAAGATGAGCGCGCAGACGCCCAACAGGATGAAGCCCAGCACCGTCGCGACCCCGATCGCGCGCACGTTGACGCTTTGCGTCGCGGCGAGGTCGGCGAGCGCG
>Ga0182013_10003395_pt1 | contig 19949 bp, 31 predicted proteins | sample 612S2MmetaG_FD_120487 | JGI IMG/M metagenome (GOLD analysis project Ga0182013, IMG submission 120487) | Permafrost microbial communities from Stordalen Mire, Sweden - 612S2M metaG | ecosystem: Environmental > Terrestrial > Soil > Wetlands > Permafrost | place: Sweden: Stordalen | collected... | reverse complement strand
GTTAGTGGTGAGTGAAAAATCGTAGCGGGCGAGTGGTGCGGCTTCCATTTGCACGGACAAACTAACCACTAACCACTAATCACTGAACACTAATCACTGCGACCTGAAGGGAAGCAAACAATGGTAGGACAAAGAATTCGCATCCGGTTGAAGGCGTACGACTACCGCGTGCTGGACACGTCGACCGGGGAAATTGTGGACACGGCCAAGCGCACCGGGGCAACGGTGGCGGGACCGATTCCACTGCCCACGATCAAGAACAAGTACTGCGTGCTGCGCTCTCCGCACGTCGACAAGAAGTCGCGCGAGGAGTTCGAGATTCGCACCCACAAGCGGCTGATCGACATTCTGGAGCCGACGCAGCAGACGGTAGACGCGCTGATGAAGCTCGATCTGCCGGCGGGCGTGGACGTGGAGATCAAGGCGTTCGAGAAATGAGTGGTCAGTGATCAGTGATCAGTGGTCAGCCCCGGCATTTGCGGACAGGCGAGAACAACTGGCGTTAGCAAGAACAACTGATCACTGAACACTGACAACTGATCACTGGTTTACATTCCGGCAGTGCGAGAAGAATTCCAGCTCGCATGATGAGGTGAGGAAAGAAATGGCAGTCACAGGGATTCTGGGAAAAAAGATCGGCATGACGCAGGTCTTCGACGAGAAGGGCGACGTGCACCCGATTACGGTGCTGCAGGCCGGCCCCTGCGTGATTACGCAGTTGAAGACGGCGGCCAGGGATGGATACGACGCCGCGCAGATCGGCTTGGTGGAATTCGTGAAGGCTTCGCGGATGACCAAGCCGCAATCGGGGCACCTGAAGAAGGCCGAGGCCCCGCCGGTGAAGCTGATCAAGGAAGTAGACGTCGAAGCCGCAACGGAAGGCGCCGAGGAGACCAGGGCCGGCGATCGCGTGCTGGTGGACATCTTTGCGAATGCGAAGTTTGTGGACGTGATCGGCACCTCGAAGGGCCGCGGCTTTGCGGGCGTGGTGAAGCGGCACAAGTTCGCCGGCGGACCCAAGTCTCACGGGCACATGTTCCAGGTGCAGGGCTCGATCGGCGCTTCGAGCTTTCCTTCGCGGGTGTTTCCTGGGCAGCGCATGCCGGGACATTTCGGGACCGACCAGGTGACGGTGCGCAATCTGCGCATCCGCGGCATCGATCTGGACGAGAACCTTTTGATGGTCGAGGGCGCCGTGCCGGGGGCGCGCGAGGGTTACGTGCTGATCTCGAAGGCCAAGACTCCGCCGCGCGAGCGCCGCGGCTTTGCCGGATCGGGTACTCTCGATCCGCTGAAGGCAGCGAAGAAGGCGGCAAAGAAGAAATAGCTATTAGCTTTCAGCTCTCAGCTTTCAGCTTTTTCGTGCGGGAGCCGGAATGATTGCTTGACCGAAGGATGGGCTGATAGCTGAAAGCTGAAGGCTGAAAGCTCGCAGGAAGAACACGATGGCAAAAGTGGATGTAGTGAATTTAAGCGGCGAGAAGGTGGGCACGGTGGATCTGGCCGACCAGATCTTTGCGCCGGAACAGGTGAACGAGGCTCTCCTGTGGGAGGCGGTGAAGCACTATCGCGCTTCGCTGCGCCAGGGCACGCACAAGACCAAGAGCCGTACCGAAGTTGCCGGCTCCGGCAAGAAGCTGTGGAAGCAGAAGGGCACGGGCCGGGCGCGTATCGGTTCGGTGCGCTCGCCTTTGTGGCGTCATGGCTACACGGTGCATGGACCGCAGCCGCGCAGCTACGAGTATCCCTTCCCGCACAGGAAGCTGCTGGGCGCGCTGCGCTCGGCGCTGGCGGCGAAGCTGGCAGACGGCAAGCTGACGGTTGTCGATTCGCTCGAGATCGAGGGCGGCAAGACCAAGCTCTACCGCGAGGCGCTGGACAAGCTCGACGCCAGGCGCACGACGCTGCTGGTCGAGAACGGCAAGACGCTGACCGAGTCGCTGATTCGCGGGGCGCGCAACCTGAAGGGCGTGGAGCTGGTGCTGAACAACGAAGTGCACCCCTACGATCTGCTGCGCTACGAGCGGGCGATCTTCTCGAAGGCCGCGATCGAGCAGTTGGCCGAGGCGCTGGTGAAGACCGTTTCCAGGCGCAAGGTACCCAATACGGGTGCTGCCAAGGAGGCTGCGTAATGCCGACACTCTATACCGTCATTCGCCGCCCGGTGATCACCGAAAAGGGACTGGGCGCAAAAGAAACCGAAGGCACGCTGGTGTTCGAAGTTGCGCCCAATGCCTCCAAGACCGAAGTGAAACAGGCCGTGGAAGCGCTCTTCAAGGTGAAGGTCGCTGCGGTGCGCACCGCCAACGTGCTGGGCAAGGAACGGCGCCGCGGCAAGTTTTCCGGTTACAAGCCGGACTGGAAGAAGGCGTACGTGAAGCTGAAGGCCGGCGAAAAGCTGCCGGAGTACGTGAGCAACCTGTAAAGACAGGGAACAGGGAACAGGGATCAGAAAGAACCTGGCCTGACGAGCTCTCAGCAAGAAATATCGGAACCGTGAGATGGTTCCGGAAAAGAAGTGAGCGCCGGATTGAATGTACGTCGGGAGCTCAAGGGAAAAAACGATGGCAATCAAGACATACAGACCGGTCACACCGACGCTGCGGTTTCAGACTTCGCTCGAGACCGGCGATCTGACGACGTCGACGCCGCACAAGCCGCTGTTGACGACGCGCAAGCGTACCGGCGGACGCCGCAACTCGGGCGATCTGACCGTCCGCCATCACGGCGGCGGGCACAAACAGAAGATTCGCCTCATCGACTTCAAGCGCGAGAAGTATGGCGTTCCGGGCAAGGTGGCGACGATAGAATACGATCCTAATCGTTCGGCTCGCATTGCATTGGTGAGCTACGCCGACGGCGAGAAGCGCTACATTTTGCAGCCGGTGGGGCTGAAGGTGGGCGCCACGGTGAATTCGGGTCCCGAGGCCGACATCCTGGTGGGCAATGCCCTGCCGCTCAAGAACATTCCCGCGGGCACCACGGTTCATGCCGTCGAATTGCGTCCCGGCAAGGGCGCGCAGATGGCGCGTTCGGCCGGCGCGCAGGCGCAGCTGGTGGCCAAAGAGGGCGACTACGCCCTGCTCAAGCTGCCCTCCGGCGAGACGCGCAGGGTTCTGGTGGAATGCATGGCGACCATCGGCCAGGTGGGCAACACCGATCATGAAAACATCTCGATCGGCAAGGCGGGCCGCAATCGCTGGCTGGGCATCCGGCCGACCAACCGCGGCGTGAGCATGAACCCGGTCGACCATCCGCACGGCGGCGGCGAGGGCAAGACTTCGGGCGGACGCCATCCGGTGACGCCGTGGGGCCAGCCGACGCGCGGCTACAAGACGCGCAACAACAAGCGCACCGACGCGATGATTGTCAGCCGCCGGGCGAAGTGAGAAAGCAGCTTCCAGCTACTAGCTTCCAGCTACTAGCTTGATGGCTGCAGAACAAAGGATTCGGGCAATAGCCAGCCGATAGCAGGAGCGAGAAAAGGCTAGGAGCTAGAGGCTAGAAGCTAGGAGCTAAGCAGTTATGGGACGTTCGACAAAGAAGGGGCCGTTTGTGGATGCGCACCTCATGGTGAAGATTGAGGCGCTGAACCGGGCCAACGACAAGAAGGTTGTGAAGACCTGGACGCGGCGCTCGACGATCTTTCCCGAGTTCGTGGGCCACACCATCGCGGTGCACAACGGCAGGAAGTTTGTGCCTGTGTACGTGACCGAGAACATGGTGGGACACAAGCTGGGCGAGTTTGCGCCGACGCGCACCTTCAAGGGCCACACCGGCGGATCGAAGGCTGTGGAGACCGCGGCCAAGCCGGCGTGAGAAGGCAGCTTCTAGCCGCTAGCTACTAGCCTCTAGCTTCGACCGAGGCGGAATGGGCGCTGGAGGCAAGGAGTAATTGGTTCTGCAGGGCGAGCACAGGAACTGCTCCCGGCACGAACGAGCTGGAAGCTAGGAGCTAGAAGCTAGCAGCTGTTTTTTGAGGAAGGCATGAGTATGGCGGTTCAAACAAGGGAATACCGGGCCGAGGCGAGGTTTCAGCGCGTGTCGCCGCAGAAGGTGCGGCTGGTGCTGGATCTGATCAAGGGGCGCGGCGTGCAGGAGGCTCTGGATACGGCCGCTTACACCAAGAAGCGCATCGCTCCGGTGGTGCACAAGCTGCTGACCTCGGCGATCGACAACGCCAAGTATGTGGCCGGCGAGGAAGGCATCGATCTCGACGTGGACAATCTCTACGTCAAGCTGGCGTTGGCCAACGACGGGCCGCGGCTGAAGCGCATTCGTCCCGCGCCCATGGGGCGGGCGTTTCGCTATCAGCGCCGGCTGACGCACATTGTGCTTGCGGTGGCCGAGCGCGCGGCCGTGCCGGGACTGGTGACCAAGGTCGAGGCGCCGGCGGCGGCGGAGCCCGCGAAGACGAAGAAGGCAGCGCCCGCGGCAGCCGCGGTGAAGCCAGCCGCTCCCAAGGCCGCAACCAAGAATGCGGCTGAGAAAACCGGGGAAACCAAGCCGGCAGCCAAGGCTGCGGCAACCAAGAAGAAGGCCGCGAAGCAGGCCTGGAGTTTTTGAGAGGAAAAGTATGGGGCAGAAAGTCCATCCTTACGGGTTCCGGCTGGGAATCAACAAGCCGTGGCGGTCGCGCTGGTTTTCCGAGCGCGAGTACGACAAGCTCCTGGTCGAGGACGTGAAGCTGAGGGCGGAGCTGCGCGAGAAGCTGAAGGCGGCGGGCGTGAGCTCGGTCGAAATCGAGCGGCCGGGCAACAAGCTGCGCTTCCTGATCCGCACGGCGCGTCCGGGGATCATCATCGGCCGCAAGGGCGCCGAGATCGAGAAGCTGAAGACCGAGCTCGGCAAGCGCACCAACCGCGACGTGTTCATCGACATCATCGAGGTGAACAAGCCGGAGCTGGACGCGCAACTGGTGAGCGAAAACATCGCGCTGCAGCTCGAGAAGCGCGTGAGCTTCCGCCGGGCGATGCGCAAGAGCGTCGATTCCGCGCTGCGCTTCGGCTGCAAGGGAATCAAGGTGCGGGTTTCCGGCCGGCTGAACGGCAACGAAATCGCGCGCTCGGAGTGGTACCTGCAGGGGCGCTTGCCGCTGCACACGCTCAGGGCCGATATCGATTACGGCTTCACGGAAGCCAACACGACCTACGGCGTGATCGGCGTGAAGGTGTGGATCTATCGCGGCGACATCTACGAGCAGAAGCGCCGCCAGGCTCCGGTTGTTGGTAAGACTGCGTTTTAGAGGTAGTGGTCAGTGACCAGTGGTCAGTGGTCAGTGATTCGTGCCGGGTTTGCTTTTGAGTTTCAAGGAAGCTGGTTGGAGAAAGTGATCGAAGGCAGTTGAGTCCGATCGTTGTGCAAGGAACTACTGACCACTGATCACTGACAACTGACCACTATTTCGAGGGTTTCGTTATGTTGATGCCGAAGAAAGTGAAGTACCGGAAGCAGCAGAAGGGCAAGCGCCGCGGCAAGGCGTGGCGCGGTTCGACGCTGTCGTTCGGCGCGTACGGGTTGAAGGTGATGGAGTGCGGTTACATCACCGACCGGCAGATCGAGGCCAGCCGTGTTGCCATGACGCGTTTCATCAAGCGCGGCGGCAAGATCTGGCTGCGCCTGTTCCCGGACAAGCCCATTACCAAGAAGCCGGCCGAAGTCCGCATGGGCTCGGGCAAGGGCGCGCTGGACCATTGGGTTGCGGTGGTGCGGCCGGGCAAGATCCTGTTCGAGATGGAAGGCGTGACGCCGGAGACGGCGGCCGAGGCCATGCGCCTGGCGTCGCACAAGCTGCCGCTCAGGACCAAGTTCGTGATGCGGCCCGGCGCAGAGAAGACCGCGGTGAAGGCGGCGGAGTAGAAGGACAGCTTCTAGCTCCTGGCCTCTAGCTTCTAGCTCTTTGGTGCTGGAATGCAGGGCGTGGGCAGAGGCGAGATGAAGCTAGAAGCTAGCAGCTAGAGGCTAGGAGCTAAGGAAAAATGGAACTCACAAAAATTCGGAATTTGAGCGACGACGAGCTCAGGCACCAGGAGAGGACCTCCGCGGAGCAGCTCTTCCGTATTCGCTTTCAGATGGCGACGGACCCGAGCTCCGGAGTGAAGAAGCTGCGCCAGTTGCGCAAGGAGATTGCGCAGATCAAGACCGTGGAGCGGGAGCGGGAGCTGGGCATTCACGGCGAAAGCAATGAAGCCAAGCCGGCCGCCCCGGCCGCCGCAGCGAAAGCCGTGAAGGCGGAAGAGCCCGCCGCGGCTGCCGAGTCCAAGACGGCGAAGAAGGCCGCTCAGAAGACCGCGGCCAAGACCAAGACAGCGAAAGCGAAGGAGGCCGGCAAGTGACTGAGAAAGCGGCGGCAGCGCCCGCGCCAGTGTCGCGGCGCAATGAGAAGGTCGGCCAGGTGGTCTCGACCAAGATGCAGAAGACCATTGTGGTCGCGGTGGAGATGCGCAAGGCCCACATCAAGTACAAGAAGATCATGCGCACGACCAAGAGGTTCTACGCCCACGACGAGCAGAGTTCGGCGCGGCTGGGCGACGTGGTGCGCATCCGCGAGACGCGTCCCACGAGCAAGCTGAAGCGGTGGTCGCTCGAAGAGATTGTGCGGCGGTCGGCGCTGGGCCAGATTGAAGACGCCGTGCTTCCGGGCGAAGCCGTTCCTGCAGAGAAGTAAGGCTGCCGAGAGGAGAAAGAAACCATGGCTGTGCAAATGAGAACCATGCTCGCGGTGGCCGACAACTCCGGCGCGCGCAAGCTGCAGGTGATTCTGCCGCTGGGCGGCGGGCTGGGCGCGAAGGCCGGTTTGGGCGACATCGTGACGGCGGCGGTGAAGGAAGCTTCCCCGGACGGCACGGTGAAGAAGGGCAAGGTGGTGAAGGCGGTGATCGTGCGCACGCGCAAGGAGCACCGGCGCCGCGACGGCACCTACATCCGCTTCGACGAGAACGCGGCGGTGGTGATCACGGACGATCACGAGCCGGTGGGTACGCGCGTCTTCGGCCCCGTGGCCCGCGAACTGCGCGAGAAGAAGTTTTTGAAGATAGTGTCGCTGGCGCCGGAAGTGGTGTAAAAGCAGTGGTCAGTGTTCAGTGAACAGTGATCAGTAAGAAACTTAACAAACTGACCACCGATCACTGACCACTGTTCACTGTATTTGGAGAGAAGAATGCCGAGTTTGACGATTCATCGCAACGATACGGTCAAGGTGCTTACCGGCTCGGACCGGGGCAAGACGGGCCGCGTGCTGCGCGTTTTTCCCGACAAGGGCACGGTGCTGGTGGAGCACGTGCGCGTGGTCAAGAAGACGGTCTCGAGCAAGACCAGCCGGCGGCGCACCCAGGGCGGAATTGCCGAGCAGGAGTCGGCGATCAACGTGTCGAACGTTGTGCTGGTGTGTCCCACCTGTGGCGTGGCGCGCGCAGGTTACAAGGTTGAGGGCGATTCGCGTCTGCGGATTTGCAAGAAGTGCGGGCAGGAGCTGCCGACGAAAAAGTGATCAGTGATCAGTTGTCAGTGATCAGTGATTCGTGCGGAGTCAGCTTCTGAGCGTTGATCTGAGAGGTTTGCTAGGGTTGAAGCGAGTGCGGCCGGCAGGAATAACTGACCACTGATCACTGACAACTGACCACTGGTTTTTGAGTCCCTTCCGAAACGGTAAACGGCCGCTAAGACGGTCAATCCGAGAGCGGAAGAAAGAGAGCAGAGAGATGGCGGCAAGATTGAAGGACAGGTACCACAAGGAGATCAAGCAGGCGCTGCAGAAGGAGTTGGGGCTTGAGAATTCCATGGCGGTGCCACGGCTGGACAAGATCGTGATCAACATGGGCCTGGGCGAAGCCACGCAGAACTCGAAGCTGCTGGATCCGCTGGTGGCGGATCTGGCGCACATCGCCGGCCAGAAGCCGGTGACCACGAAGGCGAAGAAGTCGATTGCGGCCTTCAAGGTGCGCACCGGCAATGCCATCGGAGCCATGGTGACGCTGCGTTCCGACAAGGCCTACGAGTTTCTCGATCGCCTGATCTCGATCGCGCTGCCGCGCGTGCGCGATTTTCGCGGCGTGTCGACGAAGAGTTTCGATGGGCGCGGCAATTACACGCTCGGCCTGCGCGACCAACTGATCTTTCCGGAGATCGACTACGCGAAGGTGGAAAAGCTGAAGGGCATGAACATCACCATTGTGACCACGGCGAAGGACGACAACCAGGCGCGCGCGCTGCTGAAGCACTTCGGCATGCCGTTCCGCCAGGGAGCGTAAAAACAGCTTCTAGCTGCCAGCTTCCAGCCTCTAGCTCGATCGAGGCAGGACCGGCATCGGAGGCAAAACAAGATTCGGTTCTTTCCGGCGAGCGAAAAGGCTGCTCACGGCAAGAACCAGCTAGCAGCTAGAAGCTAGTAGCTGCTTTTGAGGTGTTATGGCAACCACTGCAAAGAGAGTGAAAGACGCGCGCAAGCCGAAGTTTTCCAGCCGCAAGCACAATCGCTGCCAACTGTGCGGGCGGCCGCGGGGTTTCCTGCGCAAATTCGGCGTGTGCCGTTTGTGTTTCCGGGCGCTGGCGTTAAAAGGCGAGATACCGGGCGTCATCAAGTCGAGCTGGTAGAAAGACAGTTGTCAGTGGACAGTGATCAGTGGTCAGTTTGTTCGTGCAGACGCTGGCCGCTGAGTCAAATTGAAGCAGGATGAACTGACCACTGATCACTGAGAACTGACCACTGGGGCGCAAGCCCCGCACCATTCCCGCAGGTTCCCGGCGCACAAGCGGCGGGCGAACGGGGGATGAAGGAGAAGGAATGAGTCTGACCGATCCAGTAGCAGATTTCCTGGCGCGCATCCGCAATGCGATCCGGGCGCGTCATCAGAAGCTGGATGTACCGGCTTCGAAGCTCAAGACCGAGATTGCCCGCATTCTCAAGGAAGAGGGCTACATCTCGAACTACAAGGTGCAGGAAGAGGAAGGCAAGCCGGTGCTGCGCGTGTATCTGAAGTACGGCGGCACGGAGGCGGCCATCCGCGACCTGGAGCGCATCTCGCGCCCCGGCTGCCGCGTCTACGTGGGCCGCGACGAGATCAAGCGCGTGCAGGGCGGGCTGGGCATCGCGATTTTGACCACGCCCAAGGGCGTAATGACGGGCCGCCAGGCGCGCCGCGAGGGCGTGGGCGGGGAATTGCTGTGCGAGGTGTGGTAAAGACAGTGGTCAGTGGTCAGTGATTAGTGGTCAGTTCCGTAGTGCTGGAACGAGCCGCTGAGATAGACGCGGAGTTCTTACTAATCACTATTCACTAACCACGGTTTTTCGGGCTGCAGTGGAACGAAGGCGCGTTGTTACTGATCACTGACCACTGACCACTGACCACTGATCACTGACAACTGCCTTTCGGGACTCGCAAGCCAAGAAGGAATTTGGAAAGAATGTCGCGTATAGGAAAGAAACCGATCCCGCTGCCGGCGGGAGTGACGTACAAGATTGAGGGCAACACCGTGCTGGTGCAGGGCCCCAAGGGCAAGGTTTCGGCGCTGATCGCCGACGGCATCACGCTGAGAACTTCGGGCTGGAACCTGGAGCTCGACCGCTCGAGCGAGGACAAGGCCGCGCTGCACGGACTGGCGCGCGCCCTGGTGAACAACGCGGTCGAAGGCGTGACCAAGGGATGGACCAGGGAGCTGGACATCGTAGGCATCGGCTACCGCGCCGAGTTGAAGGGCAAGGGCACGGTGGTGTTTACGCTGGGCTACTCGCACCCCATCGAGTTTCCGCTGCCGTCGGGCATTGAAGTGACGATCGACCCCAAGCAGACGCACCTGACGGTGAGCGGCGTGGACCGGCAGAAGGTGGGCCAGGTGGCGGCCGACATGCGCTCGTTGCGCAAGCCCGATCCGTACAAGAACAAGGGCGTGCGCTACTCCAACGAGCGGCTGAAGAAGAAGGCCGGTAAGACGGGTGCGAAGTAAAGCAGTGGTCAGTGGCCAGTGATCAGTGGTCAGATTGTTCGTGCTGAGTTTGTCGCGTTCTGATCACTGAACACTGGTCACTGACCACTGGAAAGATCCGAACGGAGCCGCGAGGCGGTTCCGCCGATAGGTGAGAGAAGACATGATTACGCAGACCAAGAGGAACGAGATTCGCCAGCGCATTCACGCGCGCATCCGCCAGAAACTGGCGGGGACGGCGGAGCGGCCGCGGCTGAACGTGTATCGCTCGCTCAACCACGTCTATGCGCAGGTTGTCGACGACCAGAAGGGCGAGACGCTGGTTGCGGCGTCGACGCTCGAGGCCAAGTCCAAGACGGGCGGCAATGTGGCGGCGGCCAGGGAGATCGGCAAGGCGATTGCCGAGAAGGCCGTGGCCAAGGGCATCAAGCAGGTGGTCTTCGACCGCGGCGGCTATCTGTATCACGGCCGCGTGAAGGCGCTCGCCGATGCGGCGCGCGCGGCGGGGCTGGAATTCTAAAGACAGTTGTCAGTGATCAGTGGTCAGTGGTCAGATGTTCGTGCAGAACCGGCCACCGAAGCAAATCGAGGGGTACACGCTGACCACTGAGCACTGAACACTGAGCACTGGAAAACGAGAGAGCAATGACAATGTTGACGAAGAAACTCGATGCCAACCAGTACAACCTGAAGGATCAGGTGGTGGCCATCAATCGCGTGACCAAGGTGGTGAAGGGCGGCAAGAACATGTCGTTTGCCGCGCTGGTGGTGGTGGGCGACCCCGCCGCCGGAGTGGTGGGCCACGGATCGGGCAAGGCCAAGGAGGTTCCCATGGCGATTCGCAAGGGAATCGAGTCGGCCAAGAAGAATCTGGTGAGGGTCAATCTGACTGCAACCACGATTCCGCATCAGGTTCTGGGGCGCTTCGGCTCGGGCCAGGTGCTGCTGAAGCCGGCGCCGGAAGGCACGGGGGTGATTGCCGGCGGCGCGGTGCGCGCGGTGATGACCTCGGTGGGAGTGCAGAACGTGCTCACCAAAAGCCTCGGCTCGCCGAACCCGCACAACGTGATCAAGGCGACGTTCGACGCGCTGGCGCAGTTGCGTGACAGGGCCGAAGTGGCCACGATGCGCGGCAAATCCGTGGAGGAGCTGTAGCCATGGCTGCCATCAAGAAGATTCGCATTCAGTACTACCGCTCGAAGAACTCCACGCCCGCCAAGCACAAGGCGGTGGTGAAGGGCCTGGGCTTTACGCGGCTCAACCAGATCGTCGAGCGCGTGGATAACGAGTCCATTCGCGGCATGGTGAAGGCTGTGCCGCATTTGGTCCGCATCTTGGAGAAGTAGGCTTCGCAAGCTTCCAGCCGCTAGCTTCTAGCCCCTAGCTTTTCGTGCCGGGTGGAAGATTTTGGCAAAGGCGAGATGAGCTAGAAGCTAGGAGCTAGTAGCTAGAAGCTGTTTTAACGACGCGAGTCGGCGGTCTGAGCTGCCGGCGCTGAGCGAGGAGAATATGGCGAAGAACTTATCGAATTTGCGCGCGCCCAAGAACGCCAACACCGGGCGCAAGCGCGTGGGCCGGGGCATGGGATCCGGCATGGGCAAGACCTCGACCCGAGGGCACAAGGGCCAGGGATCGCGTACCGGCTCCAGCCTGATGCGCGGTTTTGAAGGCGGCCAGATGCCGCTGCACCGCCGCCTGCCGAAGCGCGGATTTACCAACATCTTCCGCATCGAATACACGATTGTGAACCTGGACCGCATCGCGGAGCTGGGCGTGGCCGAGATCGCGCTCGACGACTACTGCAAGCTGGGGCTGGCCTCGAGCAAGAAGGCTCTGATCAAGATTCTGGGTTCGGGCGAGCTCAAGAAAGCGGTCACCATCCACGCGCACAAGTTTTCGAAATCCGCGGCCGAGAAGATCGGGAAGGCTGGCGGCAAAGCCGTGGTTGTGGGCGGCGAGACGGTTGCGCCCAAGGGAAAACTGGTTGCCAAGGTATCAAGGTAGAGAGCCTGGCGCCTAGCGGCTCAGGTTGGTGGTCTCCCACCCTTGCCACAAAAACAAAGACGTGGCGAGGATGGGGCACGGGGCTTTTTTGCTTTCCCACCCTTTTCGCAAGGAGCGCGAAAAGGATGGGGCACGGGGCTTTCAGTTAGGGCACGGGGATTTCAGCTCTGAGCCTTCAGCTTTCAGCCAGGCCGTGCGGGAGCGGGCGTCCGAAGGATGGGATGAAGCTGAAAGCTGAAAGCTGAGAGCTGATAGCTGATAGCTGTTGTGATGTAACGCACGTCCGCGGTTCCCTCGGGTTCGATAGTCTTAAGGACACCAGGGAACCCCGGCGAACAGGATCGAAGAACGACCCAAAGTACGAATTGTCCGGCGCAACTGAGCGCCTGAAGCGGATCACTCGATATGCTTGAGAAATTTCTCAATATTTTCCGGATTCCCGACCTGCGCAAGCGGGTACTCTTCATGCTGGGCATTCTGGCCGTCTACCGTCTGGGCGCGTGGATTCCCACGCCCGGCGTGAATACCGCGCAACTGGAGCTGATGTTCAGCCAGCAGAACAGCACCATGTTCGGGCTGATGGACCTGTTCAGCGGCGGCACGTTGCGCCGCATGACGATCTTCGCGCTGGGCATCATGCCTTACATCACGGCGTCGATCATCTTCCAGCTTTTGACGGTGGTGTATGAGCCGCTGGCGCGCATCCAGAAGGAAGGCGAGCTGGGCCGGCGCAAGATCACGCAGTGGACGCGCTACGTAACCGTGGTTCTGGGCGCGTTGCAGTCGATCGGCATTGCGGCCATCCTCACCAAGCAGGGCCTGGTGCTCATTCCGGGTCCCAAGTTCATTCTGCTCACCGTAATTACGCTCACGGCGGGCACCGCCTTCATCATGTGGCTGGGCGAGCAGATTACCGATCGCGGCATCGGCAACGGCATGAGCCTGCTGATCTTCACCGGCATTGTCGCCGGCTTGCCGCGCGGCGTGGCCGGCCTGGTGCAGAAGGTGCAGACCGACGCCTGGGGTCCGCTGAGCATCATCGTGGTGCTGCTGCTGGTGGCCGGAATGGCCGCGGTGGTGGGCTTCATCGTCTTTGTGGAGCGCAGCGAGCGCCGCATTCCCATCCAGAGCGCGCGGCGCATCGTGGGCCGGAAGATGATGGGCGGCCAGTCGAGCCACTTGCCGTTGAAGGTCAACTCCGGCGGCGTGATGCCGATCATCTTCGCCAGCTCCATCCTCTCGGCGCCTTTGCTCTTTGGCCAGGTCAGCTGGGTACAGAACAACCGATTCCTGCAGCCCATTATTCTGGCGCTCACGCCGGGCTATCCGATGTATGAGCTGGCGAACATCCTGGCTATCATCTTCTTCGCGTATTTCTACGTGTCCATCGTGATGCGTCCGGACGACATTGCCGACAACTTCCGCAAGTCGGGGTCGTTCATCCCCGGCATCCGGCCCGGCAAGCGCACCTCGGACTTCATCAACGACATTCTCACGCGCATTACGCTGGTTGGCGCAATCTACCTGATTATTGTCCAGATGATCCCCACTTTCCTCATCTCGGGCATCCGCTTCGACAAGATTTGGCTTATCGGGAGGTTTTTCGAGAATCTTCCTAACTGGATGATTCACGGAATGAACGTGAACTTCTACTTTGGCGGCACCTCTCTGCTCATCGTGGTGGGTGTGGCCATGGATACCGTCAACCAGATCGAATCGCAGCTGATCATGCGTCACTATGACGGCTTTTCCCCGCGCTCCGGTCGCATCCGCGGAAGGAAAACCTGGTAATGTCTTCATCTGAGGTTGCAATGGATACTGGCCGGGACACGGAAACGAAAACCGTTCCCGGCCCGATTCTTTTACTGGGAGCTCCGGGCGTGGGCAAAGGAACCCAGGCCAAGGAGCTGGTCAAGATCTGGAAGATCCCGCAAATCTCGACGGGCGATCTGCTTCGGGGCAACGTGGCCAAGGGGACCAATCTGGGCAAGATCGCCAAGGAGATCATGGGCCGGGGCGAGCTGGTGCCCGATTCCCTGGTCAACGAGATGGTGGCTGCCCGTCTGCTAGAGCCGGATACGGGGCGGGGATACATCCTGGACGGCTTCCCCCGGACCCTGGGGCAGGCCCACTGGCTGGATGGGCGTCTGGCGGCTCAAGCGGAGTCCCTGCCGGTCGTTGCCGTCAGCATCCAAGTGAACTATAATCAGTTATTGCGGCGCATTACGGGGCGCCGGAATTGTCCTGCTTGCCAGACCATCTACAACATCCATATGAATCCGCCGAAAAAGGATGGGATTTGCGATGTTGAGGGTGCAGCGCTGACCCTGCGAGCCGACGACACGGAAGAGGTCTTCCAGGAGCGCATGCGCGCTTATGAGGCACTCACGGCGCCTGTCGTCGATCACTATCGGGCACTGGGACGATTTGCGGAAGTGGATGGAGACCGGCCGATCGCTACGATCGCGGCCGGAATTGTTGCCGCCGTCGAAGGGTTACGCCAATAGGCGTAGCCATCGGGGCGGGTTTGTGTGTGTAAGACAGTTGTCAGTGATCAGTGGTCAGTGGTCAGTTGATGGGCGCCACAATGGGCCGCATCAGCTTCTCCAGGGTGCTGGAATGGCAACGTAAAGATCGGATGTTCGGAATCAGTTTGAGCCGCTGGCTGCCGCACGATCGAACTGATCACTGACCACTGATCACTGAGAGCTGTTTTCGTGGCTGTTGTACTGAAGTCGTCCCAGGAGATCGAGAAGATGCGCCGCGCGGGGCAAGTAACGCGCGAGGTGCTGGAGTTGGTGCGCAGCAGGGTAAGGCCGGGCGCCACCACATTCGATCTGGAAAAAGCCGCCGAAGCGCGGCTGAAGGAACTGGGCGTGAAGGCAGCCTTCAAGGGGTATCACGGGTTCCCCTGTGTGCTGTGCACCTCGGTCAACAGCGAGGTGGTGCACGGCATTCCGTCGCCGAAGCGGGTCCTGAAGGAAGGGGACATTGTTTCGGTGGACTTTGGCGTCGTGGTGGACGGCTACTATGGCGACGCGGCGATCACGGTGCCGGTGGGCGCCATTGATGCTGGCGCCGCGCGGCTGCTGAAGACGACCGAAGAGTCGCTCCAGGCCGGCATTGCGGTGGTTCGTCCGGGGGCGACCCTGGGCGATGTGGGAGCCGCGGTGCAGAAGGTGGTCGAGGGCCAGGGATTCTCCGTGGTGCGCGATTTTGTGGGCCACGGCATCGGCGTCGAGATGCACGAAGATCCGCAGGTGCCGAACTTTGGCGAAGCGGGCCGCGGCATGAAGCTGAAGGCGGGCATGGTGATTGCCATCGAGCCCATGGTGAACGCCGGCAAGCCCGATGTGAAGTTGCTGGACGACGGCTGGACGGCCGTGGCCGCCGATGGCAGCATGAGCGCTCATTTTGAGCACACGGTCGCGGTGACCGCAACCGGGGCCAGGATTTTGACGGAGTAGGACAGCGATTCACTGTCAGCTCTCAGCTTTTTCGTGCTGAGTTGGCTTGATTCACGGCGGCGCAGAGAGCAACGAGCTGGGAGCGGGGAAAGACGAATGATCTTCACCGGGTGAAAGCCCGGTGCAACAGCCGGAGGCAAGAGAGAACCGGCAGAAGTGGACACTGATTGTCAAAGGAAGATGCGATTGAGGTCATGGCAACCGTCCAGGAGACGCTGCCCAACGCCATGTTCAAGGTCAAGCTCGAGAACAACCACGAGGTCTTGGCCCATGTCTCAGGCAGGATGCGCAAGAATTTCATCCGGATTTTGCCCGGCGACCGCGTGGCCGTAGAGCTTAGCCCATACGACCTGAATCGCGGCCGGATTGTGTACAGATACAAGTGATGAGTGGATAGTGATTAGTGGTTAGTGACCGCTCTTGCTAACCACTAATCACTATCCACTAACCACTGTTTTACAACGCAGAGAAGGGTAACAAAAGCAATGAAAGTCCGGGCATCGGTCAAGAAGATTTGCGTCAAGTGCAAGGTGATTACTCGCCAGGGCGTGGTACGCGTGATCTGCGAGAATCCCAAGCACAAGCAGCGCCAGGGATAAGCAAGGCCTGGCAGGAACGGGGACTTCCACGAAAGGCAGGGACAAAGGGACGTAGGGACCAGGGACTAGAAGGCAGTCGTAACTGCTGGCATCAGCAAGACGAACTTAGTCCCTTAGTCCCTAGTCCCTAAGTCCCTGCACTTAAGAGGCTAGTTAGCCGGAGTCAAGGCTTGCGATGAACCTCTCAGAAGGCGCTCCGTAAAACCCGTGCGAACCGGTTGAGGCCGGGGGCACACAACCAGAGAAGGAACCGAGAATGGCACGTATTGCTGGCGTCGATCTGCCCCGCAACAAGCAGGCAAGGATCGCGCTCACTTACATCTTCGGCATCGGGCAGCCACGCGCGCGCAAGATTCTGGACAAGGCGAACGTTGACGCCTTCAAGAAGATCCAGGACCTGGGCGAGGACGAGGTGAACCGCATCCGCCAAGTGATTGAGGACGAAGGGGACGTCGAAGGCGACCTGCGCAAGGACGTCACGATGCACATCAAGCGCCTCATCGATATCCAGAGCTATCGCGGGCTGCGCCACAGGAAATCCCTGCCGGTGCGTGGCCAGCGGACCCACACCAATGCCCGCACTCGTAAGGGCCCGCGCAAGGGCACGATTGCCGGCAAGAAGAAAGCGACGGCGAAGACCTAATGGCGAAACCAGAACAGAAGGCCGACTCCGGCAAAAAAGGCAAGACCAAGAAGTTCAAGAAACGCGAGCGCAAGAATGTGCCGTTCGGCATTGCGTACATTCAAGCCACGTTCAACAACACCATCGTCACCATCACCGACCAGATGGGCAACACCCTGAGCTGGAAGAGTTCGGGCTCGCTGGGCTTCCGCGGTTCGCGCAAGGGCACGCCCTTCGCGGCGCAGCAGGCGGCGTCGAACGCTGCCGGCATGGCGCGCGATCACGGCGTGCGCGCGGTGGAAGTGCGGGTCTCCGGTCCGGGTTCGGGCCGCGAGTCGGCCATCCGCGCGCTGGCCGCCGCGGGCATCGATGTGAAAACCATTCGCGACGTGACCCCGGTGCCGCACAACGGCTGCCGGCCGCCGAAGCGGAGGCGAGTGTAAGTACAGTGCGAGTGTGAGTGTGAAGGGTGAGAAGCAGCCACACTCACACCGCACACTCACACTTTCAAATCCAACGGGCCGGGACGAAGCGTCCCACGCAGCGATTATCTAGTAGTTCAAGCCGAGGTAGCTCGCAGTTACAGGATGAGCTAGAGGCTAGGAGCTAGTAGCTAGAAGCTGCTTCTCGCGTAAACCGGCCGTCATCCGAAGTCAGGAGAAGAAATGGCACGTTATACCGGAGCAGTATGCCGCCTTTGCCGCCGCGAAGGCACCAAGTTATTTTTGAAGGGCACCAAGTGCATGTCGGACCGTTGCGCCCTCGAAAAGCGCAACTTCCCGCCGGGCCAGCACGGCAAGGACCGCAAGGCCAAGATCGTGGGCTACGGCCTGCAACTGCATGAGAAGCAGAAGGCCAAGCGCATGTACTTCACGCTCGAAGGCCAGTTCCGCGAGTACTACGAGAAAGCCAACCGCGCCCAGGGCGTGACCGGCGAATTGCTCATTCAGCAGCTCGAACGGCGTCTTGACAACGTGGCGTTCCGGCTTGGCTTCGCCATCTCGCGCCGGCAGGCGCGGCAGGTGGTGCGCCACGGCCACGTCACCGTCAACGGCCGCAAGGTGAATATCCCCTCGTACCAGGTGAGCGTGGGCGACGATATCGCGATTCGCGACTACGCCAAGAAGCACGTGATTGTCGAGCAGGCCACGCAGTATGCGGCGCAGAACCCCGTTCCCGCATGGCTGGAAGCGAACTTTGAAAACATGTCCGGGCGCGTGCTGCAGTTGCCCAAGCGCGCGGACGTCAACCTGCCGATCAACGAGCAGTTGATTGTGGAGTTGTACTCGAAGTAACAGCTATTAGCTTCTAGCTACTAGCCTCTAGCTTTTTCAGTGCTGAGTTGACGAACTCAATTCCGGCACGATGAGCTAGAAGCTAGGAGTTAGAGGCTAGAAGCTGCATTTCAAACCAAGGAGAACTTGCGCGGCCGCCGCAGAATGCATCGCGACGTACACGCCGCGCGGGAAACGAGAGACGAATATGTTGTGGAGAGGATTTCAAAAACCGAAGCGCCTTGCGGTCGATGCCGAGACGCTTACCGACACCTTTGGAAAGTTCAGCGCCCAGCCTTTTGAGCGGGGCTTTGGCACCACCATCGGCAACGCCCTGCGCCGCACGCTGCTCAGCTCCATTGAAGGCGCTGCCGTCACCGCCGTCCGCATCGAGGGCGTGCTGCACGAGTTTCAGTCCATCGGCGGCGTGGTCGAAGACGCGACCGACATCATTCTCAACCTCAAGCAGATCCCCTTCAAGCTCGCGGGCGAAGGCCCCAAGGCGCTCTATCTGCGCGCCGACCAGCCCGGTGTGGTCACCAGCGGCATGATCGAGGCCGACAGCGACGTCGAGATCCTCGACAAGAACGTCTACATCGCCACGCTCTCCGAAGGCGGCAAGCTCGACATGGAGATGCGCCTCAAGCGCGGGCGCGGCTATGTCTCGGCCGACAAGAACTTCGACGCCGACCTCGGACTGGGATTCATTCCCGTCGATTCCGTGCACTCGCCGGTGCGCCGCGTCAATTATGCAGTTGATGCCGCCCGCCTGGGCCAGATCACCGACTTCGACAAGCTGACTCTCGAAGTGTGGACCAACGGAGCCGTGCTGCCCGCCGACGCCATCGGCCTGGCCGCCAAGCTGCTCAAGGACCACATGAACATCTTCATCAACTTCGAGGAAGAGATCGAAGCTGAATCGCGCGGCGAAGAAGGCCGCATCCTGCTGCGCAACGACAATCTCAATCGCAGTGTCGAGGAGCTGGAGCTTTCGGTCCGCAGTTATAACTGCCTGAAGAACGCCAACATTCAGACCATCGGCGAGCTGGTGCAGAAGACCGAAGCCGAGATGCTGAAGACCAAGAACTTCGGCCGCAAGAGCCTGAACGAGATCAAGGAAATCCTGGCGCAGATGGGCCTGTCGCTGGGCATGAAGATCGACGAGCAGGGCAACGCGGTGCCGGGCCCCACCAGCATTTCGCCGCAGACGGCGCTGGCCGCGGGCTTTGGCCGCTACGACGACGAAGAAGAGCCGCTCGACTCGGTGGACCTGCAGTTGCCTACCGAGACGGAGAATTTCTAAGAAACAGGGACCAGGGAATAGGGACTAGGGACTAGAAAGGCCATCGCGCGCTTCGTCCCTAGTCCGTCAGTCCCTAGAAGGGAAAAACATGCGCCATCGCAATGCAGGATTCAAGCTCGGGCGTAATACCAGTCATCGCAATGCACTTTTGCGCAATCTGACTACGTCCGTTATCGAAGAAGACCGCGTGGAGACCACCTTGGCCAAGGCCAAAGCGGTTCGTCCGCACGTGGAAAAGATGATCACCCTGGGCAAGAAAGGCGATCTGCACTCGCGCCGCCAGGCGCACGCCTTCCTCCGCACCGACGATTCCGTCAAGCGGCTCTTTGACGTCGTGGCTCCGCGCTACGGCGACCGCCAGGGCGGCTATCTGCGCATCGTGCGCACCGGATTTCAGCAGGGCGACGGCGCCGAAAAGGCGTTCATCGAGCTGCTGGGCGCCGAAAAGCAACTGGAAGTGAAGCGCCAGAAGCGCGCCGACATGAAGGCCAAAAAGAGGGCCGAGCTGGAAAAGCAGCTCGAAGAGCAGAAGAAGGAAGCGGAAGTGCCCGAAGGCGGCGAGAAGGCTGCGTAAGCAGCGCCGATTCGGCCAGATTCACGATTCCGAAAGCAACCTCACGCGGGCATCTCTCATCCGTAAGCGTGTGGTCTGCCCCAGTTGACCATTCGCGGGGTCGTGTATTTGGAGTAAGAACTGATTTGCGAAGTGTCCACTTATTTTAAGTGGACACTTCGGGAAGCACCGGTCAGGCAGCTTTG
>Ga0182013_10003394_pt1 | contig 19950 bp, 19 predicted proteins | sample 612S2MmetaG_FD_120487 | JGI IMG/M metagenome (GOLD analysis project Ga0182013, IMG submission 120487) | Permafrost microbial communities from Stordalen Mire, Sweden - 612S2M metaG | ecosystem: Environmental > Terrestrial > Soil > Wetlands > Permafrost | place: Sweden: Stordalen | collected... | reverse complement strand
GGCGGCGTGGATGTTCCGCAACAGGCTCGAGTGAGCGCCCCCATGGCCCAGCCTTTCCGCGTCATCCTGATCTGGCCCCTGGCGGCCACGCTCGCCGGCTGCGTCGTCGGGCCCAATTTCACGGCGCCGACGCCCGACACGCCGACGGCCTGGAGCGCCAGCGTCTCGCCCGTCACAGCCGATCAGGCGAGCCGTGTCACCGCCCAGGCCGCCGCCGCCGGCGCTTGGTGGGACGCCTTCAACGATCCTGAGCTAACCTCCCTGGTCAAACGCGCCGCGGCGGCGAACCTGGACGCCAAACAGGCGGTGCTGCGCATTGCCGAGGCGCGCGCTCAACGGGACGCCGCCGCATCCGCCGGATGGCCTAGCCTGGGTGTGAATGCCTCCGATCAAGTCAACCGGTTAAGCGAGTCCACGCCGACCGGCGCCCTGTTCAGCAAGGTCGGGCAATTTCCGGGGCTCGGCGGGGTCAGCATTCCCAATCCCTACGAGCAGTACCAGCTCGGTTTTGACGCCTCGTGGGAGATCGACCTTTTCGGCCGGGTGCGCCGCTCGGTCGAGGCGGCCAAGGCGGACGCGGAGGCTTCCGTTGAGGACAGCCGCGCGGTGTTGATCACCACCCTGGGCGAGGTCGCCCGGACCTACATCGACCTGCGCGGCGCCCAAGCTAAGCGACGGATCGTCGCCGACAATATCGCCACCGAGCGGGACCTGCTGGATCTCGCCGGCCAGCGTCGGCAGGCCGGATTAAGCAGCCACATCGACGTGGTGCGCGCAGCGGCCGAGGCCTCCGCCGCCGAGGCTCAACTCCCGTCTCTCGATCAGCAGATCACCGTCGACATCAACGCCCTGAGCAAGCTGCTCGCCCTGGAGCCGGGGGCCCTGCGCGCCGAGCTGCAAGCCGCGACGCCCGTTCCGCCGCCGCCGCCCCTCGTGCCCATCGGGTTGCCCGCCGACCTCGCGCGCCGCAGGCCCGATATCCGGGAGGCCGAAGCCCGGCTTCACGCCGCGACCGCGCGGATGGGCGTGGCGGTGGGCGATCTTTATCCGAAACTGACGCTGAGCGCCGGGGGCGGTTATCAGTCGCAATCGGTCTCGACCCTCACCAATTGGGCCAGCCGCTTCCTGAACGCGGGTCCGAACGTGGATCTGCCGATCTTCGAAGGGGGCCGGCTGCGCGCCAACGTGCGCCTGCAGGACGCCCAGGCCAAGGAAGCCGCGCTCGCCTACCGGGCCGCGGTGCTATCGGCTTTGCACGAAGTCGACAACGCCCTGGCCGCCTATGGCTCCGATCAGGTCCGACTACAGTCCCTGAGCGCCACGGTCGCGCGCAACCGCGAAGCGGTGGAACTGGCGCGTCAGCGCTACGCCAGCGGCGTGGGGGCCTTTATCGATGTGCTCGACGCGGAGCGCTCGCGTCAGCAGAACGCGCTTCTGCTGGCGGACGGAACGGCGGCGATCTCGACCGATCTGGTGGTGCTCTACAAGGCCTTGGGCGGCGGATGGGAGATGGAGCAAGCGGCGCGTGGACCCGCCGTCGGTCAATCGGCGAATCTGGAAGCAAAGTGACCTTGTGCTCGCCCTCCGGATTTCGGAGCGACCGAACGCCAGGCCGCAGCGGTATAGACTATGGAGCCTTGGGGGATGTCGCGTGCGCCCCCTCCAGCAATCCCCTCAATTTGCGCACCTCGGCTGTGAACGCTTCATCCTCGTCGTGTCTGGGCCTCGGCAGGTTCACCTGGACGATCTCTTCAAGCCTCCCGTTCTTGATGACGCCGATGCGATCGGCCAAATAGATCGCTTCTTCGAAATTATGCGAAACCAAGACGATCGTTTTCCGCGTCTGCTCCCAGATGCGAAGCACGTCGTTATGCAATTCGTCGGTCATGACCGGATCGAGCGCTGAAAAGGGCTCGTCCATGAGAAGAACGTCCGATTCCACCGCGAGCGCACGCGCGATGCCGACGCGCTGGCGCTGGCCGCCCGACAACTCTCGGGGATAGCGCTTGGCGAAGGCTTCCAAATGGACCAGGCGCAGATTTTGCTGGGTCACGTCCTTGACCTTCTTCGGGTCGAACCCCTGCATCCGCGCGGCAAATGCAACATTGGCCTCGACGGTCAGCCAGGGGAGCAGGGCGTACGACTGAAAGACCATGCCGACGTGATCGGGGCGCACGATCTCGCCGCTGGTCGGCGCCTCGATCCCGGCGATGAGCTTGATCACCGTCGATTTGCCGCAGCCGGACGGACCGATAATGCAGAAGATTTCGCCCTGCCTGATCGACAGGGAGAGGTTCTTGACCACCAATTTAGGCGGCTTCACGTAGGACTTGTTGACGTGCCTAAGGATGATCGGCGTGGCGGCGCTAGTCAAAGCGGAACCTCTGCGACAGGTGAAGCAGCGGCTGCCACACGGCGAGGTTCAACAGGGTGACCAGCAGGATCATCGCTGTGAGCGCGGCGAGGAAGACGCCGTTCTTGGCCTGAGCGTTTGAATCCACCAGCAGGCTGCCCAATCCCAGCAGATCCTGGGAGGCTGTGCCGTGCGGGATATAGGTGTGCAGCACCTCGGCGACGATCACGATCGTCCAGCCCTGCGCCCAGGCCAGGAGCGATCCTGTCACAATGAAGGGGAGGATCGCCGGCAGGGTGATGTACCAGAATTTCCGCCAGCCGCGGACGTTGAACACGATCGCCGCTGATTTGATGTCATCGGGAATGGTCTGGAGGCCGCCGATTACCGGAAAGACGATGTTCCAGAGCATGGACAGAAAGATCACGAACACGGCCGCCAACTCGAACGCGTTTCTGGCGACGAAGAAAGCCACCACGACCGGAAAGAACGCCAGCACCGGCACCGACTGGAGAATATCAGCGATCGGCAAGAGGATGCTCTGCAGCCGCGGCGTGCTCGCGATCAACAGGGCCAGGGGGACGGCGGCGACGAGGGCCAAGATGAACGCCAGCGTCATCCGATAAAGGGTGTCGAGCGTTCCCCGGGCGATAACGGCGAAGGACACCTGGCTGATATCGAACGCGTTGTGGGGGTGGACGAAGTGGATGACCATGGCCGTCAGGCTGATCGCGATCCCGATCGCCACGACGATCGAGACGAGGTGGTGCGAAAGCGTCACCTCATAGAGCGGCTTGTGGCGGTAATGGGGATATCGCCGGATTTTCACCGCGCTCTCCTAACTGGCCGATCGGACCATGGTCCCCGCAAAGATCGCGTAGCCGCTCAATGTCGAGCTCGTCGAACGGGGGAATATAGCTGACGAATCTCGACGCCGCTCGTTACGGATTCGGCGTCGCCCGACCGGGGCAGGGGCAGGGGCAGGGGCAGGGGCTTGGGGCTCAACGAATTGCGCGTCGAGGGACATGTCCGGCGCCCGTGAAGATCACGCGCTGTGGGTACCTGACTCACGGTCCGCTGAACATTCAGGACGGGCGCCTAAGGAAGATCACCTAGGCCGATCCAGGTCCGCGAAATCCATTTGCGTTGGATCAAGGACGATGCGGTCTGCCAGCTCACATTTAAAAACATGACGACCCATCTCCCCCTTGGCGACCCTCGGCCCAACCCCGGAAGCGCAGGCTTACGGCCCTCGGTGGTTATAATGGAGGACGATGCCGCGCTTCTCAGCGCGCTCAAGTTTTCGCTGGAGGCCGAGGGCTATGCGGTTCACGCCTTTTCGACTGAAACCGAGCTGATGGGTCGACGCGCTATTTTTCTGGGCGCGTCCTGTCTGATCATCGATTACCGCCTGACGCCTCTGGACGGATTGAGACTGTACGCTCTGATGAACGGCATGGGGCTCATGGCTCCAGCCATCCTGGTGACCAGCAACCCGGATGAGGAGTGTCGCCGCGGTGCGGCGCGGCTGGGGATGAAGATCGTGGAAAAACCGCTGCTGTCGGACGAGCTCAGCCGCGTGATCGCGGAGCTAGTCGCGCCCCGCAGTTTGTCCTGAGCCGCCCTGAGAACGGGATCGGTTCAGGTTGAATCAGCCTCTGGCGGATGATTCAACCGCCAGGACCATGCGCACCAGGCTAGCCAGATTGTCCGCCTGCATCTTGGTCATCAGCTTGGCGCGGTAGATTTCCACAGTACGCGGACTGATGCCGAGGTCCCGGGCGATGATCTTGTTCGGCTGACCTGAGATCACCCGGTCCAGCACTTGGCGCTCCCGTTCCGAAAGGGTCTCCAGGCGCGCCTGGATTTCGGCGCTCGCCTCGTCGAGTGGACCACCCCGGGACGCGAGATGCCCAGCCGCCCGTTCGAGCGCAGCCAAAATCCGCTCTTCGGAAAACGGCTTTTCGAGAAAATCGACCACGCCCGAACGCATGGCTTCCACGGCCATCGCAATGTCGCCGTGGCCGGTGACGATGATGATCGGAAAGCCGCTGTTCAGCGCGGTCAGCTTCTGCGCCAGTTCCAGTCCGGTCATGTCCGGCATCCGAATATCGGAGACCACATAGCCTGGCTCGGCCGTCGGCAGCGCCTCCAGGAAGGCCAGGGCGGAGTCATAGGCGCGCACCTGGAAATCGGCGGATTCCAGCAGAAACGCCAGGGCCTCGCGCGCGCTGTCGTCGTCATCGATCACGTGAACGACGGGTTCACTCATCGGCTGCATCTTCCACGGCGGTCGTTGGCAAGGTGAATTTGAAGATCGTCCCGCCCGATGGATTGGGCTCGACCCAAATGCGTCCTCCATGACTTTCAATGATGGACTTGGAAATCGACAAGCCCACGCCCATGCCCTGAGCCTTGGTGGTCATGAAGGGTTGGAACAACTGATCGGCGACTTCGTCGCTGATGCCCGCGCCCGTGTCGGATACGGTGACCAGCGTGGCGCCGGCGTCGTCGAAAGTCGTGGAAACCAGAAGGCGCCGTTCCCGGCTTTGCTGCATGGCCTCGATGGCATTGCGGATCAGGTTGAGCAAAACCTGCTGGATCTGCACCCGGTCGACAAAAACCGAATTCGCGCGCGGGTCGAGTTGAAAGCGGACATCGATGCGGTGCTCCTTGGCGCCGATCAGGGCCAGGGCGCTGGCTTCCTCGATCAGCTTGGGCAGGATCTCCATGGCCCGCTCGCTGTCGCCGCGGGCGACGAACGCACGCATGCGCTGGATGACCTCACCGGCCCTCAGAGCCTGGGCCGCGGCCTTGTCCAACGCGTCTCCGATCTTCGGCTTGTCCTCCTCGCGGCCTCGTTCGATCAGCCGGCGCGAACCGGTCAGCAAGTGAGCGATGGCCGACAGCGGCTGATTGATCTCGTGGGCGAGCGTCGAGGCCATTTCGCCCATGGCCAGCAGCCGCGAAACGTGGACCAGTTCCATCTGCATGTCGTGCAGCTTGGCCTCCGTCTGTTGCCGCTCGCTGAGATCGCGCACGAACCCGGTGAAAAACGGACTCTTGCCTGTGGTTTCACCCACGGAGAGCTCCATCGGGAAAGTCGAGCCATCCTTGCGCGCTCCCACCACGATCCGGCCGATGCCGATGATCCGCCGCTCTCCTGTTTGCTTGTACCGCTCCAGATAGCCGTCATGGGCTGTGCGATAGGGCTCGGGCATGAGCAGGCGGACGTTCTGGCCGATCACCTCCTGGGCCGTCCAGCCGAATAGCCGCTCGGCCGCCGAACTGAAAGACTGGATCAGGCCCCCCGCTTCGATGACGACCATGGCGTCGGGCACCGTGTCGAGGATCGACTGCAGATGGCTGGCCGTTTGGGTCGACCGTCGGCGCATGGCGTGGAACCACCCGCCCCCCAGCGACAGGCCAACGCCAGTGAGAACGAATAGCGCCGCGCCGACGAAAATGGCTAAATCGAGCGTCCGGTGCGCCGCAATGGGAGCGGCGACCGCCGCCAGACCCGTCGCCAGAAGGCCGGGCCAGCGGCCCCCCAACGCCACGCTGATGAACACCGCCGGGATAAAGATCAGGAATATGGATTCCTGAAGGAGAAGTGGGTTGAGCGCCCGCCTGACCAAAAACGTCGCGAGGACGAGCGCCAATGGCGCCACATAGGCGAGCAGCAGGCTGGCTCGGCCTTCAAACGCCGAGCGCCATCCCGCTGTCCCTGCCATCGTGTTGGCGTTCAAGCCTGTCCTCCCCTAATCGCCCGACCTTGGCAGTTCATAGGGGCGATGTCTCGACGCATCTGGACGCGCAGGATCGTATCGAGCCGACTCAAGTTTGCACAAGGCCCCGTCTCGAAGCAGGCGCGCGCTCTTGGCGAATAAGGCGGAATCCACCGCAGGCAAGCCCGGTCCATTTCTGATGATCGTCTGACTATTGCGGCCGAGCCGTGCGCCGGAACGGCTCCAGGCTTTTCAGATAGGCCGTCAGATTGGCGACCGCATCGTCGTCCAGCCTCACCGCCGCCATGCGCGGATGCATGGTCGCCAGGGCCTCATCTTGCGGCTCGGGCGGCGCCAGCATGCCCTCTTGCAGCATGTCGCCGAGCGTCCTCGTTCCATATCTAAGATAGAGTCGCCGGAATGGCGGCGCGTCGGCCAACGGGCTTTTTCCGGCGCCGACAGCATGGCAACCGCCGCAATTCTGTTGGGCGATGCGGCGGCCGGCGATGACTTCGGGCGACAGGCGGGGCGAGGCCTGTGAGGCCGCCGCTCCGGCCCACAGCAGCGCCGTCAGCCAAATGGAGCGGCTGTTCATAGCCGTCGCCCTTGGGGGTGGGGCCTGGACCAGGCGCGGTTCTCCAACTCGGCGTTGGCGCACAGGGCCTTCAGGAAGGGGCGCTGGTGGATCAAATCAACGCCGAATTCAAGGGCAGGCATCTTGCGTCTCCGCGATCCAAGCGCGGAGCAGTCCAACACGAAACGCCGTCCGGGAATTTGAGCTGAATCATGGGCGCGTTCGCCCGCCTGGTTAGAGCTTAAGCGGTCACTCGATCCGGAGCGCGCCGATGTCATACAAAACCATACTGATCCATGCCACGGCCGACGAGACTGGACAGCGCGCCATCAACGTCGCCAAGGGGGTCGCGGCGATGTTCAAGGCTTCTCTCCTAGGCGTCGCAGCGGAGTGCTCCGATCTCCCTGTCTATGGCGACGTGACGGGCGAGTTGATCACCGCCGAACACGAACAGGTCATCGCCGACCTGACCTCCGCGAAAAAGAGCTTCCAGATCCGGACGACGGACTGCGTGGGCCAAGCGCGATGCGTCGTCAGCTCCGAATTTCCGCTGGATGCCATGGCGCGCCATGCTCGCGGCGCCGACCTGGTCGTGGCTTGCCGGCCGCCTAGCCATGCGAACGCGAGCTTCCATTGCGACCCGACTCGTCTGGTGATGGAGACGGGGCTACCGCTGCTGCTGGCGCCCGGCGGCACGGCCGAACTGGCGGCCGAACACGTCGTGGTGGCATGGCGAGACCGCCGAGAGGCCATCCGGGCGGTGAGCGACGCCCTGCCGTTTCTCATGAAGGCGCAAAGCGTCCATGTCGTCAGTGTCTGCGAGTCCGACAAGCGGGATGACGTCATGGCCGGACTCGAAGAGGTTAAGCAGCGGCTGGGCCGGCATGGTGTTGCGGTCGAAACCGAACTCCTGGGCAGGGGCGCCAATGTATTGGCCGAGCTGGAGGTGGTAGCCAACCGGCGCCGCGCCGACCTGATCGTGGCCGGCGCGTACAGCCATAGCCGCGTGCGCGAATGGGTGCTCGGCGGAGTCACTCAGGATATGTTGGGCGGGTCGAGCAAGTTCCTGCTGCTCAGCCGTTAGCTTTGAAACCGGAGAAGCCGCCTTGCTCGCCATGATGCTGTACGCCGCCGGCGAGGCCTTGCGCGCTGAGGAAACAGCGGAACCTCAACCCGGCTCTGGCGAGGTCCGCTTGCAAGTCAAGGCCTGCGGGGTGTGCCGCACGGACCTGCATATCGTCGACGGCGACCTGTCGCTGGTCCGCTCGCCGATCGTGCCCGGCCATCAGATCGTCGGCGTAGTCGACGCCATTGGCGAGGGCGTAACCGGCGTGAGGGTCGGTGATCGCCTTGGCGTTCCCTGGCTCGGCGGAACCTGCGGCCACTGCGCCTATTGCCTGGACGAGGCGGAGAACCTTTGCGATTCGCCAGCCTTCACCGGCTGGACGCGCAACGGTGGATTTGCCGAGGCGGTCGTGGTCGACGCCCGCTACGCCTTTCCCATACCTGCGGCGTACGCGGATGAGGAGGCGGCGCCGCTGATGTGCGCCGGCCTTATCGGATTTCGATCCTGGCGCAAGGCCTGCGAGGCCAGGCCGGTGAAGCGGCTCGGCATCTATGGCTTCGGCGCGGCCGGCCACCTGCTGGCCCAGCTGGCGATCCATGAAGGTCAGGAGGTCTACGCCTTCGTCCGGCCCGGAGACGACGCCGCCATGCAGTTGGCCCTGTCTTTGGGCTGTGCCTGGGCGGGCGGATCCGATCAAGCGCCTCCTCAACTATTGGACGCAGCGATCATCTTTGCCGCCGTTGGAGCGCTGGCGCCCGTCGCCCTGGCCGCCGTTCGCAAAGGGGGAAGCGTGGTGTGCGGCGGCATCCATATGAGCGACATCCCGTCCTTCCCCTATGAGCGCCTATGGGGCGAGCGCCGGCTGGAATCGGTGGCTAACCTGACGCGTCAGGATGGGCGCGATTATCTGCCGCTCGCCGCGCGGGCCGGCGTGACACCACGCATTACGGTCTATCCACTGGCCCAGGCCAACCAGGCCCTGGACGATCTGCGGCACGGCCGGCTGGTCGGGGCGGCGGTGCTGAAGCCGTAAATGCCCAGCTCACTTATTGACCCGGCGCAAAGCGCGAAACTGGGGGTGGTGCAGGCTGAGGTTGACTGGAAAGTGAGGGCGCTGTGGCTCGTCCCCTACGGATTGACGAACGACTGTGGAAGACGGCTTGGCGCCCGAGGGTAAGAGAGTGGCCAATCTGGATCCTGCCCGTCAGCGCACGGTCGGGGCAAGGATCACGAAAGGGAATTGCTGGCTCTTAGGCATCACTCGAAACGCCCGGTTACTGGCCGGCGCTGAAACCTAAATCCACACTCCGCTATACAACGGGGCTCCGACAGGCCACGCAGGCCGTGATTCAGTCGTTCGGTTCACCGCACCAAAACGGCAAGCTCATGCGGACGCTGATCTACCTGACCACCTTGGTAAGGTCGGCTTTCCGGCTCGGTCCCAGAGTCGGCTTATGGCGCAAAACGCCAGCTTTTCCGAAGGGTAAGCCGGCTCAGCGCAGACCTTCTTTATCTTCACGCGCATCTTTCATATGCGCGGCGCCGTGGATTTTCGCCCGGGCGACACCGATCATTCCATGGCATTTCTAAGCAATCCATGTTACAGAGCTAGAATCAGATATCGCCTTGGTTCGGTCGCTCTCCACGCTTGATTTTAGGATCGAGCTCCGGGCCCACCTTAATCATTTCTGACATTTTGATCACGCCGTCTGAGGCGTGCGAACACTTACATCCAGAGAGATACGATCATGACAACCGGTACAGTGAAGTGGTTCAACGCCACAAAGGGCTTCGGCTTCATCCAACCTGACGACGGTGGCGCGGACGTCTTCGTTCACGTCTCCGCCGTGGAGCGCTCCACGCTGGGTTCGCTGCAAGAAGGCCAAAAATTATCGTTCGAACTCGAGCGCGATCAGCGCAGCGGGAAAATGTCAGCTGGTCAGCTGAAAGCCGCTTGAGCTTTCGCCGGCGCATCCGATCGGATGCGCCGGCTCCCAGGAGATAACGATGTCCACCTTCGAACGTGCTTACCAACTGGCCCGCACCGGCTGTTTTCCTGACGTGGCGGCGCTGAAGCTGCGCCTGGAAGCCGACGGCTGCCGGGCCATCGATACCCTGTTGGCCGCGCGCTCCATCCGCGGTCACCTTACCGCCATTTGCGCGGCGACGTACACAGCAGCCGAGCGGGCGAATGCCCGGCGACAAGCCTGAACCGAGCCTTTTGCCGACCTCCAAAGAACCGGCTTCTGCGAACGTCAGAAAACCGCAGACTTGGCGAAGATACGCCGCGCGACATGCGCGCCGTTAGAGCACGATGGGTTCAGGCGGAATCGCCTAAACGCTGAATCGTGCTCTAGATTCAAATATGTAGAGCCGGATTCAGACTTCAAGAGAAGTCATCCGGCTCAAGGGACCGCGTTGTCCATCCGAAAGGGAGCCATCCATGGCCAAAAGTCCCAACTACCAGTTCGAACGCCGTGAACGAGACCGCCTGAAAGCCAACAAGTCCGCAGAAAAAGCCGCCGCCAAGCGCGAACAGCAGGATCTTATCCGGGCCCGGGCTACGCAAACGGATACTCCTGGCTCCGACTCCGGAAACACGTAAGCTCCAATGCCAAACAACATCACCTACAGCCATGAGACCGTTGTCCTGGAAGGGGAAACGTTCTCCGATTGCGAATTCCGCGACTGCCGTTTGATCTACACCGGCGGCGAACCCGCCGTCCTGACCAACTGTCAGTTTGTCGGCTGCGATTGGAAGCTGGAAGATGGTGCGGTGAGAACGCTCGCGCATCTGAAGCTTATGTGGTCCGCAGGCGGCAAGAGCGCTGTTCAGGCCTTTATCAAGGACATCACCGCCGCGCGGTAAGTCGCCGCTTGATCAAGCTACAAGCGCGGCTCGACGAATGAGAGCAGGCGTTGAAGGCGGTTCGGGAAATGGTCTTGAATGGCGATTTCTATGACCAGTTGGCCAAGGTGTCGGCGGACATTCGCAAACGGTTTGCTGCCTGATTGATCATGCAGGAACCGGACGCTCAAAAGATCATCTATTGTTATCAATAGAATGTGGCGGACGGGGTTGGATTCGAACCGCGGTGGGCTCACACCCACGGCGGTTTTCAAGACCGCTGCCTTGAACCACTCGGCCACCCGTCCAGCGCATCGGGTCAAGACCGCTGGGCCGGCGCGCATGCCACGAAGGCGAGGGCGGCGGCAAGATGAAGCCGTCGCCCCTAGAGCACGATGGGTTCAGGCGGAATCGCCTAAACGCTGAATCGTGCTCTAGATTCAAATATGTAGAGCCGGATTCAGACTTCAAGAGAAGTCATCCGGCTCTAGTGGTGCAGCAGCATCGTGGAGATGCGGTAGACCGCCGGCATCATCAGCACGACCAGCAGGCAGGGGAAGAGGAACAGGATCAGGGGCAGCATGAGTTTGGCCGAGAGGGCCAGGGCCTTTTCCTCGGCGCGCAGCATCCGTTTGGTGCGCATGTCCTCGGAAAACACCGCCAGAGTCTCGCCCAGGCTGGAGCCCATCTCCTCGGCCTGCTTCAGCATGGTGGCGAAGGAGCGCGCCTCGTCCAGGCCCAGGCGGTCGGCGAAGATGCTCCAGGCCTCCTTGCGCGAGCGGCCGGCGCGAAGCTCCAAGGTCAGCAGGCGCAGGGCGCCGGCCAGGTTCGGATAGCGCCGCATCATCTCGTCTGCCACCCGGCTGACCGCCGCGTCCAGGCTGAGCCCGGCTTCCACCGACGCCACAAGCAGATCCAGAACGTCGGGAAATCCCTCGCGGTACTCCAGCAGCAGCTTGTTGCGGCAACGGCTCAGAATCTTGTCTGGCCCCAGGATCGCGGCGGCCGCGAGAACCGCAGTGCCGGCGACGGCGGCCAGGCTGCCGCCGCTATGGGTCATGATGCGCGGCAGCAACAGGGCGCAGAGCGCCACAGCCAGGCCCAGGGCCAGCGCCCGCCCGCCGAGATAGATCGCCACGGCTTCGCGCTGGGGAAAGCCGGCGTGGACGAGCTTGGCCCGGATCAGCGACAGCTGGCGCGGATCGGTGGGCGCCACATGCTCGCCGACGCGTTTGACCTTGCGCGCCAGGCCAGCCAAGGCCGGGCTGGAGACGGAACGGCCGGCGGCGGAAGGCGCAGCTTCGGCCAGACGCGTGCGGCGGCGGGCCACGCCGACCCGTTCGGCGGCCAGCAATCCGACCGTCGCCAGCATGGCCAGGGCGATCATGCCGAACCCGCCAAAGACCAGGATCTGTTGCAAGGCGCCGTTCATGCTAGATTCTCATATCGATCATGCGGCGCATCACCAGATTGCCGACAAGCAGCCAGGTCCCCACCACAGCCAGACCTATCTTGATGCCCTTCACGTGGATCACATCCCCGTAGTAGTGCGGCGAGGCGACCTGCAGGAACACCATCACCAGGATGGGCGCCGCCGTGAGAATCAGGGCCGAGACCCGGCCTTCCGAGGAGGCGGCCTTGATCTTCAGCCGCATCTTGATGCGTTCACGCACAGTCGCGGCGTTCATCTTGAGCAGCCCTGTGAGGTTGCCTCCGGCTCGTTCCTGCAGGCGCACGGTGGCGGCGAACAGGTCGATGTCCCCCTGTTGGCAGCGTTCGGCCATGCGGCTGATGGCCTGTTCCAGGGTCGAGCCGTAGGCGATTTCGTCGGACGCCATGCCGAACTCCGAGCCGATCGGGTCGGGCATCTCGCGGCCCACCAGGGACATGGCCGTGGGCACGGGGTGGCCGGCCTCCAAGCTGCGCACCACGATTTCCAGGGCGTCCGGCAACTGGCGTCCAAGGGCGGCGGCGCGACGCCCGGCCTTCACCTTCAGGAACACCAGGGGGCCGGCGGTGGCCGCCGCCACGCCCGCCGCCGCCGCCAGGAGCAGGTTATGGGACAGCATCGCCACGCCGGCCGCGACGCCCACGGCGGCCAGCGCTATGATGATGGCGGCCCGGCGCAGGTCGACCACCACGCCGGAGCGGATGATCAGGTTCGTCAGCCAGGCCCAGGCCAGCTTATCCAAGGCCCCCTGGCCCCGCTGCTTGCGAAGCTCCAGAACCCGCTCGCCCAGGGCCGTGATCCGGTCGGCCACCTTCAAACGATGGTTCACCGCTCGCCGCTCGCCGGCGACCCTGAACAGGCCCCATAGCACCTGGCCGGCGGCAAAGGCGGCGGAGAACACCAAGATCAGGAATACGGTCTGCATCATGCTGAACGGCTTGGCTTCAGGTCAGGGTCCGGGCCGGGTCGAAGTTGGCCACATCGTAGGTCATGCCGCGCCGCTGCATCTCGTCCAGGCAGCGGGGGCGCAAGCCCGTGGCCCGGAAACGGCCGCGGACCGTCCCATCCGGGTCGGTGTGGGTGCGCTGGAAGGCAAAGATTTCCTGCATCTGGACCACCTGGCCCTCCATGCCGGTGATCTCGGTCACGCTCATCAGTCGGCGCGTGCCGTCGGACAGGCGCATGACCTGGACGATCATGCCGATAGCCGAGGCGATTTGGCCGCGGATGGACTCCGGCGTCAGCTTCATGCCGGACATGGCCACCATCTGTTCCAGGCGGGTGATGGCGTCGCGCGGGGTGTTGGCGTGGATGGTGGCCATCGAGCCTTCATGGCCCGTGTTCATGGCCTGCAGCATGTCGAAGGCTTCCTCGCCCCGTACTTCGCCGAGGATCACCCGGTCGGGCCGCATGCGCAGGGCGTTCTTGACTAGCTCGCGCTGGCGGATCTCGCCCTTGCCCTCGATGTTCGGAGGCCGAGTCTCCATGCGCACCACGTGCGCCTGTTGCAGCTGCAGTTCGGCCGCGTCCTCGATGGTGATCAGCCGTTCCTTGGCGCCGATGCCGGCCGATAGAGCGTTGAGCAGGGTGGTCTTGCCCGACCCTGTGCCGCCGGAAATGACCATGGAGACACGGGCGCCCACCGCGCCGCGGAGAAATTCCGCCACGCAGCCGGGCAGAGCCCCCACGCTGGTCAGGCGCTCCAGGGTGTAGGGCTTCTTGGAGAATTTGCGGATGGAGACCGCCGCGCCGTCGATGGCGATCGGTGAGATGGCGGCATTGACGCGGCTGCCGTCCGCCAGGCGTGCGTCGACCATGGGCTGGGATTCGTCGATGCGACGCCCGACCGAGGCTGCAATCCGGTTGACGATGCGCAGGAGGTGATCGTTGTCGCGGAAGCGGACGGAGCTGAGCTCCAGTTCGCCCCGCCGCTCCACATAGACCTGAAACGGGCCGTTGATCAGGATATCGGCGATGCTGTCGTCCTTGAGCAGAGGCTCCAGCGGGCCCAGGCCGAGCATCTCGTCCAGCACCGAGGCGCTCAGATCCTCCAATTCGGAGGTGTTGAAGGGCAGACGCTCGGCGCGGGCGAACTCGTTCACAAGGCCGCGCACCTGCCGGCGTCGATCCCCCACTTCCAGCGTCTCGAGCTGGGACAGATCGACCTCTTCGATCATGCGCGCATGCAGCCGGATCTTGGCGTCGAGCAGGGCGTTGGAGGCGCCGCGATGTTCAGGTTCCACCGCGATCTGTGGCGCAGGGACCGACGCCGGTGGTTCATCCGGCGCCGGCGGGGGCGCGGCATCGGCGGTTTCCACGGCCGCGCGCCTCAAACTGAAACGGCTCATGCGCCGATCCTCAGCCCAGAATCCCAGCTCTTGGTCTTGTCGGCTTCCAACCGTTCAATCAGCTCGGCGATGTCCCGAACGATCTTGGAGCGGGGCTGACGGTGCAGGATCGGGCCGCCGAGGTTCACCGACTTGGCGGCGGACTCCCAGTCCGAGGTCAAGGTGGCGAGCGCCTCCCGCTTCAGGGCCCTCTGCGCCTCCCGCAGCGTGGGCGCTGGCCCCAGCAGGCGGTTGGACATGCGATTGAGGACGATATGCGGCGCAGGCCGGTCGCTCAGCTCCGTCTCCAGCTCCTGCGACAGTTTGCGCGCGGCGATGAGAGCGGGGACCGTCAGCTCCGAGATGATCACCACCTCGTCGCATCCGTGCAGCACATCGAGCGTCCAGCTGCGCCGGTGCCTGGGCATGTCGATGATCAGCCAATCGTATTTATGCGCCGCCACCTCCAGGATGCGCATGACCGTCTGCGGCGTGGCCGTCTCAAACGCCTCGGGCGCACGGGGATTGGCCAAGAGGTCCAGGCCCTCGCATACGGGGGTGCAGAAGGTGTCGAGCAGGGCCGAGTCGATCCGCGCCGGCCCCGCGGCGGCCTCTCCCAGTCGCATATTGGCCGACACGCCCAGATAGGCGGCGGCGGCGCCGTCCGCCAGGTTCAGGTCGATGATGCAGCCGCCCCGACCGCCTCCGCGCGCCGCCAGGGCCGCGCCGATCTCCACCGCCACGGTCGTGGCGCCCGCGCCGCCAACCGCGCCGATGACCCCCCAACACATGGAGTGCGCCGGGTCGGCGGCGCGCAGGAGCGGAGCGGCGGCGCGGGCCAGTTCGGTCCGATGGAAAGGCGCTTCCAGAACGTCGGACCGCTCCAGTTTGAGCAAGGCCCGCATCAGGACGATGGGGATGCTGGCGCCTGTCAGGATCACCGCCGGCTGGGGCGAGACCTGCGCCAGGCGCAGGATGGCCGTGACGACCGTATCCGTGGGCAGGGCGTCGGCCTCGATCAGAACCAGCTCTGCGCGGCCGCTCGCGCCGTCCAGGCCCGCGAGGGCCGGATCGGCGAGAGCCTCGATCGGGCTGGCCGGAAAGGACTCCTTGGCCAGCGCAGCCAGTTTGCTTCCTAGGACCAGGATGCGGGTGGTGTTCGCGGGGGTCATGCCGTCAACCCTTTCCGCCATTGGATTTCGCCGCCGGTTGATCCTCAAGAGCGCCTTGCAGGATGGTGTCGATGGCGCTGGGTTCTTGGCTGTTCGCCATGGGATCGGGCGGGAGCGGGGCGTCGCTGTTCACCAGTCTGGGCGTGACGATGATCACCAGCTCGGTTTCGTTCTTCTGCCAGTTCGACGAGCGGAACAGGGCGCCTATGACCGGCAGTTTGCCCACGCCCGGGAGCTGGTCGATGGAGTCGCTGAAGCTGTGCTGGAATAGGCCGGCAATGGCGAAGCTTTGGCCGTCGCGCAGCTCCACCGTGGTGGAGGCCCGCCGGATCGTCAGGGCGGGGACCTGATAGCCGACGATGGTGACGCCGTCGGCCTTGTCGAGCTGGCTTACCTCCGGCGCCACTTTCAGGCGGATCAGGCCGTCTGGGTGGAGCGTAGGGGTGAAATGAAGCTGTACGCCGAATTGGCGGTATTCGATGCCGATGCCGCCGTTGATGCCGGTTGGCACGGGCACGGGAATCTCCCCGCCTGCCAGAAAACTGGCGTCCTCGCCGGATAGGGCGGTGAGATTGGGCTTGGCCAAGGTCCGCGCAACGCCCTTCTGCTCGAGGGCGCGCAAGGTGGCGGTGAGCGAGCCCCCCGCGATCGCAGGCTTCAGCGTCAAGACGCCGGCGGGCGTGGGCGAACCGATCAAGCCCTGGGCGGCGGAAAAGACTATGCCGCCCGAGTTGGTCCCGGCGCTGAGATCGATACCGAAATCCTTCAGCGCCGTCCGGTCGACCTCCACGATCCGCACGTCGAGCGCGATTTCCTGCGCCTGGCGGATGATCATGGCCGAGGTGACCGCCTTGGGCGCTGTCTGTTCGGCCAGGGCCAAGGCCCGCTCGGCCGCGTTGTTGGTGGAGACTTCGCCCGTCAGCAGGAGGCCGCCGCCCAGAGGCGTGACCCGGATATGCTCGCCGGGCAGGGTTGCCTGCAGATCCTGTAGCAGGCCCGCCGCGTCATAGCCGACGTTGACGTCGATGACCCGGGTGAGGTGAAGGTCGCGATCATAGATCAGCAGGTTGGTCGAGCCGATCGCCTTGCCCCGTACATAGAAGCTCTGATCGGTCGTGGCCACGATCTCGGCGATGTCGGACTGGGTCATCACGATCTTGCCGGCGGGCGCGTCCAGATGAAAGGCCACGGACTTGTTCTTGGGCACGCGGATGGATTCGCTAGCCGTTTCGGCGGGGCGTTCGACCTGGGCGGCCGCGGGGCCGGCAGCCAAGAGCAGCACGGACAAGGTCGGCGCCAGCGCGCTTAAGGGAAGGCGGATCAGCATTGTCTAGGCGCCTTTGGGTTTTTCGGCGGGAACGGAAACGCTCGCGTCGCGATCGCCTTGGACGATCACGAGCGCCGCCTTGCCCCCTGTTTCGGCGGGCCGGGCGACCGACGGGCGAGCCCGTCGAACGACAGGCGTGAGCCGCTCGCCTTGCGCCGCCAGATCATTCACCAGCACCTGGCGTGTGGAAGCTGTGTCCGCCGCGCCCATGCCTCGCAGGGCCAAGGACAGGGTCCCGACCCCGCCGGCGAGGGCCAGCTTTTGCGCATCCTGCAAGCTGACCTCCAAGGTCGCGGTCCTGGGGTCCGCCTGGGCCGCCGTGGCGGTGGAGGCGGGGTCGACGTTCAGGTTGACGCCCAGCAACCTCACGTTCTGGACGACCACGTCCGAGACGAGATTCCGCTCGCTGGCTTGGACCGAACCTGGGCGCTGCGGCGGCTGGCGCGTCAGAACCACGTCCACCCGATCGCCGGGCAGGGCGTGGCCGCCCACGCCGGCGACGTCCGATATCCTGACGGCATAGGCGCGCATGCCCGGCGCGATCAGGGCGGAAACGGAATTGCGGCTTCCCGGCCCGGTGACCATCGTCGGCAACACCGGTTCGCGCGGCGCGATGGCGGCAAGGACCATGGTCGGCGGCCCTTTGGCGTTGACCAGCTGATCGACGGACGCGAAGGCGCCTTGAGGTGCAAGGTTCGCGGGAAACTGAACCACCGTCAGCTTGTTCGCCGCCAGAGGATCGCCGTAGGCGAGCGCGGCGCTCGCCACCACCACCGGCACGGTTGGGACCGGGGCGGGGCGGACGGGCCCAGGGCTTGACGGCGCCGTCACCCACGTGTGAGCGACCAACAGGGCTCCGGTTCCAAGCAGGAACGAAGCGCCCAAGCTAAGCGCGACCGCAGTACGCATTTTCCCCTCCGACGAGAACAGACTTAACGTTGACGGCGCACCCTTTTAAACATTCACAACAAAGACGATTAATGTAGATTATCTATAATTATGGCCGGCAAAACTCATGATTGACTGGAAATAGACTTGATTTTTTGCCAAAATAACTGGAATATTAAGTATAAATATCTCTGCGTTGGACCAGGCTTCGCCGGCCGGCTCAGGCCGGGAAGGGCGGTCCAAAGTGAACGCGGCGAGGGACGCCTGAGTCAGGAAGCACGTCCCGCATGGCGGCGCCCAAAGCGCGCGGCCTGTGCTGATGCGATTTGAGCGGATTGGAACAGCTGGCTAGGATGACGCCTGGCGCAGGATAAAAAGCCACGCCAAAACGCAGGATCAGCCGATGTGGTTGGCTTAGAGCCCGATCAGCGAATGCGAGTTTATAACAGTTTATAACTTTTTGGCGTCAAACCCGAAGCGCTTGGCCCACCCATAACTCACTGAATTAACAGGGAAAAATGGTGGGTGCAGTAGGATTCGAACCTACGACCCGCTGATTAAGAGTCAGCTGCTCTACCAACTGAGCTATGCACCCGCACCGAACAGGCAGGGCCCCGGCGAGGGCGCGGAACATACTCGAATTTGTTCCAAAGGCAAGCTGACCGCGGAATTGGTCATACTGTCTCTTTCGGGGGCGAGTCGGGTGCGCCCGCGCATGGGTGAAGGAGGCGTCATGGCTAGGCGAGACCTGATCGGCGCAGTGGATTTCAAGCATCTGGAGGCCTATGCGGCCGGCGATCAGGGCCTGATCGACGAGGTGTTGGAGCTGTTCCGTAACCAAGTGGCCCTGTGGCTGCCCCTGCTGGATCCGGCCATCGCCGATGAGGCCTGGCGCGACGCGGCTCATACCTTGAAGGGTTCGGCGCTGGGGGTTGGCGCCTTCGAGGTGGCCAAGGCCTGCGAGACGGCCGAAGACGCCTTCCAGCAGCCGCTGGGCGTCAAGGCCGCACGGCTGGCGGCTGTGCGTGACGCTTTGGACCGGGCCCTGGCCGATATCGCCGCCTACGCCCATGAGCGGGCGCTGCAGTCGCTGAAATCGCCGCCGATCGAGCTTGGGGCTCGGGACAAGCTATAGGCGCGCCGCCCTTAGCCGCAGGGCGTTGCCGATCACGCTGACCGAGGACAGGGCCATCGCGCCCGCGGCGATCTGCGGCGATAGCAGCAATCCGAAGACCGGATAGAGGGCGCCCGCGGCCACGGGCGCCGCAGCCACGTTGTAGATGAAGGCGAACACCAGGTTTTGGCGAATGTTGCCCATGACCGCGCGCGACAGCTTGCGCGCCCGTGCGATCCCCTGCAGGTCGCCTTTGAGCAGGGTGATTCCGGCGCTTTCGATGGCGATGTCCGCCCCCGCGCCCATGGCCACGCCGACGTCGGCCGCCGCCAGGGCGGGCGCGTCGTTGACCCCGTCCCCGGCCATGGCCACCCGGCGTCCCGCCGCGCGCAGCTTGCGGACCAGCTCGGCCTTGTCGGCGGGCAGCATTTCGGCCTCGACCTGGTCTATGCCCAGCCGCTGGGCCACGGCGAGGGCGGTGGCGCGGTTGTCGCCGGTCATCATGATCAGGCTGACGCCTTGGGCCTTCAGGTCGCGGATAGCGTCCGGAGTCGAGGTCTTGATGGGGTCGGCGATCCCGATCAGGCCAGCCGGCGCCCCGTCCAGAGCGGCGAACACGACTGTGGCGCCCTCGGCCTCCAGCGCGCCAGCCGACGCCTCCAGTCCGGCCAGGTCGATCCCCTGTTGGGCCATCAGCTTGCGGCTTCCGACCGCTATGCGCCGGCCGTCCACCACGCCCACCACGCCCTTGCCCACCGGCGAGTCAAAGGCGGACGGCTCAGTCAGGGTCAGCCCCTGCGCCTTGGCCGCCTGCAGTATGGCGTCGGCCAAGGGGTGCTCGCTGCTTCGTTCCAGGCTGGCGCACAGGCGCAGCAGCTCGTTGCCGTCCATGCCGGGCAATGGCGTCGTCTGGATGACCGCCGGGCGGCCCTCGGTAAGGGTGCCGGTCTTATCCACCACCAGGGTATCGATCGTCTCGAAGCGCTCGAGGGCTTCGGCGTTCCTGATCAGGATGCCTGCCTGGGCGCCGCGTCCCACCCCGACCATGATCGACATGGGTGTGGCCAGGCCCAGGGCGCAGGGGCAAGCGATGATCAGCACCG
>Ga0182013_10003391_pt1 | contig 19954 bp, 23 predicted proteins | sample 612S2MmetaG_FD_120487 | JGI IMG/M metagenome (GOLD analysis project Ga0182013, IMG submission 120487) | Permafrost microbial communities from Stordalen Mire, Sweden - 612S2M metaG | ecosystem: Environmental > Terrestrial > Soil > Wetlands > Permafrost | place: Sweden: Stordalen | collected... | reverse complement strand
GGGGGAGTTCGCTCCACCAACCTACACTCGAGATCAACTAGACGAGCTCGATCGGCTCACCGAGTTGTGGGTTGAACATCATCGGCGGCAAGCCGAGGCAGCCAAAAAGCGGCCTAGAACTCGGTCGAGTAGAGGTGCAGCTTGCGCTGCACCCCCCTCACAGATCCGGACTTGCAGCTTTCCTGCATCCGGCTCTTGTCGCGATCATGACGTGCGCTGCACGTTTGCACTACGACTCCTGTGACAGGCACGTTCCGGCTCAGAGTCCGGTGCCTGCTTTGCCGCAGTGCGCTCTCGCGACTGGCCCGCTTCCCTCCACTCGCTCCTCGTTGGCGTTGACCGCCAATTCGTTCGCGGCTTCATAGGTACCATCAGGCCATCCGACTGCTCATATTCGTGCGTCGCGCAACTCGTGCTTTGTCGGCCTTGTTGCACGCGGCCCGCCCCTTTTGCTTACGCGCAGGTTCAGGGCAAATATGAGCTCTCCCAATGTTCCGAGGTCGACTGTGCGTTCGTAAAGAGGTCTACGACCACGGTGGAGGGCAGCGTGTCTCGCATAACGACGCGTTGCCTGTTGCCTTCGTCTGAGTGGACGGACTCGGCCTCCACGGTTTAACTCCCTTTCGCGGCTCAATACTCTCTCTGAACGCTTGCTGTCTACGCTTCATCCTCGCCGTCACCGTCGAGAATGCAAGACTCGCTACCGGGCCCCGCGCTACGGGTTTCCCAGACCGGACTTTCACCGGCAAGCCTACCTCAGCTTTTCATGGCGCACCCACTCTTGAGTAACATGCACTGTCGATAAATGTAGTCTTGAAGCCGTTCCTATCGTGATTATTGCGCGAGTATGTTATTCTCCATCTCACCTTCGCTGATCTCTCAGCGTTTTTGGGCCACTGCGCCGTGCGTTTCCGGCGCCCAAACCGGGACCGTCGTGACCAAGCCTCCCGTCGCGAGATCGCGACCACTCTGCGCTAGTAGCAGACAGCGATCCCCTGTTGGTGATCTCACTTCGGCAAGCACACCTTTTGGCATCGGCGCCGTGCGCGCGGGGCTGAATTCGCTTGGAGCGGGGGATGACGGACGAGGTTATGCCAGATCGAAAATCGACCTTCACCACCGTGGCCGAAGAGCAACACCGGTCCGAAGTGCCGATAGATGCTGCTGCCGACGATGATCTCATAGCTGTGCTCCACGTCGATCGTCGGCTGGACTGTAACGCCTTCGCAGTCCTGCGGACCGGCTTTCGTCGCGACCGCCGCGGCAATCCGTTCGAAAGCTCGCCGCACCCCGTGCGCGTCGCCGATGCGCAGGCGTACGCCGCCGACGGCTCCATGGGCTCTGCATCCAACCCTGGTGATGCCCGGCCGGCTTCATGAGAAAAACGGCAAGGTCAATGAAATGCCGTGCCATCATAGCTGGAGCATTATCTGGATGCCTAAATCACGGCGGCGGGGATTGCGGATGATCGCAAGGGCCCGCTGTTCCACGCCGCGATCGGCAAGACGAAGAAACTCGGCGCGAGCGCAATGTCGCGCACGGATGTCTGGCACATGGTGCGCCGACGTGCTTCTGACGCCGGCATTGAAACCGCGATCGGCTGCCACACCTTCCGCGCCACCGGTATCACGGACTACCTGACGAACGGCTGCCGGATCGAGGTGGCGCAACGCATGGCCGGACACTCAAACGCGAAAACCACCGGCTTGTATGACCGGCGCAACGACGACGTGAGCGTGGGTAAAGTCGAGCGGATTGGGATTTATACGTTCGCCCGTCGCTTTAGTGTTTCGGGCGATGCGCGTCTCAATCGGTATGATTGTCGCCTCGTCCATTCGCCTGCCCGATAGCTTACCAGCCAAGCCAGAAAGAAAGAAGCACACAAGCGTTATAATCTGATCAAGTGCACATTTGTGAAAGCCTGCCCCGCTGACACATGCGCATCGCGCCTGCCACACGCGTTTCGCGTGCACGCCAAGCTCGAAATGCCGAGCTCGGAAACGCGCAAGTGGTCGACGTGACACTTTGGATAAGCGCAGAGCCCGCACAAACGACAGACGCCTTCGCCATAAATGAAAGCGGCTCTCGTCACGAAAAACAAACCAGAACCGCCGAATTAGCAGTGAGCCGGTTGCCGGCTTAGTGCAGCTTGATCGTTACCACGCCGCCGGCTTCGGCGACTTTGGGACCCGCATTTTGCGCTTCGTCTTGCGAGGTCTTGCCCGTTCCGGGAAGCTCCGCCAGTGACGCCGCCGCGGCGACCGCCCGCGCTTTCTCGAGCATGTCGTCGGTGATCTTGCCGGCCGCGCGCTTCGTGCGATAGTCCTCGATCGCGGCGCGCAGAGCGGAGCGCGAGCGTTCCGGGTAATCCTTCTTCTTCTCCGGATAGCCGCCCAGCGCGTCCATGATATCTTGATCGGTCACGGCCAGAGCTTCATCGAGCGTCTTGCCGTGCGCGAGTTCGACCAACAGCGAGCACGTCGCCGTGCCGAACCCGCAGCCGGTGGTGAAGTATGAGATATCCTCGATGCGTTCGCCGGGACCGACTTTGAGATAATACGTGTACATGTCGCCGCACGAATCGCTGAAATACTCGCCGCTGGCCATCGCGTCGTCCATCGTGCGGAACCCCGTCCGCTTCTCAACGAGCTGCTGAAACTTCGCGAAATCCACTCGGCTGCTCCCCAATACGCCCCGCCGGTACGTCCGGCTTGGCGTCGCTACTAGTCGTAATCTCGAACCGGCACTCGGCGCCGCCGGTTGCGAGCGAATCGGTTTGAATGACCCGCGGCGCCACGACGTCCGCGATGACCGAATGGATCAGACCGCAAATTTCCGGGTGCTCGCCGACGGTCTCCGCGTACGGACAATTGTGTTCGCGAATCGTGAATCCGCGCTCGGTCTGCTCGGCTTCCGCCTCGACGCCCGAATTCCGCAGTAAATCCGTCAAGGCATTGACCCGCTCCGCGACCGGCTGATCGTCCAAACGAGCGTTGAGCTGATCGATTTGACGCCGGCTCAGGGCGCGAAAAATCGCCTGCACCGCGGCGTCGCCGCCCGTCGCTCGCACTTCGCGCAGAACCGCGTTGAGCATGCGGTCGTAGTGCTGGGGGAAATATTTCTCGGCTGCCGGCGTCAGCCGGTACTCGACCGTCGGCTTGGTTTTGCCGCGCCGCACGCTCGAGCCGGTGACCAGGCCGTCACGCTCGAGCAACACGAACTGCTGCCGAATCGCATTGGGCGAGAGGCCGAATTCACGCGCCAAGTCGTAGGCCGATGCTCCGCCGCGCCCACGCAGGGCAGAGACGATTTTTCCCCGCGCCGTTTCGAAGAACCAGTCGCCGTGCATATACTCGGAGCCTACCATCGGTCGGGAAGAAAGTCCAGACTTTCCTTGACTTTCTTAACAGCGAACGGTACCATCGTCGTCGAGCGGCGCGCATTCGGCGTGCGTTACGTCGGTGTGCCGCAAACATTTTACCGTCAGAATGGTGGGTCACCACCGCGCCCGGAGGGCGCCAAGGCGGTGCGGCGCCGGGCCAACCCCGAGCGGCAGCGTCAGGAGCTACATGAGTCTAGAGATCATATGAGTTTAGAGATCAGCGGTCTGCGGGTCGCCGTCGAAGAGAAAGAGATCCTCAAGGGAATCGACCTCGACGTCCGGCCCGGCAAAGTGCACGCGCTCATGGGCCCCAACGGAAGCGGCAAGTCCACGCTGGCGTTTGCGATGAGCGGTCACCCGAATTACAAGGTTCTCGACGGGTCCGTGCGCCTCGACGGTGAGGAGCTCATCGGACTCGCGCCCGACAAGCGCGCCAAGGCCGGGCTGTTTCTCTCGTTTCAATACCCGGCCGCGATTCCGGGCGTTTCGGTCGCGAACTTCATCCGCTCGGCGCGCATGGCCCTGCGGCCCGACGATTTGCCGCCGGCGAAGTTTCGGAAGATGATTTTCGATCAGCTCGACGTGCTCGACATGGATCCGGCGTTTCTGTCGCGCTACGTCAACGACGGTTTCTCGGGCGGCGAGAAAAAGCGGCTGGAGATGCTGCAGCTCGCGATGCTGCAGCCCAAGTACGCGGTCTTGGACGAGACGGACTCGGGGCTGGATGTCGACGCGCTGCAGTCCGTCGGCCGCTCGATCAACGCGCTGCGCGCGACCGAAGCGGGCGCCGACGCGGCGTTTCTCATCATCACCCACTATCCGCGCATTCTCAGCTATATCCCGGCCGACGTCGTGCACATCATGATGGACGGGCGGATCGTGAAGACCGGCGGGCCCGAACTCGCCAACCTCATCGAACGCGAAGGCTACGACAAGATTCGCGACGAGGTGGCGAGCAGCGTTGCCTAGCATCACCGTGCCGCCGCCCACCGCGATTGCCTTTGTCCCGACGCCCGGAACGCTCGAGGCGGCCCTCGCCTTTCTCGACCGCGCGGGAGCCGGGTCGGGCAGTGCCGTCGCGGCCGCCGACCGGCGGGCCGCGTTTGCCGCCTATGGCGTGCTGCCGGTTGCGGGCGGATTTCCCGGCCGCTCGTGGCGCTACGACTACGCGAAGCTGCCGTTCGACGCGCTCCAGTGGAGTTCGGGCCGGCGCAGCGTGCCGACCATGCCGTTTGCCGCGCCCGCCGCTGCCGATCTCGACGCCGACCGTCCGGCGCTTGCGACCGAGAACGCCGGCGGTCTCGTACACCTCGGTGCGACACTGCTCGAAGGTCCCGGCCCGACCTCGACCGATCCGCGCGTCATCGTCACGTCGCTGGCCGATGCGCTGCGCGACCACGCCGAGCTGCTGACCCCGGTGCTGCATCAAATCGTCGATCCGCACGCCGACCGGTTCGCCGCGCTGACGACGGCGTTCCAGAATTGCGGAGCATTCGTCTACGTGCCCGACGACGTCGTCGTCGAAGCCCCCATTCAGCTGCTGTTCGTCAACGGCGAGGCGCAGGCCGCCGCGGTTTTTCCGCACGTGGCGATCGTCTTGGGTGCCGGCGCGCGCGCGACGGTGATCGAACGGCACGCCGGCGAAGGCGACGCCTTCGTCTGCGGAATCGTCGAAGCGCACGTTGGGGCGGGCGCGTCGCTCGACGTCGTCAGCATCCAGCAGGCCGACCCCGAAGCACGCATCTTCGCCAGCCGCGGCGCGCGCTGCGAGCGCGACGCGACGATGCGCTGGCATCTCGCGGAGTTGGGCGGCGGCTTGGCGCGCAGCGTCGTCACCACCGCACTGACCGGCGAAGGCGCGGCGGGCGAAGCTTCCGCCTTGTTTTTCACCGGCGCCACACAGCACGTCGACCTCACGGTGCACACCGATCATCGCGTCGGCCAGACGACGTCCAATACCGTCGTGCGCAGCGCCGCGACCGATCGCGGGCAGGGGCGGTTCTTCGGCAATATCGCGATTCGCAAACAAGCCCACGGGAGCGACGCATCGTTGCGTGACGACGCGCTGCTGTTGTCCAAGGCCGCGCACATCGACTCGGTTCCGGCGCTCGAAATCGCCGCCAACGACGTCAAGGCTTTCCATGGCGCGACCGTCGGCTCGGTCGACGACGAGCAGCTCTTCTACGCGCGCAGCCGCGGCATCACGCGGCCTGACGCGCTGCGGATGATCGCGCTGGGCTTCTTCGAGCCGGTCGTTTCGCGCTTTCCCGGCGAGCGTCTGCGCGATGAGATTCGCACCGCGCTCGACGCCAAGATCGACGCCGCGACGGAGATCGATTAGCCATGCTCGCCGCAGCCGACCCGAAGCTCGCCCGGATCATCGCCGACTTCCCGATCCTCGCCAAACCGACGTCGCGCGGAAAACGGCTCGTGTATCTCGATTCGGCGGCCAGCTCGCAGAAGCCGCAAGCCGTCATCGATTCGCTCGTCGACTACTACACGTCGTACAATGCCAACATTCACCGCGGCGTGTACGAACTGGCCGAACGCGCGACGGCGGCGTTCGAAGGTGCGCGTGAAAAAGTCGCGCGCTTCATCAACGCGCGCGAAGCCGCCGAGATCATCTGGACGCGCAACACGACCGAAGCGATCAACCTCGTCAGCTTCTCGTGGGGCTTGACCAACCTCAAGCCCGGCGACGCGATCCTCACCACCGAGCTCGAACACCATTCCAACCTCGTCCCCTGGCAGTTGCTGGCCGCGAAAACCGGTGCCGAGCTGCGCTTCATCAGCGCCGGCGCCGACGGCACCTTGCTGCTCGACGATCTCGAGGAGAAGCTCAGCGGCGCCAAGCTCGTCGCGCTCACGCACGTCAGCAATACGATGGGCTCGATCGTCCCGCTCGAGGAGATCGTACCGCTCGCGCACGCCGCGGGTGCCGTCGTGCTCGTGGACGGCGCACAGTCGGTGCCGCACATGAAGATCGACGTGCAGGATCTCGAGGTCGATTTTTTCGCCGCGTCCGGACACAAAATGTGCGGCCCGACCGGCATCGGGTTCCTGTACGGCCGGCGCGAACTGCTCGACGCGATGCCGCCGTTCCTGACCGGCGGCGACATGATCCGCCGAGTTGCGTACACCGAGTCGACCTTCAACGAACTGCCGTGGAAGTTCGAGGCCGGTACCAGTAACATCGCCGATGCCATCGCCTTGGGTGCGGCCGTCGATTACCTGACGGGCGTCGGCATGGAGTGGGTGCGCGCGCACGAGATCGAACTCACGCGCTACGCACTCGAACGGCTGCAGACGCTGAGCGGACGGGGCCTAGCGATCTACGGTCCGCCCCGGGCCGAGGATCGAGCCGGGGTCATCAGCTTCAATCTCGGCGACATCCATGCGCACGATCTGGCCTCGCTGCTGGACACCGAAGGCGTGTGCGTGCGGGCCGGACATCACTGCACGATGCCGCTCATGGACAAGATGGGCTGGAGCGCCACCGCCCGCGCGTCCTTCTACATCTACAACAGCGAGGAAGACGTCGACGTGCTCATCGGTGCACTCGAAAAGGCCGCCCGCGTCTTCCGGCTGGCCTAAAGATCGATCGATGGACGATTTCTACAAAGAATACATCCTCGACCACTACCGCAACCCGCGGAATTTCGGTCACCTCGACGCGCCCACGGCCGTCGCCGAGGACTTCAATCCGCTGTGTGGTGACACCATTCGGGTCGAACTGCACGTCGACGCCGACGGACGCGTCGACGACGCCCGCTTTTCGGGCAAGGGCTGCGCGATCTCGCAAGCCTCGATGTCGATGCTGCTCGACTCCGTGCGCGGCCAAAAACTCGAAGACGTCGCGCGCTTGTCCAAGGAGAGCGTGCTCGAGAACGTCGGTATCGGCATCAGTCCGACGCGCATGAAATGCGCGACACTCGGGCTCAAAGTGCTCAAATCGGCAGCACTCGGCCAGATCGCAACTTGGCCCGACGAAGTCGCCTAACAGGGTTCGACTTCGTCGAACCCTGTTAGGCGCTTCGCGCCGAGCCGCCGTGGCGTTTTCGGCTGCGGCGCAAGCCGCAGTGGCGTTGGGTCCTTGAGGCCGGGCCGGCGTGAGTAGCGGGTTTGCGCTCGATGCGCTTCGCATCGGGTTCGCGATCTTGCTCGACGCGGCGGCGCTGGTGATTTGGGATATCGGAACCCGTTCGCCTGTGCCCCTGCTCGCCGACGTGCGCGCCGGTAGGTGCGAGCGCCGCTCGATCGTTCGCGGGACGCTGCGTGTCGTCAGCGGCGCACTCCTCTTCACGGCGGGCGTCGCGGTTAGCGCGCCGGTCGCAACCCACCGCATCGATCTCTCGGTTATCGAGTGCTGGGCGCTCGCTACCGGACTCGTGATCGAACAACTCGTCGGCCCCGACTTCCGTCGGAGCCGGCACTAGAATGCACTTCGTGCATTCTGTCGCGTTTGCGCTCCGCCCAAGCCGCCCTAGCGTGTGTCGGGCTTTGTGTGACGGTTCCACCAGCCGGACACAACGAAGCTGTTCGATCTCCGGCCGAGACTCGGCCGCCGGCGTCTGCCCGAACGCGCCCGACGGTGTGCGATGAACGCACCTCGTGATGGCCTTCGCGCGGCAAAGCGGGTCGTCGACCAATGTCACTCTCCGTTGATGAGCGACGTTTGAAGCGCTATAAGAAGACACACGGATTACCCCTTCGTTTACTGCACGCGGCGACCCGGGAGACGTGCTTCTATGACCGCAGCACCGGAGACATCCGAACTCGAAATCATTTTCAACGTACTGAAATACGAGAAGGGTGCACTAATGATCGGCCTTTACGACAGCGAAAGGTCCTATAGCGGCACCGGTGAGGCGGTTCGGGGATTGAAGCTCGACGTCACTGGTCGAAGGCTCACGGCAACGATCGACGGACTGAAGCCTGGCCGCTATGCCGTTAAGGCTTTCCATGACCTCGATAACTCCGGAAAGCTGGAATTTACGATATTCGGAATTCCCCTGAAGCCCGTGGCATTTTCGAACCGTGCCACGGTGTCCTTCGGTCCCCCGTCCTGGTCGAGAGCGTCGTTCACTATCACGCCTGGAAAGAACACAACCACGATTGACATAAAGTAGATTCGACTTCGTCGAATCTTGTGCGTTTGGGCTTCGCCCAAGCCGCACGGTGTCCCGAGTGAAGCCGAGGGCATCCATCCGTCGCAGGTGCCGGCTCCTACGGCTCGCGCTCCGTTCGTGCTGCCGGGCCGCCGTCCGTCACCGCATCGTTGCTGGTCGTGATCTCGAATCGGCATTCGGTACCGCCGGTCGCGAGGGAATCCGTCTGGATCACACCCGGCGCGACGACGTCCTGGATCACGGAACGAATCAGGCCGCAGATCTCGGGATGCTCGCCGACGGTCTCCGAATACGGGCAATTGTGTTCGCGGATGGTGAATCCGCCCGGCGTTTCTTCCGCTTTTGCTTCGACGCCGGACTCCCGCAATAGGTCGGTGAGCGCGGCGACGCGTTCGGCGACCGGCCGTTCCTCGACGTCCGCATTCAGCCGTTCGGCTTGACGACGGCTCATCGACTCGAAGATCGCCGCCACAGCATCGTCTCCACCGTTGGCGCGCACTTCGCGCAAAACCGCGTTGAGCATGCGGTCGTAGTGCTGCGGAAAATACTTTTCTGCCGCCGGCGTCAGCCGGTATTCAACGGTTGGCTTCGTCTTGCCGCGCCGGACGCTTGAAGCCGTCACCAAACCGTCACGCTCCAGCAAGATGAACTGCTGCCGCACCGCATTGGTCGAAAGGCCGAATTCACGCGCTAGATCGAACGCCGAGGCTCCGCGGCGGCCGCGCAAGGCAGCCACGATTTTTCCGCGCGCCGTATCGAAAAACCAGTCACCGTGCATGTCTGTGCACCTATCATCGCGCGCAAAGAAAGATGAAACGTAAGCGATGGGTTTCCTCGCAATCGTTGTCGTCGTCGCGAATATTGTGAACGTGCTGTCTGCTAGTCAAAAGTATAACCAAGCAAAATATGTTACTCACTGTCCAAGCGGTACGGATATGGACGGCCTCGCCCAACAATGGACGAACCATTAGGCCCTCCTAAGTGCATCCCCGACGGCTGGAACTTCGCGAGCGCACTCCGCTTCCACGCGGCGAGACTTCGCACCGCATGCGTTTTGCCGGCGGCATTGGTCAATGCGCACATCGCTTCGACGATCCGCTTGCGAGTTGGCACCACTGAACCGCGGATCGGATCTGCATCAGCAGTGCGGCTCGTCGTCCAAGCGCGTCGCCGCCAAGCCTGTAGCGACGGCCGTTCGACGGCTTGAACTGCGGCTGACGTTGAGGCCCGACACAAAGCGGACCGAGATCGGGCTTGAACTCCCGGCGGCCGGGTATCGAGCCTGAAACAGAGCGTTTCCGCCGGCGTTCCGCTAACGCGCAACCAACTTACCGTCGACGGGCAACTTTCGGCCGGCTTTGTGGGAGGCGATCCATCTTTCCAGCTCGGCGACGTGGGCGCTTTCCTCCGCGACGAATTCCTTTGCTAGGACCTTGATCTCCGGATCGGTCGTCGTATCGAAGACACTCTTGTAATACGCAAGGCCTGCCGCCTCAGCAGCCAGCGCAATTTGCAACGCCTGCTCCCGGCCGATAAAAGGATCCGCCGCCCAGATCGCTGCAGTCTCCGGGCTTTCCATGTCCGGCCACTCGAACTCGTGCGGCTTGAGCTCGGGGATCTCGCGGTATCCGGCGCGCGCTTGGGCCTCTGCAAGATGAAGCCGCGAATACTCCGACAGCCGCCGAAACAGCTTTCCTACTTCAGCGTTGCCGTACGTGGCCATCGAGTCGGCGAGTTCGCCAAAACGGTCCGCGGCCTCGCGTTCAAGATGGATCGCGTAGGCGAGAAATTCCTCAATCGATTGCATGATGTTCCTTCGCGGCGCGACCGAAAGTTGAAGCGGCGGCCTGTGGTGGGGCCGCAGCGGATCGCGCGAAGCGCAAGCCGCTAAACAAGTTGCGTCACCTGCGCAGTCTTCAAGGCCCACTCCTCGCGCGTGATCCACGCTTTGAGCACCGCGACATGTTCGGATTCCTCTTTGACGAATTCGAGTGCCAGGTCGCGAATGTCGCGATCGCTGGTGGTGCCGGCGACCGCATAGTAAAACTCGTAGCCGCGCTCCTCGCCGACGAGCGCCGCGCGCAGCGCGTCGAGGCGCGACATGTGCGGATCACCGGCCAAAAGCGACGTGCGTTCGGGTGTCGCGTGCTCCGGCCAAACATAGTCGGGCGGAACGGTTGCCGCGGCGTCGATGGCGCCGGCACGCCGAAGCGCCTCGGCCAAGTGCAAGCGTGAAAACCCGCCCAGCTGCGCAAAGAGCTTTGCAACCTCGTGGTTGCCGCATTGTTCCATCGCTGCGGCCATGCTCTCGAAATGAACGGCCGCGTCTTCCTCGACCTTCACCGCGTAACCGAGGAAATCGTCCACCGACGTTGGTTTGAGGCCGCCCTTGAAGATCTTTGCCGCCGGCGTGAGATGCGGCTTCTGCGCGGGCAGCGTTTCATCGCCCACGAAGCTGACCATGATGTCTTCGTTGCGCACGAAGCACTGACACGCCAAGCGGTAGCGCGGCGGCATGTCGTTGACTTCCGCGTTTTCGATTTCTTTGCGCGTGATCTTCCCGAGCTGGCGAAGCATCTCTTTCTCCTTCTCGGTAAGCGCGATGGCGCACTTGCTTTCCGAGAGGTGCTTGACCTCAACCAGACACGAACCGCACTCGCCGTCCTGACAATCGAACGGGATCGGAATCTTGTGCTCCTTCGCCACCGCGAGGATCGTGCCGCGATCGCCGGCCACAGCGTAGACGGTGATGTCCCGCGCCAAGACGGGGGAAGAAAATGTCACGTTACCCACTTGTCTACTCCTGTTATATGATCTCGTGCCGGCTCACCTGAGTTGGGCCGTTCAGAACGTATGTAAGCGCTTACTATTGAACGATTGTACTCGGTTATCACGACGCTGACGCCGATTCGCCGCTGCCGGGCGTCGTGGCAAAACGCCGCTTCGCCTAGCCGAACTTGAAGAGCACGCCGAAGCCGCCGCGCGGATAATTCCATTCGATGTCTTTCGTTGCGGCGCACACCACGCGGCACGTGCCGCATTCCAAGCATCCGTCGACGGCGATTTCAACATGGCCCTTATCGTTGAGGCTGTAGCAGCCCGCGGGGCAGGTAGTCGTCAGCGACAGGAGCGCCTTTGACGGCTTGTCGTGCGGTTTCACCGTTATGTGCGGATGTCCGGCGTCGACTTGATAGCGGTTGGTGTACAGTTTGTCTTCAACGTTCACCACAAGACTGCTTTCTGGTTGCGTAGTAATTGCTTCGACCGGATTCATCGCCAAGCCCTCGCAAACTTCAATGCATCGCCGATCAGTCCTGGCAGCGACCGGCTCTTACGGAAAGACGCAAGGATCTCGTTTTCTTTCGTTTGTTTGTCCGTGCCGTCGACGCGGAACCAGTTCTGCGCGGCTTGACCGAGCAAACGCGGGTAAACACCGAGCAGCGTCTTATTATTTTGATGAAGATAATTCGGAATATCCTTATATTTCTTGAGATCTTTCATTACGTATGATTGATCCAAGGCCATCTTGTACATTGTGAGATTCGCCTTGCTGCATTTTTGTCGTTTGTGATGCAAGTGCGCGATGGTCTCTCCCGCGAGCAACCCGGTTGTCATCGCCATGTTCGAACCTTCACGATGCACGGAGTTCACAAACTGTCCGGCATCGCCGACGATGACCCACCCGTCGCCGTACACCTCCGGAATCGCTTTGTAACCGCCCTCGGGGATGAGGTGTGCCGAGTATTCTTTCGCCTCGGATCCGGCCAGCAACGGCTTGATGCTGGGATGGTTCTTGAACGCCTCGATCATGCTGTACGGCGTCGCGCCCGACTCCGTGAAATCGGACACGAGCGTTCCGATGCCGACCGAGATCGACTCCTTGTTCGTGTAAATGAAGCCCATTCCGGATAGACCCGGGCTTACGGTGCCCATCGCCTCGATGACCACGCCCTCGTCGCCGTTGAGGTTGAAGCGGTTCTCGAGCACGTCCTGGGGCATGAAGTGCATCTCTTTGACCGCCAGGGCGACCTCTTTGGGCTTGAGCTCCGGACGCAGTCCGGCTGACTGCCCGACCAGACCATTGACCCCTTCACCCAAGACGACGACGTCCGCCAAGAGATCGCCGTCGGTGCGGTCGGTGTGCACGCCGATCACTTTTCCGTGCTTGTCTTTGATCAGGCCCGTCACCGTCGTTTCGCACAAGACGACTGCGCCCGCCTCGCGCACGCGGCGGCTGAACCACTTGTCGAATTCCGCCCGGATGATGGTGTAGCGATTGGGCCGCTCCTCGTTGAATTCTTCGGAACGGTACTGCATGCCGACGAACGACGTCTCGTCGAGCATCCACATCCGCTGCTCGATGATGTGGCGTTCGAGCGGCGCGTCATCGCGGAAATCCGGGATGATCTTCTCGAGCGCATCGGAGTACAGAATCGCGCCTTGGACGTTCTTCGAACCCGGATACTCGCCGCGTTCGAGCTGCAGAACGTTGAGTCCACTTTTGGCCATCGTATAGGCCGCCGCGTTGCCCGCGGGACCCGCTCCCACGACGATCGCGTCGAATTTCTTTTTCATTGGGACTCCTATTTCGCTACCAGAAAGGTTTCCGGAACGTAGTGCAGTGACAGGCGCGCACGAAGCGCGTCCGTGAACACCGGCAAGAACTCCACCGCGTCCGCGACGATGCCGACGTGCGCGAAGTCGAAAATCGGCGCGTTGGGATCGGAATTGATCGCGACGATCAAGTCGGCGCCATCGACGCCGACGCGATGCTGAATCGCGCCGGAGATGCCGGCGGCGATGTAGAGTTTGGGCCGAATCGTTTTCCCGGTCTGGCCGATCTGCCGGTCGGCGGGGATCCAACCCTTGTGCGCCACCGGGCGCGAACCCCCGTATTCCCCGCCGAGAACCTGTGCCAAATGCTTGACGTGCTGAAAGTTTTCCATCGATTTGAGACCGAGTCCGCCCGCCACCACGATGTCGGCGAACGCTAGCTGTGCCTTGTCGGAATCGCGATCGGGAAGGAACGCCAGCACTTTGGTGATGATGTCGTCCTCGGCCAGATTGAGCGGATGCTCGACGATGCGCCCAAGGCGGCCCGGCCGGCGCTCCGGCATCGGCATGACGCGCGGCCGGACCGTCGCCATCTGCGGCCGGAAATTTAGCGTATAGATCGTGCACAGCAGCGAACCGCCGAAGGTCGGCCGCGTCGCCGCAAGTGAACGCTCCTCATCGATCGCCAGCGCCGTCGTGTCGGCCGTGAGACCGGTCAGCAGCGTGGTCGCCACCGAGCCGGCGAGATCGCGACCGAGCGTCGTCGCGCCGAGCAGCAGAATCTCCGGCTGATAGGCGTTCACGAGATCCGTCATCGCCTTCGTGAACGGCTCGTTACGATAGTCCGCCAGAACGGGATCCGTGACCAAATAGACCACGTCGGCGCCGAACTCGAAACAGTCGGTCGCGGCGAGCAACAGGTCGGCATGCGACGCACCCATCAGCACGCCCGCGAGTTCGACCCCGAGCTTGTCGGCGAGTTTGCGGCCTTCCCCCAAGAGTTCCAAGGAAACGGGATGGATCGCGCCGCGCTCGTATTCGATGAATACCCACACGTGCCGATACGCTTTGAGATGTTCGGGCAACTCCGCTTTCTTCGATGCGCGGCCGCCGGCCGGCCTCGGAGGTGTGGGCTGGGGTGCGTTGCTCATCAGAAGTTCTCCGTTCGCGCGAGAAGGTCGGTTTCGAGACCGGGCCGGCGGGTGAAAATCGCTTGGATCATATCGTCGGCCATTTCGGACCACGAACGGCCCGAGACGGGAATCTGCTGCGCCTTTTCCGCACGCGCAGTCGGCGCGAACACTTTCTTCACCACGGTGGGCGAGCCGCGCAGGCCGCACTTGGTGAGTTCGGGGATGCCCGCGTCGACCGCGCTCCATTTGATGATCTCGGCCTGCGCCGCGCGCAGCGCGTCGGCCATCGTGCCGCGCCGAATTTCATTGCTGTCTTCGAGCATGGTCATGAGCACCGGAAGCCGAGTCGTCAGGACCTGAACGCCGCCCTCGGCGCGGCGTTCGACCATGATCGTCGCGGCCTCGGCCTCGAACGACGCAATGCGCGAAACGTAGGTCAGCTGATTGTAGTTGAGCCGCTTCGCAATGCCCGGGCCGACCTGAGCCGTATCGCCGTCAATGGTTTGCTTACCGGTGAATACGACGTGCGGCAGACCCCACGTCGCGCCGATCTTGCGGATCGCGCTGGCCAGCGCGTAGGTGGTGGCCAGCGTGTCCGAACCGGCGAACTGACGATCGGTCAGCAGCACGGCGCGGTCGGCGCCGTAGGCGAGCGCCTTGCGCAGACTGTCCTCCGCCATCGGCGGTCCCATGGTGAGTACCGTCACCTCGGCGGCGCCGACTTTATCGCGCAGCCGTAAGGCTTCTTCGAGTGCGAAGAGATCGTACGGATTGATGACCGACGGGACGCCCTGGCGCATGATGGTGTTCGTCACGGGATGCACGCGGATCTGCGCGCTGTCCGGAACTTGCTTGAGGCAAACGACGATGTGCATCTTGGTGTTCATGTCAACCTTGGCCATTCGGCGGTGGAAAGCTGAACCAGAGGCGCCGCAGACGGCTTCACCGCGTCTTTGAGCACTTTGAATACGCGTTGTTCGAGCGGAGTCGATTCGACGAAGTCGCTGTACGCACGCTCGAGATGCGCTCGGCACAGCGCACGCGCGGTTTGCTCGTCGGCTTCCGCCAGCCCGTTCTTGTTCTTGCGCAAATACTCACCCATCCGTTTGAGGATGTGCAGCCGCACGACGTCGAGCACCGCCGGATCGTATCCGGCGTCAAGGAAGGTGAAGAAATCCTCGGCGCTTGACAGCGTTTCGAGTCGATCGAGTACGTTCATGGACGTGCACCCAACATATTGACGTTTGCGTGAAACTGACGGAGCTCGAGCGGACCGACGGCTTGTTTCGTCCGTATTGCATGGGCTCGAACTTCTCCCAGGATGAGACCGGCGCTCTCGTGGTCGGCGGTCAAGTCCAGCGCTTCGAGCGCGTTCACGACCGATGCACGGCCCGAATGTTTGCCCAGGACGAAGTTGCGAATCCGGCCGAACCGGCCGGGGTCGACCGCTTCGTACGCTTGAGGATTCTTGAGCAACGCGCTGACGTGCATCCCCGATTCGTGCGTGAAGGCGGAACTGCCGACGATCGGCTGCGCGGCGGGAATCGGCCGTTTCGCCGCAGCAGCGACGAGTTCGGCCAGCGCCGGGAGACGCGAGAGATCGACGCCCGTCTTGCGCGAATAGATCAGCGTCAGTCCGGCGACCACTTCTTCGAGCGCGGCGTTCCCCGCGCGTTCCCCCAGGCCCAACACGCAGACACTGGCGTGCGATGCTCCGGCCGCGATGGCGGCCAGCGTGTTGGCCGTGGCCAGACCGAAATCGTTGTGGCCGTGAAATTCCAGGTCCATGTCCGTGAACGTCCGCAAGCGACGAAAAACGGCGTCGGTTCTGAACGGATCCAGGATACCGAGCGTGTCGGCGAAACGGAACTTTACCGCGCCCGCCTCTTGCGCGCAAAGCAGCGCGGCGCGAACGAAATCGAGCTCCGCGCGGCTGGCGTCTTCGCCGCCCATCGCCACCTCGAAGCCGCGCTCGCGTGCATACGGGATCACGTCCCGAATGCGCCGCAGCACGTCTTCGCGGTCGCTGCCGAACTTGACCGCAATCTGCACGTCCGACAACGGGACCGAAAGGTTGACTCGCTTGAGTCCGGTCCGCACCGCGGCGTCGACGTCCGCCCGCGTCATGCGGCCCCAGGCGATCACCTTGGCGCGGCGCAGTGCCTGGCTCGTCGCTCGCATGACCTCGATTTCGGCGTCGCCCATCGCCGGGATGCCGGCTTCGATTTCATCCACACCCGCTTGCTCCAAGGCCAGCGCGATGCGGATTTTCTCCTCGGCGGTAAAGGCCACCGACGGCGCCTGCTCGCCGTCGCGCAGCGTCGAATCGTTGATGATGACCCGCGGCAGCTGTTCGTTCATACGTAGCTCTCCTGGAGAGCCATCGGGCTCCTGGGCGTGTCAAGCGTGAGCGCCGGTCCGCGAAGTTTGGCGACGATCTCGGGCATGACTTCGAGCACGCGATCGATGTCCGCGGCCGTGCTCTCGCGGGAGAGCGAGAACCGCACCGCGCCGTGGGCCGCCGCGTACGGCACCTTCATCGCCCGCAAAACGTGGGACGGCTCCATCGAGCCCGATGCGCACGCCGAACCCGACGAAGCCGCGATGCCGCGTTTGTTCAACAGCACCAGGATGGCGTCGCTTTCCAGATACGCGAAAGCGATGTTCAGCGTGGTCGGGATGCGATTCGCTCGGTCGCCGATGACCGAAGCATCGTCGATCGTCGCAAGGAGACGCCGCTCGAGCGTGTCGCGGAGGTTCTTCACCCGCGGCATATCGTTCTGCAGCGAACGCCGGGCTGCTTCGGCGGCTTTCCCGAAGCCGACGATCGCCGGAACGTTTTCCGAACCTGCCCGCCGACCGCGCTCCTGGCGCCCGCCGCGGATCAACGGCTGCAGCGGCACGCCCTTCCGCACGTAGAGTGCGCCGATACCTTTCGGTCCGTGCAGCTTGTGCGCAGAGAACGAGAGCAAGTCGATCGGCGTATTCCGGATGTCGATCGGAATCTTCCCCGTTGCCTGGACCGCGTCCGAATGGAACAGCGCCCCGGCTTCGTGCGCCGGCGCCGCAAGCTGCTCGACCGGAAAGACAACCCCCGTCTCATTATTCGCCCACATGAGCGAAACGCACGCCGTGTTCGCGCCCAGCGCGCTGCGATACGCGTCGATGTCGAGCCGGCCATCGGTGTCGACCGGGATGCGATGGATCTTCGCGCGGCCGGTCTTTTCGAGATGGTCGCAGACCGCAAGAATCGCCGGATGCTCGACCTGCGAGGTGATAATCTCGTTTCGGCCGGCCTGCGTTTCGAGTGCCGAAAGAATCGCCGTATTCCCGGCTTCCGTACCGCTCGCGGTGAAGACGATCTCGGTATCGCGCGCCGCGCCGATGAGTTTCTGGACTCGTCCACGCGCCGTCCGCACCGCGTCGCTCGCGGTTTCGCCGAAGTCGTGCTTGGACGATGCGTTCCCGAAGTGCTCCGTGAAGAACGGCAACATCGCTTCGAGAACTTGCGGGTCGACTCTCGTCGTCGCGTTGTTGTCGAGATACAAGCACCGCATCGATGCCGGCTGCGCTTCGCGCCGCAACTCGCTCATAGACGCAGTCTCACGAGCGGGCCGGGCGTGTCTTCCGTTCCCAGGAACAACCTGAGGGCGGGGGACATGCGATCCTTCGTCCAGGGCGGCTCGAACGTCAACTCCACGTGCACGTCGGTTACGCCCGGAAGCGCTCGCACCGCGCGCTTCACGTCACCCGGAAGCGACCCCGCCGTGGGGCAATTCGGCGCGGTCAAGGTCATGAGAATCGCGACCGCGCCGTCGGTGTCGGCTTCGATCGCGTAGATCAACCCGAGATCGTAGACGCTGACCGGCAATTCCGGATCGCGAACGGTCCGGAGGGCGGCGATGACTTCGTCTCGCAGGGTCATTCGGTCGTGACCATTTCCGTCGGCACGAGTTCGGTCGTGACGATGTCCGTCGTCACCCTCTGGGTCACCAGAGCCGACTTGAGCGTGTGCCACGCGAGCGTCGCACACTTGACGCGCGCGGGGTAGTCGCGCACGCCGCAAAACACCACGAGCTTGCCGAGATCCCGCCGTACCGGCGTGTCCGTCGTCAGCTGCTCGTGAAAGACATCGAGCAGCGTCAGCGACTCTTCTTTCGTCTTTCCCTTTAGCGACTCGGTCATCAACGAGGCGGCGGCAGTTGAGATGGCGCAACCCGAGCCCTCGAAGCTGGCGTCCGTGACCCGATCGCCCTCGAGCTTCAAGTACAGCCGGAGCTTGTCGCCGCAGAGTTGATTGTGTCCGTCAGCGCGGTGGTTCGCATCCGCCATCGGCCGGCAATTGCGCGGCCGCTTGCTGTGGTCGATGATGACTTCCCCGTAGAGATCGTCGAGTATCAAGCAAACATCTCCGCAATCTTTTGTAGGCCGGCCGCCAATCGATCGAGCTCCGCCGGAGTGTTGTAGAAGGCGAGCGAGGCGCGCGTCGTGGCCGGAATGCCGAAACGGTCCATCACGGGTTGCGCGCAGTGGTGACCCGTGCGAACGGCGATCCCCATCCGGTCGAGCACCGTGCCGATGTCGTGCGGATGAATGCCCTCCATCACGAACGAGAGCACCGAGGCCTTTTCACGCGCCGTTCCGATGATGCGCAGCCCGGGGATCTGTTCGAGCAACTCCGTTCCGTAGACGAGCAGCTCGTTTTCGTACGCCGCGACGGCGTCCAAGCCGACGTCGGAGACATAGTCGAACGCCGCGCCTAGACCGATCCCGCCGGCGATGTTCGGCGTTCCGGCCTCAAACTTATACGGCAGATCGTTATAGGTGGTCTTCTCGAGCGTCACCGTTTTGATCATATCCCCGCCGCCCTGATAGGGACGCATCGACTCGAGCAGTTCCGCCTTTCCGTAGAGCATCCCGACGCCGGTAGGCCCGAAGAGCTTATGACCGGAAAACGCATAGAAGTCCGCATCGAGGGCTCGTACGTCGACACTCATGTGCGGGACCGCCTGGGCCCCATCGATGAGGACAAGCGCACCCATCGCGTGGGCCATTTCGATGATCGGCCGCACCGGATTGATCGTACCCAGCGCGTTCGACACGTGGGACACGGCAACCATGCGCGTGCGAGCATTCAGGAGCTTATCGTACGCTTCAAGGATCAAGTCACCCCGGTCATCGATCGGGATGAACCGCAGGACCGCGCCCTGCTCCTCGCAGAGCATTTGCCACGGCACGATGTTCGAGTGGTGCTCCAGAGCGGAGATGATGATCTCATCGCCGGACTTGACGTTCATGCGGCCCCAGCTGTGGGCCACCAAATTAATGGCCTCGGTCGTACCGCGAACAAAGATCAGTTCGCTTTCGGAGGAGGCGTTGAAATAGCGCACCGCCGTCGAGCGCGTCTTCTCGTACGCGGCCGTCGATCGTTGGCTCAACTCGTGGACGCCGCGGTGGATGTTGGCGCAGTCGACTTCGTGAAACCGGCGGACCGCATCGATCACCGCGTACGGCTTTTGCGCGGTGGGCGCGCTGTCGAGATACACCAGCGATTTGCCGCGAACCGACTGCCGCAGAACCGGGAAGTCTTCACGGATCTTCGTTATGTCGAGACTAGCGGGCGCGAGCCGATCGGCGGCGATCATGCGAGTTTCTCGAAAAGAGCGCGCTCTAGCATGCTCCGCACCGGCGCAACCTTGACCCGGTCGATCACATCCTTGGCGAAGGCGTAGGTCAGCATGCCGCGTGCGTCTTGT